>Ga0172380_10008003_pt1 | contig 11724 bp, 11 predicted proteins | sample Leawe162metaG_FD_119747 | JGI IMG/M metagenome (GOLD analysis project Ga0172380, IMG submission 119747) | Leachate microbial communities from a municipal landfill in Southern Ontario, Canada - Leachate well 162 metaG | ecosystem: Engineered > Solid waste > Landfill > Unclassified | place... | reverse complement strand
GACCGGCTCCGCTACGGCTGCGGGCTGCGCCCTTGCCTCCGCTGCGCCGGTCCCGGCGAACCACAACACGGGACACTTCTACTGAGTCCAAACAGGGGACATTTCTACTTGAGTTGCGACACCGATGTTGAACGGCTTGACAGGCGGAACGGCAAAGGTACACTGACGGGGCTTTCGCGGACAAGGGCCGCCCGTGACAACCCCATTGGGGACGGCACGGGCATGGGCAGGTCAACGCGGCTTGTAGAAGCGACCTGTCCCGCTTGGCGAAAGTCAGCCGCGGCTTCCTCTCGATGGGGCGATTCGCCTCTCCCGGAACCCGCGAAAATTTGGATGCAGCCACACAGGCCCGTGGTGTAATTGGCAACACACCAGTTTTTGGTACTGGTTTTTCAGGTTCGAGTCCTGACGGGCCTGCTTTGCGGATTTTCGATTTGTGATTTTCGATTTTCGATTTGGAGCGTCCCACCGCCGCCCAATATCCCCAAATCGAAAATCATAAATGCCCACGACGCTGGTTTCGGATGCGGTACGCATGACGACGACTCTCCCCCAACTTGACGCCATCATTCTCGCCGCCGGCAAGGGCACGCGGATGAACAGCGACCTGCCGAAGGTGCTGCATCCCGTGGCGGATCGGCCGATGGTGCAATGGGTGATTGATGCGTGCCGGCGGGTCGGCGCCCGCAAGATCGCCGTCATCATCGGCCATCGCGCCGAACTGGTCCGACAAACACTCGCCGGACAACCCCCGGAACAATCCCCGGAACAATCCCCGGAAACGGACGGCCTGGTTTTCGTCGAACAAACTCAACAACTCGGCACGGGTCACGCGGTGTTGCAGGCCGCCGGTGTTTTCGCCGACCGCCGCGACAACGATGTGTTCGTACTCTGCGGCGACGGCCCGCTGATCCGCCAACAAACGCTCAATCAATTGCTGAAGGTACACCGGACCCGCGCCGCCGCCGCGACGCTCGCCACGGCGATGCTGGATGACCCGACGGGTTACGGTCGCATCGTGCGTGATCCCGCCGGGCGATTCAAGGCGATCGTCGAACAGAAAGACGCCGACGACGAGCAACGTCGCATTCGTGAAGTGAATCCGAGCTACTACTGCTTCAAGTCGGGCGCGTTGTTCGACGCGCTTCCGGCGGTGGGTAAGGCCAACGCCAAGGGCGAGTATTACCTGACGGACGTGCTGCCGCTGCTGGCCGGTCGCGGCGGGAAGATCGAAGTGGTGGACGCGGTGCCGGCGGAGGATGTGCTGAGCATCAACACGCCGGAACAGTTGGCGGAGGTGGATGCGATCATGCGTAGTCGCCTGGAGGCAAGCCCGGCGGCGGCGAAATCGACCTCACACACTCTGGATGCAGGGACCAGACGATGAGCCGATCGGATGAAAATTCGCTACGGATATTTTCAGGGCGCGCCAGCCGCGATCTGGCGGAGCGTATCTGCAAATATCTGGAAATCTCGGTCGGTCAGGGGCACACGGACATGTTCCCCGACGGCGAGATCATCGTGAAAGTCGATGAGGATGTGCGAGGGCGCGACTGTTTCGTCGTGCAATCGACGTATCATCCGGTCAACGCGCACCTGATGGAGTTGCTGATTTTCGCCGACTGCCTCAAGCGTGCGTCGGCCAAGAGCATCACGGCGGTGATACCGTACTTCGGTTACGCCCGTCAGGACCGCAAGGACGAGGGCCGCACGCCGATCACCGCGAAACTCGTGGCGAACCTGATGCAGACCGCGGGCGTGACGCGCGTCGTGGCGCTCGATCTGCACGCGGCGCAGATTCAGGGCTTTTTCGACATTCCGGTCGATCATATGCTGGCCGCTCCGGTGATCGTCGAATACATCGAATCCATCCGCGCCGAACTGGGCGACCTGGTGCTGGTGTCGCCGGACATCGGCAACGTGAAAACGGCCAACTTCTTCGCGGGTCTGCTGGGCGGGGAACTGGCGATCATCGACAAACGCCGCAAGAGCGGCAGCGAAGTGGTCTCGGCCAACCTGATCGGCGATGTGAAGGGCCGAACCGTGCTGATGGTCGATGACATGATTTCAACCGCGGGCACGATGTGCAGCGCGGCGGAACTGGTGATGCGGAACGGGGCGAAGGATGTGATCGCCGCGTGTACGCACCCGGTGCTGGTGGGACTGGCGATGGAACGATTGGCGGCGTCGCCGATCAGCAAAATCATCGTGACCGACACGATTCCCTGCGGCGAGCGATGCAAGCCGATCCAATCGAAACTCGTCGAGCTGTCGGTGGCCAACCTGCTGGGCGAAGCGATCCACCGCATCCATCACAACGAATCGGTCAGCGCGTTGTTCAACAAATCCAAAGGAAGCGGGAAGAGGTGATTTTCGATTTTCGATTTTCGATTTTCGATTTGGAAAAAGTCCATGACGCGTGAACAGATGAAAACCCGAACCAAAACCTTCGCACTTCGGGTGCTCAAGTTGTTCATCGCGATCAAAACGTCAGAGGAAGGGCGCATCATCGGTCGGCAATGGCTGCGGGCAGGTACCTCGGTCGGTGCCAATTATTGCTCGTCTTGCCGCGCCAGATCACGGCGGGAGTTCATCGCCAAACTCGGTGTGGTCGAGGAAGAGGCCGATGAAACCGCCTTCTGGTTGGAACTGATTGGGGACGGCGGCCTGATGACCGAACGCCGCATTGAACCCCTGCTCACCGAAGCCAACGAATTGGTGGCGATCGTCGCCGCAACGAAGAAGACAGCGAAACGCAATAACATCACAAATCGAAAATCGAAAATAAGGAGTATCTCATGGCACATGAACGTCCCAAACTCTTGGCGGAACCCCGGCAAAAACTCGGCACCAAATACTCGCGCCGCGTCCGTCGCACCGGCAAGCTGCCGGCGGTGATCTACGGCCACGGCATCGCGCCGGCCCACGTCATCGTGGACGCCGACCAGATCAACGACGCCCTCCACGGCGGCGCCCACCTGCTCGACATCGACGTCGCCGGCAAAAACGAAACCTGCCTCATCAAGGACATTCAGTTCAACTACCTCGGCGATGACGTCATTCACGTCGATCTGGCGCGCATCGATCTGAGCGAAGAGGTCACCGTCTCCGTCCCGCTGTCGTTCATCGGCCGGGATCAATGCGCGGCGCTCGCGGCGTCCGGCACCCTGCTCCAGCATCCGCTGAGCGATCTGGAAGTCATCTGCCGCGCCGATTCGATTCCCGACGAGATCGAAGTCGATATCGCCGGTCTGACGCTGGAGACGCCGATCACCGTCGCCGACCTGAAGCTGCCCGAAGGCGTGCGGGCCGACACCGACGCGGGCACCATCATCGCCATGCTGACGCAGGTGACCGAAGAAGAAATCGAGAAGCTCGCCGAGGCCCCGGCCGCCGGCAGCGCCGAACCGGAAGTCATCACCGCCAAGAAGGAAGAACCGGCCGCCGATGCGGCCAAGGGCGGCGAGAAGAAATAATTTCGGCCCCCCGCGGACTCATAAGAAAGAAATCAACCACAGAGGCCCAGAGAATGAAAACAGAACAGCAGAAAAACAAAACAACAGAACATCGGTTACCCCCGACAATATGTTCTGCTTTTCTGTTGCCCCAATGTTTTGTTTTTCCCCCTCTGTGCCTCTGGGGTGAATTCTTCCTTTCCGCGGTAATAGAACCATGAAACTGATCGTCGGCCTGGGCAATGTCGGAACGCCATATGCCGAGACCCGGCACAACGCGGGCTTCATGGTCGTGCAAAAACTCGCCGAACGCCACGGGCTGACATCCGCCAAGGGGCGCTTTCACGCCAGCGTCGTCGAAGGAATGATCGGATCGGAAAAAGTCATGCTGATGTTGCCCACCACCCTGATGAACCGCAGCGGCCTGGCCGTCGGGGAAGCCGTGCGCTTCCATCGACTCGACCCGGCGGACATCATGGTCGTCGTGGACGACACCGCGCTGCCCACCGGCGCGATCCGCATCAAATCCTCCGGCGGGGCCGGCGGACACAACGGACTGGCCGATGTCGAACGCGCCCTCGGCGTCGCCGCCTACCCCCGGCTGCGTGTCGGCATCGACGCGCCGCTGGTCAACGGTCGCAAGATCGTACTCAGCGATTACGTCCTCTCGCCGTTCACCGATGAACAGCGAATGTTGCTCCAACCAGCGATCACCCGCGCCTGTGATGCGCTGGAATGCTGGATCGCCCGCGGTCTGGACGCCGCGATGAATGCCTTTAACCCACGAACCCCCGGAAGTAACGCCGAACCGAAATAACCATGAATCGTTCGGAGTCCCGCAAATGTCGCGGGATTCCCACAACACCGAACGCAGGAGTCATCGCAATGGTCGAATCAAACGCGAATCTTTACGAAGGTCTGTTCCTGTTCAACATTCAGGCGATCAACGGCAGTCTGACCGCCGCGATCGAACATGTGACGGAAATCCTCAACCGCGCCAATGCCGAAATCGTCGCCATCAGCAAATGGGACGAGCGTAAACTGGCCTACGAAATCGCCGGGCAGAAGCGCGGACTGTATCTGCTGGCGCACTTCAAGGTGCGCGGCACGCAACTGGCCAACATCGAACGCGACATCAACCTGAGCGAACTGCTGATTCGCGGGCTGCTGCTGCGGGCGGATCACATCGGCGAGATCGAACTGCAACACGTGCTGGCCGAAGCCGCCAAGACGCGGGATACTGTGGCGCTGGGCGGCGCGCCCGCCGGCACCGCCCCGGCCAAGGCCCAGGCCGTCGAAACCGTGCCCGCCGATGCCGATGTCGATGTCGTCGATGACGCCGATGAAAATGCGTAAGCGACGTACCGGACCCTTCCGCACCCTCACGAACTGAAGGAGGCCCCGATGGCGAACTTCAATAAAGTAATCCTGATCGGCAACCTGACGCGCGATCCGCAGTTGTCCTATCTGCCGAACCAGACGCCGGTGGTTGAATTGGGCATGGCGGTCAATCGCCGATTCAAGAAACAGGACGGCGAACAGGGCGAGGAAGTCACTTTCGTGGACCTGCGTATCTTCGGCAGGCGGGCGGAAGTCCTCAATCAGTATTGCAAGAAAGGCGATCCGTTGATGGTCGAAGGTCGCCTGCACCTGGACCGCTGGCAGGACAAAGACGGCGGCAACCGCTCCAAGATGGTCGTGATGATCGAGAACTTTGAATTCATCGGCGGGCGCGGCGGATCGGGAGGCGGCGGGGCCGGGGCCTATGCGGACGATGCCGGCGCATCCGAAGGCGGTTACGGCGGAGGCCCGCCGCGCAGCAGCGCCCCACGCCCACCGGCGTCCACTCCCGGAGTATCCGCTTCCGGGGGTTACACTTCCGGGGGTTACACTTCCGGGGCTTCCACTTCCGGGGGCGCAAGTCGGCCCGCTCCGTCCAACAACCCGCCCCCCGTCATGGGCGGCGATGAAGTCGAGGATATTCCGTTTTAGAAATTGTCGATCGCCGATTTTCGATTTGATATGCGGAACAACCTCTTCCCAAATCGAAAATGGGAAATCGGCAATCGAAAATCATCCGCATGCTGGTGTCGCGGCGAACGTGCAAGCGCGGCATCTAACTCCCACCCGCCCTGAGGACAGGGCGGCTCCAACCCCTTACCCGCGAGGACAACATGAGCACGAAGAGTCACATTGAATTGCTGCTGATCGAAAACGTGGACAATCTCGGCATCGTCGGCGATGTCGTGAAAGTCCGGGCCGGCTACGCCCGCAACTACCTGGTCCCCCTCAAACTGGCGACCATTCCGACCGACACCGCCAAGGCGAAGGTCGCCGAACGCCGCGCCGAAGTCGAACGCCAGTTGCGCGAAAAACGCGCCCAACTGGAAAAGCTGCTCGAACAACTGACCGGCCACGAAGTCACGCTCCAACGCTCGGCCAACGAACAAGGCATGTTGTTCGGCTCCGTCACGCAGCATGACATCGCCGAAGCCCTCAAAGCCGACGGCTTCAACATCACCGAACGCGAAATCCGCATCGGCGAACCGCTCAAACATCTCGACAGCTACATGATCCCCGTGCAGCTCGCCGCCGATCTCCGCACCGAAATCAAGGTGTGGGTCGTCAGCGACAAGCCCGCCGAGGAACTCGGCGCCGAACCCGCCGAAGCGGCCAAGACCGAAGAACAGGCCGCTCCCGCCGCCGAGTAATCCGCCCCATCCCGCCCCGTCAACACAACCCCCGATCCCCCGGCCATGCGCCGGGGGGCCGGGGGGGTTTTGCTTTACCGCCGTTCGCCCCACCGCTACGCTGCCTGCACCTCAACCTTTTTCAGGAGCATCCCATGCCCGCCCGTTTCCAATGGATCGTCGAATTCCGTCTCATCATATGACATCTCCGCCGATCAGCGCACGCCGTGCTCGCCGCCGCCGTCGTCAAGGCCGGGCAGATGAACCTGGCGATGGACATCGCCGTCGTCGATGCCGGCGGCAATCTCAAGGCCTTCCTCCGCATGGACGGCGCGTGGCTCGGCTCCATCGACATCGCCCTCAAGAAAGCCAAAACCGCCCGATATTTTGACATGAACACCGGCGAGATCGGCAAACTCAGCCAGCCCGGCGGGCCGCTCTACAACATCAAACATTCCAACGGCGGACTCATCACCTTCCCCGGCGGCGTCCCCCTGAAACTCGCCGACGGCTCGGTCATCGGCGCGATCGGCGTCAGCGGCTCCACCGTCGAAAACGATCACGCCGTCGCCTCCGCCGGCGCGGCCACCATCCCGTAAGGGTCACGCCAAAACGCCCGCGCAACCGTCGGCTTGCCCGCGATCATTTCAGGAACAATTCAAGCACCGGCACCGTCTCGTCCGGCCTGTTCTGCGGCAGCGTCAGCATCAGCGCGTCACTGATGTCGTAGCCGCTGCGTTTGAGCTGATCCTGGAACCACTGATCGACATTCATCGTCACTTCACTGGCGTCGTGCAGCAGTTGCGCGTAGGCCACCTGTTCCCTGAACGCCTTGCCAGGCAACAGCAGATGACGGTACGGCCAGGCCAGCAGATGCACATAAAGCCGGCGTTTCCCCGGGTTGTACGTCAGCCGGCAATCACGCGGACAGGTGAACTCATCCGGCGCCGCCGTGCAACCATAGATGCTCCGGCTGTGGCGCTTCATCCATCGGCCGATGCCTTGCAGCCGATCCAGCGCACGCGCATCGAACTCGCCTCGCCCCGTCGGCCCGACGTTCAGCAGCAGGTTCCCGCCCTTGCTCACGCAGTCGATCAGCGTCTGCACCAGGTTCTCCACGCTGCGCCACGTGAACTCATCGCGGAAGTAACCCCACGATCCGCTGAACGTCTGGCACGCCTCCCACACCACCGGTACGCCGTTCACCTTCACCCAGCCCAGCGGCTGAACCTGTTCCGGCGTCTTCATGTCCCAACTGTTCATTTCCAGCGGCAAATCCAGCCGGTCGTTCATCATGATCTTCGGCTGAAGCTCCCGGATCATGCGATACAACTCATCGCTGCGCCACGCCTCCCGCCCCTTGCCCATTGAAAAATCCGTGCGATGCTCCGCTTTCACGAACGAAAAGTCGAACCACAGCAGATCGACCTGCCCGAACTGCGTGAGCAGTTCTCGCACCTGTCCGTGCAGGTAATCGGCATACTTCATCTGGTCGCGCCCCGCGTTGGGATCCCCCCCGGAAGTTTTGTCCTTCGTCGCCAGTTCGCCTCGCCGCGGGTGGTTGGCGCTGTCGATCACATATTGCGGGTGATGCCAGTCGATCAGCGAATGATAAAACCCGGTGCGCAATCCGCGATCACGGAAGGCATCGACCATCGGTCGCAACAGATCGCGCCCCGCCGGCGTGTTCGGCGCTTTGTAATCCGTCAGTTTGGAATCCCACAGACAAAAGCCGTCGTGATGCTTGGTCGTGATGACGAAATACTTCATCCCCGCGTCGCCCGCCGCCCGCGCCCACAATTCCGGGTCATACAGGTCCGGCTCGAAATATCTGAAATATCGCTCATACTGCTCATCGCTCATCTGTTCCCGACTCTTCATCCATTCATGCCTCGCCGGCAGCGCGTACAACCCCCAATGGATGAACATGCCGAAACGATCACGCACGAACCACTCGCTGTCACCGGTCGTCGGACGAATGTCGGATGCAAGAGCCATGAAATCAACCTTCGGTAAGGGAACGGGGTTCCGCGATTATAAGCATTTCGCCGGCGGCTTGACGCGCACCAGTTCCACAAAATGTTTCGCCTCCGCGTCGCAGCCGTCATGCACCTGGTGGCGGCAACTGAAACCGTTGGCGCAGATCGCCGCCCCGCGCTCCGTCGCCCGCCGCACGGCCGGAAACAGCCGCTGCTCGCCGATCCTCATCGACAGATCGAAATGCTCATAGCCGAACGACCCCGCCATGCCGCAGCAGCCGCCATCGACTTCCGTGACTTTCAGTCCGTCGATCCGCGCGAACACCTCGTGCATCCCCCGTGTGCCCTGCAACGCCTTCTGATGACAATGCCCGTGCAGCAATATCTCGCCGACCGTCGCCTCGAACCGCACATCCAGTTTTCCCGCAGCCAGTTGCTCGGCCAAAAACACGTCGATCATCTTCACCTGTTTCGCCAGCGTCGCGCCCACTTCCGGGGGCGTCGCATCATCCATCAGGTCCGGCAGATCATCCGCGATCGCCGACATGCAACTCGGTTCGCAAAACAAAATCGGCAACCCCCGTTCCGCGAACGGCAACAGATTCCGCAACGTCTTTTCACCGTCCCGCTTCGCCGCCCGCACCATCCCCTTGCTCAGCCGCGGGCGCTGACAACATCCCGCCTTCGCCAAAATCACCTCGTACCCGCACGCCGTCAGTAATTCCATCGCGCTCAACCCCACGTTCGGTTCGTGGTAATTCATGTACGTATCATCAAACAACACCACCTGCCCCAATGAGCTTCCGGGGGCCGCTCGCGGCTTCGCGATGCCGCGATTCACCCACCACTCCAGCGGCTTCGTCGCATACATCGGGTACGCCCGCCTCGCATCCACCCCCGCCACACGCTGCATCACCCACTTGTAAGCCCCCCACTTCTGCGCCGCGTTCACCACCCTCGCCAACGGCCCCGCGATCATCTTCGCCGCGCCCGGCGAATTCCCCAACAACCGATACCCCAGCGGCAATCCCCGCTCGTCGTGCCGCATCTGTAATACATCCGACTTCAGCTTCGCCATATCGACCGCGTTCGGGCATTCGGTCTTGCAACCCTTGCACGCCAGGCACAGTTCCAGCACCTCCGCCACGCCGTCGTCCGTCAAACCGCTCGGCCCCAACTGCCCGCTCATCGCCAAACGCAACGCATTCGCCCTTCCGCGCGTACTGGCATCCTCATCCCGCGTCGCCATGTAACTCGGGCACATCGTCCCATCGCCGATCTTCCGGCACGCCCCCACGCCGTTGCACTGTTCCACCGCCGACACAAATCCGCCCTGATCGCGGTAGTGATAATTCGCCTTCACCTCATGCGCATGTTGCTCGTAACCCGCGACGCCGTGCCGCAGGTTTTCCGTCATGCCCGGCGTGTCCAGAATCTTCCCCGGGTTCATGATGTTCCGCGGGTCGAATAATCGCTTGACCTGCCCGAACGCCTCGTACAACTGATCGCCGAAAAACGGTCGAATGTATTCGCCCCGCACCAATCCATCCCCGTGTTCCCCCGCCCACGATCCGCCGTATTCCTTCACCATCGCGAACGCCGCGTCCGCGATCACCCGCATCTTTTTCCGGTCCTCCTCCCAATGCAAATCCAGCATCGGCTTGGGGTGCAGCACCCCCACGCTCGCATGCGCGCAAATCGGCATCACCACGTCCAGCTTCGTACACACATCCCGCAACCGCTCGATGTATTGGGCCAACTTCTCCACCGGCACGCACGCATCGTCCACGAAATCCAGCGGCTTCTTCCGCCCCTTCACGTTCGATTGCAACCCCACGCCCAGCCGCCGAAGTTCCCACACATGCCCGATCGACTCCGCGTCATGCCGCAACACATGCGCGTAACCGATGCCCTTCGCCTGCATGTCCGCCGCGAATCGCCTGGCGCGATCGTCCGCTTCGCCCTGTGTGTCGCCCATGAACTCGACGATCTGCACCGCCGTCGGGTTTCCCTCGAAAAAATCCGCGTACTCCGCCGTCGCCGGGTTGGTCCGCGATTCCCGAATGATGATCTCATCCAGCAACTCGATCGCGCTGGGCTTGTGCGTCAACATCTCCGGCACGGGCCGCAACGATTCGATCAACTCGTTGAAATGCACCACGCACAGCGCCGTCGCCCCCGGCACCGGCGCCAGATTCACCTTCGCCTCCAACACCAACCCCAGCGTCCCCTCGCTGCCGCAAATCAACTTCGACAAGTTCCACCCCCGAAAATTGTCCCCGAAAGTTTTCATTCCCTCCCCAAGCCAAGGCAGAGCGAGTTCTTTCCGGGGGCGAGCGCCGCCTTGGGTTCCCCCGCGCGGCGGCACATTGCCCGGCCCACTTCCGGGGGCACTTCCGGGGGCGAACTCATCCAGGTTGTACCCCCCCACTCGTCGCATCACTTTCGGAAATCGCCGCACGATTTCATCACGATTCGCCTTGATGATCTGACCGACGCCGCGGTACAGTTCCGCCTCACGCGATCCGCCCGCCGATTGGTCGCTCCACCGATCCGTGTCGCAATCCTCGAACCAGCACACCGTCCCATCGTCCAGCATCACTTTCAGCGCGATCACGTGGTCGATCGTCTTGCCGTAAATCACCGACCTCATCCCCGACGAGTTATTGTTAATCATCCCCCCCACCGTCGCCCGGCTGGTCGTCGCCGGGTCCGGCGCGAAAAACAGTTTGCTCCCCGACAACCGCTGGTTCAGATGATCCCGCACCACGCCCGGCTGAACCCGCGCCCATCGCTCATGCTCGTTCACCTCCAACACCGCGTTCATGTACTTGGAAAAATCCACCACGATGCCGCGCCCGAACGTCTGCCCCGCCAGACTCGTCCCTCCGCCCCGTCCCGTGATCGGCACACCCCGCTCTCCCGCGAATGCCACGATCCGCCCCACATCCTCCTCATCCCGCGGCACCGCCACCCACCGCGGCATCATCTGGTAATGACTCGCGTCCGTCGCATAAATCCCCCGGTGTGTCGCATCAACGTAAACCTCTCCGGTCAATCGCAACTGGTCAGCGGGTTCCACAAATTGATCCTGTCAAAAACATCGGCCCATCACCCACGCTCGCCCATCCCGGCGAACAACCGCTGACAAGTAATATCACATCACCGCCCCGCCGCAACCACCCCCCCCCCGAACCCCCGGAACCCCGGAACCCCGGAACCCCGGAACTTGTCCCACGGAAATTTCCGCGCGGAAGTTGTCACATCCCCGCACCGGCTTGATGTTGAATGGAAAAAGGAGAACGAGACCTTTGGAAAACTCCCCTTCAAGCACGGAATGACGCCGTCTTCGACGGCAGGCCGTGATGGATCGCGGTTTTTCAAAGCTCTCGAACCCGGATTATTCACCGGTGCGTGTGGTCGGCGTGGGAGGTGAAGCCGGAGGTTTGCGGGCCACGGCGGGGACGATGGGCGCGAACCGCCCCCTTACCCCCATCGGCGAACCGGGTTGTCATGGGGTTACGGAGGGACCGGCCGCCCCCGCAAGCAACGCCCGCTGACTCACGGCGGTGTAGAAGTGTCCCCACGGCCACTGGCCGG
>Ga0172380_10008002_pt1 | contig 11725 bp, 5 predicted proteins | sample Leawe162metaG_FD_119747 | JGI IMG/M metagenome (GOLD analysis project Ga0172380, IMG submission 119747) | Leachate microbial communities from a municipal landfill in Southern Ontario, Canada - Leachate well 162 metaG | ecosystem: Engineered > Solid waste > Landfill > Unclassified | place... | reverse complement strand
GGCGCGTTCGCACGCCGAGTGGCGCGACAGGCGCCGGCTGGCGTGTGCCGCCGATCGGAGGCGGCGGGGATGGTGGCGCCCGCGGTCCGTGGGGCTGAGGAACGTGACATCGCAGGGTGCCCCGCCGGGGCTGGCACTCCGCCTGCAGAGCGCGGCGCGGCTCCAGGGTGTCTTGTCGGGGGACAATTTTGTCCCATTTACCGCTTCCGAGCTGCCCGAGGGGCGCGACCGGGCCCTTGCCAACCGGCTGGTGACGACGGCGCTGCGCCGGCACGGGCATCTCGATTTCGTCATCGGGCAGTTGCTGCAGCGCGGCCTTCCCGCGAGGAGCGGCAGCTTCGAGGCGGTGCTGCGGCTGAGTCTCGCGCAATTGCTGTTCCTGCCCGACATGGGCGATCACAGCGCCCTGTTCCTCGGCGTCGAGGCGAGCAAGCGCGATCCCAGGTCGCGCCATCTGTCGCGCCTGATGAACGCGGTGCTGCGGCGGGCGCAGGCCGACGCGGCAGCCTTGCGGGCGCTTCCCGGCGAGGCCTTGTTGCCCGATGAACTGGGCCGCAGGTGGCGCCAGTTCTACGGGGCCGAGGCCTGCGCCGGCTTCGCTGCGGCGCTGCTGGCCGGGGCGGCGCTGGACCTGACCTTCAAGGCCGACGATCCGGCCCTCGTCGCGCAGCTCGGTGGCCGGACAATTCTGCCCGGCACGGTGCGCGTCGAATCGCGCGACCTGCCGCTGGAGCGGCTTCCCGGCTATGCCGAGGGACTTTGGTGGGTGCAGGACGCCGCCGCTGCCCTGCCGGCGCGGCTCATGCAACTGGCACCCGGGGCCGCCGTTCTCGACATGGGCGCCGCGCCGGGCGGCAAGACGGCGCAACTGATCAAGGCGGGCTACGCCGTGACCGCCCTCGACATCGACCGGCAGCGCCTCGGCCGGCTGGCCCGGAATCTCGAGCGCCTGCACTACGCCGCGACCGTCATCGAGGCGGATGGTGCCGCCTTCCGGCCGGAGGCCCCCTTCGACGGCGTGCTGCTCGACGCGCCGTGTTCGGCCACCGGCACGTTCCGGCGTCATCCGGAGGTGATCTGGCACCGGCGGGTGGCCGATATGGCCGGCCGGGCCGCGCAGCAGCGCCGGTTCATTGCGAATGCGGCCGCCTGCCTCAAGCCGGGCGGCATCCTGGTCTACTGCGTCTGCTCGCTGGAGCCCGAGGAGGGCGAGGACCAGGTGCGCTGGGTGGCCGACCACGTACCGGAACTCGTGCTGCTGCCGGTGCGACCCGAGGAGTTGCCGGGGCTGCCGGCCGCGGCCTGCACCGGCGCCGGGTGCATCCGCACCCACCCCGGCATGTCGGTCGGCACCGGCGCCGAAGCCGGCGACGGCAGCCTCGACGGATTCTTCATTGCACGGTTCCGCCGCCGCTGATTGGTTAAGGCATTCTTACCCCAGGGCTTGGCAATGGCCGTTCTGCGCCGTATTGGGAGCGGGGGCCGAAAGGGTGCGAGGAACAAGGACTTGGCAAACTCTCTGCGTTTCCTCGCGCGCCGGACGCTGCGGCAGCTTGCCGATTTCGCGGTGACGACGCCGCTCGTGCGATGGACCTGGACGGGTCCGGCCAGCGACGAGTGGGTCGGGGGGCTGGGGGAATTCCGGCCGACCGACCGGGAAACCGTGCTCGAGATGATGCAGGGCCGCTACCTGTTCGCGTCGAGGCTCGTCGATACCCACGGCGTCTCGCCCTTCTCCGTCGCGGTCGAGCACGGCGACTGGCTCGACGACCTGCAGGCCTTTGCCTGGCTGCGCCATTTCCGCGATGCCCGCACCGACGAGGAGCGCCGCTTTGCCCGGGCTCTGACACTCGACTGGATCGGCCGCCTCGGCGGCTTCGACCGCGCCGCATGGGCGCCCTCGCTGTGCGCCCGGCGCGTCCTCAACTGGCTCAGGCACTACAACCTGCTGGTCGAAGGCGCCAGCATGGAGCAGACCGCCACCATCGGACGTTCGCTCAGCACCCAGATCCAGTCGCTCCGGGTGCGCGGCGCGCTCGCCACCGAGCCGGTCGACGCCTTGCTTGCCGCCATCGCGCTGGTCGGCGTGTGCCTGTGCGGGCAGGGCAACGAGACCGAGCTCAGGGCGCGGGTGCGGCGCGTCCGGCGGCTGCTCGACGAACAGATCGACGATGACGGGCTGCACCGGTCGCGCTGCGCCAAGGTGCAGGTGCAGATCCTGGTCGAACTGATCACCATCAGGCAGGCGCTGCGCCGCAACGAGGAACTCTACGCCAACGAATTCACCGAGATCGCCGAGAGCATGCACCGGGCGCTCGACGCCATCTCGCTGGGCACGGGAGAGCCTGCCTATTTCAACGGCACCGGGCAGATGCCGCACGATCTTGTCGTCGCCGTGCAGGCGCAGAGTCCGGCGCGCGCCCGCGCCACCGGGGCGGCCGGTGGGTACGGGCGGCTGCTGGCGGGGCGGGCCATCGTCGTTGCCGACAGCGGCCTCGTGCCGCCGCCCGCGTACGGCGGCAACGCCCACGCCAGTGCGCTCGCCTTCGAGTTCAGCTATGGGCGCGACCTCGTCGTGTGCAATTGCGGGCCGGCGCCGGCGGGGATGGAGGACAGCCGCCCGCTGTTCCGGCAGGGCGTCGCGCACTCCGCGCCGACCATCAATGCGCTGTCGGCAGCCGGCATCCCTTCCTCGGGGCCGATGGCCGGCCGGCTGGTGCCGATCGGCGCCCCGGCGGAGATCGAGGCCGATGCCGCCGATCACTCGCTGACGATCACCACCCACGGCTACGAGGATCGCTTCGGGTTGAGGGTACAGCGCAGCCTGACCCTGCTCTCCGAGGGCAAGACCCTGGTCGGGCAGGATCGGCTGATACGGCTGCGCCACCGCGTGTCGGGGGCCTGCGCCGTGCGCTTCCACCTTGCCCACCAGACCGAGGTCATGGAAGGCGAGGACCTCGTTAGGCTGAAGCTCAATTCCGGTGCCGTCTGGACCTTCCTGTGGGAGGGGGCGGAGATGCGCATCGAGGACAGCGTTCGCCAGTCGGCCTATTTCGGATTCCATCGTACCCGGCAGATCGTGCTCGATGCCCTGGCCGCCGATGCCGAGGAGATCAGCTGGATCTTCACGCTCGAAGAGGACTGAGGGGCGTTTTCATCGGGCCCGGACCGTGCTAGCGAGCGCGCGAACCATCCGGCGCGAGGAACCGAACCATGTCCGACGTCAACACCGTCCCCATCAAACGCGCCCTGCTCTCGGTCTTCGACAAGGCGGGCATGGGCGAATTCGCCAGGGAACTGGCGCGGCTCGGGGTCGAACTGGTGTCGACCGGGGGCACGGCGAAGCTGATCGCCGAGGCCGGCGCCGCCGTGCGGGACATCGCCGATCTCACCGGCTTTCCCGAAATGATGGACGGGCGGGTCAAGACGCTGCATCCCAGGGTCCACGGCGGCTTGCTGGCGGTCCGCGACAAGCCCGACCACACGGCGGCGATGGCGGACCACGGGATCGCCCCGATCGACCTCGTGGCGGTCAACCTCTACCCGTTCGAGGCGACCATCGCGCGCGGTGCAGGCTACGAGGAAACCATCGAGAACATCGATATCGGCGGGCCGGCAATGATCCGCTCGGCGGCCAAGAACCACGCCTATGTCACCGTCGTCGTCGATCCCGCCGACTACGAGCAGGTGCTCGAGCATGTCCGGCAGACCGGAGGCGTCCCCTACGCCATGCGCCGCAGGCTCGCGGCCAAGGCCTATGCGCGCACCGCCGCCTATGACGCGGTGATCGCCAACTGGTTCGCCCGCGAGCTCGACTATGCCGACGTGCCCTGGCGCAGCTTCCCGGGGCATTTGCGCGAAGTGATGCGTTATGGGGAAAATCCGCATCAGTGGGCGGCGTTCTATGCCACGGGCGAGCAGCGGGCGGGCGTCGCCACGGCCACGCAGGCCCAGGGCAAGGCCCTGTCCTACAACAACCTCAACGACACCGACGCGGCGTTCGAGCTGATCAGCGAGTTCGATCCCAAGGATGCCGCCGTCGCCATCATCAAGCACGCCAATCCCTGCGGGCTGGGCCTCGGGACATCGCTGACCGACGCCTACCGCAAGGCCCTGAGGACCGATCCGGTCAGCGCCTTCGGCGGCATCGTCGCCGTCAACCGGCCGCTCGACGCCGAGGTCGCGGCCGAGATCGTCAAGATCTTCACCGAAGTGATCGTCGCCCCGTCGGCGACGGCCGAGGCGATGCAGATCTTCGCCAACAAGAAGAACCTCAGGCTGCTCCTGACCGAGGGGCTGGCCGATCCGAAGGCCGAAGGGCTGACGGTGCGCTCCGTTGCCGGGGGGCTGCTGGTGCAGACGCGCGACAACCGCAACGTCGACGACTGCGTGCTCAAGGTGGTGACGAAGCGCCAGCCGACCGCGGCGGAAATGGCCGATCTCAGGATCGCCGCGATCGTTGCCAAGCACGTCAAGTCGAACGCCATCGTCTATGTCAGGGACGGCGCCGCGGTCGGCATCGGGGCCGGCCAGATGAGCCGGGTCGACTCCAGCCGCATCGCCCACCGCAAGGCCCGGGACGCGGCCGAGGCGGCCGGCCAGAGCGAAGCCTTGACGCAGGGCTCGGTGGTTGCCTCGGACGCGTTCTTTCCCTTCCCCGATGGGCTGCTGGCGGCGGTCGAGGCGGGCGCCACGGCGGTCATCCAGCCGGGCGGCTCGGTCAACGACCAGGCCGTGATCGAAGCCGCCGACGCCGCCGGCGTCGCCATGGTCTTCACCGGCATGCGCCACTTCCGGCACTGAGGGGGCCGCGATGGCCTGGCTGATCCTGATCGCCGCCGGAATTCTCGAGATCATCTGGGCGTATGCCATGAAGCTGTCGGAGGGCTTCAGCCAGCTCGTGCCCTCGGCCGTCACCCTCGTCGCCATGCTCGGCAGCGTCGCGCTGCTCGGCTTCGCCATGCGCACGCTGCCGCTCGGTACCGCCTATGCGGTGTGGACGGGCATCGGCGCCGTCGGCGCCTTCATCGTCGGCATCCTGTGGCTGGGCGAGGCGATAACGCCGCTGCGCCTCGTCGCGGCGGGGCTGATCGTCGCCGGCCTGCTGCTGCTCAAGCTGGCGACGCCGGACTGAGCGCCACGCCCTCGCCGCCCCGATGAACGGCGCATGCAGGCTGCATGAACCGCCTCAGGCGCTGCTCGCGAGATCGGTCAGCAGCCCGGCGGCGACGCTGAGCCGCGATACCGTGGCCTCGCCCTCGACGAGGGCGGCGACCGAGCCGATGGCGCGGTCGATCGCCTCGCGCCGTGCCTCGTGCCAGCCCGCCAGCCGCTCGGCCACCGGGCCGCCGCCGGAGGCAAGGACGTCGGCGGTCAGGTCGCGCTGGGCCCGCGCCAGATTGGCCAGCGCCCGGTCGAGCGCCATGCGGTCGAAGCGGTCGGCGAGCACGATGGCGCTGCCCGCCTCGATGATGCGGCCGAGCCGGAACAGTTCGAGCACACCGAAGAAGGCGGCCGCCGCGTCGCCGACCGGCACGCCGGCGCGGTCAGCGACGAGGACGATGTCCGTGGCAAAGGCCAAAGCCTGCAGTTCGGCGATGCGCCGTGCCACGTCGCGGGGGGCGCCGCCGGTTTCGAAGCCCGCCGCGCGGCGGGCGATGGAGTCGGCAAGGAACGGCGGAAGCAGCGCCGAAAGGCTGGACTGGACCTCGCCCACCCCCGCCGCGTAGCGCTCGACCAGCGGCTGCAGGCCCGCCTCGAAGTTGCCGTTGCGCAGGAACCAGAGCGTCGCCCGGGTGAGCAGCGCCTCGACCCCGGCATAGAGCTGGAGCTGCGTCGCCCCCGCGATGGCGCCGTCGAGATTGTCGATCATGGCATTGTAGTCGGGCAGGCCGTAGGCGTCGCGGGCCGCGGCGTAGGCGGCCGCGACCTGGCCGGCATCGGCGGCGGTGGCGGTGGTGAGTTCGTTGACGAAGGCCGGCCCGCCGCGGTTGATGATGGCGTTGGCGAGGACGGTCGCGATCACCTCGCGGCGCAGCCGGTGGCCGCTCACGGTGTCGAGGAAGGTTTCGACCAGCCGGGCGGGGAAGTAGCGGTAGAGCTCGCGGCTCAGATACAGGTCGTCGGGCACCGCGCTGGCCAGCAGGTCGGTCTTCAGCGTCAGCTTGGCATAGGCGAGCAGCACCGCCAGTTCCGGCCGGGTCAGCGCCCGTCCCCGTGCCCGCAGGGTATCGCTGTCGGCGAGGAACTCGACCTCGCGGTGCAGCAGGCCGCGCTGCTCGAGCGCCTCGATCAGCGCCAGATGGTCGGGCAGTCCCGCCAGGCCGCGCCGCTCGGCGACGGACAGCGCCAGGGTCTGCAGGTAGTTGTTCCTGAGGCACAGCGCCGCCACCTCGTCGGTCATCGCGGCGAGGAACTCGTTGCGCACCTGCACGGTGAGCTGGCCCGCCCGCACCAGGGCCCCCAGCGCGACCTTGATGTTGACCTCGAGGTCCGAGGAATTGACCCCGGCGGAATTGTCGATGGCGTCGGTGTTGATGCGCCCGCCGGCGAGCGCGTACTCGATGCGCCCCAGTTGCGTCACGCCGAGATTGGCGCCTTCCCCGACGACCCGGGCCCGCAGGTCCTTGCCGGCGACGCGCACGGCGTCGTTGGCGCGATCGCCGACCGTGGCGTCGCTCTCGGCGGCGCCGCGTACATAGGTGCCGATGCCGCCGAACCACAGGAGGTCGACCTCGGCCCTGAGGATGGCGCCGATGACCTCGCTGGGGGTCACGGCCTCGTTGCCGAGGCCAAGCGCCCGGCGCGCCTCGGCGAACAGGGGCACGGTCTTGAGCGAGCGCGGATAGACGCCGCCGCCCTTGGAGATGAGGGCCTTGTCGTAATCCTGCCAGCTCGAGCGCGGCAGGGCGAACAGCCGCGCCCGCTCGGCCAGGCCGGTCTGCGGATCCGGATCGGGGTCGATGAAGATGTCGCGGTGGTCGAAGGCCGCGATGAGCCGGATCTGGGGGGACAGCAGCATGGCGTTGCCGAACACGTCGCCGCTCATGTCGCCGACGCCGGCGACGGTGAAGGGCGCGGCCTGGATGTCGCGGTCGAGTTCGCGGAAATGCCGCTTCACCGCCTCCCAGGCGCCGCGCGCCGTGATGCCCATCTGCTTGTGGTCGTAGCCGGCCGAACCGCCCGACGCGAAGGCGTCCCCGAGCCAGAAATCGCGATCGAGCGCGATGGCGTTGGCGGTGTCGGAGAAGCGGGCGGTGCCCTTGTCGGCGGCGACCACGAGGTAGGGGTCGTCGCCGTCGCGCCGGCGCACGTCGGGAGGCGGGACGACCAGGTCGCCGTCAAGGTTGTCGGTGACGTCGAGCAGCGAGGAGACGAAGATCTCGTAGCAGGCCGTGCCCTCGCGTTGCACCGCTTCGCGGTCGCCGCCGGCAGGCGGCCGCCGGGGCACGAACGCGCCCTTGGCGCCCACCGGCACGATGATGGCGTTCTTGACCTGCTGCGCCTTGACCAGCCCCAGCACCTCGGTGCGGAAGTCCTCCGGCCGGTCCGACCAGCGCAGCCCGCCGCGGGCGATCGGCCCGAAGCGCAGATGCAGGCCCTCGACGCGGGGCGAATAGACGAAGATCTCGCGATAGGGCCTGGGTTCGGGCAGCCCGTCGAGCAGCGCGCAATCGAACTTCAGCGCCAGCGCCGGGCGGCGGCCGCCGGCGCTGTCGCGCTGGTAGGCATTGGTCCTGGTGGTTGCCTCGATGAGGTTGAGGTAGCGGCGGATGATGCGATCCTCGTCGAGCGAGGAGGTCGCCTCGAGCGCCGCCATGATGGTGTCGCGCGCCCCCTGGGCGGCGCGGTCGCGGTGGCCGGCGAAGCCGGGGTCGTGCAGGGCGTGGAACAAGGTGACGAGCGCGGCGGCGACGTCGGGGTGGCCGGCCAGCACCGTGATGAGGTAGCTGCGCGAGAAGGCGATGCCGACCTGCCTGAGATAGCGGGTGAAGGCGCGCAGGAGCTCGACGTCCCACCAGCTCAGGGCGGCGGTCGCGGACAGGCGGTTGAGCCCGTCGCTCTCGGCGAGGTCGTCCCATACGGCGAGGATGGCGTTCTCCAGCCGGGTGACGGCCGTCTCCGGGCTCAGGGACATGCCCGGCGCCGTTTCGAGCCTCATGTCGTGCAGGTAGATTTCGCCGAGATCGCGCGGGCTCACCGTGTAGGTGCGCTCGTCGATCACCCGGAAGCCGAAATTCTCGAGCATCGGCACGCGGTCCGACAGCGCGAGGGGGGCGTCGCGATGATACACCATGAGGGCGACCGCGTCGGTATCGGGCAACGCCCGCAGCCGCAGCTCGATGGCATCGCCCGAAAGCGTCCTGATGATGTCGATGTCGAGCAGCGCCTCCTCGGGCGTGTGGCGCGACTGGTAGGCGGGCGAGAACGCGTCGAGGAAAGCCTCGATGGCACCGGCGTCCTCGGCGGCGCGTCGCAGCCGGTCGCCGAAGGTCAGCGTCAGCTCGGTGACGTCGGCTTCGACCGCGTCGCGGGGCGGCCGCGGCGTCGGCCCGCCGGTGCGGCCGAGGATGAAGTGGACGCGTACCAGTTCGCCTTCGGGAAAGCTCGGATAATAGGCGGAGACGCGGCCGTCGTAGGCCTTGGCGAGATAGTCGCCGACGCGCGCCCGGACGTCGGAATCGTAGCGGTCGCGCGGCATGAACAGCAGGATCGAGACGAAATTGTCGAAGCGGTCGGCGCGGGAGAGGACGCGCACCCGCGGCCGGTCGGTGAGCTGGGCGATGGTGGTCGCGAACTCGTAGAGCTGGTCCTCGGAAATCTGGAACAGCTCGTCGCGCGGGTAGGTATCGAGCGTGTTGGCCAGCGCCTTGCCGGCGTGGCTGTTGGGGTCGTGGGCGGCCCGGCCCAGCACCGCGGCGATCTTCTTGCGGACCAGCGGTACCTGCGCGTGCGGGGCCGCCAGCGAGCGCGAGGTGAACAGGCCGATGACGCGCAGTTCGCCCGCGACATGGCCCAGCTCGTCGAACAGCTTGATGCCGATATAGTCCATGTGGACGCGGCGGTGGACGCGCGCGCGCAGATTGGCCTTGGTGACCAGCACCGGCTCCGGATCGGCGAGGAAGGCGATGTGCTGGGGCGTCATCTCGACATAGTCGGGACCCGCGCGCAGGAACCTGAACGAGGGGTCTTCGAGGATGCCGAGGCCGCTGTCCGCGATCGGTACCAGCGCCTGTCCGGCGCCTTCGCCCTCGAGCCGGTATTCGCGCATGCCCAGAAAGGTGAAGTTGTGCTCGGCGAGCCAGCCCAGGAAGTGCATGGCCTCGGCCAGCATGGCCGGCATCACCCGGGGCGGCGTGTCGTGCCAGGACTGCACCACGCGGTGGACGCGCTCGAGCATCGGTCGCCAGCCGGCAACGGCGCGGGCCACCTCGGTGAGCACGCCGTCGAGCTCGGCCTGCATGTCGCGGCGGATGTCCGGGGTTGCGACGGGGTCGATATGGATGTGCAGGAAGCTCTCGAGCCGGCTGCCTGCCGCCGGGGCCTCGAGCACGCGGTAGGTCGCCGGGTCGACGTGCAGGATCGGGTGGGACAGGTAGCGGATGACGCCGCCCTTGGCGCGGATGGCGGCCAGGGCGCTGTCGACGATGAACGGCATGTCGGCCGAGAAGATCTCGACGATCTCGGGCTGCCCCGGCTGGTCGGGCGGGTCGATGAAGATCCTGTGGTTGGCGTATTCGCGCTGGCCCAGCCGCTCGAACGAGCGGCGCAGCAGGTGCTCGATGCCCTGCGGCGCATGGCCGGCAAGGTCCTCGGGATCGGTGGCGGCGACGGTCGCGGCGAGGAAGCGCGCGAAGTTGGGCTCGCTCGCCATCAGTTCGTCTGCCCTGGCCAGCAGGCCTGCCCTGGTCTCGAAGATCGGCGCCTCGTTCACGCGAATTCACTCCCCCGGTGACTCGCCCGGACAGTGCGGCGGCCGGCGGCAAATGTCGAGTGGGCGGGAGGGGCCGTGCGGCGCGACAAGAGGCAGCGGGGCGGGGGCGCCGCCGCCGACCGGCGAGGCCGCGCGGCACGAGCGTTCACGCCCCCTTGTCCCCTCGGCTACGGCCGCAAGCTTGACCCCGGCGGCGCGCGCGGCTTAGAACGGCGCGCACTCCGTTTGAAGCTGGACCCTCTCATCAAATGAGCAAACCTCGGACCCTCTACGACAAGATCTGGGACGACCACCTGGTCGCCGACAATGGCGACGGGACCAGCCTCATCTATATCGACCGGCATCTGGTGCACGAGGTGACCAGCCCGCAGGCCTTCGAGGGGCTGCGGATGAACCACCGCAGGGTGCGCGCGCCCGAGCGCACGCTGGCGGTGGTCGACCACAACGTCCCCACCACCGACCGCAGCCACGGCATCGACGACCCCGAAAGCGCGCTGCAGGTCAAGACCATGGCCGAGAACGCGGCCGAATTCGGCGTCGAGTATTTCAACGGGCTCGACAAGCGCCAGGGCATCGTCCACATCGTCGGTCCCGAGCAGGGCTTCACCCTGCCGGGCATGACCATCGTGTGCGGCGACAGCCACACCTCGACCCACGGCGCCTTCGGCGCGCTGGCGCACGGCATCGGCACCTCGGAGGTCGAGCACGTGCTCGCCACCCAGACGCTGATCCAGCAGAAGGCCAGGAACATGCGGGTGACCGTCGACGGGCAACTGCCCGCGGGCGTCACCGCCAAGGACATCATCCTCGCCATCATCGGCGAGATCGGCACGGCAGGGGGCACGGGGCACGTGCTGGAATATGCCGGCGAGGCCATCCGCGCGCTCTCCATGGAGGGCCGCATGACGGTGTGCAACATGAGTATCGAGGGCGGCGCCCGCGCCGGCCTGATGGCGCCGGACGAGAAGACCTTCGAGTATGTGCAGGGCCGGCCGCGCGCGCCCCGGGGCGAGGCCCTCGACATGGCGCTCGCCTACTGGAAGACGCTCTATACCGATGCGGACGCCCAGTTCGACAAGGAAGTGCGGCTCGACGCGGCCAAGCTGCCGCCGATCGTCTCGTGGGGGAGTTCGCCCGAAGACGTGGTGTCGATCACCGGCAGCGTGCCCGACCCCGACCAGATCGCCGACGCCAACCGGCGGGCTTCGAAGTGGCGGGCGCTCGAATATATGGGCCTCAAGCCGGGGACGAAGATCACCGACATCAGCATCGACCGGGTGTTCCTGGGCAGTTGCACCAACGGCCGCATCGAGGATCTGCGCGCCGCCGCCAAGGTGGTGGCGGGCCACAAGGTCAAGGACGGCGTCAACGCCATGGTGGTGCCCGGCTCAGGGCTGGTGAAGGCCCAGGCCGAGTCGGAGGGACTCGACCGGATCTTCAAGGATGCCGGCTTCGAGTGGCGCGAGCCGGGCTGCTCGATGTGCCTCGCCATGAATGCCGACAAGCTGAGGCCGCTGGAGCGCTGCGCCTCGACCTCGAACCGCAATTTCGAAGGTCGCCAGGGCTTCAAGGGCCGCACCCACCTGGTGTCGCCGGCCATGGCGGCGGCGGCGGCGATCGCCGGGCGCTTCGTCGATATCCGCGAGTGGCCGGGCAAGTGACGCAGAATGGCGATTGGGCGGCGCTGGCCGCCCCGTCGCTCGATGATTTCGAGGTCATGGCGCGGGCCGCGCTCGAGGCCCTGCCGCAGCCGTTCCGCGGCCTCGTCGAGGACGTGCCCTGCGCCGTCGC
>Ga0172380_10008001_pt1 | contig 11725 bp, 9 predicted proteins | sample Leawe162metaG_FD_119747 | JGI IMG/M metagenome (GOLD analysis project Ga0172380, IMG submission 119747) | Leachate microbial communities from a municipal landfill in Southern Ontario, Canada - Leachate well 162 metaG | ecosystem: Engineered > Solid waste > Landfill > Unclassified | place... | reverse complement strand
CTAGGGCAACCTTTGCTTTTTGGGCCCCGGTAAAAACTTTGCGTTTTCTTTCACTCATTTTCTGTCTCAATTTTAGATCAGAGTATAGCTTAAACTACTGTCTGGATTTCGGGGTCCACTATAGATATGCTAAATTACGCTGAATAGTTACAAAACCTTTTCCATTTATTGGGGGGGGGCGATTGATGAACACAATTCATCGGGTGGGGGTAATTTAAGCGCGATTGCCCTGCTAGGAAAACGGCCGTTAAAATGATCGTTTGGAGCATCACCGTGCCTTTAGCTGTTAGACAAAAATTGTGCCGAACAATATTGGCTTCAAGGTATACTTTAATTATGCAGTTGATACTGCGGTTTGGTTTATTGCTTGCGGTTTGAGGAGGGGCGGTCAATAGATAGCCCATTTCGGCTGCATAAACCTGGAATCCCTTAATTCACTAGATTAGCCAATTATGCAGATGCCCTTTAATTCGTCGTTACCTTTGTTAGAAAAAGTCAGACAGAAGTGATGATAAGAAAGCTGTGGCATAGGCGCCGTATTCAACAAAAGCAGCATCCCATCATTGCAGTGATGTCTGTATTATTCGTAACCTGTATCGTTGCGTTTCCTCTTGGCGCTGCCGAAACTCCGTTGAAAAACGTTACCCTGATGCCCCTATGGGAACCGCAAACCCAGTTTGCTGGCTTTTATGTGGCTCTCGACAAGGGAATCTATAAACAGCATGGGATTAATCTCAACATCCTAAAGGCCGGCCCCGGACATTCTCCCGCCGAAGCTCTGGAGAAAGGTGCTGCTGACTTTGCTATTTTTTGGCTAACTACCGCCTTGCAACATCGTTCTGCAGGTACCGAACTTGTCAATCTGGCGCAAATTATCCAGCGCTCATCAATGATGCTGGTGTCAAAAAAGACGTCAGGCATCAAGATCATAGATGACATGGATGACAAAAAAGTGGGGTTGTGGGAAGGCGACGTGTCAATACCGCCGCGTACGCTCTTCGCCAGATACCGCATTAAGGTCAGGGAAGTGCGGCAGTCGCAAACGGTGAACTTGTTTCTGCGCGGTGGTATCGATGTAGCATCGGCGATGTGGTTCAACGAATACCACTCGATCCTTAATTCCGGCATCAATCCTGATGAATTGAACGTCATTTTCCTGAGAGATCAGGGCATGAATTTCCTGGAGGACGGAATCTATACGCTGCGGAAAACTATCGATAAAGATCCTGCCTTGGTAGCCGCTTTTGTCGATGCTTCACTGGAGGGATGGCGTTATGCCTTTGAACATCCCGACGAGGCGCTGGACATTGTTATCCAGCATATACGCGAAGCCCATCTGCCTGCCAACAGAATGCACCAGAAATGGATGCTGGAACGGATGCAGGACTTGATGAAGCCCGTTAATCCTCAAGGCACACTCGGCGACCTGGTGTCGCGGGATTACGAGACAGTAGCCCGCGTCATGCAAAGGGACGGCCTGATCCGCAATTATCCCGATTACCACGATTTTGTCTGGAGGGCTGATGCCGGGAAAAAATAGCATCGCCGTTAAGTTGGTTCTGGTCATTACGCTTTTTAATGCCGTCATTTCTGCCGTAACGCTCGGCTACAACTATTACGAGTCCCGCGACATCCTGCAAAAAGAGCTGGAAAGCAATGCCCGCAACCTAGCCATGTCGATAGTCTATCGGGTAGAGACCCAACTGGCAGCCGTTGCCAAGGTGGCAGAAGGGGTAGTCAGATCACTGGAGACAGGTAAGTATAGCGAGCAGCAGTTTCATGCCCTGCTCAAGACAACCATCGAAACCAATCCCGATATTTATGGCTTGGCGATTGCTTTTGAACCCTATGCTTTCAGTGCCAAATCGCCCCTGTATGCACCTTATTACTATCGGGAAAAGGGCAAGATTGCCCTTAGGCATCTGGAAAACGCCTACCTCGACCTTCCTTATCCCTACTGGGACTGGTACCAGATTCCACGTGAGCTGGGCAAGCTCGAATGGAGCGAACCTTATTTTGATGAAGGTGCCGGCAATATCCTGATGAGTACCTGTTCGGTTCCCTTCCACAAGGACAACAATGGCGCGAAACAACTCCAGGGGATTGTCGGTGCAGACGTTTCCCTTGATGCCCTGACGGAATACATCTCCTCGATCAAGATACTTGATACGGGCTACGCCGCATTGCTTTCCCGCAACGGGACGATACTTGCCCACCCGTTGAAGGATACCATCATGAATGAAACTTTCTTCAGTATTGCTGAAGCGCGTCATGATCCCTTGTTGCGGGAGATCGGCAGGAAAATGATTAAGGGCGAGACTGGCTTTGTCCACTACACGAGCCTGAAGGGTTTCAAGAGCTGGATGTATTACGCGCCTATCCCTTCGACAGGATGGACACTTGCCGTCGTTTTTCCTGAGGCGGAGCTTTTGGCGAACGCCATGAAAATGAGCATGACGATGGTGGCAATGGGTATTGTTGGTGTCTTGCTATTGACCCTAGCCGTCATCAACATTGCCAGAACGATTATAAAACCGCTCCAGATGCTGACTGAAGCGACCGATGAGATAGCGGCAGGAAATTTTGATGCGGTGTTACCAACGGCGCAATCGAATGATGAGGTCGGTGTGCTTACGCATGATTTTCAGATCATGGAGCAATCCCTGAAGGAATATATCAGGAACCTGACCGAAACCACCGCTGCCAAGGAGCGTATCCAGAGCGAGTTAAAGGTTGCGACCCATATTCAAACGAGCCTGCTACCGCGTATTTTTCCTCCTTTTCCCGATCATCCCGAATTTGAAATCTACGCATCGATGGTCCCAGCCAAAGAGGTGGGCGGTGACTTCTACGATTTCTTTTTCATAGACGAGAAGAACCTGTGTTTCCTGATTGCCGATGTTTCCGACAAGGGCGTTCCCGCGGCGCTCTATATGATGGTGGCGAAAACCCTGTTGAAGACCGAAAGCCAGCGGCTAGGCGAACCCGATAAAGCGCTTGCTTCCGTGAACAATATCCTCGCTTCGGGCAATGAAAACTGCATGTTTACGACGGTGTTCTGCGCGATTTTAGATACCACAACCGGGGAAGTGCGCTTTGCCAATGCCGGGCATAATCCCCCGCTTATCATAGATTCGCAGGGCGTGCGTTATCTGACGCTAAAACCGGGATTGATACTGGGTGTGATAGCTGACGTCGTCTTCGAAACCGAACGCCTGACCTTGGCGCCGGATGCCACCCTGTTTCTTTATACCGATGGCGTGACCGAGGCAAAAAATACGCAAGATGTTCTGTATGGTGAGGAGCGCTTGCTGCAAGCCTTACAAAACTCACCTCAGGACGACGTTGCCAGTTTGATCCATTACATCCGTTCTGAAGTAGGGCATCATGCCGACGGTGCCCCCCAATCAGACGACATCACAATGCTGGCGATCAAAATAACCAAGAAGGGGCCTGCCTAGCATGGTCAGGGAAAAATCTATGAAAAAAACAGTGCTGTTTTCGTTGTTTTTGCTGATATTTATCGCATTTTTAGCGGGTTGTGGCAAAAGCGAAACCCATATTGCCAGTCTGGATGATGCCAAAACCGCCAGAATCGGTGCGATGACCGGCTCAACTGGGGAAGCGATCACTATTGCAAGGTTCCCCAAAGCGCATGTTAAAAGTTTCGACGATATTATGGATGCCGTCGCCGCGATGAAATCCGGGCAATTGGATGCGATTGTGACGGGATACCCTGCTGCGCTTCAGGTTTCGAAAAAAAATCCTGAATTGGCGTTGCTATCCGAGCCGCTTGCCTTGGAAGACACGTCGATTGCGATCAGGAAAGGCGATAACGAGTTACTCACCGCATTGAACCGGATCATTTCCGGGCTGAAGAGCGACGGCACGCTGGAATCGTTGAAAAAGCGTTGGTTCAAGCCGGATTTGACGCCTTATGAAGAACGGGACATCAAGCTTCCGGTTACCGGAAAGCCGCTAAAAATTGGGGTTAGCGCCACACGGGAGCCATTCAGTTTTGTCGACAAAAACGGCAAGGTCAGCGGACATGACGGTGAGCTTGCGCGTATTATCGCCGCCAGACTTCAACGTCCGATTGAATTCTTCAACATGAAATTCATGGCGCTGATCCCGGCTTTGCAATCAGGCAAGGTCGATATGATCGTCACCGGGATGACCGCAACGGATGAGCGCAGAAAATTTGTCGATTTTACGCAGCCTTATTATGCAAGCTCCCAAGTAATGCTGGTCAGAAAAATTACAACGGTAAAGTCGCCACCATCAGAGGCAGTTTCAGGCGTCGAGCATCAGGAAATTACCAAACAGGAGCAGATCGACGGTAAAAGAATCGGTGTTTTGAGCGGTTCTGCGGGCGATTTGGCTGCCCGCAAGCATTTTCCGAACGCAGAATTCCAAGCATTTACGGCATCAGCGGATGCCGCCCTTGCGGTGCAAACCCGTAAAGCCGATGCTTTCGTCTATGACAAAAGCGTGTTGCTGAATCTGGCCGAAAAAAATCCGGAACTGGTTATCCTAGACCAAGCGGTGGACAAACTTGAAGTCGCGGCAGCCATCAGGAAAGACAATACCGCCTTGCTGGCTGAGCTAAACAGGGCGTTATCCGAACTGAAAAAGGAAGGCATCCTCCAGCAACTGAGAAGCAAATGGGTGGATTCAAGATATACGGTCACGCCGCAGATAGCGCCAATAAATGCTAGCCCCGGACAAGTCATTCTGAAAATGGGAACCAGTGCAAACATAGAACCTTTTTCTTTCCAGGCGAATGGTGCGCTGACTGGCCTGGATATCGAACTGGGTCAATTACTGGGCCAACGTCTGGGCAAAAAAATTGAAGTCATTGATATGAATTTTGAAGCCCTGATTCCCGCATTGCAGTCAGGCAAAATCGACTTTGCATTATCCAATTTTAATGTCACCGAAGAGCGTAAGAAGCTGATCTTGTTCTCGCTGCCGTATATCGAAAACGATATTTCAGCGTTGGTCAGACGCCTTCCCGCGTCCGGTTCAGCTGCTGCCCAACGCAATAATGCGACTAACCATCAGGATACAAAACTCAGAACCGTTACAGACCTGAAAGATAAGCGGATCGGCGTGCTGATTGGCTCTGCTGATGACACTTATGCGACCAAAAACTACCCTGACGCTACGATACTCCAGTACAAGACCACTGCCGATATTATCCTGGCGGTGAAAACCACCAAGGTCGATGCCGCACTGTTTGATGCCGACCCCTTGCGCGAAATCATGCGCGAAGACGATAGCCTGGGCCTATTGGGGGATACGCTGTTTTCATTTTCGGTTGGGGCTGGCTTTAATAAAAGTAATGAGGCCCTGCGCGGCAAATTTAATCAGTTTTTAGCACAGATTAGGCAAAACGGTGTTTACGGAGATATGATCCGGCGCTGGATGGAACAACGCGATACATCCATGCCTGTTGTCGAAAATGCCCAACCGGATGGCGTGCTTGTGATCGGGACTAGCGATGTCGGGCTGCCGTTTACCGCAGTCAAGGACAATCGCTTGGTTGGTTTCGATATTGAGCTTTGTGAAAGATTCGCGGCTTACCTTGGAAAAGCAGCCAAATTTGCGAACATGGATTTCGGTAGCCTGATTGCCGCCGTCTCTACCGGTAAGGCCGATATGATAGCCAGTTCCATCTATGTGACGGAAGAGAGGAAACAACAGATCAATTTTTCCGACTCCTATTACGAGATGGGCACCAATGCGTTTGCCTTGAAAAAAAATCTTGTCGCCTACGCTGCGGAAGAAAAGGTTCATGCTGAGACACCCCCGTTTTTCATCAGAGTAGCCAACAGCTTTTACAGCAACATCATGTTGGAAAATCGCTATCTCCTGATTTGGGACGGCTTTAAGACGACAGTGATTATTTCGATATTCTCGACCTTATTTGGCACCCTGCTAGGCGCGCTGGTCTGCTTCATGCGGATGTCGAAACGGGCGGTTCTGAACCTGCCCGCCAGACTCTATATCAATATCCTCCGCGGTATGCCGGTGTTGGTGCTGTTGATGCTGATTTTCTACGTGGTTTTCGCCTCAATCGATATTAACCCGCTGCTGGTCGCAATTATCGCTTTCGGGATGAATTTCGCCGCCTATGTATCAGAAATCTTCAGATCCGGCATCGAGAGCATAGATAAAGGCCAAAGCGAGGCAGGCATCGCGATGGGTTTCACTAAGCTCAAAACCTTCGTGTACATCATTCTGCCTCAGACTGTGCAGCGTATCTTGCCTGTTTACAAGGGTGAATTTATCTCTCTAGTCAAGATGACCTCGATTGTCGGCTACATAGCCGTCCAGGATTTGACCAAAGCTAGCGACATTATTCGCAGCCGTACTTTCGACGCATTTTTTCCGCTGGTGATGGTCGCGGTACTGTATTTTGTCATTGCCTGGATACTGATGCTGGCTCTGGGATACCTGGAGCGGATGACTGATCCGAAATACAAGCGGCGCAAGGCGGTGAAGCCATGATTAAAATAGAAAATCTGTCAAAAAAATTCGGCGACCTAGTCGTATTAAAGGACATTACAACCGAAATAACAAAAGGCGAGGTCGTCTCCATCATCGGCCCTTCCGGTACCGGCAAGAGCACTCTGCTTCGCTGCCTTAACTTGCTTGAACAGCCAAGCGGGGGGAATATTTACATCGACGGCGTGGATATACTGGATAAAAAGACCGATGTCGCCAGCATACGCCAGAAGATGAACATGGTCTTCCAGTCGTTTAATCTTTTTTCGCATCTGTCGGTGATTGAAAACCTGATCCTTGCGCCAGTCAAACTGAAGGGGATGAACAAACAGGATGCCCAAACCAAAGCACTCGAATTATTGCGCCTAGTCGGACTCGCCGAAAAAGCCAACAATTATCCGGACGAGCTTTCCGGCGGTCAGCAGCAGCGCGTGGCTATTGCCCGCTGTCTGGCAATGGAGCCGGAAATCATCCTGTTTGACGAACCGACTTCGGCGCTAGACCCCACTATGGTCAGGGAAGTGCTGTCGGTCATCCGTCGTCTCGCCAAGGAGGGCATGACCATGGCGATAGTCACCCATGAAATGGACTTTGCCAGGGACGTATCAAACCGGGTGCTGTATATGGACGAGGGGATAATCTACGAAGAAGGCTCACCGGAACAGATTTTTGACGATCCCCAAAAAGAAAAAACCCGAACCTTTATCCAAAGGATTCGTTGTTATACCTGTCGTATCAGTTCGCCTGATTATGACCTGTATGCGATGAATGCCGAAATTGAAGCTTTTTGTGAAAAGCAGATTCTATCGAAGAAAAGCCAGCACAACTTGCTGCTGCTTGTTGAAGAGTTGTTGCAACTCTACAGACCTTATCTGAAAACGATGGCTCTGGACATCACCATTGCCTATTCGGAAAAGACCGAACGCCTTGAGCTTATTTGTGAAAGCGCGGGCCAGAAGGGTAATCCGTTGGACAGTCAAGACTTGAGCGACGATCTGGGGCTAATGATTATCAGAAATCTGACCGAAAGCATTAGCTACCAGTGGCTCAACGGCAAAAACCGATTACAATTACTGATTAAAACTAACTTAACTTAAAGAACAACCGTCATGGATTTGCAGACAAGAACAGAAAACAACGCCATCGTCATAACGATTAGTGGCAGGCTCGATACCGTTACCGCACCGGAGTATGAAAAAAAAATCCTGGATCTGATTGAGGGCGGAAACAATTGCTTTGTGGTTGACTTCGAGCAACTTGACTTCATTAGTAGCGCTGGTCTGCGGGTTCTGCTGCTTATGGCCAAGTTGCTAAAGGAGAAAAACGGGCAGGTACGTTTGGCTAATGTTAAAGGGAACGTCTACTCGGTATTCGAAATGTCCGGATTTACAACGCTATTCAAAATGGAAAATTCCATTGCCGCAGCTCTTGCCACGCTCATCTAAAAACCTGCTTAGGAGTTTGCATACCACCTTCCCATTCAAGACAAAAGTGCCTCGAACTCCTCCAAAGGCACTGGCCTGCCCAACAAGTAAGCTTGGAAATGGACGCAACCATATTTCATAAGGAAGGATTTTTGCTGCTCCGTTTCAACCCATTCGGCAATCATTAACATTCCTAAATTGCCGGCCATGACAATAATGGCCTGGACGATAGTGGCTATCTGAGCAATTAGTTTTAATGGTTAGGGGAAGTACGCGCTTTATTAAGCGCTTACCTTGCATCAGTCTTAAGTCACTTATTGGCAGCCAGTTTGTTTGCTTGCCCACGCACCACGCGCGCTTTGTGTGCAAAATATCAAGCACCGCTGAGTCTTGGCGTGGTGTAGGAGTGAAAAATAGAATTGCCAATGAACAATAGGTAAACGGATGAAACGGTCAATATGAACCCCGCCGCAGGGCCGAATTTTTATACACTTCGCGACGCAGGGCATTGATGCTGCCTAGCGGTTCATGGGCTTCTAAGCAATACCACGGATTGTAAGACAGTTGTTCGCCTGCTTCGAATAGCGCCGCCTGCAAAAAATCCTGCACTGGAAAAGTTAAGCGTCCAACCCGATATGCAGGGCTTTGCCAAACCTGAAACAGATTATCCACCAGATCCGTTTCCAACGTCTTTGGCTGGATAAAAAAATCGAATTCCAAAGGTGCTTGCAACAAATGCGAATGCAAACGCTCGCGTAAGGTGCGTCCTTTGCCTACTGGCTGGCTTGCTGGGCGAAACTCATATTTCATTGCGCTTTCGCCGAGCCGATAAGGGGATATGCTGTAGTAATGGTATTGCGCAAGATCGCGGCGCTGGAAATACTGGGACAGGGTATAAAGCATGGCCTTCACAAATCCCCAGCGTGCCTTTGCCGGATTGAGGCTGGGAAAAGTGTAAGTTGGCGGGGCGATGTTCAGGGGCGATAACGCTTTTACACCATCCATTTTTCGCATATACGCCAGCATGTCTTCGGCATCCTGCGCAATAAAGGTGGGTTGGTTGATCGTCACGATAGTATGTTCACCTTCAGGCGCATCGTCACAAACGGCTCCGCTGACATGGTGTATTTTCAACGCCATCCCCCGTGCGTCCGGGTAGTTCTCGTTGGCAAAAAGCGAACTTGAAAAACGCGCCGTGACCGGGTATTTCTTGGCTTCGAGAAACAGCCCCAGCCGATAGTGATCCGGTATAGAGGGGAATATCTCCAACTCGCCAGCCACATTGGCAAGTAATGCAGCATGGAATGTCCTCCGATACGTGCCATCAGATTGGATTTTTTGAAAGGTTCCCGAGCAAATGTTGCTGATTTCATCCGCCATTGCGCTGAATGGGCAAGTCGTTTTCATAAGGGGTATCCTAATAATGTTAATCCTGGCTCACACGCTTGGGTGAGTGCAATCCGCTCTGTTTCTGGTAACGCGCTAAACTTTGAACGTGTCGGTCGGGGTATCAGGCACGCCTCGTCCAGCCACTCAGTATTTTCCAGTTCCGGATTGATAAACCGGATCAATTCTTTCAGTTCTTTGCGGGGATTTTCTTGAACGGCTTCAAATTTTACCGAAAGCAGGCGATCTTTAGGCAAGGTGTCCAAAATTCCGCAGCCTGACAGGATCATTTGGCTCCACAATTTGCCGTATTCCACCAGTGGGAATGCTTGCTTTTTCATCTGTTCGGTATTTAAAAAGGGGAACAGCAGTTTTTCTAGCCACAACTTTTGTGGCCCTATCTGCGGCTCATGCCAAGATTGGAAAACATCAATACCTAAGCGGTTGGTTTTTTGTAGCATCGCAAGCAAGATACGGAAATTGTGATGCTGGCTCATTGACAAGGCGGTATCGCGCCCGTCGCGAAAAACATGGATCACTTTGGCTTCCGGGAACAGCTCCAATAAGGTCGCCGCGATGATAAAAGAACCGCCCGAACGTTCGATCCAAACATCGCGCTGATATTTTTCCGCCAAAGTCTCGAACAAAAATTGATATTGTTCCGCAAGTGGGCGGCTTGGACGCGCCTTCACTACCAATTCTAGCTCATCGTACAAGGCTTCGTGTTGGTCAGTCAGGTGGGGAAGCGTCACGGCCATAATCGGCGGGATATTATCTGGCGTGAAGCGTGCCTGCGGGCTACCGTAAGGATATAAGCTTTCATCGACAATAATGCCGCTCTTTAGCATCATGTGCAAAGCCGGCGTTTGCTGGCTTAATATTTTCCATAGTTGCGGGCCGGAAGGTGTCTTGTGTGCAAAGGCCGCCGATCCCAAGGGGACAAAAAATTCCGATAAACTTAGCACCTTCGGATGCCTGGACAAAATATCGGAAATCATGGTGGAGCCACATCGCCCCGTACTCAAAATCAATATGGGATTGGTTTTCATAATTCTTGATCCTGTTCAGCGTATAAATGCCCAGGCATCCGATAGCGGATACCCGAATCATTATATAAAGAAACCTCCAGCAATTGCATGAACTGGCCTGTCCGGCTGCGTTTTTCCAAACTGGGGAAGAGACGTTGCAACAAACTGCCCAGGCCATTTTTGAAACGGAAAAATGCCAGCACCCCAAAAGTGTTATATTTCGGGAAATTAAATTGGTCTGCCATGTCCTCGCCGATCAAGGCGCGGGAAATCCGGTAGATGTATTTTGCCAGATTGCGCCGTGCTGTTGGCTCTGTAATGCCGGCGACAATAGGCGCGGAATTGATTAAGGCGTTCGCCATGATGATCGATTCAGAGGATGGCGGCGGCTAACACGCGGATTCGTCCCGCTGGAAATGCAACGCGCTTTGTTCCGAATCAAACAGGATGCTTTCAGGAACGCCCATCAAATAACCGGTATAACGCCAAATCATCATGAAACTATCGCGTTCCTCTTGCGACAGTTTTACGCCTAATGATTCCGCCCGCTTCAGCAGCAATGCCGAAAATACCGTGGTCGCCAAACCAATGTGCGCGGCACTGATCGGCATCCCCCAGGCTTCCGTATCCCAGTCCTCCGAATGCTTCAACATCAAGCGGATGCGGGCATGTACCAGACGCAGGCGCATAGACAACTTCCAGCCGTCGCCGTAGCGCTCCAAACCGCCGGGCAACATGATTTCCATCAAATGCAGATTATTTTGTTTCAGCCGCCGCACGCCCTGATCGATAACACGCCCGGTGATACAAAAAGATTTGCTGATAAGCGTCGCAAAACCTTCAACCAAAACCCCGGCGACAAAAGCCCCGACAAACATGGTTGAGTTACGGTGAAAAGCCGCGCAGCCCTTGTTCACTTGTGTGGGATCAAACCATTCCGGCACGGCTTCGACTTTTTCAAAAAATTCCCGCACCTGATCGGGTGCATCCGCCAAACCCTCCGGGCCATCCTCTATGCCTTTGCGTATCCAGCTTTCCGCTTCCTCAGGAGACAAAGTCGAAAGGTACTCAATCAGCGCATCCGCATCGGGATCGCCGATAAGCGTATGGCGTAGGTAGTTTTCGGCAAGTTCCTTATCGATGAGTTTGCCTTGTATAAAGCCCGCCCGGTATTCGCTCGGAATGTTATTTTCGTTTAGGCACTCAATCATTTTCCGCATCTCCTGATGGAAAGCAATGTAAACATCGGTAAAATCCTTTGCTAGGTGTTGGAGGAATCGATAGTGTTTTAAAAATATCGGAGCTTTCTTATAGGTAAGGGTTGAAAAAAACAAAAATAAGGAAACAAACGATAAATCCACCGGAAGTTTAAAGCAT
>Ga0172380_10008000_pt1 | contig 11727 bp, 12 predicted proteins | sample Leawe162metaG_FD_119747 | JGI IMG/M metagenome (GOLD analysis project Ga0172380, IMG submission 119747) | Leachate microbial communities from a municipal landfill in Southern Ontario, Canada - Leachate well 162 metaG | ecosystem: Engineered > Solid waste > Landfill > Unclassified | place... | reverse complement strand
AGATTTCATCGCAAGCGATTCTTTACCTGGTACGCTGTATACCACATCTTGCGCAACGGGTAGTCGTACGAGCCGATATACGACATTTCGCGGCCACCAAACCCCGCCTTAAAGCGCGTAACGCCGGGCCACCTTTTTTCATCAATGCCCCACAGGTCATACTCGGCAATTCCTCGCGCCGCCATTGTTTTCATAACGTTCCAGTGCAAAGCAAAGGGTGCCATGGCGGCCCGATGCGCGTAGGATGAGGCGCCGTGCAGGTAGGTGCCTGCGCCTTCGTACTCCATCACGAGCGCGGCGGCGGCTGGGGAGCCGTCTACCCGCGCCATAACAAGGGATACGCCCTCTGTTCTAAGCAACTCTTCGTAGTACGAATTCGGATGGGAATGGAACTTATCGCGCGCTGTCGTTTCTGCCATCAATGAAATAAAATCGTGGACCGATTCCTCCTGCGCCACCGTAACTCCACGCTTTTGGGCAACGCGAATATTGTAACGGGTTTTTGAATGCATAGCTGCCAGCATCGCCTCTTCGCTGCCCAGCTCAACAATGCGCGTACGCTGAGGCTGCAGCGCTTTGGCGGCGGGAACAAATCCCTTTTCAACAAGTACATCGACTACACTCTGCCGCGTTGTCATTGGCTCGCACTTCACGAACACCGCGCCCGTTGCTCGCCCTACGGCAATGAGTTCGTCTATTGCTGTGGCAAACGGGCTGTACCAGTAGTGCATACCCCCTGGTAGCGGCATCCGTACCGCGTACTCCCCACCTCCAAACGCGCGGGTTGTCCGACCCGCGCGCTGCTGAAAATTGTTCCACTGTGGAGAATGCAAAAACATCCTACTTCTTTCCAAGCATTTTAAGCGCGGCGTGAATTCGCTCCTCCACCGTCACCACCTCCTGGGGCAATTCCCGTATAATCTTTTGTACCTGCGCGCGCGAGTATCCAATGCTTTCCAGTGCCTCCATAACTTCGGCTTCCACCGAAATGCTCCCTGGCAGAGAGATGAGCACATCGGCAAACTTGTCCTTGAGCTCAATAATAATCTTCTGCGCCTTCTTGCTGCCAATCCCCGATACCTTTGTCAGAATTGAAACGTCTTCCTGCGCGATCGCCTGCTGGAGCATGCTCGTTGGGGCTGCATTCAAAATGGTAAGAGCGGCCTTTGGGCCGATACCCGACACGGTAAGCAGCACCTCAAACATCGCGCGCTCTTCTTTATCAAAAAATCCATAGAGCTCCGCCGAATTTTCGCGAAGGTAGTAGAACGTGTAGAGGGTAACCTGCTCTCCCTCCTTGGCGCCCCCAATAACGCGGTCTGTGCAGAACGCTTCATAGCCAACACCGCCCACCTCAACCACGAGAGAGTGAGGCAAGATATCCACAATGGCGCCCGAGAGACGTGCAATCATGAGTATATAATATCCTAAGAGGGTGCCCCTTTACAGAGCAGCCCCCGTGGAGCTATAAAGATAACAGCGTCCGTGGTTCTTGACAAAATTATAATATAGTGCTATACTAAAATAGTTACGCTACCTTTTTGGCCACTACCCTGTAATGGCTAGACAGGTGCCGTAAACGGCACTAACCAGTGATAGCTCCACGGTGGGGCTATCAGTATTCTGCCCGCAGGGCAGGAAGGGGTTGTTCATGCACACGCACATCCGCGGATCGACGACCACGGCGAACGCACACCACGTTATCGCCACGACCGCCGCGGCCGCCGGCCGGACCCGCTAGCTCGACAGCTACGGCGCCGGACGCACGTCCGAAGGATTGAATCCTAGCCAAGGGCTAGGAAGACCGTCAGTCCGCAAGACCAGGAAGTGTCGTGCAATGAAGCTCGATACACAGGGCAGTCGGTAGCCCCTCCAAAGCCGACACCATAAAACGCAGGGCGGAAATCGCCCAACACAGACCAGAATAGGAGTGTCACGACATGCTCGTGCGCATCCGCGGAAAGCCGAAGCGCTAACCGCCCCAGGTTTGACCCGCTGTCTCTACCATCGAAAGATGTTGGGACAGCGGGTCTTTTGTTTTTATAAAATAGAAACAGCCTCCTTTATGGGGAGGCTGTTTTAGGCGCTACCGATGCGAGTGCAACCAAGTCGCTTATCTCGGCCCACCGGTTGGTGGCGTATACTCGTCGCGCGCCCACGAGGAACTCGACAAACTCTGGCGAGCCCTGCGCGAACTCGTGTCGCGTAAGACTCACCTTCGCGTCCCTTCCAGTGCAATCAATGCACTCACCCCGAAGCTCGAAGTCTTGGAAGACCGCACCGCACCTCGGGTGCTGGAACCAGACCTCAGTAGCCTGCGTAGCCGAATCAGTCATGGCATGCCCCTTTCTTTCTTAGCGTACCACGCAAACTAAAAACCGCCCAAGGCGGTTTTTAGTTTCTATATTTTCTGCAGGTACAAGTAGATGTCTTCCAGCGCCTTCACCGCGTCTCCCATCGAAATATTGTTTTGCTTAAAGAGTCCGTCCGCAACATCCCCCGCCGCCCATATACCCTGCCTACCGGCAGGCAGGCCTCGCAATGAGGCGCGCTGGGTCTTGGGGTCAACAACAATCTCACCGATGGTATTCGTTTCCACTAATCCTTTCGCAAATTCAGAGTTCGGAATGGAGCCAATCTCTACAAATACTCCGCCTACCTTCAATGTGTGGTCGGCTCCATCTGCATCCGTGTATACCACGCCCTCCACAAAACTTTCTCCCTGAATTTCCTTGATGCTCGCATTGGTTATCGCCTCCATCTTCTCGTTGGCAAGGGCGTGCTCCACGGTAACAGGGTCCGCCTTAAAAGCCGGGCCGCGCTCAAGCAGAGTTACCTTGGTGGCGTAGGCGAGGAGCTGCAAGGCGCTTTCAAAACCCGAATTGCCCCCACCGATAACAACAACGTCCACGCCGCCAAAGAGCGGGGCGTCGCAGGAAGCGCAGTACGAAATTCCTTTGTGGTTAAGCCGCTCGGCTCCAGGCGCCTCCAACTGCCGGCGCGATGAACCGGTGCACACCAGCACGGTGCGCCCCTGCAGCGTGGCCCCTTTCTGGGTTGCCACCTCAAACCCGCCGTCAATTTCTTTTAAGGAAACAACGGTGTCATTTTCAATAACCTCCAAAACATCGGCCGCGTATTCAGCAACGTGCGCCTTTAGACTCTTGGCGATATCCTCCCCCGCAATGTGGGGCGTGCCAATCCAGTTTTGCACGTCAGTGGAAACGGTAGACTGTCCACCCCACTCGTTCGTGACGATTGTTGCTGTAATTTTTTTGCGTGAGGCGTACACCGCCGCGGCCGCACCCGCCGGCCCCCCGCCCAAAATAAGTAAATCCTTCATAGACATAATTATTACACACCCTCCGCAAGAATGCTTTTTTGACTCTTTTGGAGCAACCCCTCTCTGTGTAGATTGACTAAAGGCAAGTGGAAATCGGCAGAGAGGGGTTGCTCCAAAAAACCTATGCTTCCTCGCCTCCCCCAAACCCAATCGCTTTAAAAATATTGCTGGCGGCAAACTCGGTAAAGGAACGCGCCAGCACCGCCACGCCCCCGAAAACGAGTGTCAGCTCCGTGGCGCGGTACAAGGCACTAAAGAGGATTCCCGTACCTACCCCCCAACCCAAGAGGCCAAAGAGGGCGGTTTGGGCCGCCTCCTGCGTACCCAATGCCAGAGGAATGGGCAATGCGTAACTGACGAACACGCCCGAAAGGGCCAGAAGCCCATCCGCCCACGCCACGCTCACGCCCAGCGCTGCCAGCACAAACATCGCGCGGGCAACCAGCGCCAGCTGGCGCGCAACACTCACCGCCACCACGAGCCAGAAGGCGCGTGAAGATAACGACAAGAAAGAAAGCATCTCACTTTCTATACGCGCAACAAACAACCCGAAGCGCGTGCGATGCAATGAAAGCGCTTTCAGAATGGGGGTAAATGTTTGTTTGTTCCGAAACGATTGAATGAACAAGAATGCGAGCGCAGCAAAGGCGGGACCGAAAATAGCCGCAACCACAATGAGGGCGGTTGCCGTACCCGGCACGCTAACGTACCACGCCAACACGCCGGCTCCTGCCACCACAATCGCCACCACTGAAATGCCATTGAATAGTTGGTCCACCACCACTGAGGCGCCCCCACGGTGGTAGGCGATGTCAAAGCGCTTTTTGAGCATAAAAATACGCAGGCCTTCCCCGCCCATAAATACGATGGGGCTTAAGTAGTTAAAAGCGTTGCCTGCCATCCATACGGGCAGCAATTTTTTGAATGGGATACTATCCCCCTGCGCGGACAGAATAATGTTCCAGCGCCACGTTGAGAGAATAGCCTCAATAACAAGCATCGCCGCAATCGGCAATAAAAAAATACCCGCGAAACGGGATGCAGCAAGCTGTATTTCGTCCCCGCCCACCACCACAATAATGGCCGCGGCTATGGCGAGTCCGACAAAAAAGAGAAACGTAGCCAGTAAGAAACCCTTCATACTTAAAAAAGAGGGCGCTGTGTTTCATTGAGCGCTGCGCGCTCTTCAGCGCTCAATACCGCTATCGTACCATATTCGCCATCATACCCGGGCTCAATATGCACCGCTCCTTCACGCGTACGGCGTACCGCCTCGGCCACGGCAAGCCCGCCAACTCGCTGAATATCGGGAACAGCAACATCAAGCACCACGTTGAGCATTGTGCCAAATTCATCCAGAAGCGCCCGGTACGTTTGCGCGACGCGCTTGGTGCCAACGCCCGTGCCGTACGATTCGGCTATCAACTCCTCGAGTGGAATAATATTGCGAAACGGAACGGCAACCGGAGGTTTCTCTCCTTCGGGCCGGGTTGCCAACTCCTCCACGCGCGACAGCACGCCCACCGTTAAGGGCCTGCCGCAAACCGGGCACTCCTGCGCGCCAGGGCCCACGGGCTTTTGCCGGATGTTACAGGCACGGTGCCCATCGTAGTGGTACTTTCCTTCTTCGGGAAAAAATTCCAGCGTTTCAATAAAGCACTTCGGGTCTTTTGTTTTGAGCGTGTCGTATATAGCATCGTAACTCATCTCACACGCAAACACGTTTGCCTCCCGCGCAATTTTTGGAGACGAATGGCAATCCGAATTAGAGATGAGAGCGATGTTGTCTAGCGCCCTCACGCGCCAGTTCATCGCCGGGTCCGATGAAAGTCCCGTTTCAATAGCGAAAATGTGGGGCGCCATATCGCCAAACGCTTCTTCCAATGAATTAAACCCGCTCTTTGACCCAAACACTGAAAACCACGGTGTCCACGCGTGGGCGGGAATTACCATGCACCGCTCATCCGCGGCAAGTGCCACCTTGGCGAGCTCCTCAATATCGAGCCCCAGAATGGGCCGCCCGTCGCTGTGCAAATTACCTACCTGGCCCAACTGCCTGTTAATAGTGCGCGCCGCCTCCAGTGAAGGGGCGAACAGCAGTGTATGCACGCGGCGCACCGCACCGCCTTTGGAGTAGATACTGGCAACTTCACACGTCAAAAGAAAACGAGTTCCATACGGGCTACCCTTTCGCTTATAGAGTCCGGGTTCCACTTCTTCCAATTCGCGTTCCAGTTCGGCAAACCAGAGTGGGTGGGTAAAATCGCCCGTTCCTAGTACCGCAACCCCCTTCTCCGCCGCCACACGGTCAAGTTCCTCCAACGTGAGGTTCTTGGAGGTTGCGCGAGAATACCGGGAATGGATGTGGAAATCAGCGACGAAAGGAGGCATTTTATTTTCTAGCGAACAAATGGATGATTGTATCGAGCCCGAAGCTAACCGACTTGTCGAATCCAATCTCGCGTAATGCTTTTTATTCTCCCAATCTCAATCTCGGGGAGTACGCCGGTGTGCATAATGATATTACGCGATAGCTCTAAGTCAGTGAAACGAGAGGATATCCAATGCTGATCTGGAAAAAGGTCAGAAAAATTATCCCAGTTGGCAATGATAATTTGCGATAAATTTCCAAACATAGTGTACCCGATAAGGGAAGTGCTTCGTTGTGCATGATACTTATTATTCTCCTCTTTTATCCGCAAGCCTTCGGCCGCCTTCTGCACCTTTTCGGGTACAGAATTACCCCACCAGCCTTGCCCTTTACGCTCTGCAAGACGCTCTTCTATCAAGTCACGAACAGCATTTTCCAAACAGAAAAAACCCTCGTAGACATCGCCCATACTGCGGGCTCTACTTAGGAGTATAGGGCTAAAATCGCTTCCTTCAAGTTTTGATTCCTCATTTTTCTCCGCGACTCCAGCGTCAATACCGTCCTTAGCGAGCGCGATTAAGCTGTCGGTAGCAAGAATCCCGTTGAAGGCAAGTTTTTTGAGAGAATCAATGGGCTTCATAGTTACCCCAAAAGATTATCCCTCAAACTCTTAAAGATGGCGTTATAGACACTAATGTCGGTTGTTGCCGGGAGGTGTATTTCAATGTTGTGGTGGAAACTGAAACCACCCTCAGCAGCCACCTCCTTCATTGGTGCTGGTGATGCCACCTTTGGCATAGACGTCGGCTCTTCTTTGTTTTCCTCAACCTCCTTCGCAACCTTCGGCGACGCACCAAATTTCGCAAGGGCCGCAAGGGCCTTAAAAGTGGTGAAGTAACGCGCAACAGCAACTTCGTCTTTGCCTGTAATTCGAGTAATTGCTCCCTTTACCTCTACATCGGTCTTCTGGTGAATTTCGGTGTCCACATTATACAAGTCCTTATAAAGATCTTGTATTCTTTCTCCGAGAACAAATTGCCAATCGGTTGCATCTCGTAACCTGTCATAATATTCCGTAGGTGCGCCGTCCTCCAAGATGAAACCGAGCTTCTTTAGTAGTGGAATAACTGCGCGATCATTAGAACTCGAGAACCCAAGTTGCTTCAGGAATTCGTGTGTAAATTTGCTCGGCTTAGCGGCAGAGCGAATCTTTGAAAGAATTGCGTCAATTTTGTTATTCGTGAGTACGTAGGGATAAGAGTCAGTCATATACTTTCAGTTAATTTTAATATTACGATTGGCGAATCATCCATTCGCTATCCTTATTCTATTAGTATCTGCCAAAACAGCAAGGGGACCGCCAGATCTGATAATATTTTATACTCGTGCTAGGGAAGTTAGGTGATACATCTCTTATAATAAAAACCAACCACCATCCAAAACACCAACATCCCCTGCTGAAGGGTGAGAAGGAAGTGGTCTATCATCCCCACCCCGACAATAAGAATGAGTACCGGCACCCAGAGCATTCGCTCCGGGTGCTTTGTTTTTAGTTGCACGTATAACGCGTAGAACAGGAGTGCGGCCAGGACAAACGCGAAGGCGGGGCCGGACTCAACCGCGGCCAACAAGAACATATTGTGGATGGGCTGGTCCAGCGACGGGTGAATGGCGGTAAAATTGCCTGTACCCACACCCCAGGGGGTTTGGGCAATTCCATACAGGGCGGTTTCGTTTAACTGCACCCGCTCGGACACGGCAGAATCGGTGCGCACGGTAACAAAACTACGCTCGTACCACTCGCCCGCCACGGGCAGAAAGGCGCCCAACGTACAGAGCGACAGAATCACAACTGCTTTTCGTGTTTGCTTTTCTTTGAAGGAAAGCGCCACGGCTACCGCAACCGCAAGTGCGGTGAGTGCCACAATGCCGCGGGAAAACGTGAAGGCAAGGCCGGCACTCAACAAAAACGCGCTGCCCGCAAACAGAGGCGAAGAAATATATTTACGCTGGTACAGAAACAGGGCAAAAAGCAGAGAAAGAGCGAGAAAAAACGCCAGTACATTCGGGCTGGGAAGGGTGCCATAGGCGCGGATGAAGCGGCCGCTTGAAACAACAAGCTTTGCCACCCCGCTATCCATCGCAAAGAGTGTGCTTTCGCCAAGAAGCGAAAGGCCAATGGAACGCTGGAGCGCAAACTGCACCCATGCCACGAGCGCCTGGAATACGCCCCCTGCCACAAATACCGTAGCGATGAGGCGCGTGCTTACCTGCGTTCCGCGAGCCCACAAAAATAACGCGAACCCTTCAAGCAGTTTGATGTTGCGGTACAGCGCCACATCGGTATTGAGTGCCCACAAAGTTGTCGCGCATGCGGCGCCAATACCAAGTGCCGTCAAGAATGTTACGCGGTCAAAAGGAATTTTTGCTTCTTTGCGGAATATACGAATACCCCACACGAGAAGGAGGGCGATAACCGCAAGATCGCTTACGTACAAAAACCCACTCAACCATTCATAGAAAACTCCGCGCTCCGCCACCTGTTCGGGCCAGACGGGCCCAAACAAAAAGAGCCGCGTCTGGAGCGGCAGTGTGAGCACAAAAATGAAAGTGAGAAATTGTTCAATGCGGGCCCAGCTCACGCGCGGCACGGCTACTTCTCCCACGACACCGTCACCCGTATCGGGCTCTCGGCACGGGAGAATGAAGTTTCTATGGAACTTGCCTTAGAAGCCTTGTGCACCGCTTTGCCAACTTGCAACGCAAGCTGATTTTCGCTGGTGGTAATGCGCACCGTACCGGCCGTTTCTTTGACCGAGAGAATACGGTCCAGCGGGTCGGATGCCTGCGCCTTTTCACCCATATTGCGCACGCGGTTCAATATTCCTTCTTTTTCACCCGCCGGAATACCAACAAGCGTAATCTCGCCTTCAAATGTTCCGTCTCGGCGCATAGCATCTGCCGGGCACACTTTGAAGGAAATATTCTTTTCGGTGTCATTTTCTTGCTTGAGGCCCCCTTCAAACCCATGTTTCCAGCTCTTGTCGTAGTACACGGCATCGCAGTCGGGGCACGCGACAAAATCCTTCTTGCCGGGGCCGAATTCTTGGGCTTCTTTTCTAGTTGTTGGCCAACTGAAAAATTTTCGCATTCCCATATTCCTATCCTACACCAACCGTAAGCAGTGAGTACACTCCCCCAAAAACGAGGGCGGCAATTACTAAAAGCTGGACCGCCAATGGTATCGCAAACGAGAACGCCGGACGGCGCGTCCCGTGCTCACGGCTGCGGTGAAACAGCAGAACCACCATGGTGCCGTCAATCGCCCCAAACACCGCACCCACGAAAGTGAGTACGTCCACGATGCTGGTGGCGCCCAAGAGGATGAGCAAAAGGGGAAAACCAACCGTAACGGCGTTAGCGGCAACCGTTGGTATTTTCCAATCTACGCGAAGCGTATCCCGAAGGTAGGTACCGAAGGCAAAGAACGAAGTGATGATTGCCAAAAGACCCACGAATGCCCCTACATCCAAAATACCCCGGCCCATATAGGGGACAAGGCCGCTGATCGCCTCCGCACTCGTGTCCTCCCCCGTAATGCCCGCCACCACCACGCCGAATAGGTACGTGAGCGCTACGGGAATGAGTGTGCCCACAAAAATAACTTTGCGCCAGCGCGGGCCGTGCGTACCTACCGCGCTGCGGATACTTGGAATAACAGGAAAGCCGATAAGGGCAAAAAGTACCACGCCAAACGGTGCGAGTACCGAATTCCAATGGATGGTAGAAAGATTTTCAGGCGAAACCAGCGGTACGCCGCGCAGAATAACCGCCGAGAGCAATACCACGAGGAGCCCTACGAGAATGGCATCGACCCGCGCGACACTCTTCATGCCAAGGACAATGCCCAGCGCCATCGCAAACCAAAAAGCAAGCAGGGCCGTGGAACCGGAAATACCAAACGGAGAAATGAGGAGCGAGAGAAAACTACCCCCAACCAACAGGTACGCCACGAGCGCCCCCATCGTGCCCAGTATCGCCGAAAGCGTGATGACTATTTTGCCCCAGGGTCCGAAGTAGTGGTTCGCGTACCCCACCAGCCGGTACGTGCCTTCGGTGCGCTCCACCACCTCGGTGAACATAAGGTGCAGAAGCAAAACGATGCCGGCAACTACCGCAAAAACCGCTGAGGCAAGCACGATGCCGGCGGAAGCGAACACGAAGGGAACAGAAAAAATACCCGCGCCGATAATCGCCCCTGCCAAAACGGCAGCGGCGCGAGCAAACTCATACTCAAAGGAGAGGTACTTCATCAAAAGCTACGATTGCATTTGGAGGCGTTCACTACGGCGGGGCTGGGCCGAGAAGCGGTCTGCCACGGTAGAGGCAGCGTAGGAGAACGGTTTTGTTTCCACCTGGAAGCCCGAACCGCGCACCATGCCAACCACCTCGCGAATCATCTGCTTTGTTTCGCCCACCTGGCCTACGTCAACATGGATAATCAAGTTGTCGCGCACAAACTCCGCACCCATCAGCTCGGTAAAGCGCGGAACGAGTTCTTGCGCCAACGCCAAGGAGAGCGCTGTTTCATTAAAAATCTTTTGGCGGAGGGACTGGTTCGTGAAAATTGTATTCTTGCAGATAAAGGCGCGGCCCCCCGCCCCTACGCGGTGTACCACGATGGCGCTCGCGTAGCGCACATCCCCATAGCCTTCCGAATCGCTCCCGACGGTAATACGGTACTCGCGCGCCGCATCTTCCTGGGTATACGAAAAAATAGCCTTGATTACCTCATCAAAAGCCATATGCGAGCCATTTAACGATACGAACTGAGAAAAATCGAAGGTCATACAGTCGCTTAGCGAACGCCTCTACTATATCATGACGTGCCAGCACCTCACATAGACACATGCCCAGTGGTATTGTATAATTGTTCCCTGTTGTAGATATTCGGTCCCCTGCGTACCAGCAGGGAGGGGCCTTCGGCCAGCCGAATATTCACAACGGGGTGTGTCCTATGGCTTTTAAACTCGTTACCTCTTTTACCCCAGCTGGAGACCAAGGAACTGCTATCAAGCAGCTTGTTGAAGGTGTACAAAAGAACGAAAAGCACCAGGTCCTGCACGGGGTAACGGGCTCGGGCAAGACCTTCACCGTAGCCTCCGTGATTGAGGCCACCCAAAAGCCTACTCTCGTCATCTCCCACAACAAAACGCTCGCCTGGCAACTCTACCAAGAGTTTAAATCGTTCTTCCCCAACAACCCGGTACACTACTTCGTGAGCTACTACGACTACTACCAGCCCGAAGCCTACATCCCCACGAGCGACACGTACATACAAAAGGACGCCCAAATCAACGACAAAATTGATGCGATGCGCCACGCCGCCGTACAGAGCATCCTCACGCGCCACGACACTATTATCGTTGCCTCGGTTTCCTGCATCTACAACCTCGGCTCACCCGAAACATACCAAAAAGTTTCGTGGACACTCAAAGTTGGCACGACCATCGAACGGCGCGACCTGCTCAAAAATATTGTCGCACTTGGATTCTCGCGCAATGACATTGACCCGCGCGCCGGACTCTTCCGCGCCAAAGGACCAATTTTAGAAGTCTTCCCCGCCTCGGGTGGGGCGCCCATCGTTGTTACAATGGAAAAAAATGTGGTGGAAGCAATTTCCCAAAATGGCGTCCAGCTAGACGAAGCGCGCTTCTTCCCCGCCAACTTCTGGATTACTCCGCAAGACAAGCTAAAAATCGCGATGGCAAACATCCGCGCCGAGCTGGATGTGCGCCTAAAGGAGCTTACCGACCGGGGCGACGAAATCGCGGCGTACCGCTTAAACCAAAAAACAAACTACGACCTGGAGATGATCCAGCAGTTAGGCTACTGCTCCGGCATTGAAAACTATTCGGCGCACTTGGAGTTTCGCGAAAAAGGCACTTCTCCCTTTACCCTCATCGACTATATGCCCGAGGGCTTTTTGACCGTTATTGATGAATCCCATATT
>Ga0172380_10007999_pt1 | contig 11728 bp, 14 predicted proteins | sample Leawe162metaG_FD_119747 | JGI IMG/M metagenome (GOLD analysis project Ga0172380, IMG submission 119747) | Leachate microbial communities from a municipal landfill in Southern Ontario, Canada - Leachate well 162 metaG | ecosystem: Engineered > Solid waste > Landfill > Unclassified | place... | reverse complement strand
GGTCGCCGTTGCGAGAGTGGGCTGCAGTGTCGTTATCTGTTCAGCTAAGTTGGTGACTGCGACATTCGGGGCGTCATCTAAGAAGGGGAACTCACCAGGCAGAGAAGGGGTTTCCTTTGCAGTATAAACCTGTGCAACCCCATCCAACGTAACAGTGACCGTATCGCCCTCGGCGAAGTTGCCAACCGTCAGAGTTTGAACGTGAGAGTGCTCCCGCGCGTCGCCAATTGCGGTGGCCGCCAGGGCTGGAGTCGCATACTCCTCATTCCGCCCCACTCGGTAGACCTGCGCGAGGTCCTCCAGATAGAGGATGCGGACGTTCGCCGGCACAACCCCCGTGTATCGCGCCACACCCGGCATGACCTTCACCACGACTGGAGCGGCGGCGGTCGCGGCGGCAACCTCTGGGCCAGCCAGCGCGGCGGCGATGGTGGTGTAGTTGCCCTTCGGCCCTACGATGATCGTCTTGTTGAGCATTGCCTGCCGGTTCGGGCTCGGCGGTTGTATATTGCCCATGATCGTTACTCCTGCGCCAGCACGCTGAGATAGTCCGCCGCGCCGAGGTCGGCGCTCAGAACGATGCGAAGGTTAGTGAACACCCGTTGCAGGTCGGTCGCCGTTTGCCCACTCATGATGTAGTCATAACCACCGACCCCATCGCTCGTGCTATGCGTATCAACGGTCGAGCCCACCCGATACTGGACTTTGATGTCCTGCGGAACCTCGTGCACCGTGAGGCTCTGCGCCCTGAACGGCATCTGCAGAATCTCGCCGTCATAGGTCGTGGTCTCAGGAAGCGTTATGTCAGCGTCCCCGCTCAGCTCATAGTTGCAGAGGCGGATGTCATCCAGGAAGATGCTGCCCGCCGCCTTATCCACTACCATGTTCAGGTGGATGGAAGAGGCGCTGCTCACGTTTGTCCACGGGTCGGTTCCGCTCGTGAGGTCGGTTATCACGCGCGTCCAGGTGTTGGCGGCAATTGCCGGGATGTCAACGTAGTATTCGGTCCCGCTCTGGTCTGCCGCGTCGGAGAATCCCAGCTTGAAATCACCAGCCGCCAGCGCGATAGTCGAGCGTATCCAGTACTTCACGTGGGTATAGTCTGAGAGGTCAGTATTGGCGAGCGCGCCGGTGCTGTATGAGACAATGCCTGCCGTCGCATCCGCGTTGAGGATCAGTTCCGCGGACTCCGCGCCGACCTTGAATACAGTAGCATCGTCATCAAGCACAGACGTGCCACCCGTAGCGCCTATCGTCCATATCGTTTCGCAGTCGTCAATCACAACCTCGTTGAGCCGGAGGCTCGCCGAGCGTGTGCCCGCTATTCTTGGCATGATCTCACCTCGTGTTTATAAGTGCAGGAGGGGGCCGAAGCCCCCGTTGTTCTATGCTCTCTTCTGCCACACCTTGATATAGTCGATATGGCAGTGGTCAGCCGCGCCCGAGCGCGCGCCTACGCTCACGATAGGTGCAAGCGCCGTTGTGGGCGTGCAGCTATCGGCTATCGTGCCGACCAGTACCCCGTCCTCGAAGAAGTAAGTATCCACGGTAGAGCCGTTGTAGACGTTCATGATCCGCAGATACTTGTAAACGCCCGCCGTCCATGTGCTCGCGGTCGTGCCTCCGAGCGTGGTGGTCGCGTACTTCATCGTATTGGCCTTTGCACTGTTGTAGCACAACACCGCTGCGGTCAGGTCCGTATCCCAGATGAACACCGGTCCGTCTTGACTCACGTTCGCATAGGTCGCAGTCGCGGCAGTCCAGGGTGTCACCGCCCCGGCTTTGCCGTTTGTGTCCACGAAGCCCGCGACTAGGGCGCAGTGTGTAGCACCGCCGCCCGAGGCCACCCGCACTTCCATGCAGCAGGACTGTGCGCCATACCAGGAGAGTGAACCTGCGACCTCACAGGAGGCGTCATCGACGCCGCTCTGCGTGAGTATCAGCGACCCATTGCTCAGCGCCTCGATAGCCGCCGTGCCGCCGTTCACAGTACAGGTCCATGCCGGGCTGCTACTCATGTCCGTGCCCACAACGTTCAGGAAGTCATCATACTGGTAGATCGGCGGGAACATCGGTGCGACTTCCTTCATACCAAGCGCGCTGTCATACCCGATTGCCCATCCGTGGTAGTTATATTTCGCTTTGGCACTCATGGTTAAGCCCTCTTCTGCCAGACGCGCATATAGTCTATGTAAGCGGTCTTGGCATTCCCATCGCGAGCACCGACGAATACAGCGGGCGCCAGCGCGGTCGTGCGCGTGAGTATGTCGGCTATCGTCGCCACCAGCACACCATCGATGTAGAAATAGGCCGTCGTGCTCGTGCCGTTGTCGCCGAGCATCACGCGGTAGTAGTTGTACGTATCCGCGACGGGAAGGATTGCAGTGTTCACTGCGGTCGCGTCGGTGTTGTTCTTGACGCCCATGCAGTGCACGAACTTGTTTGTGGCGTCGGCGTCATATTGCATCCAGGCACCGTCAACTGCTGTCGTAGTCCATGTCGCCACAGCCAGGGCGCTCGGACCAGTCGTTTCCGCCAACCCGGTCGTGTCCGTAAAGCCGATCCACAGGCTCGATGCCGATGCGTTGTGTGTCGCCACGCGCGCCTCGAAGCAGGCGCACTGCGAGCCATACCACGATAGCGAACCGGCGAGGGCTGCCGTATCGTTATCTGTAGAATGACTCACGATGGTGCAGATACCACCATTAACACCCGCCGACTCGTCTTTCGAGCCGTCGGCGGCGGGAATCACTGCCCAGCCGTTGGTTGTAGTCTCGAAGTTCCGTGCGTTCTGCGTGAAGTCGTCATACTGCTTGACGGCGGCGAATACCGGGTCAACTTCTTTGAGCCCCTGTGCCGTATCGTAGTAGACGGGCCAGCCGTGCAGATTGTATTTGACCTTGGTTGCCATGATAGTCCTCCGGGTTATTTAGGCCCGAGGGCTGAGCGGCAAACCCAGCCCCCGGAGAGTGCTGCAGTAGTCTAGTCGGCTATAGCCGAAAGCATCCCAGCCTGCTCCCGCGCGTAGCGCGGATTGTAGAGAATCCACTGCGCGGAATAGGTGTGCGCGGCGTTGCCGCCCGCCACAACCAAACGAACGCAGTCGTAGTTGTAGGAACTATCCGGCAGTTCCGCCGCGTCAATGTCGATGATGACGCGGTGAGACTTGCTCTGATCCGTCACGGTCACGATGGAGGCAGCCGCCGTGCCCTTTGTCATCGCGTGGGTTGCCGGAGTGGCGCTCACGATATTCATGAGCGTCCAGAAGTTGTTGAGCGTGATGCCTGTAGAGACGACACTCGCCGACACGTCGGTGGACTTGTCCACCGTGAACGTGAACTCGGTATCGTCTGCGCCGGTCACGATGTCGATCAGGCACATCGCCTTGGCATATCCCTTGAGGCATACCAAATCGCCTGTGGCAGCCGTCCCACGAGTCACGGGAGTAGCCGCCACGACTTTGATGTTATCAGGTAGCAGTTGCATCGGTTGTGCCTATGCCCTTTCTGCCAATGTGACGAACGGCGACAGCGTGTTAGTGCTGCCCGAGTTGGGTGTCAGCGCCGCCGGCCACCACGGCTGTCCGTCTGTCCGCACGACGAAGCGGAAGACGGTCTGATCGTAGTCGAACTTCAGGTGGATCGACGTCGCGGCATTGATACCGCTAACGTGTCTTGCGTAGAGATACTGGCTGAAGTCAGCCAGGAAGATGTCGCCCTTGTCGCCGAGCGTGTCGCACTGCTCGCATGGGATGACCGGACGGCCCATCAGTGTTCCGTAGGGACTGCCTGCCAGGCCGTTGGCGGGCATATAGACGGGAATGCCGCCCATGCCGACAGCCAGGCTCATCGTGAACAACTGCGGTTCGATGTCCTGATTGATAAGCCAGACCGCGTTAGCCCTTGACGGGCCATAGCAGCGCGACCACATGTTAACGATGTTCTCCATCAGGATCGTGTCCGCGCCCTGCAGTGCCTCTTTGGCAACGGAAACCAGGCACGGCGCATTGAGGATGCCCAGAGGCATACCCGCGCCCGTGCCATTGATGACTTCCCAGTCCATCTTGAACGAGAGCTCGTCTGCGGCGGCGGCGGAGATCATCGACCCCATGGCCGAGGCGTCTTCCAGCAACTCCTCAGAAGCCGCCACATAGACATACAGCTTCTCGACTTCCAGCCGTATAGCGCCGAACGTCGGCTTGGAGGCGCTGAGCGCGCCCAACTCATTCGCGCGGTAGGCACGAATACCGCCCTGCCTGCTGCCGTCTGCCCTGCTCGTCTCTTTGACGTAGGGAATCTTGACGGCCTTCGTCTGCATCGGGACGTCTCGGCAACGCGAAACCAGCGCCGCGTTGTTGTACGTCTTCTTGAGAATGTCAGTCGAGAACTCTTCGGGCACGAGGAACCCGCCGTCAGAGTCAATGCCCTCAGTCAATCCCGTTTCTGCGGTCTTCTGCAGCCACGCCAGAGCGCGCTTATCATCGCGCTTGCCGTCACTCCACGCCTTCACCGTCATGGCGAAGTCGCCCATCGACTTGAAGCCCTCTGCCGCGCCCTCCGGCTCGACTGTCTTGACCTTCGAGAGTATGCCCTTGCCTGCGGGCGCATCGGCGAGCAGGGATGTCTTGACCTGCTCAACAACCGCCTGCGCGAGCATCTGCATCTCGGCAGCTTTCGCATCCGCAGCGGCCTTCTCAGCGTCCGGGTCATACAGCACGGCGAGCCCCTTGGCGATTAGAGCATTGGCGGTGTCTTCATCGCACTGCCCAATATCGCCGGGCTTGTAGTCGCCGTGCGTCTTCGTGAATTTGATCTGAACTTGCAACGTGATTACCTCCTCGGTAGTTGTCACGCCGCGTGTTCGAGGGTGAGATTCTTCGCTCTGCGCGGGTATGCCCGCCGAACGCTATACCTTCCCGCGCAACTGCGCGAGCGTATCTTCAGCTATCTGCTGAACAAGCACCTGGTGTTCAGGTGCACGACTTATGAGCTTGATAATGCCCAGCGGTGCAGTCTTCACGCGCTGGATTGGCCTCGTGATAGGACCAAGCGCCGGTTCCACTTCGGGTGCGGGATCAGGCGGGGTGTAGCGCGTAATAAGGCCAGCCGTCTTGACGTCTTCTACCTCCGGCTCGGGCTCGGGTTCTGCCGCGGGCGCTTCCTGCTCGACTGCCTTTATCTCCGGCTCAGCAGGCGGCTCTGCCTCTGCCTCCGGCAAGTCCAGCTCCTCAATGAGATCATCGCTGAGCTTCAGCCCCTTTGCTATCGCGGTCACCAGCGCGTTCGGATTGGCCGGCACGGGCACATCCGAGTATTCGAGCAGGAGCCACTTCGTAGTGATGATCTCCGCGCCCGCCTTCTCCAGGTCCGTACTCCACTTTGTGTTGTACTTCGCAACTGTCGCGCCCCACTCAGCGTCACCTTTCCACACGCGCTTGACGGGTATGAAGCCGACGCTCGCCGTTGCCAAGAAGCCGCCCTTGATGAGTTGCCACACTTCCTCCGCGCGCTCGGTCTCCGCATAGACTGTCTTCGACCTGAGTCCCTTATCATCAACCCGAACCCACTCCGCCTTCGCTATCGGCGGCAGGCTGTAGTCATGCGCCCACAGCACCTGCGGAGCGAGCTTGAACTGGTCGAGGATCGCTCCAGCGGGATCAAGCACTTCGCGGTCCCGGTCAACATCCCACGTGCTGATGTATCGCTCGACTGCGCGCTCGCCCTCCTTGAGAGCCTTCACCTCGGCTATGACCGCCGTGCGCTTGACGTAAGCCTCGGCATCATTGAAAAAGCCCTCGGTTTCGAGGGCTTCTCTGGTCTCTATGGGCAGAACTGCTTTCAGGCGCTCAAGGCGCAGTTTGGTCTTCATGTATCACCTCTTGTTGGGTGGATCGCCGGGTATCCCAGGCGATGAATGCACGAATGACTTAGCCAAATCAACCCCGATGTGGTCACGCGGCGGGTCCTCGATTGGCAAGCCTGTTTCGTCTTCGTTGGTCGGTATGGGGCATGGTGCTTCAAGCAGAGCCAGCGCCGATACCTGCAGTTGCTTCAAGAAATCTGCTACAGCAGGCTCGCCTCTCTGCAGCGTGAATGACATCGTTTTGAGTCTGCCTTTGAGGTAGGACACTATCGTGACGCTGGTGGCATCGCAGTGAAGCTCCCGCAAGCCGTCTACTTGGATATACATCTATGGCCTATTCTTCGCTTTCCACTCCGCTCTGGTGCGGAATGACTCGTTCTTGACGGGCTCGATATACCAGTTGCCCTCACCGCTTACGATGGCCCGATAGCTCACACCGCAGGCGCAGGTCACCTGTCGCGGCCCGTCTGCCCTGAATACGTGGCTACTATGGCAGAATGCACACTCAAAACTCAGCATACGCGCAGCCGCAGCCGCCACTTGGTATATCGCCTCCGTGCCGGGATGACTCTCTTCTACGGGCACCTCTTCGATAGCCGGTTCCGGCTGCGGTGTCTCTACTGGCGCAATGGTCGCTTCTGCGGACGCGGGCGCTTTCGCTGCCCGCTTCGTCGTTCTCTTCCTGGTTGAAGCCATATCAAGCCTCCTCGGTGGCTATGAACCCATGCTGGTAATTCGCAGTGAACGCATACCCTGGTCCTGTTCCGCACGTCGGCACCGGTCGCCATAACATATCCGCCAGCCAGGCGAGCCGATGGCGGCGAAGCCAATACCAGATGCTTTTCAACGTGTCAAGCCTCCTTGCGTTCACCACTCATAGCCAACGGAGCATACGCATGATGGATGCAGCGGCGGTGTTTCCGTGTCGCTGTAGTCGAGGCTCATCCCCTGCGAGTTGCCCCGCTCGTCTTCAATGCTGTAGGTATCCCCCCGCCGGAAGAATGCCTGCTCGACCCCTATCGTCGTGCCGTCCAGTGAAGCACACCAGGCGCAAGCCCCTGCATGTGCCTGCCATACCTTCCGCACTGCCCCGAAATCCTGCATCTGGAGGTCCTTGCCCATATTGACGGCGCGGTGACTCTCGGTGTGCGCTATCCGGTCGGCGACGTACTTCGCCTGCTTGTCGGCGATGATCTTGCCCGCCTCGTCACGGGCGCAGCCCAATGCTTCCAGCACACGAGGGCGCATCGCCCGGTAACTCTCACCCTCGTGCAGTCCCTCAGATATGGCTGTCCTTACCTTTTCCGCGAGCGTGTCATTGGCGCGGTTCGCGAGTAGGCCGGTGTACTTCGATAACCACTGCTGCACTTCAGGCACACTCACATCAAGGGTCGCCTCAATGTCAGCCTCGTTTGCCGCTATGCGAATCCCGCGAACGATCAGCGGTTGAACATGGTCGAGGCAGAGCGCCGCGAGCTTCGCGTCAAAGTCCGGCAGGAAGTCGGCGGCGGGATCGCGGAGTGCCTTAGCTTGCATGCTCAATCTCCATATTTCAGGCTTAGTCGGCATGTGCATTCTCCAGTGCCTCATCAACGGCGGTCGCATAGTCAGTCACGTAGTCTGTCAGCATTCGCCTAAACGAGATCGGCACGTTTACAATCGCTGCCTTGGCAGGTTCCTTGGGTGGCGGCGGTTCACCTGGATTCGGCTTAGGAGTATCCGGTTCCTGTGATTGCCCGCCGAACGGCTGTGGCGCAACCGGCATGATCGGCTCATTACCCCACGCCACGGGCGGCATGCCCTCTATCTCGCGCTCCTCGTTCACCGACGTCATCCGCGTGTTGAGTCGCGTCTGTATCTCAGTCAGCCGCGCCGCCTTGTCTTCCGGCACGGGGTTCTCGAACTCGAAGAATAGCTTCTCGTCATACAGCGCCGCGAGCTGCTCAGTCAGCGTCATGGCCAGCCGCCTGAGCTTCGGCGCGATGGTGAACTGCATATAGGAGTAGTTGCCGGCCTCTGCGCCCGCGCGTGAAGCTTCATTGAGCTGTATCATTGTCAGCGGCACGCCGAAAGCCGCGCATATCTCTTCCCGCATAAACTTCTGCGTGAACTCGATACCGGCCTCCTGTGGTGGGTAACCGAATGTTTTCAGGTCCATGTCACCCTCGAAGATAATCGCCTTATCGCCTTTGATGCGGGAGGCGAAGCGGCGATACCACTCCGAGTAAAGCCGCTTCTTCTCCGCCTCCGGTAGAGGTGACTTCACCATAATTCCGACGTGCGGGATACCGCCGTTCTTGAACGAGTCTTCGAGGTACTCCTCTTGCGCCTGAAGCAGATTGGCAGCGCCCATAGTCGCCTGCAGTGGCGATAGGCCGTAGTCATTCGACTCTGGGTTTGCATATCGAAAGTGAATGACCTCGGTTACGTCCAGAGCGATACGGTTGAGCGAGTCCTTGCCGTAGAGATAGCCCACCAGCTCTCCCGCGTCATTCCGCACGATCTTGACATACTGGCTCATCAGCGGCCATATCGCCATCGGCAGACCTAAGGGACCCGGTTCAAGATACCAATAGGCGTCACCCGTGAGCTCCTGATAGAGCGTCGTGCCCTCGAACAACTCGGACTGGTTTATCTCCGTGTTCACGACGGTCAGCAAGTCGAGCAGCGGATGGTTGCCCTCTATCTCGGTCACATCGTCAACGCTCTTGTGTCCGATGCGGCCCAGGTATCTCTTTTGTGAGCGTGATAGTTGTCGCTGGTTCAGGTAGGACCGCGTAGCGCCGCGTGCAAACAGCTTCAGTTCGCAGCCAGCTACGGTTTCGGCGTTGCGGGAAGCGCAGATGTAGACCCAGTTCCGGTTGTGCTGTACGAGGTCGCGGCGCGCCGCCTGCGGCTTCTCCGATGAGAACGGGCCGTAGACAACGCCCTTCTGCTGCTCGTATTGGCGTACGCCCTTGGTGAGCCAGAGGCCTACGCGCTGGGATATTGTCAAACGCTTCTCCACTCAAAAGCCCTCATGGTATTTGGTTGAATGAAAAAGCCCCCCGGTAAGCCGGGAGGCTTGATACCAATATTGATAAACCCCGTGGTCACGACAACCCAATCCGCTTGAAGTTAAACTTCCTGAACGGGGGCGACTTTGGTCTTACTGATTCGCCCCGGTTGTATACAACACAACGACTCTGCGGGGCCGCTATCAGGAAAAGCATAGTGAGTGGAGCCTCGTCGTCACGACGCTCGAATCCGGCGAAAAGAACGGATTCGGCGGGGAATGTCCGCCATTCCTCGTTGACACATTGCGTGAATGGCTCTTTGTTGACCCTGCCGACGAGGCCGAGCAAGAATGACGGACTCATTCGCAGGTTCTCGGTCGGAATGACCATATAGACGTTGTTGTCGCCACTCCAGGACGTGATGCAGTCGGTGGGGAATTCGCCTTTCATGCTATCTACTTCCCGTTCGGCTATGTATTGTCCTTCCTCAAACGCTCTGCCAATCGTCTTCGTCCTCTTCTTCGGGTTCAGGCGCATAGTCCGCCAGGGAAGCAATGCCTACCTCGTTTCGCTCGCAGGCATCCTCCGTCGCGTAGCGGATCGCATCAATGCAGTTGTGAACGAGAAGACCACCATTAACGCTGAAGTTGTGGTGGTCTTCGACTTCCATATTGTATACATCGCGCTTGCCCGCGCGTTCAATCTTTGCTATCTTCACCAGGTGGGCCATGTTTGCGATACCTATTGGCGCAGGCTTGCGAGCATACTTTCGAGTCGCGGCGGTTGGATGTCACGAAATGTTGTGTATGTCAAGTATCGAATCGGCGGCTGTCAGTTCCCCTGCGTTCACCCAGCCCCTTTGAGTCATAACCGGGTGTTCGGCTGTGAGCGTCAAGACTCTTCCGTCTTCCAGCGTTACGAGTAGGACATCCGCGTTCTGCTGAGTCAGGCGGCAATCTCGATACTCAGCAGTCGTGGCCGTCTGTGTAGCCTTGTCATAACACTGCACGCGTCCGCTGGTGCCTACCAACTCACTGATTGGCACATCGCCATCTGCGGTATTGACGACAGTATCACCGGCCAGGCAGTGATTGTTCTTGTCGAGCGGGACCGGGAGCGCGTTCCCGTTCCGGTCCTCTTTGTATTTGTAAGCCCCGAACTCATTCCGCGCCTGCTGGCAGCGCGGATGGATGATGATCTCCAGACTCTGCAGGAACTTGACGCCGAACTCTATGGAACCCGGCCCCTTGACGGCAGGCACGGCGTCTATACCGAGCGTCCTGAACTCGGCCACCGACTTCGGTTCGGCTGAGTCGCACACGACGCGTTCGCGCTTCGCTAGAGGCTTTACCTGCTCCGCCGCCTCGATATTGAGTAGTCCGACTGCGCAAACCTCGTCAATGACATAGAGTCGCTTGCGCATCCGGTCGTAGTGCAGCTTCACGTAGGCAAACGGGTCGGACCCGAAACCCCAGTCAATCCCGTGCCTGTGGTCGGCGAAGCCCGCCTCCAGCTCGCTGAAGTCCTCAACCCGCCAGTTGCGGAAGATCGTCGCGCCCAGCAGTCCCCAGTTGCCGAGGGTGTAGACCTCTCGATAGTAGGGATCAGACTCAGCTTCTAACGCCGCAATATCATCTGGCTGCAGGAATCGGTTGTCCTTGTAAGTTGTCTTCAGGATCGACAGGTTCAGATCGTCAGACTCTACATACTGCCGGTCGTTGCACCAAATCCCGAAATACTCGCCGACGATCCAATGCGTCTGAATGATCGGGTTGAAGCTCAACGTCATGCGCTTCGTGACGTTGGCCCCGCCTCGGAGTCTCTTGTCGAGCTGCTTGACCGCGTTGTGGTCGCACTCCGTAGCCTCTTCAACCCAGATGTCGGTGATAACCCCATCCTGCGGGGTGATACTTTTGATCTTCTCGACGTCATCCAGGCCTGCGAAGAGAATCTGCTTCCGGTTCAGCGTGCAGGTTATGACCAGGTCGCTTTTGTTGACTGAGAAGTACTGCGTCAGCTTGAAGTCGGCTATGGACTTCACAATCTCGTTGAAGCACGACTGCCGGACTGTCCGCGCGACGTTGCGCACGACCAGGTAGTTGCGCTCCCCGCCAAACACATCGAGGACTACCCGCTGTGCGATTGCATAGCTCTTGCCCGATGAAGCGCCGCCGAAGACAATCTGGTATCGGTGCTCGTTGCCTATCAGATGCTCAAGATAGGGAGCGTTAAACCGCGTCGGACTGATCTTCAGTTCTATCGTGGCCGGTTGGATCGTCACCTATGATTATCCTGACGTTGACGGGCTTGTCGGGATCGCCGCCCTCGTGGACGGTCGGAACGGGTCCATCGATACGGGCGTTCACCTCGCGGATGGCGGTTCCGTTCCCGTCTATGGCGTTCTTGACGAGGCTTGCGGCATACACCTCAAGTGTCTTTCGGCCCTCGGGATCGTCGGCCATTGTTCCCGCGAGTATCTTGCGCACGGCAGCGGCTATCTTGCCGCCCTTGCCAGCGCGCACTCCCTTTGAGGCTTGATTGCCCTTTTTGAAGCGGTATTCGACAGGAGGATGGCCCGGCCCAACTCTCCCGTTGTCCTCCCGTATCTTCTCTGCCACAAGTTTCACTTCCCCGCGTCTTCCCCTGCTTTATCAGGCAAGCACTCCCGTGGGGGGAGGTACTACGTACTGTTGTTGCTGCTTTCTTTCGAAAGGGGGTCCGGACTTGTTCGCAAAGCACACTTGTTCTAAGTACACTTGTTCTGTGTGAACCTACGTTCCGCATGCTGAGCGTGCCCAACCGGAACCTACGTTCCGCGTGCATACGGAATCTACGTTCCGCATGGACTACGGCAGTTTGTATTGATTTGC
>Ga0172380_10007998_pt1 | contig 11728 bp, 11 predicted proteins | sample Leawe162metaG_FD_119747 | JGI IMG/M metagenome (GOLD analysis project Ga0172380, IMG submission 119747) | Leachate microbial communities from a municipal landfill in Southern Ontario, Canada - Leachate well 162 metaG | ecosystem: Engineered > Solid waste > Landfill > Unclassified | place... | reverse complement strand
GGATTACTGCACGAAATGTGGCCTTGTCGCCTTGAAAAATAAACCAACGGCGATTGCAATGGCAGCACCGTGCCCCGATGCTGAGTAATGGAGGAAGTTACGGACGAATGAATGACTACGAAAAGTTTATCTATGTGGTCTACTTTCATGTAGACCCTGTTGAAAACAATAAAGTTATGTATGTGGGTATGGGGAAACGAGAACGTCCCTGGGCAATGTCTAATTCTGGAGGAGAATCTCCTTCGTATGGGAAGAGGAGTAAACCTCATTATGAGTGGTATTTGTCTTTAGAAAATCGTGGATTTTTACTTCAAGACATTGTTCAGATAAGTCATCGTAATTTAACCAAGGCTGAGGCACTCAAATTAGAGAGACGCCTTATCAAGAGGCTAAAGCCTGTATTTAATAAGCCTATGGGAAAGGGTATTACTAAAATTACCCAGGAGATTTATGACAGAGCAGCAACCTTACATGGTCAAGGAGTACCTCTAAGTCAAATTTCTAGTTTAGTTGGATTAGCCTCAATGACAATCCAACGAGCCTTTGTTGGTAAGTCCGAGTCAATTCCAAATTGTTGGTATACTTATGTTCCGAATAAGGCCACTTATCGATGGAGAACTTCAAATGAATGAGTGGTCGGATTATAGAAAGTTTGTTTACATGTCCCGCTACGCAAAATGGCGGGACGACTTAAAACGACGGGAGACGTGGGATGAGACTGTTACTCGCTTTTGTAATTTCTTCCACTCTCGTCATGGTGATGTCTTTCCTTATAAACTTATATGGAACGCTATCCATAATCTGGAGGTAGTACCAAGTATGCGGGCCATGATGACGGCGGGCCCGGCCCTAGAGCGTGATAACATTGCCGGTTACAATTGCTCGTATGTAGCAATTGATCATCCTCGTGCTTTCGACGAGGTTATGTACATTTTAATGTGTGGTACAGGAGTGGGATTTAGTGTTGAGTCACAATATACTGACCAGTTACCAGTTATCGCGGAAGAACTCCATCCGACGGATACAACAATCGTTGTTGCAGACTCACGAATTGGTTGGGCGAGTGCTCTCCGGGAGCACCTATCTTTACTATATTCTGGAAAATTACCAAGATGGGATCTTTCCAAGGTTCGACCAGCCGGAGCAAGACTTAAAACGTTTGTAGGACGTGCTAGCGGACCTGAACCACTTAATCAGCTCTTTATCCAGTGTGTCAACCTTTTTAAAAAGGCAGTTGGACGAAAGCTCACAACGGTAGAATGCCATGACCTCGTTTGTAGTATCGCTGATGAGGTCATTGTTGGGGGTGTACGCCGTTCTGCACTTATCAGTCTGTCTGATCTTGGCGACAGCAGACTTCGTAATGCTAAGTCGGGTCAGTGGTGGATTGATGCTACACATCGGGCTCTCGCTAACAACAGTGCTGTTTACGATAATAAGCCTGAGTTTCAGACTTTTCTAAACGAATGGAAGGAGCTTTATGAGTCCAAATCAGGAGAGCGAGGAATATTCAATCGAGAATCCGCCAACCGGCACATTCTCTCTGGAGGTCGCCGTGACGTTCAAGGTTGGGACTTTGGAACGAACCCTTGTGGAGAAATATACCTACGAAGCGCCGGACTCTGTAACCTCACGGAGGTTATTGTCAGACCTGGAGATAACTTTGAATCACTTAGACGAAAGGTTGAGCTTGCGAGCATCCTCGGTACATTCCAGTCAACACTCACCGACTTCCGATATCTCCGGAAACAGTGGAAACGAAACGCCGAAGAAGAACGACTCCTCGGAGTAAGTCTTACAGGTATCTTTGATAATCAACGACTACGAACCGACGAATTTGATGGGTCATGTACCCTCGGTGAGGATTTAAAATCCCTAAAGGAACACGTAATTGAAACCAACAAACAATGGGCTGCAAAGCTCGGAATCAATCAATCCGTCGCAACAACTTGTGTCAAACCTTCGGGAACGGTCTCTCAACTCGCAGGCTGCTCAAGTGGAATCCATCCTTCATATAGCCAATACTATTGGCGGACTGTTCGGCTGGACTCTAAAGATCCTCTGTGCGAGTTTCTTAAAACTACTGGAATACGGAATGAACCTGAAGTATTTCATCCAGACTCTCAAAGAGTATTCTACTTCCCGACGAAGGCACCGGACGGGGCGCTAACCAGTGAGAAGCTTACAGCTAAGGATCATTTTTCTCTTTACCTTACTTTTCGTAAGTACTGGTGCGAGCACAATCCTAGCACTACAATTTACTACTCCGATAATGAGTTTATGGAACTTGGAAATCTTGTGTGGAACAATTGGGACGATATTGGTGGCATCAGCTTCCTTCCGCGCTCTGATCACGTCTACCAACAAGCTCATTACATCCCGATAACGAAGGAAGAGTACGAACAGGCTGTAGCTGCCTTTCCGAAGATTGAATGGGAGAAATTCTATGAGTTTGAGAAAGAAGATCATACAACTGCTATGCATGAATTGGCTTGCGTCGCCGGAACCTGTGAAATTTGAAGCTGGAATGGAAGTTTGGGATGGTCGTCATGATGATCATGTAATCCTTACTGGAAAAGTGGTTAGGAATAACAAACGTACATTATACGAAGTCCATAAAGCCAATAACTCAGACGATATTTATTGGACAGAGGCAACCAGTTTGTATCAGATTGAGCACCTTTAAAAAAGTAATTGCTGGAATGGCCCTGGTGACGCTGATTGGCGTCATCTGGCCTCCTCCAGATCTAACAACAAGAATAGAAAGAGTACTTATAATTATGCCGAAGATTTTTCACCCTTTTGAGGAGGCAATGACCTTCCTGTGGGAGTTTGAAGGGGGTTTCGTAAACCACCCGAATGACCCAGGTGGTGCAACTAACCTGGGAATTACCCTTAATACTGCTAAAGATAACAAGCTGGACATGGATGGAGACGGGGATGTGGACATCGATGACATCAAGAACCTGACTCCGGAGGCCGCTTACGGCGTCTATCGAGCTAAGTATTGGGATGCTATCGGCGGGAGTGCTCTGCCGTGGGATGTAGCGATTGTAGCGTTTGATGCTGCGGTCAACTGTGGCGTCCATAGAGCCCTTGACTGGATCAACCAAGCCAAGGGTACTAATAACCCCGTACAACACATTATGGAGCTTCGTAGGAGCCACTACGGGCGTATTATCAGCAAGAATCCGGGTCTAGTTGTCTTTAAGAACGGCTGGTACAGGCGTGTTAATGAGCTTGCGAAGTACATTGATGTTCTCCGAAAAGACAGAAGTGAGAATGAATAACTTCGTCACACACTTGACAGAAGAAAAGATTTATCATGGAGACTTAATTGTACTGAATGATTCCCAAAAATGGGTGACAGCCAGTACTCTTAAATATACTTTGAGTAGCCCAGAACTTAAAGATTGTTTTGTAGCACTTCAAACCTCCGATGAAGGTACTAATTGCTTGGCAGTGCCTCTATCAAAGGGAAATGATCTTATTTTTAATATCGAGGAAGAATCGAAGCGAGAATGAGTAGTCTTGATGTGCAGGTAGACGGCGATCATTATAAAAAGTATAAAATCCAGCCTGCTATGTATTCCCATACCAATAAGTTGGACTGGTATCAGGGAGAAATCGTTAAATACATCACTAGGTTCCGAGACAAGGGGAAACAAAAAGACCTGGAGAAGATTATTCATCTCGTCCAGGTCTTAATTGAGTTGGAGTATCCAGATACTACCGAGATTGTCCAGCCTCCTCCACGTACTCCCACTGTCGTAGTTGTTGGGGGCCAGAAATTCGAGTGCGTTCCTTCTCAGTCGTCATTCGTCGCATCATCGCCCCCTGAGGGGCTTCTGTATAATCATGGAAGCCAAGTTCAATTGCCTTCTGCATGTGTGTCGAAAGCTGAACCGTATTTCCGCTCTGAATAGCGTCTATCCCTAAGTCAACGAGTCGTGCCTTTTTAGCCGTCAAGTCCTGGGTCATTTCCTTAATGTCCCGCTTGGCGGCTTTTTCTTTGACCTCTGGAATAGTTCCAGCACCAATAATCGAAGCCATTGTCTCGAATCCGTCTCTACGGACGGTTCCGTATCCACGGGCTCCCCAAGGGACAGGCTTATCCCCGAATCCAATCTTACCATCCAAGGGATTCACGGAATCCGTAGGTAGTTCGGAGTCAAGGTTATTCAGAATCCTGTCTCCGATGCCAGGAAGCATCTGTTTCCAGGCTTTCCGTTTCTCTTCGATGGTTGCGGTCTTCATACCAACACGGTCCATACCGAGAGTCGAAAGAGCATCAACGAGTTCTGCTCCAAAGCCCACTCCCGGCATAAGTCCCTTAAAGCCCCATTCCATCATCGACGGCATCACTTCCGGAGAAGTCATGGAGCCAGCAATATGAATCCCACGGGGGTCTATAAGCTGAGTAGCTCCGGTGACAACACCGAGTTTACCGGCATCAGGGATCGGTGAACGAAGAATCCATTCCGTCAGGGACGGAGTAGCAGCATTGACGTTGAATCCTGCTTTCTTCAGGGTGTCTTGGAACCATTCCTGCTTCTTGAAGAAATCAAAGAGCATATCAAGTTCCTTGAAAGCTATCGACCCAGTAAGGTCACCAAAAATGGCCGTAGACAACCACAGATTAGCAATCGGAATAGCTCTGCTGAACTGACCCTTCGAGATTCCTTGGGCAGCATCCTTCATCATGATGGCTGTCATTCCCAGGAACCAGTTCTTGAACGTCGAGAGCGGTTTCATACCCTCTCCGACAATACCAGTACGGGCAATAAGCCCAGGGCGGTCTGTCATCGAGTAGTTCGCCATTGTGTCATCCACAAATCGCTCGACAGCAAGCTTCAGTTCTTTCCCTTCCAGTCCATTCTTCTTGAGGAAGTCCAGACCAATCGCTGCGGCGTGCATACGTCCCATCGATTCCAAATGACGGCCAATAAACGTCCCACTAGCGATATCGCCAGTCTTCCGGAGAGCCGATAGTCCTTTGTCCATGAGAGGGGCATTGGACGTAAGTCCGGACCCAACGCGACTAAACACTGAGACTTCAGAGACGAGAGTCGGATCAAGCTTACCACGAGCGGCCAGGAAGGCTGTCATCTCTCGAAACTCTTTATCTCCGGTCAGCATTCGCAGCGTTCCTTCCACAAAGGAACCCGTAACACTTCCCTTCGAGTATCCCATATTAAATTTATAATTACTCAACATGGTTGGAGCAAAGGCAGTTGACTGAAGTGCCTGTCCGACAAGGAACGGCACATTCCCGAAGAAAAGGACAGAAGTCATGAATCCACGACCAAGTTCTGTCGTCAGTTTACGAGCAATACCAGGACCAGTTTGACCAAGCGTAGCAACCTGAACAAGACCATCTGCAAAAGCTTCGATACCACGCACAACAGCCCCAGGATCAGCACCACCACGGGCAATATTCAAGTAGTCCATCGACCAAGATCGCAGGCGCGTAGGAATCTCTTGCATCGTGCTGATATCCTTCAGAGCTTTTCCGATCTGAAGGTTAGCGATGTAGTTAGATCCGTCCTTGATGTATGCATCATACGTCTTCCAGAAGTTCTGCGGAGACAACTCCATGCCCTTTACTTCCCCACGACGTGCTCGATGAGCCGCAAATCCTCCCTTAGATTTAATGTCTGCAATTGCACTGGTAATAGCTTCCCGACGAGGATCACCTTTCTCAAGGGCCTGATGGATCTGTTCTAGCATAGTCGTAGAGATGTTGTACTTATTGCCTTTGGTAGCACGATCTGCCACATCAACTTGAATCTGGTAGGTTTCATCCTTGAACCGGGAACTTAGTTCTTTGGCCATCTTATTGGCCCCAAACTTAGTTTCCATCCGATGAAAGGCAACAGTATTCCCTTCCACATCCTTGATGCGGACTAGCCAGGGACCAAATCCTTGGGCCTTCATGAAGTAGAAAGGCCGGAAAGGCATTGGTGCCTTCCCTTGTGCTTTCAGTTCATCGTTAAGACGAGACCACAAGTTACTCAAGGGCTCTTGGAGCCGCTCAAGCATCTTAGCGTGTTTCTCTTTACCACCCATAGCGATAATGGTGTCCCTAGAGGGCCACTCGATACCGTTATATTTATTTATAATATCCGTGAGTACCCGACGATCAAAGCCACTGATCGAATTCCAGATACCGGCAGGACTGTTTCTGTCGATGATCTTGTTGGGCAGTAGGCCCTTCCCGAATGAGATCCCTTGTGTCAGGGATTCATGGAGAAGAACCGCTTGTTGTTTCGCGTTGGTTGCGAAGTCACTGACGTACTTAACCCTCGGGTTACGAGTGTTATTGTAAACCATCTGGGCATTCGACAGAGCCTCTAGTGTTTGCTCAAAAGGACTATCCGGAAGATCCTTGAGGGTCTTCGGATCAATCTCTTTTAACGCTTGTGCTGGAGGACGGTTCTCACCGTCAGCAGAGCGTAGAAGTCCCTCCCGATCCGTACGAACTTGTGCTAAAGTCCTTTCAGGGGCCTTACTATCATTTTTGTTGCGGAGCTTGTCAATCAGGTCTCCAACCTTCTTCGAGACCCCAAAATCCACGGCTCCTCGCTGCGAGAGCGGAATTCGCTTGGCTCTGAAGCCATCCCACATAGCTTTGCCTTCCATCGTCTGTGCCGTGGAAGGAATCACGTCATTACCTAGTTCGTGGGCGAACTTATACATCTCAGTCGCCACCCCTTGGCGCTGATACTTGGGATCTACTTCCGTCAATGCAGACAGCAGATCACGATCCGGGAGGCGTTTAAGGCCCCCCCGAGTCGGTATAAAGTCCGCAGATCCTACTTCAGCCCCGTCAGCCTTCCTGGCAGACACGCGGAACAAGGGACCATACTCGTCCCGAGTCGCGTAGGCAATCAGCCTCATCCCTTTGCCCGCAAGCTCCTTGACCTTCTCAAACCCCTCACGAAATACCTCCGGGTTGATAGCGCCACGTTGACGTCTTCCCGGTCCTTTCTTGAAGGGATCAATAGTCTTCTCGAACTTGGGCTGGTTACGAACCCGTTCCTCGTGCATCTTCACACGACTATCGATCTTCTCCTTGAGGGCAGCGATATCCTTCTCGACAGCTTTCATCGATTTGGTGTAAGACACCAACTCTCGACCAATCTGTTGTCCAGAGCCACCTTCACCGATACGGCGTTGTCCATACCGCTGTGCTACCTCTCCCTGCATCTCTCCGATGCCTTTGAGGTTCTCTTCCATCTTAGCGAGACGAGTCTGCATACCTTTCAGGTACGAGTCTCCGGCAATAGCTTCCGTAACACGCGGATCAGCCTTCTGCCAGCCAGTTGTCCCTGCGAAGTCTTCGCGCCCAAAAAAGGGCCGTTCCGTCTCAAACGGCACCCCAGGAATATCAGGCTCTTTAAAACCATCTGCTATGGTAGGTCTATTCCATTCAACGGTTCCGGGAGGAAGCCCGTCTTCTGTTACTCGACGCACGTCGTTAGCAGGACGCTCATAGCGTTTCCCGCCTTGAGGCAATCCTGGTTGTTCGTCCACAGGAGTACGCGAGAGATCATAACGAGTGTCAGGAAGTTCCCTGGTCATTCCAACCCGAGGATCGACATAGAAAGGACGACTTGGATCAGCAGGAAGTTCCTGGGACGCTCGATTCATCTTATCAAGTTGAACAGGGGTCTCTTGAGGAGCAAAGGGGCTCCTCGGCCTCTGTGCGTCAATTGCTGCCGTGTCGGTCAGATTCTCAGGGCCAAATTGAGGGCGTTCAACGACCGGAGGACGAATCTCAGGTTGTCCGAACATATCCCGATCAATGTACGACGGGACTTCTCCCATCCCGTACTGAGGAGCACGAACAGTGCCTTCTACAGGAGCATGGGCTTGGTCAACTTGTTCCCAAACACGAGGAGTCTCTGGAGGAGCCTCTTGAATACCAGTTTCTCGGGGCTTGTTCATCCCCTTGCCCATCTTCAGCCCACCACGAATCAGTCCTGCAAAGCCAAGGGCATCGGCAGCAGCCTCATAGGCAGACCGAGCCTTCGCTTCTTGCTTTGGATCAGCACGAGGACCGGACTTAGCGTTCGGATCATATCTCAGATCTTCGGCACCGAGATTCCCGAAAGGCTCTCGGTACAGTTTCTCGTAGCCTTCTCCGAGCATCTGGTCAGCAAGTTCTCCCTGCTTCGTGAACGGATCAATGCTGACTCGATGAGCAGCTTCATCTCCACGCTGAAGGGCAAGATCCATGTCTTCCCCAGACGCAAGACCAGTCAGGGCTCCAACACCTTTAGCCACGGCTCCGGCAGGAGCATTCCACACCATACGTGCAACACTCTCAAGCCCGCCCACGGCGTTCTTGATAGGATTCGGGACATACTTCTGATATGCGGATTCTGATTTATCGGACAAGTGCTTGATAATATCAGTATCGGAATAGCCCTCTTTGCGAGCAGAGTCAAGTTTAAATCCACTCTTTTTAGCGAGATGTTCGGCTATCTCTGCATCAGAGTAGCCTTCTCGTTTTGCACCTTCATAATCAAATGCCATTAGTCGAATGATCCAAGGGGCTTACGGCCCTGCGGGGGAGTAAAGTTAGTTAGTGATTTGGGGGCTTCTTCAGTAGGAGCCCCGTCACCAGTTTGTCGGAAACCCATTGACATGAGTTGGCCATCAATAAACTGTGCTTTTTGGGCTTCAAGTTTACGACGGACTTCCGGAGACAAGGTAGCAAGATTCCCCATTTGCTTCTGACGCTCGTCAAAGGCACGGCCAAGGGCATTGGCGTATTGAGGAGCAAGTTCATTCATTTTCGATGAGTCACCGGCCTGCCGGGCCTCTGACATTTCCACTTCGATTGCATTAACGTAGGCAATCACATTATTCATGGAAGGTCGCTTAGGAGCAGCATTTCTACTACGAGCATCGGCACTGATTTGTGCCTGCCGCAAGGCGTAGTAACCAGAAATTTCTCGTCCCTTATTCTGAAGTTCTCCCTGTTCACGGACTTTCTTCATCTCTTGTGTAAACTTAACACTGTCCATGAGAGAGCTATAAATGAAGTCCCACTTACGCGGATCTTCAAAATCAGCAGGGGTTTGGATTCCAGCTTGAGCGAGACGTTCTCGGAGTTGCTTTGCTTGACCAACCGCATAAACATCCCCGAACTGTTTCTTAGCAGCCATCAATTGCTCGATGGCGCCAAGCTCTTGTTCTCTGTCTCGTTGGAACTTATCAAACGCAGCCTTATCCAGCTTACTTGTATATTCAGAAAGAACTGACTTCACCCGCTCTGGGCTATATTCTGTCTGACGTTTAAATTCATCACCAGCAATCTGTGTCTGAGCCCCGCTGCGGGCAACACCACGAGCAAAAGGCATTTGTCCTTGGATCGTCTCACCTTTCAGTTGACGCTCCATCTGACGAAGCGGAGCACCTTCTTGTTTCTCCGCGAAGTCGTACCTACGCTCTTGTTCCCCAAGATCTTGCATACGCATCTGTTGACCAAGCATCTGACGATAGTCTTGTTCGTTCTGATGGTACATCATGCCAGCAAGGGCATTCTTCGGAGCCCAACCAATCTCCGGCTTAATCGACATCGGGTTGATATAGTTAAGGTCAGCCATTATGCGAGTAGTCCTTTGATTCCATTTACCACGTTGGGGATGTTACTGATAACATTACCAAGAGCACCATTACTTTGCTGATTAGCGCCCATAACTTGGTTAGCTCCTTGGGCGGCAATAGAGGCAGAAGTTCCTGGGCTAAAACCTGCGCCAGCGTTCTGGGCCAGTTGTTCTTGGAAGTTGGTTGCATAGTTCATTCCAGTCTTCTGAATTCTGTCGGCAACGTCGTACAGGACGTTTGAGCTATTGTTGAATCCACGAGCAGCAGCAACACGCTGCGCGTCACTCGACGCTACATCGGAGAGTCCCTTGAAGACAGCGTTGTTCTTCCAGAAGTTCGGATCAGTATACGATTCTTTAAGCATGTTCTGGTAGAACGGACGTTGTGATCCGAAAGGATCTCCACGATCAGCAGCAGCCGTAAGAGCTTTCTGAAGCTCGTCGGCATTGTCTTTACTTTGTAACCACTCCAGAAGAGAGCCTCCGGCCTTCAAGAAGGAACCAAGTGTAGAGGCCGTCCCTGTGGCTCCAGGAGAACCTGTAACCGTGTTAAGAAGGGTATCCCACCAACCACCTCCAGAAGCAGCACCAGCGCCCATTGTAGCGCCTGTGAGGGCTGTTCCTGCTGTGGTTGCAGCTTGTAGTCCAAGACCTCCACCAATACCCATAGCTCCAGCACCACCGCCAGCGGCAATGAGTTCCGGAGTAAGTCAAAGTCCTGCGGTATTCAAACCAAGACCAGCACTTCCAACTCCACCAAACCCTTGACCAGCACTAGCCAGTGAGAAGTCTCCGACGGCCCCTGCTCCCGCACTAGCCCCACCAGAGGCAGCGGCTCCACTAGAAGCCGTCGCACCCCCAATAGCCCCAATGCTGGAAAGATAGGGCATCGCAAATCCACCAAGAACATACGGAAATGCTCCCAGGGATTCCATTAAGGATTCCCGATCAATGCTCTCAAAGTCGCCTTGCATGGCCTCTGGCCGATACACGAACTGACCGTTCTCTATCTTGATAGCAGACTTCGGATCTGACAAATACTTCTCTAAAGTCATTCCGTCACCCCCGACGTAGTGACCAGGAGTGGAGATACGTCCGATGATTTCTTGGACCTGTTGTTGGCTCAGAACCGATCCGGGAGCAACCCCAGACATATCATTAAAACCCGCCGGGTTATTAACAGCCAATCGATAAAGAGTAGACTCGTCAATATTTCCGTAACCAGAGCCACGCATGCTCTGCATACGTTGTTCTAGTTGTCGGTTATTCTTTGCGTCTTGTGAACCAGACATTATTTATAATTTCCCATTTTTACAAAACCTGCCAACCAGCACCACCAGCATCATAAATAAGATTCTGACCAGTAGTGAGGGACTTTACGAGGAGGGTCTTGTCTGTTCCACCATCGTCAATCTTAATGGTAACAACTCTAGTTGCTGCATTACCATTGTAAACGTGTATCGTGTCAATATTACGGATTACATTGCTTGCCGGAGCCGCACAAATATCTACTTCAGTTGTACCGTTACTAGCTGTTGCTAACCACGCTCCCTGATACTCAGAGTTATCAGGCTTTGTGCGGGCCTTAACGTCGTAATAGAAGATGTTTGTAATAACGTCAGCACCAGTGCTGTGTAGTACAAGTTGTAGTTTAGTTGTAGTTTTAGTTAGACGTATCATCGGCGTACGTTGTAATCCAACTCAATGCCACGAAGCCTTCCGGCATTCTGATTGGTTTCAGTCAACTCAAAAGCAATCCTACGAGCTACTCCCAATGCGTGTGTCTTTGGGTTAGCACTAGACATATCGATTGTTCGTCCTGTGTTCCAAGTCTGGTAATCATCCTTGGTCCACTTAACAGTAATATTAGAAGTCGTGGTCTGCTGATCCCCAATTAATGCAAAAGACGTGAAATCCTTGTAGTCGTTGGTGTCTCCATCGATAATGGAGGTTCTAATCTTTCGAGTGATGTCGTCCGTAATATCTAAATAAGGAACATCGTCATCTGGAGTCCATTCGTAATAAACATTACCGTCGGCCATGATAAGTCCCTGACCATTGATGGTGTTATTCCACTTTGCGAAAGAAACTTCCGTAGATGTCCAGATAGT
>Ga0172380_10007997_pt1 | contig 11728 bp, 11 predicted proteins | sample Leawe162metaG_FD_119747 | JGI IMG/M metagenome (GOLD analysis project Ga0172380, IMG submission 119747) | Leachate microbial communities from a municipal landfill in Southern Ontario, Canada - Leachate well 162 metaG | ecosystem: Engineered > Solid waste > Landfill > Unclassified | place... | reverse complement strand
CGATCCGTATCACCTAAGCAATACTCGTCTGCCTCAACACAATCACCCACACTAATCGATTGTTTTTTATATATTTTTAAAGAACTTTTTACCGCTTCCTCATCCGCCTCGGCGTCGAAGAGGTGCGCATTATATAGATGACGAACTTCTCGTCAAGCGTTTTGTAAAAATTACTTCACACAAATGTGCACTCACGCTGAAACCCGCGCAAAACGTACAATGCCGGCCTTAGTCGTTCACATCGAAAGTGCATTGTGAAACTCATATTAGGCATCGAATCTTCTTGCGACGAGACAGGTATCGCGCTGTATCACACCGAGCACGGCTTACTCGCGCACACGCTGCATTCTCAGATCGCATTGCATAATGAATATGGCGGTGTTGTTCCAGAACTCGCTTCGCGCGACCACGTGCGCTATGCATTGCCACTGATTCGAAGCGCGCTACAAAAGGCGGGTTGCAAACTGGATGAAGTCGACGCCATCGCCTACACGCAAGGTCCGGGGCTCTCTGGCGCACTGTTGGTCGGTGCCAGTGTCGCTTGCGCCCTAGCCTACACGTTAGATGTTCCAACTATCGGTGTGCACCACCTAGAGGGGCATCTGCTCTCACCACTACTATCTGATCCAGCGCCACAATTCCCCTTTGTCGCGTTACTGGTGTCTGGCGGACATACACAACTGATGCGCGTGGATGGTGTCGGCCATTACGAGTTGCTCGGCGAGTCCATAGATGATGCGGCGGGAGAGGCTTTCGACAAGAGCGCCAAGTTATTAGGTTTGGAGTATCCCGGCGGCGCCTTGCTATCCAAGTTGGCGCAACGCGGCACCCCCGGCAGGTTCAAGCTGCCGCGTCCGATGTTGCACAGCGGCGACCTTGATTTTAGTTTCAGCGGATTGAAGACCGCCGTGCTGACACTGGTAAATCAACAAGTCCGCTTCCCTCACCCCAACCCTCTCCCCGGAAGCCCTCTCTCTAACTTTCTCCCGCAAGCGGGAGAAAGGACAAACGAGAAAGGCAATTTCGAACCCTTGGGCGAGGGGGCAAACGAATCGCTTCGCGAATTTCAAATTCCCGAACAGACCCGCGCAGACATCGCCCATGCAGCACAAGAAGCCATCGTGGATGTATTGGCACAAAAGGCTTTGACTGCTCTTGGTCAAACCGGATTGGACCAATTGGTGATCGCTGGCGGTGTGGGGGCGAACCAAGCATTGCGCAACCGTCTACATAAAGACATCAGCAAACGCGGCGGTACCGTGTTCTACCCTGATCTGGAATTTTGCACCGACAACGGCGCGATGATTGCCTTCGCAGGCGCGATGCGTTTGCAGCATCAATCTGCTCAACACGGCTACCGCTTCAACGTGAAGCCGCGTTGGGACCTCCAAGACTTGAACTACACGGACTGAGCTTCTTTCTTCTTGCTACCAATCTTGCTTTCCTTGCCCATCATCAAGTTTTGGATGTTGCTCTTGTGACGCCAGATCAACAACATAGACATGATCGCCGTCGCCAAAACCAATTCAGGTCGCAGTTGGAACAGCATGGCATAGACGGGAGCAACAATCGCCGCGATTAGGGCGGAGAGTGAGGAATAGCGGAATACGACCGCCACCAGCAGCCAAGTACCCAGCACCGCCAAACCCATCCAGCCACTCAACGCCAGCAACACACCCAGCGCTGTCGCAACGCCTTTGCCACCTTGGAATTTGAGGAAGATAGGGAATACGTGCCCAAGGAATACCGCCAGCGCCACTAAAGCAACCATCAATAGGCCATCGCCATCGTGAGGTGCAAATTTAATGGCGAGGAACACTGCCAGCCAGCCTTTGGCCGCATCGCCCAACAGTGTCAGCACCGCCGCCGCCTTCTTACCGCTGCGCAGCACATTGGTCGCACCGGGATTGCCAGAGCCGTAGGTACGCGGGTCAGCGAGACCGAACGCCTTGCTCATCAACACTGCGAACGAGACCGAGCCGAGCAGATAGGCACACACAACAAAGACAAGAGTAGTCATCTGGATTACCTTAAAATGCGAAAGCGCCGCATTCTACTTGAATGCGTTATCACCACCAAACAGCCAAAGCCGCCTCGATATGGACATCATCTTCATCCGCGAACTCAAAGTCGTCACCCTCATCGGCATCTATGAACGCGAGAAACGCGTCCCACAGACGTTGCAACTCGACTTGGAGATCGCCCTGCCGAACAGCCGCGCCTGCCACAGCGACGACATCAACGATGCGTTGGACTACGCACAAGTGGCTCAACACATCCAGACCGTACTGAGCGAAGGCCACTTCTCCTTGCTGGAGACTTTGGCTGAACACATCGCCCAGATCATCCTCAAAGACTTCAATGCCCCATGGGTCAAAGTCAGCGTCGCCAAATTACAAGCTATCCGCAACTGCAAGATGGTCGGCATCTGCATCGAACGCGGCCAAATCCAGTAAATACGAGCACCCCACAAAGAATTTGCCCAAGTCTCTCTTTTTATGGATAATGCGCGCCCTAATTCGTATCAGTGCGCGTACCCAAGCCGCGCCCAACCCAACTCAGGAAGTAAAAAATGAAAGCTGACATCCATCCCGCATACGCCGACGTTGCAGTCACTTGCAGCTGTGGCAACAAATTCACCACACGTTCCACATTGGGCAAACCGACATTGCACGTCGAAGTCTGCTCAGAGTGCCATCCGTTCTACACAGGCACCCAGAAGATCGTGGATACGGCAGGCCGTATCGAGAAATTCAACAACAAGTACAAGACCGGCGCTAAAGCAGCGGCTTGATAGTTGGCGAATAGGCATTAAGATAAAGGCAGCGTTGGCTGCCTTTTTCTTTTGCGGAACGAACCCATGACCAAGACACTTCCGATACTCCTCATCACCTGTTTTGCGTTGACCTTCACGGGTTGCGCGCGCAACCCCGTCTCCGGCAAGCAGGATTTCGTGATGATGTCGGAATCACAAGAGATCAGCCTCGGACGCAACGCGGATGTCGATGTACGCAAGCAATACAAGGTGTACGACAATCCCGCTCTACAAAGCTATGTGAACCGAGTGGGACAAGCCGTCGCCAAGAATAGTCACCGTCCCCATCTGAATTACCGCTTCACCGTTCTCGATTCGCCAGAGATCAACGCCTTCGCATTGCCAGGCGGCTACATCTACGTCACGCGCGGCATCATGGCTTATCTCAATTCGGAAGCAGAATTGGCAGCCGTGCTGGGACACGAGGTGGGACACGTCACCGCACGTCATGGCGTGCGTCAACAAAGCGCCTCCCAAGCAACGGGGATAGGCATCTCACTCGCTTCCATCTTCGTACCCGGACTTTCGACGCAAGCAGGAAGTGACATCGCCAATCTGCTCAGTGGCGCCTTGCTCTCCGGTTATGGACGCGAGCACGAACTGGAAGCAGACCGCCTTGGCGCACAGTATCTGGCACGTACCTCTTATGACCCGCAAGCGATGATCCGCGTCGTCAGCGTCTTGAAGAACCAAGAACTGTTCGATGCCGAACTCGCCAAACAAGAAGGACGCGAACCGCGCCGCTACCACGGCACCTTCGCCACTCACCCCGACAACGACACTCGCTTCAGACAAGTCGTCGGCGAAGCGTCCAGTCTCAAGGTGAGCAACCCGCTCGAAGGCAAGCCCGAATACCAAAAACAAACGGATGGACTGACCTTCAATGACAGTGTGGATGAAGGGGTGGTGCGCAATAACAGATTCACCCATCGCGACCTCGGGATCGCACTAGACTTCCCGCCACAATGGAGTGTCAAGAATTCGCCCAGCCAACTCATCGCGGTCAATCCAACGAATGACGCTGCACTCGAATTGAAGGTGGATGGCAAACCTTCAGGCACACCGCCCGAGTATGCGCGCCGCCTGTCTGGTAGCTCAGCCACTATCGAATCACTGACCATCGAGAAGTCCTCAGCGGCTATCGCCAGCACCAGCAAGTTGGAGTTGGGTATCGTCTACCTGGATGGCAAGGCATTCCTGCTGCAAGGCAGCGCAAAGACAGAGCCCGTCTTGTCCGCACATCGAGCCTTGATGAAAGCTAGCATACGCAGCTTCCACGCACTCACCCCGGATGAACGCAAAGCGATCAAACCTCTCACGATCAAACTTGCCTCTGCCAAGACTGGCGACACCTATGCCAAGCTCGCACTGAATTCCCCCCTCGGCAAGAACGCAGAAAAATATCTGCGTCTCATCAATGCACAGTATCCTCAAGGCGAACCCGTCTTAGGCCAAACCATCAAGATGGTCGAATAAATGTACGCGTACTACACACAAATGAAGGAACCCGAGATCACGAGAATGAAAGCGTGGTTGTTGTTCCTCTTGTGTGGCGTTTGGGTGTTCACCGGACTCGTCGGTCACGACCCCTGGAAGCCCGATGAAGCCTACAGTTTCGGCCTCATCTATCACTACATCCAAAGCGGCGATTGGCTCATCCCTACTCTTGCGGGCGAAGCCTATCTGGACAAACCGCCGCTGTATTACTGGACGGCCGCGATCTTCGCCAAGCTGTTCTCACCACTATTAGCACTGCACGACGGCGCGCGGCTCGCTTCGGGTTTCTACACTACTCTAACCTTATTGTTCGTCGGCCTGACCGGACGCGAACTGTTCGGCAACAACCGTGGCTGGCCCGCCGCCATCATCCTTATCGGCTGCCTCGGCATGTTGTTCCGCGCGCACGAGATCCTCACCGACAATGCACTTCTCACGGGTTGCGCCATGATGTTGTACGGCTACGCGTTGAGCTTGCGCCGCCCGCAACTCGCAGGTGTGTTCGTCGGTATCGGCGTGGGCATCGGCTTCATGAGCAAGGGCTTCGTCGCCCCGATGTTATTCCTGCTCATCAGCCTCAGTCTTTTGGCATTTCGCCATTGGCGCACACGCACTTACCTCACTACGCTGGGCATCGCGCTTCTATGCGCACTGCCTTGGCTCACCGTGTGGCCGTATCTCGTCTATCAACATTCACCCGCGCTATTCACCGATTGGGCGTGGACGCGCAACATCGGACGCTGGTTCGAATACGCCAAAGGCGGTGAATACAGCAAGACACTCTATTATCTCAGCGCTCTGCCCTGGCTGGCATGGCCTGCGGCACCACTAGCCGCATGGACGGTTTGGGAGGCGCGCAAGCGCATGTGGAACGAACCCGAGTTTCAGTTACTACTAGTGACCTTCATCGTCATGTTCTTAGTGTTGAGCGGCGTGAAAGACATCAACGACCAGAATGCGATGCCGATGTTGTTGCCTATCGCGCTACTTGCCACCGCTGCGCTCTCCACACTACGGCGCGGCGCAGCCAACGCACTCGACTGGTTCGGCATCATGACCTTCGCCCTGCTCGCTATCGTGCTGTGGTCGGGCTGGACGGGAGTGCTTCTCAACTACGGCTCCTTGATCGCACGGAAAGTGCGCACCATGCAACCCAACTTCCAGTTGGAGGTGAACACCTTCGGGTTCAGTGTCGCCGTATTGGCGAGCGTGCTGTGGATCGTGCTGGTATGGCGCGTCGGCCGTTCCGTGCGCCGCTCGCTCATAAACTGGACTGCGGGCATCAGTTTGATCTGGATATTGGCGATGACTTTGTGGCTACCTCTGATCGATGCCAGCAAGAGCTATCGCCCCATGGTGGTCGATCTGAAGAGCAACTTGCCAAAACGCTATAACTGCATCGCGGATGTACGTGTCGGTGATAGCCAGCGCGCCATGTTGGAATATTTCGGCAACATCAAACTGCGCCAGAATGCGACCCGCGTCTGTAACTTGCTGCTGGTACAGGGCGATCGTATCGCCAAGCCCATCGAAGACGAGATCGGCTGGGAGAAATTATGGGAAGGTGGACGTCAGGGTAAACAGGACGAGCGCTTCAGGCTGTATCAACGCGTAAAACGGTAGGGATTCAACCTAAATCTGAACCGATTCCATCTCCCTGCAGGGGAATGGAATGATGCAGTCAAGGCGATGCTGGTATCACACGCACGAGGCGGATGTCTTCCAACAGCTCATCGCCCTTTGCCAACTTAAGCATACGCGGCAACGTCCCTGTCTTGTGCACCACCCAATCGCCTTGAGCGACCGGCTCCACCTTACCTAAGTTCACGCCCAACTCGTCGAGTTGTGCCGCACGCACCAACAGATAGTAGCTCTCTCCCCTGCTCGGCAAGCTCGCCACATCACCCGCCGCATAACAAGGTGACGCGTTATACAGCGCCAACTCGCGCGACACGATCACATCCATCTGCAACACATAGATAGGCGCACTCGGCTCATCCGCCAGCAACTTATTCACGTTGTAAGGGATGCTCGCCGCGAGATAGGTCGTCGTCGCCAGCTGCGTCAGGAACACATACAACATAGCGACAGCGAACACGGGTAACACCAATAGCATGTTGACGCGCATGCGAATACGGTAGACGAAAGCGTATATCGCGGCAGCGCACAACATCGCCACCACCACTACGCTCAACGACATCTTGCCGACATGTAGCGCAAGGCCTGCCACCATCAGCACCAGTATTAGCGTGGTAGCGATCTGCGCGATCAACAACTTGCGATGCCCTTCCACATCAGCCAACACGCCAGCCAAATAATGACCGCAAAGAATTGCCGCAAAGGGATAGATGATGACCGTGTAGTAATCGAACTGGAACTTCGTCGCGCTGAACATGGCGAAGGTGATGAAGAACGCAGCACACAGGTAAACGAATTGCGAGCGCTCTGCGACGCTACGCGCGGCGAAATTGCGTACACCCGAGAACATCGCCGCCACGTACACCGCCACCCACGGCAAAAAAGCCCACAGGAACGCCGCCACGAAATAATAAGGCGCTCCGCCCGCATCCTTAATCGGCCCTGTGTTGAAGAAACGTCCAAACTGGCTATCCCACAGGAAGAACTTGATACCCGACACATCCGTGCGCCCGAACACCAACTTCTCGGGATGGGCATCGAATTGCAGATACAGCGCAAGCAGCTCGGGCGCGGTGCACGCCACTGTCAACACTAAGGCGAACAACCACTTCACACTCCACAGCTTGTGCCACTGTCTCCGGTACATCCACATACACACCAGACCACTGGTGATGGTGATGAGCGTGAACACCCCCTTAGTCATCATCGCCACGCCACTGAACAACGCGCCCAGCAACAGATACTTCAGTTTTGATGCGCCGTCGTAGCGCAACCAATAATAGGAAGCCGCCATGATGCTACCGGTAAGGAAGGTCTCCGCCTTCACCTCGGTCGAGGTGTACATCATGTGGAACGCCGACACATAAACCAGCAGCGACAACCATGCCGCTTCACGCCCATAGAACATGCGCGCGATGCGATAGGTGTAGTAACCGCCGACCAGATGAAAGAGGAAGCCCGGCAAGATGTAAGCGAACGCAGTGATCCCGAACAATTTGAAGGACAGCGCCGTGATCCAGAACGGGAAGTGCGGTTTATCCAGCCACTCCTGCCCATCCAGCACCAGAAACGCCCAATCGTTATGCGTCGCGATGTATTGCGACAGCGCCGCATACGTCACCGAATCGCCTGCATTGATGATGGGCGTGACCATACCCAGCGCGTTGACACACAACACGAACAAGGTCAGCCATTTGATTTGGGTGATGAGATTCATAATGCTTAACTGCCTTTATGACCGAGATAATGCGAACTTCATTTATCCACGAAATACACGAAAATCACGAAAAAATCGCCGGGGAATTTGTTCGTGATTTTCGTGTATTTCGTGGACAGAATGTTTTTGACCTAGCTTTATTCAGCGCGGCTTGAGGTCGAACTTGATGCCATTCTCGACCACGGAGATCTTCGTGATGTCGATCTCTTTCCCCGAGTAACGCATCTCGTCCTGCCTGAATTGATATAACGGGTTCGCACGCAGATACTCGTTCAACATCATGTTCAATGCAGGGCGCATCGCCTCACCTAGCGCTACCGAGCCTTGATCGACCACCAAGGTTTCCACATTTGTATCTTGCAGATACAAGGCGCGTTGCTCTGCGTCATAACGCAACGCTCCCGACAAACCGATGCGCCCCTTCACACCACCCGCCAACAAAGAAGAGACGGTGAAGTTCGTTGCCAAAGAGATGCGATTGTGTGCGGGTAGGAAAGTCACCTCGGGCATGGCGAGTGATGTACTGAACAACCCTCTACCTAACTCACGTTGTAACGGAAAAGACTTACCCCATGCGTGATCGAGTTTCTCCTGTGTAACGAGGTAGCCTTTGGGGACTAGGGTCGCGCAGGCACTTAGGATGAGAAGCGGGATTAACAACAATAGATTTAAAACGCGACTAGCCATCGTCTGCCCAATCAAATCTTTGGGGTAGAACAAACCACATCCCCACACTGTGCCCTATGCCTCAAAGCATGATCGATCAACACCAACGCCAACATCGCCTCCGCGATCGGCGTAGCGCGAATGCCAACGCAGGGGTCGTGACGACCCTCGGTGGACACCTTCACCGCCTCGCCCGCTTTGTTGATGGAGTTGCGTTCGATGCGGATGCTGGAGGTCGGTTTGATAGCGTACTGCGCGACGATGTCTTGCCCCGTGGTGATGCCACCCAAGATTCCGCCTGCGTTGTTTGAAGCGAAACCATTCGGCGTGAGTTCGTCGCCGTGTTCACTACCGCGCTGGGTGACGCAATCGAAACCTGCGCCGATCTCCACGCCCTTCACCGCGTTGATACCCATCAAGGCATGTGCGATATCGGCATCGATGCGGTCGAACACGGGCTCGCCCCAACCTACAGGAACATTGGATGCAACGACGGCGAGCTTGGCACCGATGGAGTCGCCCGATTTGCGCAGTGCGTCCATGTAGTCTTCCAACTGTGCGACGTAACTCGCATCCGCCACGAAGAAGCTATTGCCTTCGGCTGTCACCTCATCCCAACTCTTGAAGGGCACGACGATCTCTCCAAGCTGCGAGAGATAACCTCGAACAGTCACGCCGTATCTTTCGTTCAACCATTTCTTGGCGATGGCACCTGCGGCCACACGCCCTGCCGTCTCGCGTGCTGAGGCGCGTCCGCCGCCGCGATAGTCGCGGATGCCGTATTTCTGCCAGTAGGTGTAGTCGGCATGGCCGGGGCGAAAAGTGTCGGCGATGTTGCCGTAGTCTTTGCTGCGCTGGTCTTCGTTGCGAATGAGCAATGCGATGGGGGTGCCGGTGGTCTTGCCTTCGAACACGCCGGACAGGATCTCCACGGTATCCGATTCGCGGCGCTGGGTCACGTGGCGCGAGGTACCGGGTTTGCGGCGGTCGAGGTCGAGTTGGATGTCGGCTTCGCTCAACTCCATGCCGGGTGGGCAACCATCCACGATGCAACCGATGGCTGCGCCGTGTGATTCGCCAAAGGAGGTGACCATAAAGAGTGTGCCGAATGTGTTTCCAGACATGGTGTTATCTCGCTAAAAGAGTGCGTGGAGTTTAACATAGGCCTCCTTACGAATAGCCCGTCATTCCGGCCTGCGCCGGAAAGCCCCAATATGTTTATTGATACCCACTGCCACTTAGATGCCGAGGAATTTGGCGACACGCAAGCTGATGTCGTACGCAATGCACACGACGTTGGTGTGAACCTAATCGTCGTGCCTGCGGTAGCCCGCGCCAATTTCGACATAGTGCGCTCGCTGTGCGAACAGCATCCTAACTGTGCACCCGCTTATGGCATCCACCCGATGTACACCGACACGGCGATGCCGGATGACTTGCTCGTGTTGCGCAACTATCTGCAGCAGCACCGCCCCATCGCAGTGGGCGAGATCGGCATGGATTTCTTCATCAACCACCACGACCAAGCGCGGCAGGAATTCTTCTTTGTGGAACAACTGAAGTTGGCGCGCGAATTCGACTTGCCCGTGTTGCTGCACATCCGCAAAGCAACAGACACCATCTTGAAGAATTTGCGCCAGTACAAAGTAAAAGGGGGGATCGCCCATGCTTTCAACGGTAGCCGTCAACAGGCGGATGAGTTCATCAAACTGGGATTCAAACTGGGATTCGGCGGCGCGATGACCTATTCGCGCGCCACCAGACTGCGTGAACTGGCAGCGACACTGCCGCTGGAAAGTATCGTGCTAGAAACGGACGCACCCGACATCCCGCCTGACTTTCTGGCGCGCGGCTTGCCAAACAAGCCCGAGTACCTACCACGTATCGCACAAACCTTGGCTGCGCTACGCGACATATCACTGGAAGATATCGCACAAGCGACCTCGGCGAATGCGTACAGCACATTGCCGGCATTGCAGACTTCACCCGTATAATTCGCGCCATGCAAAATACCACTCCTCCCCAATTCGCCCGCACCCACATCCTGCTTGGCGATGACGGTATCGCGAAACTCAAAGGGATGCATATCTTCGTGGCGGGCATGGGCGGTGTCGGTTCTTATTGCACAGAGGCATTAGCGCGCGCGGGCATAGGCCGACTAACGCTGCTCGATCACGATGTGGTCGTCGCCAGCAACATCAATCGCCAATTGCCCGCCTTGCTGTCTACCGTCGGGCAATCAAAAGCGGAGCTAATGCGCGCGCGCATCGCCGACATCAATCCCGATTGTCAGGTCACCTTGCTGCAAGATTTTCTCACCATCGACAACGTGAACGACCTCGTGCCCGCCGATGTGGACTATGTGGTGGACTGCATCGATTCCTTATCATGCAAGGTGGCATTGGTGGTGGAAAGCCATAAACGCGGATTGAAGGTCGCGTCCAGCATGGGCGCCGGCAATCGCATCGATCCGACCCGCATCAAGATCGCCGACATCAGCAAGACGGATAAATGCGCGCTCGCAAAACAGATGCGCCTCAAGTTGCGCAAACATCACGGTATCGAAAAGGGGATATTGACCGTGTTCTCGGACGAACACCCAAGCAAACCACTCCCGCCCGAACCCACTGGGCGCGGTCGCCCGCGCGCGGTGAACGGCACCATCAGCTACATGCCACCGTTGTTTGGGATGATGCTGGCAGGTGCGGTATTGAAACGCTTGATCGAAGCCGAATGACGGTTATTTCAGCCAGCCCTTGTGCCAGAAAAACCAGAACGGCAAGCCCACCGTCAGCGCCATCAACAACAAGGCGAACGGATAACCCATACTCCACGCCAACTCAGGCATGAATTGGAAGTTCATGCCATAGATGGATGCGATCAATGTCGGCGGCAGTAAAGCGACCGACACCACGGAGAACAAGCGCACGATACGGTTCTGGTTGATGTTGATGAAACCGATGATGGCATCCATCAGGAAGTTGATCTTGTCGAACAGGAACGAGGTATGTCCATCGAGAGATTCGATGTCCTGCTGTATCTGTTTCACTTCTTCCACCTGTGCCGCACTGAGTGTCTTGCTGCGCACTAGGAACGAAATGGCACGTTGCGTATCCATCACGTTACGGCGGATGCGTCCGTTCACATGCTCGGCATGGGCGATCTCGGCCAACGCCGCACTGGCTTGTTTGTCGCTGAGCGTCGAGCCCAACACACTTTGACTGACTCGCCCCAGATCGGCGTATACCTCTTCCAGCGCATCGGCCGAGAACTCCACATCCATGCCATACAGATCGACCAGCACATCGCGCGAATCCTCGATAGTTCCCGATTCGGCATGCAATCTCATGCGTAGCAGACGGAAGATGGGGAGGTCTTCCTCGTGGATGCTGATG
>Ga0172380_10007996_pt1 | contig 11730 bp, 4 predicted proteins | sample Leawe162metaG_FD_119747 | JGI IMG/M metagenome (GOLD analysis project Ga0172380, IMG submission 119747) | Leachate microbial communities from a municipal landfill in Southern Ontario, Canada - Leachate well 162 metaG | ecosystem: Engineered > Solid waste > Landfill > Unclassified | place... | reverse complement strand
GAGCCAAGAACGTCACGCTGGAAGGGGCCGTAAACCTGGAACGTAAAGACAAGACCACTATGATGGTCGGTTTTAATGCCACAGCTCATTATAAGAACGCTAAAATTCTGATAAAGGCAGGGGAGAACGTCCTTCTTGAAAAAACTATAAATATAGATCCAAACACTCCATTTGCCCAGGATTTCTCCATACCTGCAACTGTGGAAGATAAAGACCTTTTTGCCGGTCTGTATGACAGTGACGGAGTTGAACTTGTAAGTTACTCGCCGGTGGTTAAGGAAGATCTGGAGAGGCCTCATCCTGCAGACCGTCCGGGCAATCCCGAAGAATACAAATCGGTAGAAGAACTCCTTCTTGCGGCTCAGCGCCTGGAAGAATTTCATAATGCCCGGGTAGATCCCCTGCCTTACTACGAAGAGGCTCTTTGCAGAGACTCTCTCGATTCCAGAGTAAATGTAAATCTGGGTATTTTCTATGCCAGAAGGACTCAATGGGAGAAGGCCGAGAAATACCTTCAGAGAGCCTATATGCGTCTGACCGGCCTTCATTATATGCCGCAGGTAGAACAAACAGGTATTATTTACCAGACCAATCCTAAGGATGGCGAGATGTTGTATTACCTGGGAGTCGTTTCGCAGGCTCTGGGGAAAGAGAAAGAGGCTGAAAGCTATTACTGGAAGTCTGCCTGGTATCCCGGATTCCAGTCGGCATCATACCTGTATCTGGCTGAGATTTATTGGAAGCAGGGCAAGAAAGACAAAGCTTTTGAGGCTGTCAACAATTCTATAGATCTCAGTGGAAAGAGCACGATAGGCAAATTTGTCAAATCGTATTTTCTGAGCAGTGAAGGAAAGATGGCAGAAGCTAAGCAGCTGTTGAACGATAACCTGTCATTCGATCCCCTCGATTTCCTAAGCCAAGTGGAACTCGCCCGTCTGAATAAGGACAATTCGGCCGTCGACCACGTTCTGGCGCATATGGGTATTCCACTTCAGGAATCCATAGAGATATCTACTTTCTATGGTGCCGTGGGTGCCTATTCAGTTGCCGTGGATTTTCTTGATTATGTAATGGCTCACGGTGCTCCTTACGCTTCTACTCCCATGCAGAAAAATGCTGTTGAACCATTCACCTCATCGCCTCTTCTTAATTACATGGCCGGATATTATTCGGGTCTCGCAGGCAATAATGAGAAAGCGCTCAGCTATTACCGGAAAGCTGCGGAGATGTCTCCCGAATACTGCTTCCCTTCACGTGTCGAAGAAAAGAGCATGCTGGAAGATGTAACGATGAAGAATCCGTTGGACTACAAGGCTCAGTACTACCTTGGGAATCTTCTTTATTATTACAATCAGAAAGATGAAGCTATCGCTGCATGGAATAAGGCGGCAGAGGCTTCTCCCGGATATGGAATGGTTTACCGTAACCTTGGCTTCGCAACAGACAAATATTTGAAAGATGCAGCGACCGCAGCAGATTTCTATCGTAAGGCAGTAGCTGTAGATTCATCCGATCCTAAATTCTTTACCGAACTTGATATCCTGGAAGAAGCTCTTAAAGTTCCTTCTACACAGAGACTTGCCCGTTTGGAGAAGAATAAAAAAACTATTTTCAAATCCGATGATGCCACTTCACGTTACGTTTACCTGCTGGTAGACAACGGTAAATATGATCAGGCGCTCTCTATCCTGAACACCCGTCACTTCCGCGTTTGGGAAGGAGGACAGACTGTATACACACAGTTTGTAGATGCACACCTGCTAAACGGGCTCAAACTCATGGCGACGAAACAGTATAAGAAAGCCCTTGAAGATTTCTATGCGGCGGGTACGTTCCCCAGGAATCTCGAGACAAATGAGCTCTCAACCGGTCCTACCGTAGCAAAGGTAGCATATTATCAGGGTCTGGCCTACAAGGCTATTGGTCAGAACGATAAAGCAGCAGCAGCCTTTGAGAAATGTATCGAAACGGCTACCGGAGGCGATGCGTGGACCCGCAGAAGAGGCGGTGCTGACGAGAGCAGGTATTTCGTTGCTATGGCTCAGAAAGCACTGGGCCGGGAAGCAGATTTTAAAGCCACACTGGAGACCATGCAGAAAGACATAGATGCTCAGAATGCAACGGACAACACGGTGGTTGACATCTATTCAAAATTCGGAGAAGACGGCTCGGGCGCTACTATCAAAGCGCGTACTATCTATATCCAGGGACTTGTTTACCTGGCTAAAGGAGATAAAAATAAAGCTAAAGATAGCTTCATAAGTTCTCTTGAGATTAATCCTACCAGTGTCTGGACAAAATATTTTCTTGGCACATGTAAGTAATAACCATTATACTTATAACCTAAATTCTATTAAAAACACATGAAAAAACTAGTTTCAATGCTGTTACCAGCATTATTGATGTTCGTTCTTGTGAGTTTTCCCGCATTTGCCTCTCCGGAGCAGATACAGATGGAAAATTTGCAACAGCAGACGCACGCTGTCAGGGGCGTTGTGAGCGATGCCATGGGCCCGATGGCCGGAGTCGATGTAGTCGTTATTGGTACGACCAATGGTGTTGCAACCGATTTAAAAGGTGCATATGTCCTTCAGAATGTTCCTGTTGGAGCTACTATTAAGTTTGCTTTCATCGGGTACAAGACCCAGGAAATAATGGTTACTTCCCAGGAAGTAATTAATGTATTACTTGAAGAAGACGTGAAACTTCTGGATGAGCTTGTACTTATCGGTTACGGAACTGTAAGGAAAAGTGACCTGACCGGTTCTGTCACTTCGGTAAGTGAAGAACAAATGACAAAAGCGGCTACCAGCGATGCTCTTCAGGCTATTCAGGGACGGGCCGCCGGTGTCCAAATCATTACGGCAACCGGGTCACCTTCGGCCACGGCAGAAATCAAGATCCGCGGTACCGGCTCACCAAACGGGACCACTCCTCTTTACGTAGTGGACGGATTCCCAATGAATGATATTAATTACCTGAGCCCTGGAGATATTTCTTCTGTTGAAATCCTCAAAGATGCATCTGCCTGCGCCATCTACGGTTCCAGAGGTGCCAACGGGGTAGTTCTTGTGACTACTAAAAAAGGTTCATCCGGCGCTCTTAAGAGCAAAGTGACTGCTGAATACGGTATAGAAGCCCTGCCTACCAGGCCACAAATGCTCAACTCCTCGGAATATGCCCTGATGACCAATATGGCCTATACAAACTCAGGCCTCGCTCCCCGCTATACTAACCCTGGCGCAATGCCTTATGATACAGATTGGTATGGAGAGGTAATGCGTGTGGGCCGTTATCAGAATTATAATGTGTCGGTTTCCGGAGGTACAGATAAAATCAATACGCTCTTATCTGTCGGTTACTTCCGCAGAGACGGGACTGTTGACGGAACAAACTTCGGCCGGTTTAACGTTACTGAGAATACGACCGTAAAAATGACTTCTTTCCTGAATATCAATACGTCTCTCCAGGGCTCATTCGCCAAATCGAATTCGTTAGGAGCCAATGGTACCAACAACAATACCATATTCCTCTCTTCGCTTATAGCACCTCCCGATGTTCCGGTATGGGATGAGAGTACCAATTATTACTCTGGTATTGGCGTAATCCGTCTGGCAAACCCCGCCGGTGTTATTGCACGCAACAACAGTGTTTCCAACAGGAATTACCTGGTCGGTAACATCAGTGCGGACCTGACCATTATTCCAGACCTTGTATTCACTTCACGCTTTGGATATAAATATTCTATGGAACTTGGAAGTAACTACAGTCCGATTTATTACGAGACAGCAAACATCTCCGATGCGATAGATACAGTTACACGTTCTACTTCAAAAAGCACCGACTGGTCCTGGGAGAATATGCTTACTTATACAAAGAACTGGAAAGATACCCACAGATTAAATGTGATGGCTGCTGTGTCTGCCAGAGATTTCTTTACAGAGTCCTATACAGGCACCAAGCAGGACCTTCCCAACTCGGGTGAGTTTTATCATTACTTTGATGCGGCCTCAAAAAATCCTCAGGTTAGTGGGAATGCTTCTGCACTCGCCATGCTTTCCTACCTGGGACGTATCAATTACACCCTGCTGAACCGTTACCTGTTGACCGCGTCGTTCCGTGCTGACGGTTCATCACGTTTCATGCCTTCTAACCGTTGGGGTTACTTCCCTTCAGGAGCATTCGCATGGAAAGTATCTGAAGAGCCTTTCTTCAAAGGTGTGAATAAGGATATTATTTCTAATCTAAAATTCCGTGTTGGCTGGGGACAGATAGGCAACGAACGCATAAACAGCTATTATCCCTACATGACATCTATCAGACAACAGCAGTATTACACTATTGGAACGGGAAAGATCCGTACCAACGGTTCCACACCGGCAGGTATCGGGAATCCGGCAGTTCAATGGGAGACCTCGGAGCAGTTTAACGTCGGTCTTGATATGAACTTCCTCAGGGATCGTTTAAGCGTAACTGCTGATTACTATATTCGTAAGACAGACAATATCCTTCTTTCCCAGACTATTCCAAATCTTTCGGGTTTCAGCTCAATGACAAGAAATGTCGGAGGTATGGAAAACAGAGGTCTTGAACTTACCATCGGGTGGAAAGACGATGCAGGAGATTTTTCGTACAATATCAATGGAAACGTTTCTTTCTTAAAGAATACGGTGACTAATCTTGGTACCGCAGCTTATCTGAGCTCCTCTTTTGCATACGACTACGCGCTTACAGATTTCCAGGGACAGTTCAATGGTGTGCTTCGTTCCGAGGTAGGGCTGCCATACAATCAGTTCTATGGTTACAAGTTCATGGGCATTTTCCAGAATCAGGAACAGATTAACAACTATAAATCCGAAGAAGGTGTCGTTATTATGCCTAAAGCCAAACCGGGCGACTCGATGTATGAAGATTATAATAATGACGGCAAAATAAGCTCAGCCGACATGCAATTCATTGGCAACCCGCATCCCAAGGCTATCTTTGGTCTTTCCTTCAACGCAGACTGGAAGAACTTTGACCTCAGTCTCCTCTTTCAGGGTGTGGCCGGTAACAAGATATTCAATGCTTCCAAGTTCTATTTTAACAAGTTCGATGGCCGTCAAAATGTGTTATCCGATGTTTATATGAAGGCCTGGGACGGTGAAGGTTCATCTAACACGTTGCCCGTAATACTTTCGGCAACTACAGACAAATCAAGGATTGACCAGAACTGGTGGCAGTCGTCCAACTACATTGAGGATGGTTCCTATGTCCGTCTGAAAAATTTGCAGCTTGGTTATACTTTAAGACCCAAATCGACCAAGTCTAATACCTCACTCAGATTATACCTTTCTATCCAGAATCTCTTTATTATCACAAAATACAGTGGTATAGACCCTGAAATTCCCGGTAATGGAATTGACTGTGGACAGTATCCACAACCTCGTACATTTATGTTGGGTGCCAATATAAACTTTTAATTAAGGACTATTATGAAAACAAAGATACTATTATCAATAGGTGCAGCTGCAATGCTGCTTGCCTCCTGTTCAGATTTCCTTGATAAGACTCCTCTTGTCAATCTGGCTGCCGAGACATACTATTCCAATGAAGAAGAACTGAACGCTGCTGCATTGGGCGCTTACTCTGTCATGCAACTCGAGACTTTTCAATTAGGCCACTTCATGGTTTGGGGTGACGACTGCTCCGACGATGCCGATCTGGGAAACAGCCGGTCCGAGGCTTATTCATGGTTTGGTGCTGCTGCCATCGCATGCCAGAATTTTTCACTGCTTGACAACAACGGACAGGCCGGCGGTTATTGGAACCAAGGTTGGTCTCTTGTAAATGATGCAACGCAGTTAATTGTAAATGCAAGCAAGAATGATATTCCCAATAAAGAAAAATATATCGGAGAGGGACATTTCCTTCGCGCTTATTCATACTTTAATTTCGTAACTCAATACGGCAGAATGCCCGTAGTGGATCACGTGCTTTCCTATGATGAATATTACATGCCACGTAACACAGAAGCAGAAACCTGGGCTCATATAGAGAATGATCTCAAAAATGCCATAGAACTTCTTCCGGAACAATGGGATCCCACCAATCTGGGCCGTGCCACAAAAGGCGCCGCCATGTCTATGCTCGGGAAAGCATATATCTATCAAAAGAAGTGGCAGGAAGCTTATGACATTCTTAAGCAAGTAGAAGCTGCCAATTACTACAGACTGGAACCAGTATACGAACAGGTATTCGATCTGGACCATCAGAACGGACAGGAATGTATTTTCGCTATTCAGCAATCAATCTCCGGTACCGGATGGTCAGATTCCAATGAAGGCTCAATCCTCGTATTCTACGAACACGATGCAGGTCTTACCAAAGCAGATATTGACTCCGGTAAATATCCGGGAGAGAAGGTCTATGAGAAATACATGACCGGATGGTCAATGCATTGCCCTACCGACGATCTTATTGCCGAGTTCGAAAATAATGACCCCAGGCTGAAAGCTACTGTTATAGCACCCGGTGAATTTTATGACGGTCATATCCATTATAATCTGTCGAGTAACAACAGGTATCAGTCTAAAAAATTCTATGTCCCTTTTGAAAAGCGTTCAAAGGATGACCAGTCCGACCAGCCCAAGAACATCATCATTCTCAGGTATGCAGACGTTCTCCTTTATCTGGCCGAGGCTTCCAACGAGCTCGGTAAGACGGGAGAAGCCCAGAAGTATCTCGAGATGGTTCGTTCACGCGCCAGAAACAGTGCGTCCGTTGGAGTTGAAAACGTTCTTCCTCCGGTTATGGCCGCCGGAAAGGAAGATCTCCGCAACGCCATCTGGCACGAACGTCGCGTAGAGCTTGCAATGGAATACAACAGGATGTACGACCTTGTTCGTCAGGGACGCGCAGGCCAGGTTATGCAGGCTTACTATCAGAAATACAAAGACGTTAATTATAACGGATATAAAACCACAAAAGGCAGAGATTTCGTCATTGGAAAGAGCGAACTGTGTCCTATTCCCAAAAGAGCTCTTGATGCTTCCAGAGGCACTATGGAGCAGAACCCCGGTTACTAGTAAATTATGAACAGATTCAAATTATTTATAGTTTTCTTGCTGGCCGCTACATCCGTAGCGGCTCAGCAGAAAACCTATTTTGTTTCACCTTCCGGAAACGATACGGCTGACGGACTTTCAGTCAAAACAGCATGGAAGACTCTCGATAAAATTAACAGTACAGAGTTTCAGCCGGGTGATAAAATCCTTCTGGAATCCGGAAAAATATGGTACGGGCAGCTTAAGCTGCAAGGATCCGGCGCTGACTGTCAGCCCATTATCATTTCTTCTTATGGAGGTGAAAAGCGCCCGATAATCAATATCGGCAAGGCAGAAGGTGCTGGAATTCTTATAGACAACCAATCGTGGTGGCACGTAGAGAATATGGAAGTGACCAGCTATGCCGCTCCGGAACTGGGTGTTGGGCGACAGGGCATTGTAATCACTGCCTCTGAAGAAGGAAAAGACTTCAGTAATTTTGTGGTGAGGAACTGTTATGTGCACGACATCTGGGGCCAGATGGGCGGCAATTCGGAATATTCCGGCTATTACAGTTGTGGTATTCTGGTCCGTGTGAAAGCCCTGAGAAACCGCTTTGCCGATCCTTCATACACTCCGCCTACCATGAATAACGTCCTGATTGAAGGGAACCGCATTGAACGTTTTGACAAATGCGGTATCATCACCTGGGGACCTAAGAATAACGTTGTGGTCAGAAAAAATTACATGGACAACCTGGGTGGCGATGGCATATTCGTAAATGGTCCATACCGCGGTCTCATTGAATATAATGAGATCCATCGTTCCTGCATGCGATCGGGATATCTGGACCTTCCCGGCGGAGACACATGGTGGCCCCATACGGCTGCATGCTGGATACAAAACACAGAAGAAACGATCATGCAGTTCAACGAAGTGTATGATACCGGAAGAGAGCCCAAGAATGGTGACGGATTCTCCTACGACTTTGACTTCAACTGCAAACGATGTATTGCTCAATACAATTACAGCAAGAATAACCATGGTTTCATGCTGCTCATGTATAATATTTTTGAAAATGTAATACGCTATAATATCAGCGAAAATGACCGCACTCACCTGATTCAGATGCAAGGCAGCCTGTCGAAAGATCGTAACATATTTTATAATAATGTGTTTTATATTGACTACGGCACGGCAGACCTGGATTTTTTCCGTGGAAGCAAGGAAAACAGTATAGATGATTTAGGTGCTTATTTTTATAATAATATATTTTATGCCACCGGTCAGGGCCGGTTCCGCACTGTTTACACAGACGGAGATCCAATGGTCCGTTTCTTTGATGAAGTAAGTAAACCAAACCTTCCTGCCGGTTCCATTTTCAGACATAACTGCTATTTCGGACCCTGGAAAAACGGTTTGCCCGACGATCCGGAAGCACTTCTGGCCGATCCAATATTCTCGGCACCGGGTACGGGTGGCGAAGGGCTGTGTACCCTCGGTGGATACCAACTTATGACCGGTTCTCCCTGTGTCAATACCGGTATCTATATTCCTTTCAACGGAGGTCGTGATTTTTATGGAAATGCAGTCAAAGACGGCCATCCCGATTTTGGTGCATTCGAATTTCTGGGATCGGGGGCATTCGCCAACGTGGCTGAAGAAGCCGCCAGGGATAAAGATGCGGCCGATGCTTCGAGCGTTGCCTGGACAAAATGGATGTTCCCGGGAGAGCTCTACGTTGACAATCCTAAAATTGTTTCTATAAGACTTCGTGAAGCCCTCGAAGACGGCATTACCGGCTTTGTTACGTTCGAGAATACAAAATCAGCCAAACCAATAAAGGCAGATATCTCTAAACTCAAAGATCGCAGTATCATTGACCTGAAAGTAGACTCAGACAAGGAAACCCTAATGGGCTCCAGGGTCAGGGTTTCCATCCGGAAGGGCAAGTTCGCAGAAGAATGGGTGATCTCATTTGCAGAAAGGCCTGCACGCAGGCGCTAAGCGAATACATATCAGTATAATATATGATAAAAATGAAAAAATACATATTGGTTTGTGCTGTACTGCTTAGCGCTGTTACAATTATGGCACAACAAAAGACATATTTTGTATCGCCATCGGGCAATGACAGTGCTACCGGTCTTTCTGTAGGGGATGCCTGGAAATCCCTTGACAAAATAAACAATACGGTATTTCTGCCCGGTGATCATATCCTGTTGGAATCGGGTGGCGAATGGTCCGGCCGCCTTGACCTCCGGGGTTCAGGTACGGCAGAAGAACCTGTCATTCTTTCTTCTTTCGGCGGTTCGTCACGGCCTGTTATCAACCTGGGGAAACTGGAAGGCGCTGCAATCCAGCTCCATAATACAGGAGGTTGGGAGATCAGCAACCTGGAAATCACAAGTATGGCAGCACCTGAAATCGGAAAGACTCGTCTGGGTATCTATGTGAATGTAGACCAGGAGGGTTTGAATGTAGACCATGTAGTCATCAAAAACTGTTTTATACATGATATCTGGGGTCAGATGGGCGGAGTGAGCATACGCAGTTCGGCCATTCTTGTTAATTGCGGCTTGCCGAGAGCCCAAAAAGATGCTGCTCCGGGAGTTCAGCCTTCCCTCAGTAACGTTCTGATTGAAGGCAACCGCATAGAACGTGTTGACAAGACGGGTATTGTTACCAATAGCATCTGGAACGGACTGGTGGTACGAAGGAATTATATGGACAACCTGGGCGGCGACGGGATTATCGTAGGCGGCTCATACCGGGCCCTTGTTGAATTCAACGAGATACGTCGGTCTTGTTTACGTTCCGGATACCTCGATCTTCCCGGCGATGAAAACTGGTGGCCCCATACCGCGGCCTGCTGGCTTATCCGTTGCGAAGAAACCATCATGCAATTCAATGAGGTCTATGATACCGGGCGCGAACCTAAAAACGGCGACGGATTTGCCTATGATTTCGATTTTTACTGCAAAAGATGCATCGCTCAATACAATTACAGCAAGGATAATCATGGATTCTTATTGCTTATGTACGATATCTTCCAGAATGTTGCACGCTATAACATCAGTGTGAATGACAAGACTCACCTGGTACAGATGCAGGGCAGCCTTCTTGATGACGGCAATGTGCTTTATAATAATATTTTCTATGTAGATCACGGCACTCTGGACCTGGACTTTTTCCGCGGCGATTTTCCCGAGACAGCCAAGGACATAAACAAGTTGGGCGCCCATTTCTACAATAATATTTTCTATGCAACAGGGCAGGGGCGTTTCCGTACTGCTTATTCGCTTGGCGAAACCATGAAAAGACAGTTTGACGAGGTCTCCAGACCTGACCTCCCCGCCGGCTCTATCTTCCTGCACAACTGCTATTTCGGACCCTGGAAAAATGGTATTCCCGACGATCCCGAAGCTCTTGTGGCAGATCCTGAGTTCGTGGCGCCCGGTACCGGCGGAATCGGACTCTGCACGCTGGACGGTTATAAACTCAAGAGCACTTCTCCCTGCATCAATACCGGAATGTATATACCCAACCACGGCGGAAGAGATTTCTTTGGGAATGCTGTTGAAGACGGACATCCCGATATGGGGGCTTTCGAGGCCATTGGAACCGGCGTATTCGCCGATAAGGCTAAGGAAGCTCAAATGGATGAGGATGCACGGGATGCTTCTTCTGTTGCCTGGAACAAATGGTCCTTCCCTCTGGCTGTAAAGGCAGGTGATCCTGCAGCTACCGAGATAGTAATGTATCAACCGGTAGAAGAAGGAATTACCGGAACTGTTACCTGGACCAATCCCGCGAATGGAAAAAATGTGGTTCTTCCCCTGGAGAAAATCGCCGGGAAGAAGACCTTCACCATGGCGCTCAAGACAGACAGGGAGACTCTCCTGGGTACCACTCTTAAAGTTCAATTGAAAAAAGGAAAATACACAGAAGAATTTGAAATACCATTCAGTGAAAAACCTGCCCGCAGGAAATAAATAAAATATTACTATGAAGAAGTTATTTGCCATATGTATTATTGGCCTGAGTTCACTCTCCGCCTCGTATGCACAAGATGTATATTCTGTGCCCCTGTCGGACATCCGATGCAGCGACCCGTTTATTTTACCGGATAAAAGCGACAATACATACTATATGTACTCTACCGGCGGCGGCGGACGTGTAATGTCCCGCGCCAGCAAGGATCTTGTTAACTGGACCGAGCCGTTTGAAGTCATGAAATTCTCCGACGACCATTGGGCAGGCAACAAGGCGGCCAGCTGGGCAAGCGAAGTCCATAAATACAATGGCAAATACTACCTCTTCACTACGTCTCACACACAAGAAGTCATGGTGACTCTCCCGGGTAGAGGAGATATTCCCCACAGGGCTACACAGATATATGTTTCCGATTCGCCCCGCGGCCCGTTCCGCGACTTTACCGGCAACAAACCGCATACCCCCTGGAACTGGGCGGCGCTGGACGGAACACTCTGGATGGAAGACGGTGTTCCCTATATGGTTTTCTGCCACGAATGGCTTCAGACCATAGACGGCACCATGGAAGCCGTGAGGCTGCCGTCTGATCTGGGTGTACCCGCCGAGGCTCCTTTTACTTTGTTCACGGCTTCTGAGGCCCGGTGGTCCGGCGAAATGCTGGAACTGGGCGAAAAGACCAACGGGAAGGACATAGGAGGCAATGTGACAG
>Ga0172380_10007995_pt1 | contig 11731 bp, 9 predicted proteins | sample Leawe162metaG_FD_119747 | JGI IMG/M metagenome (GOLD analysis project Ga0172380, IMG submission 119747) | Leachate microbial communities from a municipal landfill in Southern Ontario, Canada - Leachate well 162 metaG | ecosystem: Engineered > Solid waste > Landfill > Unclassified | place... | reverse complement strand
TCGAAGTCGAAGGGCACCTCGTCGATCTTCTTCCAGGCGCCGATCTCGATGTGCTGGTGCGCGAGGATGGCCTCGTCGAGCGGACTCTTCAAGCCGGTCTCGAAGAAGCTGTTGAAATAGGCCAATTCCAACACCCGGTCGCTGGGCCGGCCCTGCGCATCCACGTGTCTTTCCAGGCGGATCTTCGCCTCGGTCAGGGTTCCGGTCTTGTCGGTGCACAGCACGTCCATGGAGCCCAGATCCTGAATCGCCGACAGACGCTTGACGATCATGTGCTGCTTGGCCATGCGCAGCGCACCGCGCGACAGCGTAACCGAGATCACCATGGGCAAGAGTTCCGGCGTCAGACCGACAGCGAGCGCCACCGCGAACAGGAAGGACTCCAGCCAGGGTTTGTGAAAGAGGGTGTTCACGAGCAACACGAACATCACCATCAGGATCGTCAAGCGCATGATCAGCATGCCGAAGCGTCGGGTACCGATCTCGAACGAGGTCGGCGTCGACGGGCGGGAAATGCTGTCGGCGATCTCTCCGATGGCTGTGCCCGTTCCGGTCTTGACGACCAGAACGTGGGCGCTGCCGCTGATGACCGAGGTGCCCATGAACACCGCGTTGGTCGCTTCCTGAAGATCGGTGGCCGTATCGGGCAGCACCCCCGGCCGCTTTTCCACCGGGTAGGACTCACCCGTCAGCAGCGCCTGCTTGACGAAGAAGTCGTGGGCTTCGATGACACTGCCATCGGCCGGAATCAGATCGCCGGCCGCAAGCAGCACCAGGTCTCCAGGCACCCCCTCGGTCAGCGGAATCTCCAGCGGCTTGCCATCGCGTATGACGTTGGCGCGCACTAGAACCGACAGTTTCAACTTCTCCGCGGCGGCGTTGGCGCGGTACTCCTGAACAAAATCCAGGGTGACGGAGAGCAGAACGATGCAACTGATGATGAGGAAGTTGGTGACCTCCCCGGTGAACGCCGACACTCCGCTGGCGACGAGGAGGATGACGACCAGAGGATTCTTGAAGCGGCTGAGGTACTGCAGCAGCAGCGATTTCTCATGCCGCTCACGGAACAGGTTGGGGCCGAATGTGGCTAGCCGAGTGCGGGCCTCCGCGTTCGACAAACCAGTGTCCCCGGTCGCCTCTGCCGCTGGCGGCCCTAACCACCACGGTCGCTGCGTTGAATCTATCGCCATTTGAATAGCACCGAGTCACCAAATAAAGCGAAGGCCAGCTGGCAACGGCTGGCCTTCGATCTGGGGCCGCGAACGGCCCCGCCTAACGACGCAGGTCGAGCGGAAAGAACAGAGTGATGCCGGCCGATTGCCGCGGTTCATAATACACGGGCGGCGGGACGTAGACGGGTTGCGCGTAGACATAGGGGTGCCGATACACGGGACGGCGATCGCCACGCCACTCGCGGTGGTCCCGTTGGCCGTGACGGGCCTTCTGGCGCTTGTCGTTGTCCCTATCGGCGAACGCCGGCGAGATGAAAGATGCGCTGATCGCCGAAGCGAAGGCGAGCACCAGCACCAACCGCAGTCGGGTTGCACTGATCGTATTCATTTTGCCTCCGCTGCCTTGTGGCCACGCTTGTGTTGCATGCGCTGACGCTCACCATGGCGGAACAGGGTATCCGCGTCCTTCTTCTGGGCGTCGGACATGCTGGCGTAGAGGTCGGCAAACAACGGGGTCAATTTCCTGATCGCGTTCGCGTGGGCTTCGGCGATCTCGCCGTAGGTCTTGAGATCGTCGATTGCGGTCATGTCCTTGGCACGCGCGACCCTCGCCTGAGTGAGCGTGTCCATGGTTTTCGCATCGTCGCGCATGGCCTGGGCGACCTTGCCCCACTGCTCTTCCTGTGCCGACGTGATCTTGAGCTTGGCGCGCATCTGCTTGATGCGAACTTCGGCGCGATCCTCGTGCGCATCCTTGTCGGCAGCGAGAACCACGCCCGGCGCAAACGCGAAGGTGACGACCAGAGCCGCCGCACCGATCAGGCGCGCGCCCGCATCGATGAATCTATTGCCGCTAAATTTCATGTGTGTTCTCCCTGTTTGTCCAAGTTTTCGCGCCTCGGCCAATTCCAAGGCGTGCCATTCGAGCAACCATTATTTCCCTCCTTTTGGCGGCGCTCTGTTCGTTGGGGCACATAGGAAAGGCGAAGGTGTTTCCGGATCGGATGCTGCCGGATCAAGTAACATGTCGTCGTGAAATTCAAATCTGCCAAAGCTGCCGTCACGCCGGAGCCACCTCCCAATTCCCGGGACGCACCGGTCGAATCCGAGCGCGACCAGATCAGCCAGAATATCGAGGCCGTTCTGGAGTTCTATACGCGTGAAGAGCAAAAGGTCAGTCGCTCGCAACGCATCCTCGAACGCATCAGCCTTGTTATCGGGAAGCCTGTTTTTCTTGGCGTCATTCTGCTCTTTGTTGCCCTCTGGATGCTCGCCAACATTGCATTGCACCAGCTTGGCCTGGCAGAATTCGATCCGGCGCCGTTCTTCTGGTTGCAGGGAATGGTCGGTCTGGGTGCTCTGCTGACGGCGACCGTGGTTCTGAGCAAGCAGAACCGGCTGGCCAAACTCGCCGAACAGCGCGAGCATCTGGACCTGAAGGTGACGCTATTGACCGAGCAGAAGGCCGCCAAGCTGATCGACCTGCTGGAAGAGTTGCGGCGCGATTTGCCCAATGTCAAAAACCGCCATGATCCCGAGGCGGCAGCGCTGCAGCAGTCGATGAATCCGGATTTGGTGTTGGCCGCACTGGATGAACGCGGCGAACCGGACGAGCACTCGAAGCCCGCCGAAGACACCAAATGGGATGCGGGCGGCAAGGAACAATCTTGAAGCGAACTTGGCTGCTGTGTGCGCTGGCGTACGGAACGTCCCAGAGAACAAGCGGAGACTGCAAGCAGGCCCTGTCATGCGCTGGTCCACGATGGATCTGCGTGATGAACAGCAGCGGATCTGGTTACAGCCATCCGGTTGCAGGCCTGGCCAAGGAGAAACGCCATGCTCTATACGGTAGCCGTTATTCTCATCGTCTTGTGGGCGCTGGGACTCGTCTCCTCCTACACCATGGGAGGATTCATTCACATCTTGCTGGTGATCGCGGTCGTGGTCCTGCTGCTCAGATTGATCAGCGGACGACGTTCTGTCTGACGATCGGGCGGGCGGCGGCTATCGGGCCACAGCGGAATTGCCTTGGCGGCCGCACACATCGGACAGCAGGCGCCCCAATTCCTTCTTGACCACGGCATAGCATTCGCAGGCGCGCGTCTCCAGTCCGGTTCTGTCCAGCACGGCAATGTGGCCACGGCGGTAGCGAATATAGCCGGCCTGCTGCAATTTCCCGGCAGACTCGGTAATACCTTCCCTGCGCACGCCGAGCATGCTGGCGACCAGTTCCTGGGTCATGATCAATTCGCGCGCGGGAGCGCGATCGAGGGTCGTCAATAGCCAGCGGCACAACTGCTGCTCCACCGAATGGTGCCGATTGCAGGCCGCGGTCTGCAACATCTGGGTAACCAGCGCCTGCGTGTAACGCAGCAACAAGCGCTGCATCGTGCCGGCGCGATTGAATTCCTTGGCCAGCACGCGGCGCTCCAGCCGGTAGGCGTGGCCCGCGGTCTGAATCACGGCCGAGCTCGGCGTGGTATCGCCGCCCAGGAACAGCGAAACGCCGACAACGCCTTCATTGCCTACCCCTGCACTCTCGGCCGATGCGCCAGACGCCATGACATAGTGCAGTGAGACGATGGAAGTGGTGGGGAAATAGGCGTGCTGCAACTGAGTACCTGGCTCGTAGAGGAATTCACCGAGCGGCATCGGGACCAGTTCCAGATGCGCAGTCAAGGGCTCGAATTCCGCCGTGGAGAGGGCGGCGAGCAGATGGTTTTGACTCGGACTGTGGAGTGACGACATGCGTTCTAGTGCTTCGTGCTGACTTCGACGCCGATTCCGCGGTAGCCCATGAAGCGGCAGGACTGGCTAAATATCGGCTCCCCGCTCACCCGAAACGTTTGTTGCGAGCCATCGGCATTGACGCGGCTGAAGGCGAAATCCAGGAATGGCTGCCGGGCTGCAATGGCTTTCCGCAGCAACGCCCGCTCCGCCTCATTCCAGCCCGCCGCCCGAACGCCGCCACTCACTCCCGCCAAGGCGTCGCCTTGGAGTCCGAGCATCTCCTGGACCGGGCCGAACACCTTGGTGAAGTTCCCGTTCTCGTCCTGCTCCCAGTACCAGTCGGAGGCCAGGTTGGTCAGGCTGCGATAGCGGGCTTCGCTCTCCCGTAGCTCCGCGGTCCGTTCCTGCACCGTCTGTTCCAGTTCCTTGCTGTAATTCTCGAGCTTCTTGTAGAGCAGGCGGACTTCCAGCATGTTGTGGATGCGCGTCTTGACTTCGACCAGATCGAAGGGCTTGCTGATGAAATCCCTTGCGCCGGCCTGCAGGGCGCGCAGCTTGTGGCCGGGTTGGGCGGTGATCACCAGGACCGGCAGGTAGCCGTCGTCAGCGTTGGTCTTGAGACCTTCCATCACCTCGAATCCGTCCATGCCGGGCATCTGCAGGTCGAGCAGGATCAGGTCGTAGCGATTCTTGCGATGCAGCGCGCAGACCTCGCGCGGATTCATCGTTGCCGCAACACAGGTGTATCCGGCCTCGCTAAGCAATTGCTCAAGCAGACTCACATTGGACTCCTGATCGTCGACGATCAGGATGCTGGCGGCGAGAATGTCAGACTCGGCGACTATCATGAGAGGTCCTCCGCGGCTGCATGCTCTGCCGCCGTTTGCGAAAATATCAGGGCCGCATCCAGCGCATCCATGAACTGGTCGACCTTGATCGGTTTGGTGAGATAGTTGAAGAACCCGGCATCGAGGGCTCTCTCGATATCGCGGGGCACCGCGTTGGCGCTGAGCGCGATGATGGGGATATGCGCCGTCGTCGGGTCTGTGCGCAGGATCTTCATCGCTTCGAGCCCACTAATGCCGGGCAGGTTGATGTCCATCAGTATCACCTCCGGTTGATAGACGCGTGCGAACTCGATGCCGAGAGCGCCATCCGCCGCGGAGAGCAGGTGCAGGTCGGGGCGACGCGCGATGAGTTGTTCGACCAGTTCCAGGTTGGCCGGATTGTCTTCCACATAGAGCAGGGTGCGCAGCGGCGTGCCATCCGGAATCTGCGGTCGCGCCAGGACCGCACCCTCGGCGTCCCGAACCATGAGCAGTGGCGCGGTCGTCAGCGACAGTTCGATCCAGAACACGCTTCCCTCCCCGACGGTGCTGTCCACGCCTATGGCGCCCCCCATCATTTCCACCAGCCGCTTGGTCACGACCAGGCCGATGCCCGTGCCCTCCTCCGCACCGGCCTCCTTGCCGAGCCGATTGAAGGGCTGGAAGAGCTGAGCCAACTGTGCCGCAGTCAGCCCGGCGCCGGTGTCGCGGACGCTGATGCGCATCGAATTCGGGGGACGTAGAGCGCACTCCACGACAACCTCGCCTCCCGGCTTGTTGTACTTGACCGCATTGAAGAGAAGATTGATCAGAACCTGCTTGATACGGGTCCGATCGGCATTGACGAAATAGGGAATCTCGAATCGCGGAAAGCTCATGGCGATGCCGCGTTTCTGTGCCTGCGGCTCGACCATGGCCCGGCACTCGAGCATGACCTCGGCCAGCGCGACCGGCTCCCCCGAGAGCGTCACCTTGCCCGATTCGATCAGCGCGAGGTCGAGGATTTCGTTGATCAGCTCCAGCAGGTACCAGCCTGCCTTGAGTATCTGCTCGAGGTTGCGCTTCTGCGCCGGGGTCGGCGCTGGCGCGCCGGATTCTATGAGCTGCGCGAAACCGAGGATCGCATTGAGCGGCGTGCGCAGCTCATGGCTCATGCTGGAAAGGAAATCCGATTTGGCAAGATTGGCCGTTTCCGCCACGGATTTGGCGCGCTCCAGTTCGGCGTTCTTGTCCAGCAGCACTTGATCGAGCAGCGCCCGCTCGGCTTCGACCTGCTTGCGCGCCGTGTTGTCGGTGCCGATCAGCAGGTAGCCGATGATGCCGCCTTCGGCGTCGCGCAGGGCCGTGACCGAAACCACCGCCGGGAAGCGACTGCCATCCTTGCGGATGTAGGTCAGTTCGTAGATATCCTCGATGCCGCGCGAGGCCTTGAACACCAAGGCCTCGAAGCCCGGCGTGATCGGTGTGCCGAGTTCGGCGCTCAGCGCCTCGGCGCGCGCGATCACCTCCTGCGGATCGGAGATGTCGGCCGGGGTGATCTTGTTCATCACCTCGGCCGCCGCGTAGCCCAGCATGCGCTCGGCGCCGACGTTGAAGATCTGGATGACGCCCTTGGCGTCGGTGGCGATGCTCGAGAAATTGGCGCTGTTGAAAATCGCGCTCTGCAGCGCCCCGGCTTTGAGCAGCGCCTCTTCCGCCTGCTTGCGCGCCGTGTTGTCGGTGCCTATCAGCAGGTAACCGATGATCGCGTTCTGCGCATCGCGCAGGGCGGTGACCGACACCACCGCCGGGAAGCGGCTGCCATCCTTGCGGATGTAGGTCAGCTCGTAGATGTCCTCGATGCCGCGTGAGGCTTTGAACACCAGAGCCTCGAAGCCCGGCGCAATCGGCGTCGCCAGTTCGACGGAGAGCGCCTTGGCACGCGCGACCACCTCCTGCGGATCGGAGATCTCGGCCGGGGTGATCTTGTTCATCACGTCGGCGGCCGCGTAGCCCAACATGCGCTCGGCGCCGACGTTGAAGATCTGGATGACGCCCTTGGCGTCGGTGGCGATGCTCGAGAAATTGGCGCTGTTGAAGATCGCGCTCTGGAGAGCTCCCGCCTTGAGCAAAGCCTCTTCTGCCAGCTTGCGGGCGGTGATGTCGCGCAAGATGCCGGTGAAGAAACGCTGCCCACCCAGCCACATTTCGCTCACCGCAATTTCCAGCGGGAAGGTGCTGCCGTCCTTGCGCCGGCCCATGACCTCGCGTCCGAGGCCGATGGCGCGCGCCTCGTCGCTCGCGCTGTAATACTCGAGGGAACCGTTGCGCTGGTCTTGATCGAGCTCGGGTATCAGCAGGCTGAAGTTTTGCCCGATGAGTTCTGCGGCGCTATAGCCGAACATCTGCTCGGCAGCCGGATTGACGGTCTCGACGATGCCGCCGCGGGCTTGGATGGTGATAATGCCGTCCACCACGGTATTGAGCACCGTCTGGATCAGCGCGGCGCTGTCGCGCAAGGCCTGCTGCGCCGCATATTCCTCCGAGACGTCGCGAAACACCAGCACGGCACCGACCACCCTGCCGTTGCGGTCGCGAATCGGCGCACAACTGTCGGCGATGGCGCGCTCGCTCTTATCGCGCGCAATCAGCAGCGTGTGGTTGGCCAGGCCCTGCATCGTGCCCTGCGCCAAGGTCTCGATGACGGGGATGGCGGCGGGTTGACGGGTCTCCTGGTTGATGATGCGAAAAATTTCGTCCACGGGACGACCGACGGCCTCCGCCTGCGTCCAGCCGGTGAGCTGTTCGGCGACGGGATTCAGGCGCGTCACGCGCGCTCCAGCATCGGTGGCGATCACCGCGTCGCCGATGGAGTCGAGCGTCACCGCGAGTTCCTCCTCGCTGGCGCGCAGAGTCGCGTTGGCCTGCTCCAGCCGGGCAGTCGTTTCCTCCTTCGTCTCGAGCAGATGCCGCGCCTCGATATGAAGCGAATTCTTGTACCGCTGCTGGGTTTCCCGATAGAAGAGATAGCCGAGGGCGAGTGCAAACAGCAGCGTAAACAGGCTGGCGGCAACGATGATGTTGTTGAACTGCTCGAAACTCCAGAGCGATACCAGCACGCCCAGCGCAACCAGTATCGCCGCGGGAGCAAGGGAAGCGATGATTCTATCGGTAGATTTCAAGGAATATGTATTGATTCCGGGGTTAGGAGGGTGGGCGAGCCGCGAACGTCCGTTCTTGGCTCGCCTCAGGCCTCTCAGCGGGACGCCGGGAGGATCACCACGGTGTCGCCCGTTGTACTCCCTTTCGCGCCGGTGTTACCCTTTGCACCCGTATTGCCAGTCGCGCCCGTGTAGCCCGTCGCACCGGTATCGCCGGTCGCGCCAGTACCCCCAGTAGCACCGGTGTTGCCGGTGGCGCCTGTGCCCCCGGTCGCACCCGTGTACCCGGTGTTACCCGTGGCGCCCGTATATCCGGTGTTACCCCTGGCACCGGTGTCACCCGTGGCACCGGTGGCACCCTGCGGTCCGGCCGGACCCTGGGGAAGAGTGAAGCAAGCGCTCAGCGAGAGCGTCAGCAGCGTTGCGATTATCGGCTTCGAATATTTCATGATGATTCCCTATGTTGGATTAGCTGGAAGCGGATCAGCAGCCGACTTCAGGGCATAGCCCCGCGGGCTCTGCTCGGCTTATCACCGTTGCCCACGAGACTACGCCCGTATTCCGCTCAACTCTGTGCGCTGGGGCGCATAGCCAACATTTGGCAGATATATATACCGCCCCTGCGCCGATGCGCACCGGATTCGGTGGCCGTGGCAACGGCTGTGGTCGGTGCCGCGCGGGCATTGCTGAGCGCACCTCCCGCTCCGCGGCTTGATACTGCGCGCACCCGATGATGCTCTATGTACGGTAGGTAACAGACAAAGTCCGCTGCCGGAAGGAATATATCGTTCGTAAGACACGATAGTGCAAGCCACCTCAAACTACCGCGGAAAACGACTATGTTGAAAACTAAATTGCTTCCGTATGCATTACTGGCGTTGAGTTCTTGTGTCCTCGCCCAGCAGCCTCCAAGCGCCGGCAGTCAGCTGCAGCAGATTCCGCCCACCCCAATCCCGCCGAGAACCGCTCCAAGAGTCGATATCGAGCCAGGCCGCGTGCCGGCCATGCCTGACTCGGATAGTGTGAGAATCGTCGTCAAGAGTTTGAAGATAACCGGCGCACGGGCATATTCCGAAGCTGACCTGCTCGCGGTGACCGGCTTCTCGCCGGGAAGCGAACTGTCCCTCTCCGACCTGCGCGGCATGGCATCGAAGATCGCGAACCACTATCACCGAAACGGCTATTTCCTTGCCCAAGCCTACCTTCCGGCTCAGGACATCAAGGACGGTGCCGTGACCATCGCCGTGATCGAGGGTCAATTCGGCAAAGTCACCCTGCGCAACGAAACGAATGTTTCCGATGGCTTGGCAAACAGCCTTCTTGGCGGCATCAACCAGGGCGACCCGGTGATCCTTGCTCCGCTCGAGAGCCGCCTTCTGCTGCTCTCGGACCTTCCCGGCGTAAACGTCAAATCGACCGTGGTTCCCGGTGCCGCCGCGGGAACCTCCGACCTCATCGTTGACCTCACGCCGGGGCGGCGCGTCACCGGGAGCGTCGATGCCGATAACGCAGGCAACCGTTACACCGGCGCGTACCGCATCGGGGCGACGGTCAACTTCAACGAACCGACAGGCCACGGCGACGTCGCCACGTTGCGCGCGCTGACTTCGGGCTCCGGGCTCGACTATGCCCGCGCCTCGTACCAGATGCAATTCGGCAAAGCGAAGGCCGGTGTCGCCTATAGCATCCTGGATTATTCCTTGGGCCGAGAGTTCGCAAGCCTGGGGGCCAATGGCACGGCGAAGGTGGCGAGCGTCTATGGCAGCTATCCCCTGATCCGCTCGCGCAACGACAATCTCTACGTTCAACTCGCCTACGATGCCAAGACGTTTCAAGACAAGGAAGATTTCAGCTCCACGGTCACCGACAAGACAGCGCACGTATTCATGACCAGCCTTTACGGCGACCATCGCGACAATTTTGGCGGCGGTGGACTGAGCGCCTATTCGCTCACCTGGGCTACCGGCAAAATCGACATAGAAACGCCCGCGATGCGCTTGTTCGACGCGGCGACGGCGCAGAGCAACGGCCATTACAACAAGCTCGGCTTCAGTGCCACGCGACTGCAAACGGTGACCCAGACAACCTCCCTCTACGCTTCGATCAGCGGGCAACTGGCGTCGAAGAACCTGGACGTTTCGGAGAAGATGGAACTGGGTGGCATGTATGCGGTGCGGGCCTACCCCGAAGGTGAAGCCTATGGGGACCGGGGCTATGTCCTGACCCTGGAAGCCAGAATGCAGTTGCCGAAGTTCTCCGAGCGGCTGTCCGGGCAGTTGCAGTTGATAGGCTTCGTCGATACCGGCACCGTTACCACGAACGAAAATCCCTGGGCCCCCGGGCCGAACAGCAGAACCCTGAGCGGGGCGGGGGTAGGACTCAACTGGACGGGCACCAACAATTTTATGGTGAGGGCGTATTACGCTCACAAGCTGGGCAATGCAATTGCGACGTCCGCCCCGGACGCGTCGGGCCGATTCTGGATACAGGCCGTGAAATATTTTTGAGCATGGCGAGCGGAATCGGACACTTACTTAACGAGCATCTTTGAGGAAAATGGTGAGACAAAATGAACCGAATCTACCGATCGATATGGAACGAGAAGACGGGCACTTTTGTAGCCGTTTCCGAAAACGCCAATAGCGCTGGGAAGAAGGCCTCGTCGTGCACAACCGCCAGCGGCGGGAGCACGCGCTTTGCCCTGAAAGCCGTGGCGGTTTCCCTGATGATGGCATTCGGAGGGAATATCTACGCACTGCCCGTAGGCGGTGTCGTAACCGCGGGCGGCGCCAGCATTAGCAGTGGCCCGGGCAGCATGACCGTCACCCAGTCGACGCCGAACGCGGCGATCAACTGGCAGAGTTTCAACATCGGTCAGGCGGAAGGCGTCCGGTTCGTTCAGCCCACCAGCAACTCGGTTGCGCTCAACCGGGTGATGGCGGCGGATCCTTCGAGCATCATGGGCAGCCTGTCGGCCAACGGCAAAGTGTTCCTGGTGAATCCGAACGGCATCCTGTTCGGCAAAGGGGCGCAAGTGAATGTCGGCGGGCTGGTGGCGTCCACCCTCGGCATCACCGACAGCGACTTCATGGCGGGCAGATACAACTTCTCCGGTGCGGGCAACGGCTCCATCCTCAACGAAGGATCGATCAACGCCGACGGCGGCTACGTGGCGTTGCTGGGCGCCAACGTCAATAACCAAGGCGTGATCTCGGCCAAACTCGGCACGGTCGCGCTCGCCGCCGGCAACGCCATCACCCTCGACGTGGCCGGGGACGGTCTGCTCAACGTCACCGTGAACCAAGGCGCGGTGAACACCTTGATCGAGAATGGCGGCCTGATCCAGGCCGATGGCGGACAAGTGCTGCTGACCGCGCAGGCGGCAGGGAGTCTGTTGCAGAGCGCGGTAAACAACACCGGCGTGATCCAGGCGCAGACCATAGAGAACCGCAACGGCACGATCAAGCTGATGGGCGACATGCAGAGCGGCACCGTGAACGTCGGCGGCACCCTCGACGCCTCGGCGCCGAATGGCGGAAACGGCGGCTTCATCGAAACCTCGGCGGCGCACGTCAAGGTCGCCGACAACGTGATCGTTACCACTCGATCTGCGCAAGGCAACAGCGGTACCTGGCTGATCGATCCGCAGGACTTTACGATTGGCACGGACGTCGCCGGCATAACTGTCCAGAACACTCTGGCAGGCGGCAGCAGCGTCACCATCAGTACGTTGGTCACCGGAGTCGATACGGCTACCAATTATTATGGTGCAACGGCCGGCAGCGGCGACATTAACGTCAATGCAGCTCTGACCTGGTCGACTGCGGCGACTCTCACCTTGAGCGCCTTTCGGAACGTAAAC
>Ga0172380_10007994_pt1 | contig 11732 bp, 8 predicted proteins | sample Leawe162metaG_FD_119747 | JGI IMG/M metagenome (GOLD analysis project Ga0172380, IMG submission 119747) | Leachate microbial communities from a municipal landfill in Southern Ontario, Canada - Leachate well 162 metaG | ecosystem: Engineered > Solid waste > Landfill > Unclassified | place... | reverse complement strand
TTTTGCTGGAGCGGTCAGTCGCCTCGAGCGATGAACTGCTATAGAAGCACGCGCCCTTTTATTTTTTAGTGGCGGATGTCGCAACTTTAGCACTATGGTTTGTCGCTCAGGCTCCCTTGAAATCGTTTAAAGGTGTGAGAGTGGTATAGTAAAGATATGTTAGCACGACTTATCGGCGCCGGAGGAATCGCAGCAGCAATTGTACTGTTGTTTTTTGTTACTATCACGACGCCCACCGAGGCAGGCCCACTAGGTATACTAGTGGTCTTTTTGTGTCTCTACGTCGTGATATTTAGTGCCCTTAGCTTTCTTATACTTGCGTCTCAGCGTATTATTGTAAAATTGTCATCACCATTTACTGCGAGAAAACCTTTGCAACCCATATCTTTTTCTCGCTCATACTACTTGTCATCGGTTATCTCCTTAGCGCCCGTCATGCTCATAGGCATGCAGTCTGTGGGCGGAATTGGGGTATATGAGCTTGGACTCGTCATGCTTTTTGTCACAATTGGGTGCGTCTATATCGTAAAAAGATCGACATAATTTTTTTGAAGCTCTTATGCTATAATTACAGATATGGAACCCAAGCTGCCAGCGCCGAATTTTAACCCAGAGCGTGCACCTTCTCAGTACGGCCAAAATACTGAGTCGTTACCTGTGCCGCCATCTCCCGAGACAGGATTTGACCGCGGTGAAAAACCGATCGAACAGCAGGGAGAAGCAACGCCAGCTGCGGTTAACGCAGCACCCATATTGCCAACACCAATTGCTATGCCGAGTGCCCCGGCGCCCGTCAGTGGAACCAATGCAGCGACAACTCAGGCCTCTGACACTCCTTTGGTGGCAGGTGATGATGACCTGATTGAGAAAGAATGGGTTGATAAGGCAAAAAAGATAATCGCAGAGACGAAAGATGACCCTCATCGTCGTGAGCAAGAGGTGGGTAAGCTTCAGGCCGATTACCTCAAGAAACGCTACGGGAAGGACCTCGGTGTTAATGAATAGCTCCACGCCGGGAAGACTAAAGCGATGCTAGCGGTCATCATTAGTATTTTCGTTATCTTGGTGCTAGCCGCCATTGCGGGTGTGTTTGTATTTATGCAGTATCAAAAGACTATGCGAGAAGCTAAAAACTACGAACGTGGTCTTAAGATGGTGCCAATGATCATTCACCTGCCACCGACCAGTGATGATATTGAAGGTGGGGGACGGGATGAGCGAGACCTAAATGAGGAAGTGCTGTCTCAAGCTGAGGTCATGTATAACATCATTGCCAGTACCGCCACCAAGGGTTTTAAGAGTAGAATTTATGGTCAGCGTCATCTGTCGTTTGAAATCGTCGCCAAAGACGGACTTGTCTTGTATTATGCTGTGGTACCGGTAGTGCTGGTTGACGTAGTGCGCCAGGCGATTGCGGCAGCCTATCCCTCTGCGCGGCTCGAAGAAGTGCAAGAACACAATATCTTTAGCGAAGCGGGTAAGCTCAGCGGGACGATTGGCGGCGAGTTTACCCTTAAGAAAGATTATATCTATCCGATTGCAACCTATCAGGACTCTAAGCGCGATGCCTCGCGCGCACTTCTGAACGCCTTATCTTCAGCAAATCGGGACGACGGTATCGGTATTCAGATACTCCTGAGGCCGGCTGGTGGCGGGTGGACCAAGCGCTCGGTCTCGACAGCGGATCGGATTGTTAAGGATAAGGGAGTCAAAAAAGCTGGTTTAGGGGGTTTGATTGCACCCAAGGACCTCATGGAGGCTCTCTGGAAACCACCTGAGTCTGGTAGCGATCCTACTAAGCCGCAAGCTGAGAAGCAATTATCATCATTAGATCAAAAGACAGTTGAAGCCCTGCAGGATAAAACCCGTTACCCAGGCTATGAGGTGCTAGTGCGCGTCGTGGTGTCGTCCAATACCGCTACACGGTCTCAAACACTCCTCAAAAACGTCATTGCGGCCTTTTCATTGTTTGATTCGCCGGCCTACAATGGTTTTAAATTTGCGGTCTCACGTAACATCGAAGAACTTGTCACGGCCTATATATTTCGCTTTTTCCCTCAAGGCGTGACGCAAAACATCTTAAACAGTATAGAACTGGCAACACTGTTCCATCTGCCAGATCAAAACAACATTCCGACCTCACAAGTGCAGCGCCAGATGAGCAAGCAAGTCGATGGCCCAACCCAGGTGATGGATGAAGGTGTAATGCTGGGCTACAATGAGTTTCGCGGTGTCAAAAAGCCAATCCGCCTCAGTACCAATGACCGACGGCGACATACCTATATCATTGGCCAGACCGGTACCGGTAAATCGGTACTGCTTGAGAACATCGCCTACCAAGATATGATGGATGGCCGGGGCTTTGCGTTTGTTGATCCTCACGGCGACTCTGTCGAGACGCTGCTTGGGAAAGTGCCAAAAGAACGGGTGGAGGATGTCATTTACTTTAACCCAGGTGACATGAGTAATCCCGTCGGGCTCAATATGTTCGAGTTTGACCACCCAGACCAGAAAGACTTCTTGGTGCAGGAGTCAATCAATATGCTCTATGGTCTCTATGACCCAGGGCACACCGGAATTGTAGGGCCCCGACTGGAGCACATTTTCCGTAACTGTGCACTGCTACTGATGTCTGATCCGGCTGGCGGGACTTTCATCGATATCCCTAAGCTACTTATCGACGATGAATTTATGAAGAGCAAGCTAAAATATGTGACCGACCAGACGGTGCTTGATTTTTGGACGAAAGAATTTCCAGACTCCAAGCGCTCCAATGAGTCAGGTGAAGTCATTAGCTGGGTGGTATCTAAGTTCGGTCCGTTTATCTCGAACGACGCCATGCGGAACATCATTGGGCAGACTAAGAGCGGCTTCAACCTGCGCGAGATTATGGATAAGAAAAAAATCCTACTGGTTAACCTTTCAAAGGGTCGCATGGGAGAACTTAACTCCAAGCTACTTGGTATTATCTTTATCATGAAATTCCAGGCAGCAGCCATGGGTCGGGCGAATGTACCAGAGGCGGAACGTGAGGACTTTTGTCTGTATGTTGATGAGTTCCAAAACTTCGCCACCGATAGCTTTGAGTCGATTTTGTCTGAAGCTCGAAAGTATCGACTGAACCTAGTACTTGGTAACCAGTTTATGACCCAGCTCACCGATAAGGTGAGGGAGGCAATTATTGGTAACGTGGGCACGGTTATCTCGGGGCGCATTGGTGTAACTGATGCCGAGATCTTGGTCAAGAAATTTTCTCCGACGTTTGACCAAGAAGACCTCACGAAGATGCCAAACCATACATCAGTGACGAGCGTCATGATAAACAATGTCCCCTCAGCGCCGTTTAGCATGTCCTGGATCCCTCCGATGGGTGAGCCGAACCCGCAACTCAGCGATGCACTGAAGCGGCTCTCAGCTACCAAATATGGCCTCCCACGGGCTACGGTAGAGAAGGCTATCTTTGACAGGCTCGGCAAAGCCGAGGCCGAGAAGAAGGCGCGGCTCGAAGAAATGCGCCGCACTCAACAATCTCGGAGTAGCAGTATCGGTGTTGCATCAACCCCAACTGCCAGCAAGTCTGGCTCGTCGTTCCTGGATGACTGGCTCGCCAAACGCCAACAGCTCAGCGGAGCAGGACCAGCGGTTGCCTCGGCCGCCCCTTCGGTCGCGCCGGTACCAGTTGCTACACCTCCAAATACGATGATGAACCCATCTGTGCCCAGCGATGAACCACAAGCATTTGGTTCATCTTCTGCTTCTGATAACTCCCCGGCTACTCCATCTCCGGCACCAGAAAAACTCGATCTCCGTAGTGGGGGTGACAACCAACCCAAAGAGGTATCTATCAAGTTCGATCGCTAAATTGAACCTGTGAGAATCAAGAGAGTTCTAAGATTTGCCGCCAGTAAATTCAAGGCGAAGGTAATCAACGAGAAGACCGACCATCCAGCCGATAACAAAGGCAGCAATTGTTTCGGTACCCGAGAGCGGATAACCGTAGTAGCGGGCGACTAAAAAGATAGCCAGGGTAAAGATAAACGCTGTCATCGATCCGGCCAGGATGGCATTAGGCCGTGCCACTGTCGCGCCAAGGCCATCACTGATTCGTTCGACGGTTTTGTTATGGGTAAACTTACTAAAGGCGCGGCTGGGGGGTGGTAGCTCACTTTGGACTTGTTTCATGGTCTTCTTGTAACTAGCGGCTCGCTCTGACTTCGTGGTGATACGCTTGGTTCGGCGTTCACGGTTCGTTTCACGCTCGTTCTTATTGGCTACGCGATCTACTTCACGGCTCTTGGCTTGCTCAAGAGCCTCGTGAGTAAGCTCCTTGGTTGTTTCAGGTGACTTCTCGCCAGTCACTTCAAGCGTCTCACGCCTAGCCTCATTGATACGCTCTTGTTGCTGGCGGTGAAGCTGCTCAAGCTCATGAGACTTCTGATCTAGTTCTTTTGAATCCGGTATGTGTTCTTGATTTGCCATTACGTGCCCACCTTTAGTTGTTATATTGTTCCTGCATTCAAGTCGCGTCGAATCAGTCGGATCTCTTTACCAGTTTGTCGGCTGCGGGCGTAGAAGTAGACGACAACGGCAAGCAGGCTACCGGCAAACATGATATTCTCGCGCGCACCCGTATGAGGCAGTTCACTGGTGATTTGTTCGACAATTACTTTTTGCGTCGGGCACTCGACCATAACATCGATAGAATTCCCAAACGTATTTGTCATCTTACAGTCATACGATGATCCGTCGCTGGTACCGGTATTAGTAGCCGGGATAGCGCTTGCTAGCCGGACCATGAAGGTGCGGGACTGTTTCTCCTGCGGCTTAATAGCTACGGCGGGCCAGGAAAGAGTATGAGTGGTCTGGTTGTAAGTGCCGCCGCCGGCATCAATCACGGTGGCGTACTGAAGGACATCTTCGAGCTTTTCTTCGATAACCCGCGTGACAGGAGCGACTCCTTTATTCTCAACGGTTACGGTATATGAGATACGGTCAGAGGGCTTCGCGAGCACACTGGCGGCGAGCACGCTTGATTGGTCGAGGTTGATGGCAGTTTTCTGTTCAATTAACTCTCCAGCACAATCTGCATCTTTTATCCAAATATCAGGATTGCCGGGGCAGGGCTGACAGTCGGGGCTATCCTCGGGGAGGTTGCCATTTAAAGGACAGGTGTTTTTAGGAGTGATCGTAAACGTTGCCATGCAGTCGGCATTGGTTTTCTCGCCAAGGCTCGTCGTAACGGTAAGGCGAGCCGAATACGTGCCAGCCTTTTCGATAACGACTGCATCAGTAGAGGCTGTCAGGTTGCTGGAGCTGATGGTTTTGGTACTAACTACCTTGCCAGCACTATCTTTAATGACAAACGTATATTTGCTTACCTTAGCGCCGCCGCTTACAGTTGCAGATCCGGTCATCTCGATGTTGGTACGGCCGATTTTATGGATTCGTAGGCCGCTACAAACCGCGGTAGGCACTTGAACCGGTGGAGCTACGGTGAAGGGGGTGCGGCAGTTATTATTCGTGCGATCTCCGAGCGAGGTATGAACAATAACAGATACCCTATACTTACCAGGCTTGGACTGATCGTAGCGATATATCGCTTGCTGATCGTTGCTTGCTACTTTCTCACGGTGAATTACTTTTCCTTCAGGCATAGATTCGACGATAAATGTGTAACCCTGAACTTTGGCATCGCCGCTGATATCAGCCTTGGCAGTGAACTTAAATCGCTGCGCATCCGCACCGAGAGGATCGACAAGAAGATTTTTACAACTCGACTCAGGCTTTACTTCAGCAGGGGGCTGCTTTTTCGTGACAAGGTTGCCACAATCTTTTTTAATAGCGAACCAGCCGAACGCTTGGGAGAAACCAGCATATACCGGGTAGGGGGGCGTACCTTCTTCGGTGAGCGCCATTGGACGGTTATATACCGTGTGGGCTGTGCCGTCGGGCTGGTAGTATGTATAAGCACGTTGTCCCTGACTAGCACTGTAGAGACTGGTCATTGACCAGTTATAGTAGCCCTGCTTGCCGACTGTATCGGCTTTGGCATCTGCGATCTCAGCTCTGGTAATGCCTAGCGACGAGAATAAACTTTTGAGTTTAGGGCTATTATCGTAGCTCCTGAGAAAGTCGGCCACACTGGAGACGCCACCAGGTACGAAGTCAGCATTACTTGAAGCATTAGCCGCTTCGGGAGCCTGAAATACGGCAAACGACTGCACGACAAGTGCTAGGACAGTAAAGATGAGACCGAGACGACGGGTTAACTCTTCTTTCTTGAGGCGTTTCGCGTAGAAGCCTAATTGACCAATAAGTGCTGGACTAAATGCGAGATTCGAGACTAGTTTACGAAACATAGATGTATTTGTTTATTTTTTTCCTCTTGTGCTATAGATTAGCATAAGAAATATGTTCAGTGCAATAGCTTGAGTGAACACAAATTGTTCTGTATAATGATAATATTGTAAATACCAGAAATGTCGGATAAGTGAGGGAAAAAATGGTAAAACAGACAAGCGACTCATATGATGGGTCACAAATTCAGGTCCTTGAGGGCTTGGAGCCGGTTCGTAAGCGCCCGGGTATGTATATTGGGAGTACCGGCTCTGAAGGGCTCCACCATCTTATAAAAGAAATTGCCGATAACTCGGTTGATGAAGCGATTGCGGGCTTTGCCTCGAAGATTAGTGTGACGCTCCTCGAGGATGGTGGTGTTACGATTACTGATGATGGCCGTGGTATTCCGGTTGATAAACACCCTAAAACTGGCCTCAGCACCTTAGAGACCGTCCTAACCGTCCTCCACGCTGGTGGTAAGTTCGGCGGCGGTGGGTATAAGGTATCTTCCGGTCTTCACGGTGTGGGCTCCAGTGTCGTCAACGCGCTCTCGACTAAATTAGTAGCCGAAGTAGTCATAAAAGGCGAGTTATACAGCATTGAATTCGCCCAAGGTGCTTCTTTGCAGCCGATGAAGAAAATAGGTAAAACTGATCGCCCCCAGGGGACAAGTATTACGTTTTATCCAGACCCGACTATCTTTAAAGAGACGGTTGAATTTGATTACGAATGGGTCGTTAATTACCTGAGACACCAAGCATATCTGACAAAAGGGGTGTATGTCTCGGTACGCGATGAGCGGACAAAATCGCGGGAAGCCTTTTACTTTGAAGGTGGTATCCAGAGCTACGTAAAACACCTCAATATTGGCAAAGAGGTTGTTGGAAGCAGTGTATTTTACGTCGAGAAGCAGATTGAAGACTCAGTAGTCGAGGTAGCGATTCAGTATAACGAAACCTACACCGAAACCGTCAATGCGTTTGCAAATAACGTGATGACTCCTGACGGTGGGACGCATCTCATCGGTTTTCGCTCAGCCATGACGCGTGTCATTAATGACTATGCTCGTAAGAATAGCCTTCTCAAAGAGAAAGAGGATAACTTAAGTGGTGATGATATCCGCGAAGGTCTGACAGCCATTATTCTCGTGAAGCTCCCTGATCCTCAGTTTGAGGGTCAAACGAAGAATAAGCTCGGTAACCCCGAAGTTCGTCGCTACGTTGAACAGGTCATGAATGAGTATTTTGCCTACTACCTTGAGGAAAACCCTGATGTTGCCAAGAAAATTGTCGGTAAGGCACTCCTGGCGGCTCGCGCTCGTAAAGCAGCACGCGCAGCACGGGATAACGTACTACGTAAGGGCGCACTTGATGGTATGGGGCTACCCGGCAAGCTGTACGATTGTTCAAGTAAAAACCCCGGGGAAAGTGAAATTTACATCGTGGAGGGTGACTCTGCGGCTGGTTCTGCTAAAGAGGGTAGGGACAGTAAAACGCAGGCGATTTTGCCACTTCGTGGTAAAGTTCTCAACACCGAACGAGCTCGTCTCGACAAGATGTTTGCCAACAAAGAAATTGTCGCTATGATCCAAGCATTTGGCGTTGGCATCGGTGATGCGTTCGATATTAATGGACTGCGCTATCACAAGATTATTATTATGACTGACGCCGATGTCGATGGAAGTCACATCTCGACACTGCTCCTGACGTTCCTGTTCCGTTATATGCGTGAAGTTATCGAGGGTGGCTATGTCTACCTCGCCCGACCACCGCTTTATAGCATTAACAGAGGCCAAAAGAAACAATATGTCTACGATGAAGATGCACTAAACACGCTGCTTGAAGAAATTGTCGCCCAGAAACAAGAACGTGGAACTGTTGTCAATGACGGTGATGATCTCCTGAAGCAGGCGGGCGTCACCATCTCGCGCTTTAAGGGTCTGGGTGAAATGGATGCCGATCAACTGTGGGAGACGACGATGAACCCGGCAAACCGCGTTCTGAGTCGGGTGCACATCGAAGATGCTGAACGTTCAGATGCAATCTTTACAAAATTGATGGGTGATGAAGTCTCACTACGCAAAACGTTTATCCAGACACGAGCAAAGAATGCCAATATTGATGACTTGGATATATAGGGGAAGATGATATGAATGACGAAGAAACACAACTAAACGACGACGAACTTATCGAAGGCGAAGTGCTGCCGGCTGAAGTTGACGGTGTCGAGCGCCGCTCGCTCGAAAGCGTCATGGAAGATAGCTTCTTCCGTTACTCGATGAGCGTTATTATCGACCGTGCTCTGCCAGACGTTCGAGATGGTCTGAAGCCAGTCCACCGCCGTATTCTGCACTCTATGAATGTCAATGGTAACCGCAGCAACGCGAAATTCGTAAAAAGTGCGCGTATCGTCGGTGACGTCATGGGTAAATACCACCCCCACGGTGATTCATCCATCTATGACTCTATGGTGCGTCTGGCGCAGCCGTGGTCTCTTCGGTATCCACTGGTTCAGGGCCAAGGAAACTTTGGTTCCATGGACGGAGATCCAGCTGCTGCGAGTCGGTACACAGAGGCACGTATGCAAAAAATTGCCGATGAACTACTGTCTGATATTGAAAAGCAGACGGTTGATTTTCGCGATAATTACGACGGATCAGAACAGGAGCCAACGGTACTACCGGCAAAGCTCCCGAACCTCTTACTTAACGGGCAAATTGGTATCGCCGTTGGTATGGCAACAAACATTCCGCCGCATAACCTTGGTGAGCTTGTCGATGCCTCTATCGAATTGATCGATAATGCCGAGGCAACACTTGAAGACCTGCTCAAGCACGTCAAGGGCCCGGACTTCCCAACAGGTGCGGTTGTTTATGGTGGTGCACCGATGCGCCAAGCCTATCAGACAGGTCGCGGTAGCGTGACGATCCGTGCCGTAGCTGATATCGAAGAGACCAAGAAGGGTCGACACCAAATTGTCGTGACAGAAGTACCATATGGTGTAAATAAAGCATCAATTGTCGAGAAAATAGCTGAGCTCTACAAGGAAAAGAAGATTAGTATTAGCGACTTGCGTGATGAATCTGCGCGGGGCAAGGTTCGGATCGTTATAGAGGTTAAAAAAGATGGTTACCCCAAGAAGGTCTTGAACCAGCTCTATAAGCTGACAGCCTTGCAGACGAGCTTTAACTACAATATGCTCGCACTAATCGACGGCATCCAGCCGCGCATCTTGGGTCTGCAAGAAATGCTCAGTGAATTTATCAAACACCGCCAAAAGGTCGTTCGGCGTCGGACTGAATTCGAACTTCGCAAAGCGAAAGAGCGAGCACATATCCTAGAAGGCTACAAGATAGCGCTTGATAATATCGACGAAGTCATTCGTATCATTCGCGCCAGTAAAACGAGTGAGATTGCCCAAAAGAGCCTTATTGAGGCCTTTAAGCTGAGCGTTATCCAAGCTCAAGCGATCCTCGCGATGCAGCTTCGTCGTCTTGTCGGTCTGGAGCGACAGGCGATTGAAGATGAACTCAATGCTTTGCTTAAAGCTATTAAGCGCTTTGAGGAGATTCTGGCTGATGAAAAAGAAATCCTTGCCATCATTAAGCTTGAGCTGATTGAAATGAAAGAGAAGTATGGTGATGAACGCCGTTCGAAAATGGTCAACAATGAGCTTGGTAAGTTTAGCGACGAAGAGCTAATTCCCGAAGAAGAGAGTGTTATACTTCTTACAACAGAGAATTATATCAAACGAACACTTGTCAGCGAATATCGCCGTCAACACCGTGGCGGTAAGGGTAAGCGAGGTATGACCACTAAGGAAGAAGATGTGATTGATCAGCTGATTCCAGCTAGCACTCATGACTATCTGCTGTTCTTTACCAATAAGGGGCGTATCTTCCGCCTGAAAGCCTACGAAGTACCAGCTGCAAGCCTCACCGCCAAGGGTGTAGCTGCTGTCAACCTCTTGCAATTACAACCTGAAGAGAAAATTACATCAATTATTCGTCACGAGAAGAATGCGAGTGATGATGGATTCCTCTTTATGTCTACGACGAAGGGCACGATTAAGAAAACACCGCTCAAGGACTATGCGAATATCCGAACTAACGGTTTGATTGCCATTAAGCTTGATGACGGTGATGAGCTGCGCTGGATTCAGAAAACGAGCGGAGACGACGATGTGATTATATCAACATCTGCCGGCCAGGCGATTCGCTTTAGTGAAAAAGATGCTCGCCCAATGGGGCGTGCCGCTCGCGGTGTCCGCGGGGTGCGCCTGCGACCAAACGACTGGGTGGTGGGTATGGATATCGTCGACGACAACCGTCAGTTACTGGTCATAAGCCAGAACGGCTATGGTAAAGCTACAAAGGTGTCTCACTTTACACCACATAAGCGAGGTGGCGTCGGTATCAAAGCGGCGGTTGTTACGGCCAAAACCGGTCCAATCATCGCGGTACGCACGCTCGATCCTGCAGCCAGTGAAGTGTTGCTGATCTCAAATAAGGGACAAGCAATACGCGTTGGCTTAAAAGACATCCCGACCCTGGGTCGTACCACACAGGGTGTCAGGATTATGCGTATGAGTGAAGGCGATAAAGTTTCGTCTATCGGGCTGATGCCAGATCAAACACCTGTGCTGGGCGAAGAAGAGGATGATAACTAGGTGACCCCGCTTTCGCCGTATCTCATCGCTATTGTAGCGGGATGGGTGGTAGCTCAAGGTTCAAAATACGTCGTCGTTGCCTTTAAAACCAAGAACCTGCGCGATATTCGTCAGCTCTACCTATCTGGCAACATGCCAAGCGCCCACACGGCGACTGCTTTTGCGCTACTGACGGTGGTGGGGTATAAGGATGGGGTAGAGTCAGGCCTGTTTGGGCTGGCGGCTCTGTTTACGGCAATCGTAATGTATGATGCGGTGATGGTACGGCGATCTTCTGGCGAGCAAGGAATTGCCCTTCAACAGCTTATGAAAGAGGTAAAGAGTCTTGCGGTGATGCCGCGCGCAGCCAAGGGCCATACGCCACTCGAAGTATTCGTCGGGGCGCTGGTTGGTTGCCTCGTGGGCATAGTTGTCTTTTTCGCTACAAACTAACTGAGAATCACCCTTGACGCGCTCGCAGATTCTCGGTATGATGGATCACAGTCTGATCGCTCAAATGCGACATCCGAACTGTGGAGTTCTAACAGATGATCAATGTACTTTGACAATTTAGTTGTGTAATATCATCGTCAGTCTATATTTATATAGACGTCACTACTTGGTAGTGACATCTTTTTATGGAGAGTTTGATCCTGGCTCAGGATGAACGCTGGCGGAGTGCCTAATACATGCAAGTCGAGCGGCAGCGCGAAGAATTTATTCTTTGGCGGCGAGCGGCGGACGGC
>Ga0172380_10007993_pt1 | contig 11732 bp, 15 predicted proteins | sample Leawe162metaG_FD_119747 | JGI IMG/M metagenome (GOLD analysis project Ga0172380, IMG submission 119747) | Leachate microbial communities from a municipal landfill in Southern Ontario, Canada - Leachate well 162 metaG | ecosystem: Engineered > Solid waste > Landfill > Unclassified | place... | reverse complement strand
GGTTAATTAATGAACTTAGAAATATTGCATCGGGTAAGTTAGCCGCACTATGGTTACCTTCATTACGTGACGATACTGTCGCCAAATTATCCCCTGATGGATTGGTGTGGACTTACGCTAACCCCGGCGGATTAACCCCACAAGGACACGGCATTCTCGTCTCGTTCAACGGGACTGACCAGTACGTCACGACTCCTGATACGGACGACCTCTCGTTTGGGGATGGCACGACGGACTCCCCGTTCTCGCTGGTTGCGCTGGCGAACGTCACGAACACCGCAGACAACCGGACGCTCATCGGCCGTTGGGTCAGCGAGTACACCTTCCGCGTCAGTACCGGCGACAAGTTGGAGTTCATCGTTGTAGACGCATCGAGTGGCGGCAGTGGTAAGGCCACATCAACGGCGTCTGTAGTTATGGGGGAAGTAGCACTTTTTGGAGGTTCATATAACCCTGCGATTGGTAATGGCGCTACTGCTGGGAATGGCGTCACTGTTTACCAAAACGGGACGGAAATGGCGGACTCGAAAACGAACGAAGTCGCCTATGTTGCGATGGAGAACGGTACGACCCCGATAACGGTTGGCCGCGCCTCCACATCAACTGACCAGTATATGCAAGGCTCGATGGGGTTCGTTGCTATCTACGCTGCTGCTTTGACAATCGTACAGCACGCGCGTATTGCCGAAATTAGTCGCAGATACTACGGGATTAAACTCTAATGGCACTAATAGAAGTATCCCCTACAACTGCCCAAGTAGAAGGTGTTACTCGTAATGCGTTACTAAAACGTTTCCTACGAGAAACTGGTTTAGGTGCTACGGGTACTGTAGTTACAGGCTCAACAACTACAATTAACGATGCAGTTAAGTTAAAGTCCTCACAATTAACTTCAAGTGATTGGGTAGGTGGTTGGGCTAGAATTTCTAAAGACGCTGGTGGAGCAGCCGCCGCACCTGAAAATGAAGTCCAACCCATTAGTACCTATGACCCTACTACTAATGGTAGGATTACATTCGATGCAATGACTACTGCACCGGCAGTAGGTGATGAATATGAACTATGGCGTTATCCTAATCCACGAGACGTTCTAGATTTCCTAGACCAAATATTAAAAAACGATATCTGGCTACCTTGTTGGTCAATGTTATCTGAACTTCCAGACTTCGATATGGAAGCCAATAATACTACTGACTGGACGGCCAGTAATGCTACAGTTACCAAGATTTCTGGTACTGAGCCAGTGCTATCTAGTAAGCGTTGGCTATCTGTAGCAGCAACCGATGTTAATGGCTATGCACGTACTGCCACATTTAAAGTAGTACCCGGTAAAAAATACCATTTAAGTGCTATTACTAAACCTACAGCCGCCAGTGTTACTGCTGAATTACAAGCATATGATATTACTAATACTGCATCAATTATCAGCAAAACTTCAACTAACCAAGTACCGACCAGAATAAGTTTTGATTTCACAACACCGGCTACTTGTTACCAAATTCAGGTTAGGTTAATTACCCAAGAAAACGCCGGTATTACTCTTTGGGATGAAGTAGTTATTTACGCAGTAGATAGTCCTGATATAGCACTACCTTGGTGGGTTAAGTCTAAGAACCAAATTAAGGGCATATTTGAACTTGATGAATACCAATTAGGTGATGGTATCTATCAAGCTAACCTTACTGGCAAACCTACTAGTAAGTATTCGGTTGTAGATAACGCTTTCGGTAGAGGTCAGTTACGTCTAACTAAACTTAACGGTGGGGGTATTAACAAGCCTGTATTTATCTTTGCCGTCCGTAATGAAGTAGCCTACGCTAATGATAATAGTGACTCCAAACGAGTGGATGAAAACTTATTATTTAGTTGCTTAGCCTACAAAATCTTTGACCATTTGAAGCAGTTACCTAATAGTGGTAATGTTAACTCTAGTTGGATTAAGTCTCAGGCTGATGATTATCGTAAGCAATATTATGAACATTCCAAAGCCCATAGTGAGCGGCTAGAAGAAATTATCACTGAAATACAATCTACTGGTTATCACCTAGACCAAAGGTTCCAATACTAATGGCTAATCGTCAGGGTTTAACCCTTATAGAATCAACCACTAGATATGAATTTCCAATAGCCAAAGACCCAAAACAACCGGGTAGGGATATAGTAATCACTCCTCGTCCTTGGGAAGATGGTGACCCTAAACAATACTGGAAGAAACCTTTACACCCGTTTGATGGTGGACTAGGGCCAGATAAATTATCATCAGAAAATTATAATAAATATGCCAAAGGTAATATTGACGCCAGTAACAAAGGACTATTAGTACCTCCACCGTTATTAACTTCAATATCTTCTGGTTATTCTGCCCCCAATGGAGGAATTAGTGCTACTAATGGTGGGGCATCTACTACAGGGGCTATTGCAGTAGAAAGCACTTTAGTTAGTGCCGGTATGGTTGCTGGGGATATAATTATAGTTACTGTTGCTTATAATGATGCGGATGCTGCAACTATAACTGATACGGGAGCGTCTTTAACCGCTGTAACCGCCAGATTTGTAAATGGTTCCATAGGTGCTAGAATATTTAGCAAAATTTACACCGGAACTCCTGTTACATATGATTTTGATTTTACTAACACAACAGATGTTTGGGCCGTTACTGCTTTTTATTTTACTGGCAATGCTTCATTAGATGTTTTAGACCAATCAGATACAGGTACAGATAGTACAACGCCCTTTACTTGTCCTACTATTACTCCTGTAAATGATTATGAAATAGTAATAGGAATGGTTGCTACAGCAGGAACAGCATCATTTTTAGCAACGGCTCCTTTTACTTTAACAGGTTCATCTTCTGGTAGTGGTGGTTCTGGTATTACTATTGGCATGAGTTATAATATTCAAACAGATGCCGCTGCTGTTACTCCTGAGTTTACAGGAACAAATGCAACAGGAGTAGTGGCTGCATTTAGCCTTAAATCCAATAAAATAGGTTTTTCGAGTATATCAAAGTTTGTAAATTTTAATTCAAAGACTTATACTTTTAACAATAAATCACTAGTTTCTGTAAATAGTTCTTATGGTCAAAGCGTCGTTAAAGTTTTTGCTTCTGCTATTTCAGACATAGCAGTATTCAACAATGAACTGTTTATTGGTTTAGGTCACTCCACAAAAATGTGGAAAATGACAACTGCTGAGGCTTTTACTGAAGCCTCTGATAATACTTATGCAGGTAAATTAGCCGTAGTAGGTAAAAATCTTTGGCGGTCTACATCGAATGTTCTAGTATCTAGTTGTACTACTACACCACTAACTTTATCCAATTGGGGTACTGATTATACAGCAGGTGATACTACTTGGGCTATTAATATTTTACTTGAATACGATGGGGTATTGTGGGTAGGTAAAGAAAATGGTTTCTATACTCCTGATGTTAATACAGACTTTTGGAATCAAACTCCACAACTAGCACAATGGCCCGATAGTTCTAATTGTAAGGGTTCATTTGTTGCCAAAGGTTACTTATGGTGCCCATCATTACCCGGTTTATTAAGAATATCAACTGGTGAAAGTTTGTTTTTTGGGCCGGAATTATCAAACAGACCTAGTTTTAGATTCCATATACATGGTGGGGTAGAGTGGTCTAATAGTATTTTTTTGGCTGCGGTAGACCACGAAGCAACAAGCCAATCATGTATTATTAAAATGGTTCTTAAAGAAGATAGTGATGGTTATATATACTATGAATGGTTACGTTCAGGTGCTACAACCGACATACATTGCATAGGTATTACTCCTTATACTACTAATCCTAGTTTGTTGATGGGCCAAAGCGCAACCGTAAAATATGTTAAACTAGGCCGTGGTGGTGGTAGAGATATAGATGATAGTAACTACGGCTATGGTTTAGCATGGGAAATAGAAACTGGTTCTGTTCGTCCTACTGAGGATTTATCTGTAGTTAGTGGTTTGATTGGTTTAATTGTAGTAACTGACCAAGACTCTAGCGAAACAATAGATACTGTTCAGTATAAAATTGAAGAAGGTAACTATGTAAATATGCTCACTGACCAAGAAAGCGGTAGTGGTGCTATGCCCATTACTAATACTTCTGGTTATGCGGCAGTTACTAGATATGCAGATAAATCAACCAACCAAGGACAATTCTTTGGCTTTAAACTTGCAGGTAGTTTAAGTGATGCACACTTAGGAACCGACCGTCCAGAAATTAGAGAAATGTGGGCTTTTGGTTATGTACGTACACGTTACATTGACCAAATTAAAGTTCCAATTTATGCCGAACGTAATGCAATTATTGGCAATGGTATGCGTAAAGGTCAAACCGCTGGACAAACAGCAGCCCAATTAAAACGTTGGATGCGTGACCAAACTACGTTAAGTTTTGAACTTGCTGACTATGAAGAATCTAGAACTACTCGTGGTAGAATTGTGGAAGTTATCGACGAAGAAGCCATTGTGGATAAGTTAACAGCAAGTACCGATGCTCCTACTAAGATTCTAACTATAGTTCTAGAACGTGACGATTTCGCAGGGACTCAATACAATGCCTAGTATAGAGGATAGACTAGCGTTAATTGAAAAACAGTTACACACCCACTTAGGTAATCGTACTGGCAGTACTAGTAAATTACCCCACAGTAATATGCACTTAACCGACATATATACTCCATCTAATGTAACTACAGATAGAACTTACGATGCTGACACAGTTTTAGTTGCCGAATTGGCTGATGTAGTTGGTACTCTAATAGCCGACCTTAAACGATTAGGATTAATATCTTAGATGATTATTCAAATATCAAATACCTTTGAAGCAATCGCTATTATTCTAGGCAGCCTTGGAGTTATTGGAGGTTCTCTATACTGGTTTTACTTAAAAGTCCTAAAACCTGTTCACGTAGTTATCACTACTGCCGCTGAATTAATTAGTAGAGAACTCCAACCTAACCACGGTAGTAGTTTCTACGATATGGTTAATAACCATCTAATAGAAGCCAAGGTAGATAGGGATGATTTTCGTAATCATCTAATAGACCCTAAGGCACACAATGGTAGTTGATATATTAGATAATGTAACCTACATAGGTAGCCCTTATTATAGTTCTCGTGATGGTTACAAACCTGAGGCTGTAGTATGGCATATTATGGATGGTACACTAGCAGGTTGTGACCAATGGTTTAATAACAACCCGTATGGTGTAAGTGCCCATTTTGGTATTGGCAAAGATGGTACTATTCATCAATATGTATACTTAACCAATGCTGCACACGCTAATGGTAATATTGAAAATTGGCAACTTAAACTAATTAAAGACAATGAGTATGATAACCCCAACTCTTGGACTTTTAGTATTGAGTTTGAGGGTATGAGTGGAGATAGTCCTACTACTGCACAAAAAGTAGCCGGTATTAAACTAACCGCATGGTTATTTAAAGAGTGTATTATTGGTAATGGTGCGTCAGGTGTAACAATAGACCGTAACCACATATTACGTCACAGTGATATTAGTCCTGTCAGTCGTGAATTTTGTCCGGGATGGTCTATCAAAGACTTTGACGAAATGGTTGAGGGAGTTAAAGTTGTAATTAACTCAGGTACAGTAACTAGTCCAACAGTTACCAAAACTTACGAACATGGGTATAATGATGCTCTTACTGATATACGAAAGGCTATTAACGAAATTGAATTTAAATAATTTTAACTCTTTGATTAGACCACTTACTACCCTCATAATGGTTGGGGCGTTTGTAAGTTTTGCCTATTTCAACCCCGACGCATTTGAGCGAATTAAAGAAGTCTCTATTGCAATTATAATGTATTGGTATGGACAACGGGAGAAGAATTCAAACTCCAATTAACATATAAAGAAATCCCCCTTGGCCTAAACCTTGGGGGATTTTTTATACCTAAATTTTAAGATTGTTTTGCATAGTCATAAATAATAATCCTATCATCTAATTCCTTAGGCAGCATGTAATCAATAATAGGTTTAATTGTAGTTTCCCAATTTAACCCCCCTAACCCTACCCCCGGCCTAGGTAAACCAATAGTATACTGAGGAAATATGTGTGCGAAAGTAATTAACTCATCTAAACTATGCTGGATTAGTTTAGTACTTGAATTTTGGCTAATTTCATACTTAGTAGGAAAGGCCAATATAATATGTTTCTTTGTGACCATTTGGTATAGTATAAAGTGTTCGTACAATGCCATGTATTGAACATGTAAACCATAGTTAGTTAACAATTCACCATAAGTTTTTGGTAAATTAGGAATTCTTCTAGCGGCCTCTAAAGCAATACCGCCACCCATGATATTACAACCGTCGGATTTAACTGTACCATTAGTTGTAACACAAATTACATCAATATCACTATCTTCCCAAATGTCAGCGTTAAGTTCAATCATCTAAAATTACCCAAAAAGAAATAAAAATAACCATAAATATTATACTTGCTGCAAAACCTAATATAAAATTATCCATTTGTCAAAGCCTTTTGACGCTTTCTATATGCTTGTTGTTTACAAGCAAGGTCACAATATACTTGATGAGGTTGAATTAAATAAAATCCCTCATTACAATTAGGACATATTCCTTTTTGTTTACCTTTTTTGAAAACCACCTGAACCTCCTGCGGAGTGATTCGTTATGGCATGTTACGCCTGTGGCTATGTGCTACCGGGGCCGGGGGTCAAGGCGTCACAATGGCGTAACATGACGTAATCTAGGCGTAACGTTGTGGTCATGACGTTGGCCCAAACCGTTGCAAACGCACATCATCACAAAACCCACAAACAACAAAATTTTTTACATCCATTTTGCTGTTTTCTTGTTTTCAAATGGTATATATAAACCCGGATACATTTCATTTAGTTCTTCGCGGAATTCATAATCACCATCCACAATGAATTCGTCGTGCACCTGTAATCTCATATCAGGATTATCAGTTTTCATGGTGTATAATAAAGCACGCTTGTTGGCACTTGCTACTGAACCTTGGATAGTGTAACTAATCTTACAAGTATCTATATGTTTTTGTCCACGAAATGCATCAGGCAGTAACATTTTGCGTCCAAAAGTATCTTCTACGTACGCTAATCCACAACCACAGTTACAAGTGAAGTCAGTGTTAATCATTTGCAGCATCCATTGATGCCCAACATGATACAGTTCCAGCCAGTCATTTTTAATCTGACTAGCCAGTTTGTACGGAACCTTAAATCTTGAACTTAACGTACCATCCTCGGCATTGAAAATCATTGCAAAGTTGAATGACTTAGCTAGTGTGTAATCGTGGCTATTCTTATCATACACCTTATCAGGATAAATACCCCTAAAAGTAATCTCGTGAATACTAATACCATCACTATAAGCTTTAGCCATAACAGGGTCTTTTGTAATAAAAGCAAAAGTCCTCATTTCGGCTTGACTCATATCACCATAAGAGAATATGCCACTGTCAGGGCTAAAGATAGTACGTAAATCAGGAGGAATGTTTTGAAAGTTACGGTCGAATGACGCAAGACGACCAGTTGACAAATCTAACCTAAAATTAGTGTAACCCCGCTCAACACCGATATAGGGTTCAATATAAGTACTAAGTGTTTTACGAATTCCACGATAGTCCAATACTGTTTTCGCTACTGGATGCTTAACTTTTTCTAATACTTCTTCACTGGTATCTAACTGCCTACCTGATTTAGTTAGAGGAAGTACAACCCCTCTTTCAGCCAAATACATTCCCACTTGCTGATTACTACTAATACTAAACCCTTCTTCCTCAGCCCAATCTTCCATTACCTCGGCTTCTAGGATTAGTTTATTATACTTAGTATTCAACTCTTGATGGTCAATTTTGAATCCTTTACGAGATATTAACTTCAACCAACTAGTTAGTTCTAAATCAACTTCATAACACTCTTTAACTTTATCATTCCAGTGAGGATGCGTAGGGATAAACTCATATAACCTAAACGTAGTTCTAACATCATTGCAACATTTTAGTGCAACTTTGTCTAACTCCACGTCCAACATAGTGACGTTCTTTTTACCTACCAGTCTACGAGCCTCGTCAAGTAACTGAGGAATAGTAAATAGGCTATAATCATTAAGTAGTTCTCTACCTAAGGTGTGTAAATCAGGCCATAATCCTGCATTATTAGCCATAAGGTTAGTATCGCCAATATTCCATATATCAGGCTCGGGCAAATCATGGCTAATTGCATACTGTCTTAGACCTTCAATATCAAAATTACCGTTGTGATAAATCTTTTTTATATTACTACGAGTAGTAAGTAAATATACTTGTTCTAGTATTTCACTAGTTACTGGATAGATAGGGACATAATAAGTATCATCAGGGGAAGTAGCGATACCAATGCCAATGATAGTTTTATCAATGAGTGAAACGGTTTCAACATCAACTGCGATAATACCACCAATAGGATGAAGTAACCTATTAACCAAATCATCACTAGTAAGATGGTTATTAGTTCCATGATAAATTACCTTCACTAATACCTCCAAACATGTGTATACTTAATATGCTTCCCTCTACCATTAACATACGTTTTCTTACCATCATTGCTACACTTATACCCAAACGTCTCTACATATGTCCTTTGTGCTTTACACCTACTACACTCCTGATGGATAGTTTTCTTACTCATACTTATCTATTTCTTTAACTAACTTAACCAACATGTCTTTAACCATTTCAGGGCCACAATTAGTAAAAGGATAATCTACCACGTAATGGTTATGGTTATGTTCATCACTCCATAACTTATAACCCACGAAGGTAATTACAAAACTATCTTCGCCTTTATTAATCAACCCCTCAATAACTTCTTTTACTTTAGCCTCATGTGTAACCATAAATTTTCTAAAAGAATCAATTTCGCTATCCAGTGGGCTAAAATCAATCCCCTCAACCCAATTAGGATTAGGTGTCTGGCCTTCCAATTGACCTGAGAACGTTGTCAATGATTCCTTTTCCGACTCCGTCAAGTTGTGTGGCTGCGTATTTGTCTTTAAATACCATGTGTTCGCAATAACCTGCTGTCCATACATTCCAAGGCGTACCCATAAGTCCGATAATATTTGTAGCACGTTTGTCTCCTAGTCCTTGACTAGCACCCATTAATGTTGTAACCATAGGATTTGGTGTATATGCTATTTGTTTAATGTGTCTTTTAAACGTTGTGTGAGTATCTTTCTGGTCATGCGAGTACATGCTAGATAGAGCAATCGCTGACTCACGTAAACCACTAGTCTGTATAACAGTAAGATAATTGCTAATTTCGAATAGCCAAGAATATATGCCACTAAGGCGAGTATTATACCTACGTCCGAGAGTAAAGATACGATTGTTGTTAGTGCCACCAATAATAGTAGCCCCAAGTTCCGTCTGGACAACCATTCCCTCCAACATGAACACTAACTTAACATCAGGATTTTTAGTTAAATGTCGTTGTAGTTGTTCCTCGACGTGTTCAACATTGGCAAGTAACTCTCCCCAAGTTTTACGTTCAACCTGTGTAGTTACTCCATCAATACCCTTCCACCTATAATCAGCAAAACCGTTAGCGTTCAAGGGACTAACAATCAATGGTACAGTTTGAGCCAATAAAGGCAACAGTTCCTTTGGTTCATTAGCATCCTGCTCAAAAAAATTAGGAGAATTAGTCATAATAGTACACTTTTCTTCTTCCCCTATTATTTCTTTTTAATCTAACTTCTAAATTTTGTAATTCATTTAACACTTCAAATCTTTTATTTAAGGAAATTAAAACCCTTTCCTTTTTTGAAGTGTCTTTTTCCATCTCTCCTACAATTAATAAAAACTGTAATGATTTTACGCACCTTCTAATTTCATGTATATCATTAATTTTTAAGTTTTTTGGCACGTGGGGTTATCCATCTTTCAGGTCTACGCCAAGGGGACTCATTAGTTTTCCACTTATGATTTTTATTGGGCCATTTACATTTAGGCTTAGCACCATGAGTAAATGCCCAACCACAATTATTTAAACATCTAGTACCATACGGAGGGTCATTACCACCATTATGGCCCATAAAACTCTACCATTGCTTTGGCCGATAGTTTGTTAATTTCATCTTCTAAATTATCTGTTGATTGTAAGAACAATTCAGTACGTTTGTATTTAGGACTAGGTGAAGTAAACCATACGTAAACTTTAAAAGGTATAGATTTAACGTGAACTACGAGATTAAATTCAAAACCTAATTGATTCATGTTGGTAATTAATGTTACTAAATCTTGATTAGCCATTATCCATTACTTCATCACCCGGAAGCATAGTTTTATCCGGCACTCTATGTTTTCTAGGCTTAGGTCTAATTAACCCCTTACCATTAATAGCCACCATACCATTAGGCATACGACGGATAAAGGTAGATTTAATCTTACCATCTCTAATCCACCTATAAATTGTGGATTTCTCTACATGTAATTTCTCGGCCGCATCGCTGGCTCTATACCATTCATCCATTAGCAACCCAGTACAACTTGAATCATTCGTAATGCATCGCCAATATTCCCACCAAACCATAGAATAGTAGGTGGTGTAGTTCCACAATAAACACCAGTATATGCACTACTAGCGCCAGTTAATAACGAACCGTCACTAATTTGTGCAAATAGAGGATACTGTGATACCAAAGCTTTAAGAAAATCTAAACCATTCATTATCCGCCCACCATTACTCTCTTGTCTAATTCAATTCTATTTTCCAACGAACCTTCAATCATAGCAATTAACGTATTCCAATCTAAATTAGGAATCTTCATACCTTCTAGTGCTAGATTATACCCGCAAGTTACAATAGTGCTGTTAATTTCACCCTTAGAACCTTTATCATTCCTAATACAAACATCAAATAACCTAGCACTACCAGATAATCCTTCAAGAACCTTTTTACCTGACGGTGCTGTAGTCATAGAACCATTAACCATAGCAGGTACATATTCGTCGGTTAAATGGTGTGTTGCCACGAAATTTTTATTCAGTGACGCCATTGTTTGATAAATATTCCTAATACTATCATTAGGATGCCCATACTCAATCTGTAACAACTGCTTCCTAATAGCCGTACCATTATTAGCCGCGTTACGATTCAATTCTTCTAAATACGCATCAATTCTGATGCGCCTAGCAATAGTAGCAGTATCAAGAACAATACTAGACACACTTCCATCACCAGCAGCCAAACCAAGGCGACTAATAAAATAATCCCAAAGGGCGATGTAACCCTCATGCTTTGAGGAATCCAATTGAACAGGAGCAGGTAATTCAAAGATAGTAATATCGTGCCCAACCCAAGGGGGATTGTTAGGGTCAAGTAAATTATCTTGCGGCTTAATGCGGTTATATTTAACCGTGTGGATATCGAGCCCTTTGAAGTATTTATTAAACTGTGTCCCATTAATGGCTCGTTGTTGTCCAATGTCGAATTGAAATCCAACAATAGGTAAGGGTGCTGTGTAGGCGGTTGTAGTTTTGGCAGTTTTCTCGTCTCCCTCAATTGACAGTAACACTAAATCGTCCTCGCACCCATATTAGCCAGCGTACTCCTAGCATCACACAAACCCTTCCAGTTACAATATCTACATTCAAAATCCATATTAAATTTAAATGGCGTAGGAGGACTACCAGCGTCTACAAAGTTCTTGTAAATTTGTGCTCTGTCT
>Ga0172380_10007992_pt1 | contig 11735 bp, 8 predicted proteins | sample Leawe162metaG_FD_119747 | JGI IMG/M metagenome (GOLD analysis project Ga0172380, IMG submission 119747) | Leachate microbial communities from a municipal landfill in Southern Ontario, Canada - Leachate well 162 metaG | ecosystem: Engineered > Solid waste > Landfill > Unclassified | place... | reverse complement strand
TCGACAGCCCGTGGATCATCGACCGCCATCGCCAGGCCGACTACACGGTGAACCTCACCGGCGGCGCCGATGGGTCGATCGTCACCGACAGCGAGTTCATCGGCGGCCAGGGCCAGGTGTCGATCCGCGGCGCCGCCGGCGAGGTGGCGCGCAACCTCTTCGTCAACAAGCAGACGGTGGTCAACCACTACAGCCTGGGCGCCGGCAGCGGGACGAAGATCCACCACAACCGCTTCCACCCCGAGCAGGGTTCGGCCATCCTCGTCTTCGGCGCCCGCGACACCGAGATCTACGAGAACGACTTCAAGATCACCGCCTCGCCGCCGGTGAACGAGTATTCCGACACCATCTACAGCGTCAGCGGCATCCGCATCACCGACTACAACCGCAAGGAGGGCGACAGCATCTGCGTCGGCAACCGCATCCACCACAACCGCTTCGCCATCACCGGCCGTTCGTTCCCCGAGGCGCTGAAGGCCTATTCGCCCAGCGCGCACGGCATCTACATGAGTGTCGGCGGCGGGCAGAACTTCATCTACGAAAACGAGTTCACCATCCGCAACCAGGGCGACCCCAACCACTGCGAGAAGGGCAACGGCGCCTACGCCTTCTTCATCGGCGGATCCGACAACGGCGGTACCTACCATCACAACCGCATCGCCTGCGATGACACCCCGGTGTGGATCGCCAACACCTACGGCCCGGCCGGCAACACCACCCTGAACGGCAACATCTTCACCTGCACCGTGCCCGAGGGGCGCAAGCCCTATGCGCCCATCTGGCTGGGCTGGTGGAAGAACCAGACCGAGAACGTCGGTTTCTACTCCAACCGCTTCGACGGCGTGCCGTTCCGCACCCAGATCAACGACTACGCCAAGTACGAGGCCGGCTACATCTTCGGCTGGACGCTGACGGTGAAGGCCGCTGCCGGGGCGGCCGTGTCGGTGGCCCGGGCGGACGGTGCCAAGGTCGCCGAGGGGGTGGTCGACAGCGCAGGCGTATGGACGGCCCTGCTGCCCGAGTTCGCAGAGCGTGGCGAAGGCCGCGGCGGCCAGCAGGGCACCGAGCAGAAGCGCAAGCGCACCGATCTGTCGCAGTACCAGGTGACGGTCGGCGCCATCACCAGGCCGGTGACCATGGACAGGGATCAGGAGCTGGTGTTCACCGCCAAATGATCTCGCGCGGCAGCAGGCTGCGCAGCACCGGCGCGATCACCGCGGCGAGGCGGCTGAAGCCGACATCGGTCGCGTGCACACCGTCCACCGTGCCCTCGCCGTCATCGCCGAGCAGCAGCGCTCCGGGGACGATGTGCAGCAGGGGGTCGGTGGCCATGCGCGGGCCGATCACCGCGCGCAGGGCCTGGTTCTTGCGCACATCATCGGAGCGTCCAGGCCGCATCGTGTCGTGATGCTGGTAGGTGATGTTCTCGACCACCACGATCGGCGTACGCGGGTGCGCCGTCCGCAAGGTGTCGACGAAGCCGCCGAGCCGTTCCGTGACCAGCTCGGCCGAGAGGTTGGGCACCGCATCGACGACGAAGGCGGTCGCCGGGATCTCGGCGACCAGCCGCGCCACCTCGGGTTCGGCGCGGCCGTTGCCGGAGAAGCCGAGGTTGATCACCGGCAGGTCGAGGCGGCGGCCGAGGATCGAGGAGTAGACCATGCCTGGCCGCGAGGCGCAGCCGCCCTGCACGATCGAGGTCCCGTAGACCACCAGCGGCAAGGCCGCCGGCGCCGGCAGCGGCTGCAGTCGTGCACCAGCCGGTACCCCGATGGCCAGGGAGGCGATGCCATTGTACAGCGGCAGGTACAGGCGCATGGAGCGCATGCCGGCGGTAGGCAGGTCGCCGGCCAGGCGGACCTGGTTGGTCGGGCTCTGCGTCGGCCGGCCGATGCCGGTCCAGCGCCAGCCATCGTCGCGCAGCACGTAGAGATCGAGGCCGCTGACCCCGGTCGCCGGCATGTGGTCCATCGCCAGCGAGGCATTGGTCACCGTCCAGCGCGCCGAGACCTCGCATGCATCGGTGGCGAAGCGCACCTCGATGCCGGCGCTGCAGTGCGACAGCCCCCACACCTCGGGCCGGACCACGCCCTGGGCCCGCGCCGGCAGGCGGTCCCACGGTGCGGCGAGTTCGCTGCGCGCCCAGCCCTGGCCGAGGGTGGTCAGCGCGAGGGCGTCGTACCACAGCAGATCGCTGCCGGGGACGGAGACGGCGAAGTTGGGATCGAGGGCGGCAAGGGAGGTCATGCTGTACGGTCGAGGCGGCAGCCGGTCGCGTCAAGCGCTGGCCCCCATATGCGCTCAATCAACCAGACGCGAACACAACGCCGTCTCCGGTGGGGCCTGCTAGGTGGGGGGCCGGGGGGCGTGTGCCCCCCGATGCAAAGAGCCTGGTTCGCAGAAATCCGGGAAAATAGCGGCTGCGGCCGCCCCGGATTCCTGCGAACCCTAGCAGGCTGCTGTTTGTCAGCAGCCTGCTAAGCAACCGACGAGATGGTCGTCTGCCGCGCCCGCCACTGCGTCGGCGCCTCGCCGACCGATTTCTTGAAAGCGTGCGAGAAGGCGAAGGTATCGCGGTAGCCGAGGCGGGCGGCGATCGCCTTCACCGGATCGCCGGTCGAGTAGAGCAGCGACTTGGCCAGGGCCATGCGCTGGGTGATGATGTAGTCGCCGGGCGGCATGCCGAGGCAGCGGCGGAAGACGCGGCTGAGGTGCGCCTCCGAGCAGCCGGCGTGCCGGGCGACGTCGAACAGGCGGATCGGACGCTCGAGGTTGGCGTCGATGAACACCTTGGTGCGGATGACCATGTCGGGCCAATCCGGGATCTTGCGGATGCTGCGATGCAGCAGGGCGATGGTCTCGTGGATCGCCTGTCCGGCCCGCACCTGCAGGTCGGCATCGTCGCCGGTGAAGTGCAGCAGGTTGCGCATCGGCTGGGCGATCATCGTGCGCGGGAAGATGCGCACCTTGTCGAGACCGTAGGCCGCGAGCAGCTGCAGTGGCAGGGGGCCGGTGCAGTCGATGAAGAGGATGCGCCAGGGATGGACATCATCGCAGACGATGCGGTGCGCCTCGCCCTCGGGCAGGATGAAGGCGTCGCCGGGACCGAGCCGCCGGGTCTCGCCGCCGATGCTCAGCGTGGCATGGCCCTCCTCGACGTATTCGATCGAGGTGTAGGCGTGGCGCGGGCGATCGAAGGTCTGTCCAGGCAGGCCCTGGCAGCGCGCGACGCAACGCAGGCACCAGCCGGGCGGGGCCCCGGATGGTTCGCAGCTGCGGAAGCGGGTGGGGTCTTTCTGCAACATCGGAAGAGCAGGATAGGACATGCCCGCCGATGGCACAAGCCGGTGCCCCGCCGGCGCGGAGGCCGCCCGGCGGGCATCGCCCCGATGCGTCAGGATCGGACATGGCGAGGAGAGCATCACGCATGTCCGCGACGGGCGCACGACCGGCCTGCGCCGGGCATGGCCGGTTTGTTGGATTGCGCGTCAGTCAACGCTCGATCACGACACTTACCGTGGAGAGACATGAGCTACGGGATGCTGGATACTACCGCATGATGACCATCCGACAGATGAGCGGAAAGAACATGCTGGAAGCCCGCCATGGCGACGTGGCGCAAGCCCAGTCCTGGGCCCACGACGAAGCACGTGCGAACCGTGCGAGGTGGTCGCCGGCCGCCGGCGTTGCGATCAGGATCCCGCATTGTTCGGACAGGTCTCCCCATTGCTGGCTACCCTGGCGGACATATCCTCGGGGAGTGCTGCGCACCTCCCCGATGCGACGCCGGGATACGTGGCCTGCCGACCGGTCTGGCGGGCGGCGCGGCTTCACCCTGATGGAGGTCATGGTCACCATCTGCATCATCGGGGTGCTGGCGGCCCTGCTGCTGCCGATCATCTCGGTGGTGCGCAATCGCGCCCGTCTCGCCACTGCTCAGCAGACCCTCCGGTTGCTGACCCAATGCCTGGAAAGCTACCGCAGCGCCGATGCCGGCGGCCACCGCTATCCGCCGCCGCAGAGCGATCAGTGCCTGTCCATCCGCCCACCGGCGGCCAGCTCCTCGGCGGTGCTGGAACTGCTGCAGGATGCGCGCCTCGAAGCGCCACGGATCACCGACAGCGAATCCCTGGGCCAACTGCTCGATCCCTGGGGCGAGCCATATCGCTATGTCCTGACCCGCCCGGTGGTGAGCGATCCCACCTCGCTGTCGCGCTGGAACTGGGACGAGGCGAAGGGGCACGAACGCGCCTGGGGCAAGCGCTGGGACGCCACAGCCGGCGCCATAACCGTCGGCGCCCTGCCCTTCCCCTACGTCTACTCGCTGGGTCCGAAGCTCCAGGAGACGGTGGCCGAGCACTGGGTGTTCGTCGAGGATGTGCGATGAGGTCCGCCTTCACCATGATCGAGCTGCTCGTGGTGATGGCCGTCATCGCCATCCTCACCGGCATGCTGATGCCGATCCTCCAGCTCGCCCGGCGCAGCGCCGACCGCACCAACACCCAGACCCTGCTGAACAAGGTCGATGCCGCCGCGCGCCGCTTCAAGATCGATGTCGGATCCTATCCCTACAAGGCCTATGATACCGCCACCGCCGGCTACGGCTCGCTGGACAACCGGCTCGCCTACCATTTCACCCACGACATCACCGATGCCGAGCTGACCATCCTGAATGGCGACATGGCCAGGGCCAAGGCCGCCTACGACGCGGCACCGCATCGTCTCACCGTGAGCACCCCCCCGATCAACGGCTTCGATTCGACCTACCAGTCCTCGGTGGCCATGGTGCTCAACCGCATGGGTCGCGAACGCGCGGCGGTGATGATCCAGGCCGGGCACATCGAGCTCAAAGGCATCCATACGCAGAAGACCACGGCGCTGCTCAGCCCGGCCGGCACCACCAAGGGGTGGTCGAGCGACTACCTTGGCGGCGACATCGCCGCCAAGAACATCGCCGGCGACGCCATCGTCGACCAGTACGGCATCGCGCTGCTCTACAACGCGCCGGTGATCTGCGGGATCAAGGGACCGAACGTGACCCCGGTGTACAACGGCTACTACCATCGCTACTACCGCATCGTCGAAGCCGATTGGGGTCTGCAGTCGGTCGGCCGTGCCACCGCCACCTCGCTGGCCGATGATGCGCGACTCAAAGCCCCACGCGGATACGAATACGAATTCGAACTGTGGTCGGCGGGCCCTGACCGCTCGTGCATGCCGGTCTGGGCCGACTCCTCGAACCGCGACAACCTCCCGGCCCAACCGTACCTCAAGGGGATGCCGTGAGGTGCAGGCTGCAGCCGGCCGCAGGGTTCAGCCTGCTCGAGCTGCTCGTCGTCATCGGCATCCTCAGCCTGGTGACCGGGATGATCTTCGCCGGCACCGGCAAGGAGCGGACCGGTGCCGCCGTACGGCACCAGGCCGAGCTGCTCGAGGCCACCTGCATCAAGGCGCGGAATCTGGCGATGTCGCGCCGCGCGATGTTCGCCGTCGTCTTCAACATCCAGAACGCGCCCGGCAGCACGGGGGCCGTGCTCAACAACCGCAGCGGCGGCCATTGGTACCGCATCCTCGGGCCGGCGCCCGACCTGGCCGGCAACTACGATGACGCGACCAGCGACTACTCCGACCGCATCCCCTATCCTGGTCGCAGTTCCTTCAAGGATCTGCTCCGCGAGGTCTCCGAGTCGTGGCTCGGCGACCCGGTCGTGCTGCCGCCGCGCCGCGTCCGCTTCCTCGCCCTGGGCGACACCGACGAGGGGCCGGCCATCCGCTGCGCCACGGCCAACGACGCCAAGACCGTGCGCTACGCCGACGATCCGACCTACCCGCGGCCGTGGTTCGGCTACTTCGACGCCGGCACCGGGACGCTGTGGCCGTGGGGCGGGTACGAGCCCGGCAAGCGGCACAGCGGGTTCTATTACCAGGGCCAGGTCGATGGGCCGATCACGGGCTGCAGCAACAACGCGCCTAGCCTGCACTATCTGCCAGCCGGCGAGGCGCGGCCGTTGGTCAACGCCGCCTGGCTCGACGCCGGCATCGCCTTCTTCCCGGACGGACGGGCGCGCTTCTTCGAATGGAACCGCGGCCGGCGGTGCTACCGCTACCAGCCGACCTTGACCGAAGCGGACAGCAGCGTGCAGCACCTGGCGAAGCTCCGGGTCGGCTACACGCTGGGCAACAATTATGCGACCGCCAACGCCATCTTCACCTCGATCGGCGGCGGCACGACCGGCTACGAGGACTTCAACGGCGCCTGGGACCATGGCTACGACGGCCCCGAAGTGACGCATTTCGACCGCCACACCGGCGGCTGGTACATCACCCTGGCACCGGACGTCCTCGAAGACAACACCGCCTTCGCGTCGGCGCATGAAGCGCTGAACACCCTGACCCCCGCCTGCCGGGTCTACGTGGGCCGGAACGGCAGCACGGCGGTGGTGCCGGTGCGGGTGCAGGCGACGTACCCGGCTGAACGGAAATTCTGGCCGACCGCCCCTGCCGACTGGCTTTCGACGGTGAGTGCGGGCACCAATCCGGTCTGGGCCAACTGCCGTCTCGGCTGGCTGCACCGCGCCGACACCAGCAACTACACCACTCCGCTGGTGCCGCGTGGCAGTCCGATCGTCGACATCGTCAGCCCGATGATGCTGACCAAGCGCATCTGGTGGCTCGATGAGTAGCCTGCGCCGGGCCTTCACCCTCATCGAGATCATGGCCACCCTGCTGCTGATCGTCATCGGCGTCGGTGCGGTCCTCGGGATGATGCAGCTCGCGCTGCGCTGGAGCCGTGATGCGGCGGCCTCGGCGTCGGCCATGCCGACAGCCCTGAGCATCCTCGCCGACGGACGACCTGGCGGCAGGACCGCCGACGTCAACGATGTCGATGGCGACGGCTGGGGCTTGAGCAGCGGTGCACCACCAGGATCGGCCGGAACCACGTACAGCTTCGTCACCAGCGGAACGATCAACGGCTACTACGTCCGGCGCACCGAATCCTCGGCCACCGCCGATCTCATCGATGCGCGCACCCAGACCGCCGAGGTCTCGGTCGACGTCTTCTGGGGTCGGGACGGCGCCTACGTCACCGGCGTGAAGCGGCGCATCCTGCGGCGGTTCTGAGATGCGATCCGGCTTCACCCTGCTCGAGATCATGGTCGGGACCGCCATCGGCGTCATGCTCCTGACGCTGATGACGGCGTCCTTCCTCGGCGTACGCCGGTTGGCCGAACGCAACCGCACCCTGGTGTCCCTGCATGAGGCGGCCGCCGGAATGCATCGCACCGTCGAAGTCAACCTGCTCGCCACCGCCCACAGCGCGAAGTGGGAGTGCGCGGCCGATCCCGGTGCGGGTGGCTGGGGCACCGGCGACGAGGTGCTGACCCTGACCTGGATGTGCACCCTCTCGGATCCCAAGCAGCTCACCTACGGCTTCGGCCGTGACCTCAAGGGCGACATGCTGTGGTGCCGCCTGCGCTGGATCGGCGGGGGCCTGGACGCCACCGGCCGGCTGTTGCGCGGCCGCCTGCAGTTCGCACGCAGTTCCGGCAATCGGGCCGTGAAGTATGCCACCTGGAACCAGGTCTCGACCAATCCGCTGTACCGGCGCGACCGCCGGCGCGACCTCGATGACAACGACCTCCGCTTCATCCCCGGCCTGACCAACGCCAGGTACCTCGGCCTGGCCATGCCCGGAGACAGCCAGGATCTCGACCTCAACCTGCTCGACCTCCATTCCCCGATGATCACGGTCACCGATCCGACCTTCTCCTGGATCGATGCCGGCGGCCGCCGGGTCGAGGTATCGGCCAAGAACGGGATCCGCGAATTCGATCGGCTGGACAACCCGATCAGCCTGTCAGGAACGGACTGGGACAGCCAGACGCGCTATGGCGTCGACGGCATGTTCCTCGACGGGCGCGCCCATGAGGTGGAACCACGGCCGGGCGACCGTCGGGATATCGCCGATACCCGGCCGATGCTGGTCCGGCTGTCCTGCGTCATCAGCGACTATCGCGGATCAGCTGACGAGCGGACGACCCTGTCGATGCCCGTCGATCTCGCGTTCCCGACCGGCAACGAGCTGCCTGCCCCATGAGCAAGGAATCCGACATGCCGCTTCCGCACGGCCGCAGGGGGAGCGTCTTCCTCTTCGCCCTGGGCCTCCTCGTGGTCATGGTCACCACCGCCTACGCCTTCATGTCGAGCATGCGCATCCATCGCGATGCCAACCAGTCGCTGCAGCTGGTGAAGATCGCCGAGATGGCGGCCCAGCAGGGCACGGTGCATGCCATCGAGGTCCTGCACCAGGACTACCTCGCCCAACCTGGCCTGCCGACCCACCTCGGCCTGCGCTTCAACACCGCTTTCGCGCCGATCGATTCCTTACGCGTCGGCAAGAAGCTCCGCGGCGCCACCGGTCCCGCACCGACGGCCGCCGAGCTGGCCGCCGCAAAGACCGCTGCCAACGGCTACCAGCCTGTCGGCCTGGCGGGATCGTGGGAGGACGAGAACGAAAACGACACCAAGGGAGAGCTCCTCCTGACCACGCCCTACAACGGAACCTTCGCCGGCCATGGCTCCTATTCCGAACGTGGCGAAGTGTTCGGCAGAGGCATGATGCTGGCGCAGGGCCACGCGCGCTACATCGAGCCGGGTTATTACCATGCCGACCTGCCGCTGTTCGACTACACCGCTCCGGCCAGCGCCACCGGAGCCGGCATCAGTCCGCTGCCCAAGCCCGGCAAACCGGTCTCCTTCCATCTTGATCATCCGCAGCTGGCGGATGCCTCGAGCGCGGACCCGGCCATCCAACGCGGCGAACCGTGGATTCCCGACAACAACAACCCGCTCTACCTCGACGGCAATCTGGTGCCGGTCCCGACCAAGGCCATGGCGCGCTACCGTCTACGCTACGCCGTCGTCATCGAAGACCAGTCCGGCCACATGCCCCTGGCCTGGCCGGCGGAGTACAAGGACATCGATCCGGCGGTGGCGAAGAGCACAGCCTTCACCCCGACAGAGGCGAAACTCTACGACGAACTGGACAATGATGACGACCTCTCGGCCGGTCCTCCAGTGGTCAGCATCGGCACCAGATATGCCGACACGTCCTACAACATCATGGGCCAGCTGATGTCCTCCGGCTACGGCTACCATGGCTGGTTCCTCGCCACCGGCGCCGGACAGACCATCTGGAAGGATGCGAATTCCACCCAGGCCCTCTCCAGCCGGCAACTGCTGGCCAGCGTGACCGCAGCCGGCGTATTCAACCGTTACGACCAGGCCGCACCCGTGGTCGGGGCGAAACCCGGCGCCAGCCCGCCGAACCTGGAGATCGCGGCCACGAGCAACATGACCACCGCCTATCGCGGACCGATCGCCTCATGGGGCGGGCACCGGGTGTTCGATGAGAACGCGAGCTTTTCCGGAGCCTCCAGCCTGACCTACACGTTGACGCCGTTCGGCCGGCGACCGGTGAAGGTCGCCAACCCGGCGAACAAGGACCGATACGTCAACAGCCACGTCGACACGCCCTGGCAGGTGAACCTGCCCACCGCCACGCCCGAGACGGTGCAGACCATGCTCTACGCCTACATGCCGTTCGAGTTCCTCGCCCAGATCTTCACCCATCGCCGGGTCCAGGAGTACGATGGGCTCGATGGCAGCGGAAATCCGAAATGGCGTGACCCGCTGACCCCGGATCCCACCGATGACCCGTTGAAGCGGGATCCGCTGTACGTCGACATCTCGGCTGACAACGAGATGCAGGATCCAAGCAAGCGCATGGACTTCCGCAATCTCTTCGATCCAGCAGGATCGTTCAGCGAGGTCTTCGGCGAACCTGGCTTCCTCGGCACGTTGAGCACAGCCTGCGGAGCCGACCACTACCCCGGAACCCATCCCTCGGCACCCGGAACAAAATGGCGGGCCGACCTCGGCAAGGACATCGACATCAACACCTCGAACTTCGGCCTGCTCACCTCCGGTGGGCAGCCGTTGCCGATCGGCTTCGTCACCGCCAAGCCGCCGTTCTGGGGCCTGGGCATGGCGCCGGCGCACATCAACTACGTCAAGTGGCGCGAGTGGCGCGAATACGATGGTCCGAAGAGCATCAACTACGGGCCGCCCGTTCCGCCCCCGGCGCGTCCGCTGCAGGCTGGCGACGAGCAATGGACCAAGTTGACCATCGATGACTTCTCCAACATGACCGGCGGAGCCAGCTTCACCAAGAAGGGCGGCTTCTATTACGAGCACTCCTACTACATGGACGTGGCCAATGCCTTCTTCCATACCATCTCGCTGGTCCAGCTGGCCTGGCTGCCGGACAATGGCGGGGCCTCGGACAGCTACCCGCTCGACGGCCGCGCCCGCTTCCCGGCCGGCATGACCAATCCCGACCTGGCCAGTCTGCTGAGCGACGGCAAACCGCAGTTCGCCTCGCCGGTCGGCCTGCGCGACGCGGACATGATGGACAGCGATGGCGATGGCGATGGCATCGTCGACAGCCCATCGGCCTTCGACACGATCGAAGAGGTCGATGCCCAGTTCGTGCGCAACATGGGCGAGTACCCTGGGACATCCAGCGATCCCGCGACGCCCAACGAGGGCCTCTACGTGGTGAAGGTCTTCCCGACCCCCGATCCGTACTTCACCGTCTGCCACAAGAACCGCGCCGAGGCGATCACGCGCAGGCCGAACCACAACATCCGCACCCTGCTGAACGCGACCCTGATCGATGTCGAGCATGCCCGCGGCATGGAACTGGTGCTGAACGACTTCCGCCTGAGCTTCTTCGGCTCCAGTGCCCAGTATCGCAACTTCCGCGGCATCGATTTCGACGGCGACCTCCAGGTCTACTGCAGCGCCTACGCCGGTGGGCGCGTCGGAGTCGAGACGGCGCGGCATGGCCCGGTCATTCCCCCATCGCGGCAATTCTCCCTCGCCGGAAACTTCCTCTTCCAGAAGAGCCATTTCTACCGCATCTTCGTCCGCGGCGAGGTCTTCGACATGGCGAGGAACGTGCCAGTCGAGTGGACCCTGCTCGAATCGGCCTACGCCATCGACCCGCAGGGGGACATCTACGACTGCTTCAACCAGCCGCGCACTGTCCTGGGGACGAACCAGCGCGATCCCAATAACGACGGATCGCCGAGCGACGCCAGGGTGCGCGGCCGGGTGCTCCTGCAGCGCAGCCACTGGATCCAGCACCAGTCCTACCGCCCGCGCGCCTATCCCTGAGGCGACCGGTCACTCCAGGGCGAAGCGGCGCAGGAAGCGACCAGCCGCCAGTTCGTGCCGTGGGCCTTCATCGGTGGTGTCCGGGTGCGGGAAGTGCCCGTGCGAGAGGATGCTCAGGCGCACCTCGCCGGCCAGGGCGTTGGCGACGGCGAACTGCCCGGCCGGCGGCACCACCGGATCGAACAGCGCCGCCGACACCGCGACCGGGATGCGGATGCGCCGTGCGGCCGTCGCCGCGTCGTAATAGGCGAGCACGCCGGCCACCTCCGGATGCGCCGCCGCATGCTGCCGGACCCACGGCAAGTGCCCCTGGGCCGGGCTGCGCAGCCGGATGGGATGGTGGCCGAAGGTGGGTATGCCGAGCTGGGCTCCGACGAAGCGGCTGCACCACGGCAGCATCAGTGCTCCGAGGCCGCCGCCGAAGCTGCCTCCGGTATAGACCAGCCGGCCGGCGAGATGCGGATGGCGCTCCAGCAGGATGCTCGAGCAGGTCC
>Ga0172380_10007991_pt1 | contig 11735 bp, 15 predicted proteins | sample Leawe162metaG_FD_119747 | JGI IMG/M metagenome (GOLD analysis project Ga0172380, IMG submission 119747) | Leachate microbial communities from a municipal landfill in Southern Ontario, Canada - Leachate well 162 metaG | ecosystem: Engineered > Solid waste > Landfill > Unclassified | place... | reverse complement strand
TTTCTAGCGACAATAGTATATTAAAACGTTCTTTTTAAATTGTCAATCGTGAAATGTGTGTTTGGCTGTTTTTTCCTTAATTTTAAAGTAAAAAACGCAACAACTTTCAAGAACAAGTGTATTTTAACTCCTTTGATTTTTTGTGTCAAGGGGCTTTTCCACACTTTTTCCACAATGGTCTTATCTCTTAATTTGCCCCTTTCTCCACTCTTCAATTTTTTTATGATCGCCGGACAATAAAACCTTCGGCACTTGATATTTTTTACCCTTCCAGACAAAAATTTCCGGACGAGTGTAAGATGGAACGCCAACGCCTAAACGTTTTTCTTCGAGCGACTCTGTTTTTCCTAAAACCCCCGGAATTTGCCGCGCCACCGCGTCGGCCAAAACCATGGCCGGCAATTCACCGCCGGTTAGAACATACGGACCAATAGAAATTTCGGAAAAATCAAAACCTAAATCTTTAATTATTTTTTTCACGCGTTCATCAACTCCTTCGTAGTGGCCGCAAAGTAAAATCAGGCGATTATATTTTTTTGCGAGCTCGGCCGCGACGCCGTTATCAAACTGTTTCCCGCCGGCGGAAAATAAAATTACTTTTGTTTTTTTATTTTTCTTCATCGCGCGGAGTGCCTTGGCGAGCGGCTCAACTTTTAAGACCATTCCCGGTCCGCCGCCATAAGGTTTGTCGTCCACCGTCTTTCTCTTATCGGTTGTCCACTTCCGCAAATCGTGAACATTTATTTTTATCAATTTACTTTTTTGGGCACGCGAAATAATGCTCTCAGAAAAATAAGAGGTGAAAATCTCGGGAAAAATTGTGATGATATCAAATTGGAACATAGTGCCATTATATTATTTTTGGGCCATTTTGTCGAGACTCTGCTCAATAAAATAACACACCAACTTGTGGTGTGTTATTTTTATATTTTGATGTTTTAGATTTTCAAGTCTTCGACATCAGTATCGACGACATCTGAAGAAGGAGCCGGGCCTCTTCGATTCATCCTTGAACCTTCCGGTTCGTAGATCTTCAAATTGACTCTGGCTTTTTCCTTCGCGCCGACGATCTTCAAAAGGGTTCTGATTGATCGAGCGGTTTGACCCTGCTTACCAATCACGTAGCCCATATCTTCCTGGTTGATTTTGAGAGTAATTAAAACTCCCATTTCGTCGACCGTTCTTTCGGTCTTGACGTCTTCCGGATGATTGACGATCTGTTTCACGATGTATTCAACGAACTCTTGATCTCGTTCTGCCATACGTTTCTTTACTTGTTAAATGTTCAGAAAATAGCTGCTTTGCTGTTCGACCATGCACAGAAGAGCTATTTATATTATTACAATAACATTTTTTTCTAAAATTGTCAACCCTTATGCCTTTGCCTCGGCCAGTGTTTCTGTCTTTGGTGCTTCAGCCGGAGTTTCGGTTTTTGCCGCTTCGGCTTTCGAAGCCGCTTCACTTGCTTTTTTGCTCTCCGCTGCTTTGACCACCGCTTTGGCCGCCCGTCTCTTGCTGATCTTAACCATTCTGACTTTTTTAGTATTTATCACTCCCTGATTGATCAAAATATTATTCACGGTTTCAGAAAGTTGAGCTCCTTTCCCTATCCAATATTTTAATCTCTCTTCTTTAAGATCAACTAACTTGGCTTCTTTTTTAGGGTAATAATGTCCTAAAATTTCCAAATATTTCCCCCAAGGATCTTTACTTTTTTCCGAAACAATCACGCGGTAGCTCGGCTGCGCGCTTTTGCCCGTACGAGATAAACGAATTACTAACATAATTTCTATTTTCTATTAAATTATTTTCTTTTTAAATTATTTCTGACCGTATTGGTATTTTGCTACAGCGCCGTCTATTTGTCAAGCTGAGTTGACCGCCCTCTCCGCCTGCTCAAGGTTCAAGCTCAGAAGGCGCGAGACGCCGTCTGCTTCCATGGTCACGCCGTACAAGATGCTCGCCTTTTGCATAGTCGCGCGGTTGTGGGTAATTAAAATAAATTGGGTTTTGTCTGTCAGCTCATCGAAAACATTGGCAAAGCGCACAGAATTTGATTCATCGAGCGCGGCATCAACTTCATCCAAAACAACAAATGGTGCGGGGTTATTAGAAATAATCGCAGACAAAAGCGCAATCGAGGTGAGCGCCCTCTCGCCGCCGCTAAGCATGCCAATCCCTTTTAGCCTTTTACCCGGCGGGGTAGCTTCAATATCAATTCCCGCGACAAATTCTTCTCCCTTCTTTTTTTCCTTGCTCACTATTTCTTCTTCCGCTTCCGCGGCTTCACCTTCCGTCTCCGGCTCTTCTACTTTTATTTCTTTTTTCAAAGTCAGTTGCGCTTTGCCTCCGCCAAACAAAATTTTAAAATATTTCCCAAACTCATCATTAATTTTTCCGAAAGCCGTATCAAATTGTTTTTTAATAATTCCGTCCAATTCACCAATTACTTTCATTAAAGAATCGATTGCCCCGCGCAAATCGGCAATCTGAGTTTTTAGGAATTCGTAACGCTCGCTGGATTCCTTGTATTCCTTTTCCGTTTCCGGATCAATGCCGCCGATTAATTCCAGCTGATGTTTAAATTTAAAAATTTTATCATGCCAATCGGCTTCAAAGCCTTCCGGCTCGCCAAGTTCCGCGGGATCGCCAGCTTCCTGCCGAATTTCTCTCTCCAAATCTTCCCGCCGCGCCGCGGCTCCGGCGGTTTCCACCTGGATCGCGTTTATTTCCGAAGACAACATATAGAGCTCGTGCTGTTTTAACTGGAGATTTCTCTGCAGTTCAAAGAAACTTCGCCGCTCGGCTTCCTGCTCGCGGTTGAAGTTTTCAATTTTTATCTGAACCTCGGTTAGGGTACGATTTATGTTTTCGATTTCTCCGGAAATTTTTTCTAATTCTTTGGGTAATGCCGGATCAATTTTTGCCGCTTCTTTTTTCGCCGGCTCGCGTTTTAGTTGGGCAAAAAATCCGGAAAATTCTTTTCTCAACTCTTCGGCTTCTTTTTTCAATTCCGCGAGCGCACTCGCATCTTCCACTTTTACCAACTTTTTAACAAAATTATCGTATCTTAAAAATAAATCTTCAACCGCCATTTCAACTTCATTGGCCGGCATGGCCATCGGCCGGACAAGTTCCGCGTGCTCGGAAAGGGCAATTTTATTTTTTATCATCATATCCCTTTCACGCAGACGATTTTTCTCTTCAAACAATTTTTCATACTCCGCTTGGAGTTTTCTAAAAATATCCGACGTCGGCTGTTCTTTTTCCATCGTCTTTAATTTTCCCTCGGCCTCGGCGATCTCTTCTTCTAATTTTTTCTTTTTTTCTAAAAGTGGGGCGATGCGTGTTTCCTCATTTTTTACCTTCCCCTCCAATTCTTTCCAAAGATGGCTGTAATATTTTTTCTGTAAATTTTTTAATTCAGTCTCAACCTGGCTTCGCTCGGCCAAGCGCTTCATTTGCCGCGTCAAAGATTTTACCCGCGGCTCGATTTCGGCAAAAAGTGTTTCCGCCTGGCGTAGATTTTCCTCACTGGCTTTTAATTTATTCATCGCCTGATCGCGTTTCATTTGATATTGTTCAACTCCGGTCGCTTCGTCAAAAAATTCTTTTCGCTCAAGCGGCGTGGCGAGTAACATCGCGTCCACCATTCCCTGACCGATGATAGCGTAGGTTTTTTGGCCAAAATTTGATTGAGCCAAGAGCAACAAGACATCTGAAAGTCTAACCTTACTTTTATTAATCAAATATTCGCTCTCGCCGCTGCGGTAAACCCGGCGAGTTAAAACCACTTCGCGAAAATCAATCGGCGCGGAACCGTCCTCATTGTTTAAATACAAAGAAACTTCCGCGAATCCCATGCGCGGTTTTTTCGGCGATCCGGAAAAAATTACATCTTCCGATTTTTTACCGCGGAGCAACTTTAAACTCTGCTCACCCAAAACCCAGCGGATAGCGTCGGCGACGTTCGATTTTCCCGAACCGTTGGGGCCCACAATCGCGGCGATGCTTTTCCCGCCTTTGTTTCTCGCGGCAAATTCCAAAACGGTCTTATTGGCAAAAGACTTAAATCCTTGAATTTCCAGCTTCTGTAGATACATATTGTTGTATTTTACATTTTCAATAACTCTTTGGCAAGAATCAGAAAATAAAAGAACCGGAGCCCCAGGCGAGAAGCCAAGGGGCACCGGTTCGGGTCGGACACTACTACTGGGTGATGGTGATGTCGGACTGGTAGGCGAGGTCGGGCGGCGGGGGCAGGAGCACGGGGAGGATGGTGCAGTTCTCCTCGCACCAGTTCTCCTCCTCGAGAGCGGCCGACGAGTCGGCCGTGGCCGGCGCTTCCGTCGTGGTCTCGGTGACCGGATCGGCCTGCACGTTGCCGATGGTGGCGGCGAAGAACAACCCCACGAACAACATCATCTTCATTCTTTTTCCTCCTTCGCACACTCATTCGGGTCGCGGTCTATCCGCGAAAAACCGGAATGCACGAACTTTATAGTATAGGGTATTTTTTTGATTTTGTCAATACTCATCAACATTAATGCCTTTGACAAGATTTCGTGATAGTATTAAGATAGGTTATTCATAAATTTCTATTATGTCTTTACGCACCGAACAATTTGAAGAACTGATAATCCGCGATCTTGGCGAGTTTTTTCTCCGGGAAGTGGAATTTCCTCTGGAATGTCTGGTCACGATTACCCGGGCCAAAGTCAGCGACGACCTAAAATACGCCACGGTCTGGCTTTCGGTTTTGCCGGATAAATTCACGGGAACATGCCTCGCAATCGCCGGCCGCGCTGCCCGCGAATTCCAAAAAAAATTATTCAGAAAAATGAATACAAAGTTTGTCCCGAAAATAAGTTTTAAAATTGACATCACGGAGAAAAAGGCCGAAGTGGTGGAAAACTTGATTAACCAGGTCAAAGAAAATGAATCAGATATTAATTAACAAGCTGGAACAGCTAATTTTAGTTGCCAGAAAAATTTTAATCATAGTCCACCAAAAACCGGACGGGGACGCGCTTGGCTCTGGTTTAGCTTTTTCTGAATTTTTAGACACACTCGGCAAAGCCAACGATTTCTTTTCTCTGGGGCCAATCGCAAGCTCTGCCGATTTTCTCCCTGGCCGAAAAAAAATTAAAGATGATTTTAGCGAAATTACGCTTTCCGATTATGATCTTCTCATAATCTTAGATTGTGGCGACTTAAAACAAACAGGAATTGAAACAGAACTTCGCGCCCTCCCGCCAAATCTGCCTATCATAAACATTGATCACCACCGGACAAATGAAAATTTTGGCGTGCTTAACATTTTGGACCCAGAATCTTCTTCCACGGCAGAAATCGTTTTCGCTCTTTTTGAAACCTTAAATTTTCCGATAAGCAAAAACTCTGCCACCTTGCTTTTAACCGGCCTAATTACCGACACGGCGAATTTCAGTAATCCCGCGACCACCTTCGCTTCGCTTGAAGCCGCGGGAAAACTTCTTTCGCGTGGCGCGAAGCTCGGCGAAATTTCTTCTAATGTTTTACAAAATAAATCTTTAGATGTTTTAAAATTTTGGGGCATAATTTTATCGCGGCTCTCGGAAAACAAAGAGCTTGGTGTCGTCACGACCGTGATTACAAAAGAAGACCTAGATTTAGCCAATTTAGACGAAGAAGCCCTTGATGGCGTGACAAATTTTTTAAATAATTTGAAGGGGGCGAAAATAGTTTTGGTTTTAAAAGCCCTGGAGGACGGAAAAATCAAAGGAAGTTTTAGAACAACCACGCCGGGAATTGATGTGTCCCGCTTGGCTAAAACTTTCGGCGGAGGCGGCCATGCCAAAGCCGCTGGATTTACCATTCCGGGAAAATTGGTTAAAATAGAAGGCGGATGGAGAATTGAATAATAATTTAATTCCACAAATTTATGCCCCGAGAACATTCTTTTTCAGAAATATTTGGAGATGAATTTAAAAAAGAAACAAAAACCCCGGAAGAATTGGCGTTAGAAAAAGAAGAGGAAGCGGCGCGAGAAAAGAAACACCGGGAAGCCGCGAAGCGATACGAAGAAAGTTTGCAGCAACCGTCTTCAGTCGAAGAGGCTGAGATTGATAAAAAAACTGCGCGGGAAGATGTGGTTATGGCCGAAACAAACCGACCGAGCGGCAAAGATAGCAGACGAACCGAGCGCGACTGGGAACGCGGCCATCGCAAGGGACTAAAACCGATAAAACGCCGCGAAGCAGCTTAAATTTTAAAATTTAAAAATATGACAACAAAAAATAACGAACCAAATTCACAATACTTAATCCCGACCGTAATTGAAAAATCGACTTACGGCGAGCGGGCTTATGATATTTATTCACGGCTCCTGAAAGACCGCATCGTCTTTTTGGGCGACACGGTTGACGACGGCGTGGCAAACACAATCATTGCCCAGCTTTTATTTTTGGAAAGCCAGGACAAAGAAAAAGATATTAAGTTGTATATCAACAGCCCCGGCGGATCAGTTACGGCCGGACTCGCGATTTACGATACAATTCAATACATCAAGCCTGATGTTTCCACAATTTGCGTCGGCTTGGCCGCGAGTATGGCCGCGACACTTTTGGCGGCCGGAACAAAAGGCAAAAGATTTTTGCTGCCAAATTCGGAAGTGATGATTCATCAGGTGATGGGCGGCGCCGAAGGTCAAGCAATTGACATCAAAATCCGTGCGGAGCATATTTTGCGGATTAGAGACCGCCTGAACGAAATCTTGGCCAAACACACCGGCCAGCCGATCGCAAAAATTGAAAAAGATACAGACCGCGACTATTTTATGACCGCGGACGAAGCATTAAAGTACGGAATAGTTGATAAAATTATCAAAAAATAAGAAAAAATAGAGTAAAAAGCGGCCGAAAAGGCCGTTTTTTGTTATTGATAAAAAACACCATTATCTTCTTTAAATTTAGCTATTTTAACCTTTCTTGTCAACAACTCTTGACAAAAATATTACTTTATACTATAATAAAAAGCTGCATAATCGGAAGGTTGTGTGGTAAAACGGCGGCAACTTCCCCCAAAAAGAAGGAGGAGCAAATGGATTCTCGCACGGAACTGAAAGTTTGGCTGCAAGATGCGGGAACGGACGCCGCAACCGACCCCGTCATGCTGGCGGTGCACCATGGCACGGCAGCGCAGGCAATGATCGGCGCGGCAGTCCGAGACGTTTTCGAACTCGGTGAGATCGATGCGCCGGACTGGCTCGCTCTGTGGGCCGCCAACCTCACCTCCGGCGAGGTCGCGAGGATCGTGACCTGGCGAGATGCGGAAATGGTCGGGCTCCGCGAGGACATCGAGCGCTTGCTCGGCGACGAGCCGGACAAGTGGACCGACGCCGAACGCGCCCACGCGGAAGCGGTCGGACGACGGATCTCGGCCGTGAACCTTGTCCTTCGGGCGAGGGACGCGGTGAAGCTGGGGGAGAAGAGGATCTCCTTCCAGCCCACCGCGAAGAAGGCCGCTCAAACGGCGGCCTGACGACTCTGGCGGGTGGCGTAAGGTTTCTTCGGAAACCTACGTCACCCGCCTCTTTTTTTAAATATTGACAAGAGAAAAATTTTCCTGTATCTTAGGCTGTATGCCATTAAAAGGAGGAAATATGGCAAGAGAAAGGATTCTGCCGGGATCCTGCCCCGGCGGCATTGACGCGGCTATCTCATGGATTCTTCGGGGAAATCTGGAGGAGACAGACGAAGACGCCCCAACGAAGCTCCGTCCGAGGCCGAGCAAGTTGCGGCGCCTTCCAAAACCGAGTCCGGCTACTTGTCCCTGCGGCTGCCACGACTACACCGGCGAAGCGAGCCACTGCCCAAACTGTGGCGAACCGCTTTACCACTGACCCCCCGGCCTTGCGACTACACATCGCGGGGCTTTTTTTACTCAAAATTCCCCCCTGTGGATATTTTGTGGATTTCTTATTTTCCTGTTGACAATAAAATTAATTTCGTTTAAACTTACGAAAGAAAACTAGACTAATTTTTTATAACTTATCATGCAACTTAACACAAAAATCTTGCAAAAAAATACTATGGAGCTGGAAGTCGAGGTTCCGGCTGAAGAGCTAAAAACTTTTTTGGACAAAGCCGCTTCCCTTCTGGCTCTTGAAGTAAAAATTGACGGCTTTCGCCCGGAAAAAGTCCCGTTTGACGTTTTGGCCAAACACGTTGGCGAAATGACAATTTACGAAAAAGCCGCGGAACTAGCCGTGGAAAAAACTTATCCCAAAATTGTGAAAGGCGAACATTTAGAAACTCTTGGTTCTCCGGAAATTTCTATTATAAAACTCGCGCCGGGCAATCCTCTGATTTATAAAGCAAAAGTTTCGTTGCTTCCTCAAATCAAGCTTGGCGATTATCACAAAATTAAACTTTCCCGCAAAAAAATCGAGTTGGAAGAGAAAAAAGTTGATGCCGCACTCCATGATTTACAAAAAATGCAGACTAAAGAAGTGCTAGCGAACCGGCCGGCCGGCAAAACCGACAAACTGGTTTTAGACATGGAAATGTTTTTGGACAAGGTGGCCCTCGAAGGCGGACAAACCAGAGATCACGCCGTCCATATGGCTGAATCATATTATGTTCCGGGTTTGACCGACCAATTGATTGGCCTCTCTGCTGGCGATTCCAAGGAATTTTCTCTGCCGTTCCCCAAAGAACATTATCAAAAAAATATTGCTGGAAAAACCGTTGATTTTAAAGTAAAAGTCACTTCTGTTTTTGAGCTTCAGCCGCCGGCCCTTGATGATGATTTTGCTAAAACCTTGGGGCAGGGGTCTTTTGAAGATTTAAAAAAAATAATCCGCAAAAATTTGCTCGCGGAAATGGAAAACCAAGAAGAAGTACGACTAGAAGAAGAAGTTTTAAAACAAGTTGTAGCCGAAGCCCGGATCGAAGATGTCCCTGAATTGCTTGTTAATTCCGAGGCGCATAAAATGGTCCATGAACTTGAAAACTCTTTGGCCGAACGGGGAATAAACTTTGATGATTATTTAAAAAATATCAAAAAAACTGAAGCCCAGCTAATGCTCGAGTTCGCACCAAGAGCCGTGGAACGGATAAAGACCGCCCTTGCCATTAAAGAAATCGCCGCCGCGGAAAAAATCGAAGCTACGAACGCGGAAATTGAGGAAGAGTTGGTAAAAGTGCGCGAGGCTTACAAAAACGAGCCCGATCTTTTGGAGCAAGCTGAGTCGGATGAGTCAAAACAATATCTTGGCAACATCATTAAAAATCGGAAAGCCGTAAAATTGCTCAAAGATCTAGCAACAAAATAACTTTTCATTAAGTTATAAAAATATGCCAAAAATTTTTGAGGGATCTCCCTTGCAAGAAGGCGACGAGAGAGAGAAACAACGAATTGTAATAACTCCTGAGGATTGGCAACAAGGGAAGAGGCCCGAAGGATACCAAAAAACAAGCGAACTTGTAAGAATGGCTCACAGACATGGCCTACATCTTCGTGATTTATTTGAAGAATCTTTTATATCCAGACAAAATATACTAGTTAAGAAAGCTGAAACAAGAGGACTAACTGAGGCAGAAGCTGATGAAATAGTAAGGGTGTCAAAGACTGTTTATCAAACACTCGATGAAGCTCTCGAACATCGCTACACCCCATAAAATAATGAAAATCGCAATAATTTCCGACAGCCACGATAATATTCCAAACACCGAAAAGGCGCTTGAGTGGATCAACCGGGAAAAAATTAATTTTCTGATCCACTGCGGCGACCTAGCAGCTCCGTCTATGTTGACTGAAGTCATCATGCCGAAATTTTCAGGACAAATCCATTTTGTCCATGGAAATGTCGGCGACCCGGAACTTTTAGAGAAAGTTTCCAAAAATTTTTCAAACGTCACTGTCCATGGCGAAATCGGAAAAATTGAAGTAGACGGCAAAAAAATTGCTTTTACTCATTTTCCGGAAAAAGCGCTGGAATTAGCCAAAAAAGGGGGACTTGACCTAGTTTTTTACGGCCATACCCATAAACCCTGGGAAGAAAAAATTGGAACGGTCCGGCTCGTAAATCCCGGAACTTTGGCGGGTATGTTTTACAAAGCGACTTTCGCAGTCTACGACACGGAAACCGACAAATTGGAACTAAAAATTTTAGAAAAACTTTAAAAAATATTTTTAATTAAAAATTATGTCCACAAAAAGAACCTACCAGCCAAAAAAACGCCACCGAAAAAAAGTGCATGGATTTTTGCAAAGAATGTCCACGCCCGGCGGCCGCAACACCCTGAAAAGAAGAATGGCAAAAGGCAGAAAAAGATTAACAGTCTAAAAATCTCCCAAAACCATGCTATCCAAGCCCCATCGCATACTATCTGATAAGGATTTTCAAAAAATCTGGAAAAGGGGATTGTCTTTCTATACCAAAATTCTCGGATTTAAGGTTTTAGAAAATAATTTACAGGTTTCCCGCTTTGGAATTGTAGTCGGGACAAAAATTTCCAAACTTGCTACGGTCCGAAACCGAATTAAAAGGCAAATTCGGGAAATAATCCAAGAAAAAATTAAAAAAATCGCTCCGGGGTACGATTTTGTCATCTCTGTTCTTCCCGCTGCCCAGGGGAAAAACTACGAAGAACTAAAAAAAGACGTTCTCTTGGGACTTAGCCACTTTAACCTCATAAGCAAATGACTTTTGTCTCCTTCGCGGCTAGAAAAACTGTCCTAAAAATTATCAAAATTTACCAAAAAACCATTTCTTTTGATCATGGCGTTCCTTCTCTCCTTTTTCCCGACGGCTTTTGCCGTTTTCACCCGACTTGTTCTGAATATGGTTACGCGGCAATAGAGAAATATGGTGTTTTTCGCGGGGGAGGCAAGGCACTTTGGCGAATATTGCGGTGCAACCCCTTTTCTAAGGGCGGTTTTGACCCTTTGAAATAGAGATTTCTAATTTTAATTTTTCCGTAAGAAATTTTTAAAACAGTTTTCCCCAGCTCATCAACACCTTATTCACTTTTACCCATTTGCACCCCATTTTAGCACTTCCGTATCTATGATATATTTAGAAAAGGTGATCACCGAACTAACTCTTCTCCTATGACAAACCTTCAACTTTGGCAAGCAGTTCTGGGCGAGCTGGAACTGAATTTAACGAAAGCCAATTTCACCACTTGGTTTAAAAATACCGCCATCTCTTTTGTTGATGGGGAGAAAATTACGGTCGGCGTACCCAATACTTTTACTAAAGCGTGGCTCGAAAATAAATATCACCAATCAATTTTAAAAACTTTACAAAAAATTGTCGGCGGCCACATCAAGGAAGTGACCTATCGCGTAGAAGCTGTTAAGCCTCAGACGCAAAAAATGGACGTACCTTCCCTCACTGCTCAAACCGCACCCGAAAAACCAACAATTTCCGCCGAAGTTCCAAGCAATCGCTTTGGCCTAAACCCAAAATATACTTTTCCAAGTTTTATTGTCGGTAAAAATAATGAATTGGCACACGCCGCGGCGCAAGCGGTGGCAAAAAATCCGGGGAAGAGCACCTACAACCCGCTTTTTATTTATGGCGGCGTGGGTCTTGGCAAAACTCATCTTCTCCAAGGAATTGGCCACGCTATTTTGGGAGCGGACCCAAATAAAAAAATTCTTTACACTACAAGCGAAAAATTTACCAACGACTATATCCAAGCTATCAGATCCCGCACCACGGAAAGATTTAAACAAACTTACCG
>Ga0172380_10007990_pt1 | contig 11736 bp, 5 predicted proteins | sample Leawe162metaG_FD_119747 | JGI IMG/M metagenome (GOLD analysis project Ga0172380, IMG submission 119747) | Leachate microbial communities from a municipal landfill in Southern Ontario, Canada - Leachate well 162 metaG | ecosystem: Engineered > Solid waste > Landfill > Unclassified | place... | reverse complement strand
TTGGGAGTTGATTTGGGTCGTAGTCAAATAGCTGTCCGTAATTATATTTTTAATTTTCTCTTTGTACACGGATTACTGCATTTATTGGCTTATAACGATGAAAAAGAAAAAGATCGTTTGCAGATGTTGGACTTAGGCAAAAAATTTTTAGAAAAGGCCGAAAAAATGCTATAATATAATAGAATTAAGCGTCAAAACCTACTCGTAATATGAATTTAAAGAGGACTACAATTATATTTTTTTCCCTGGCATTTTTTTCAGTCGCCTTTTTATTGCCTCGGCCAACTTTAGCCGCGACTTCCACGGTGCGTGGCGCTGCCTGGTGGGGAGACACTAATGAATATTTATTTATGGATTGTCTGGATGATTTTATCGGCGACTTATTAGATGCGCCGGGAAATTTCTACTCGCTGCCGGAACCACGCGGTTTTCATTTTTCCGCCAATCCTTGTGCGACTCTTGTTCATCATGTTTATCTGGACGATAACGGAAATTTTTCCGGCGAGGCTTTTAATTATACTAAGGGCTTGGTAACTTTTGCGGCGACCAGTACTCCTCCCGATTCTTACGCTTTTAAAACTAATTGCCCCAGCCTTTGTGATGCTAGCACTAATTGTTCGGCGTGTTATAACGAGACTGATCAAAAAGTTTATGGCTGGGCCCGAGCTGTAAATGATGGTGCTTGGATTAAATTAAATCCCGCCACTACGACGCCGGTGGCCCTGCAGTCTTGGAATATGGCGACTTCGGTTTTACCGGGTCATGGCATTTTGCCGGGAGACTTTGTTGGTAAGGCCACTACTACCGCCGATAGCGTTAGTTTCAATTGTGAGAGCGAGGGAGGTGGGGCCGGTAATTGTGCTACCCGAAGCTATAAAGTATATATCCAGGATTTAAAAGTTGGGCATATGTCGGCTCCTAATTGGAGTTATGGTGAGGCTTGTAATAACGGTGCCTTAAGAGCGGTTTTAAAATGGGATATTAAAAGTGGGGCCCAAACCGGTTATGAGGTAATGGTTAGTAACAACAGCACTACTACTCCGGCTACGGCCGTGTGTTGGAGCGGCGTTAAAACGGGTAGCGCTTCGCAATATACTATTCCCAACGCTGATCCGAATTGTCCAAGTTTAAATTATAATACTAATTATTATTGGTGGGTGCGTTTATATGATACGACCGGAGCAACCGCTTGGTATCAATTTGGTGTTAATCCGGTAGATACGGCCACTGACGGTAATCCCGATTCTAACGCTTTAACTTTTACGACTTATAAGCATGAATTTCCTTCACCCTTTTTCTCTTGGTCGCCTTATGATGTTCTGGTCGGAACATCAACAGAGTTCACTAGTGCCTCTAGTTATTATACGACCGGCTCACCCGCTTTACCGATGAGTTGCGGGGGGCCTAATTGTTCTTATGTTTGGACCACCACTGATACTGGTGCCATTATTTCTAATCCTAACTCGGCTACTACCTCTATTATTTTTGAACATGCTACCGGGACCAGTATTACTTTAGGCATAACTGATATTGACTCTTATGTTTGTAGCACCTCCACTACTTTGTTAATTAATTATGACTTGCCGATTTGGCGTGAAGTGAAAGCTAATTAATATGAAAAAAGGATTTACACTGAAATTAAAATTTACCGGATTTACGCTAATTGAGATGGTCGTTAGTATTTCAATTATTGCTATTATTTCTACCTTATTTGTTGCCAATTATCGTTCTTCTAATAAACGAACAGATTTAATTCTGGCGGCGCAGAGTTTAGTGGCCGATTTTCATGCCGCCCAAAATAATGCTCTTGGTTTAAATAAATATAATGGCTCTGTGCCGCCTGGCGGCTGGGGCCTTAGTTTAACAACGGGGGCCGCTTCCTATGTCTTATTTGCTGATTTGGAAGCACCGGGGGTGTCCGGCAATTTAGAATATGATGCGACTACGGAAGGAAATATTAATTACGGGGCGCGGGTCACCGAGTTTCCCCGAGGTATTATTATTAGTAACATTAAAACATCGCTCGCTAGTTCTACGGCAGCGGCTGATGTTACTTTTTTACCACCTGACCCGAAGACAAATATTTATGATGTTAATAGTGGGGCTACTTCCACGGCCATAGAAATTACTATGCAAGAGACTATTAATAATACGACTAAAACGATACGAGTTAATTTCCTCGGCTTAGCGGAAGTAATTGATTAAGATAAGTTTATTATGTTGCTCATCAAAAAAAAATTACAAACTTTCTTGGCTCGGCGTGTGCGCTCGGCTTTTTCTCTAGTGGAGATTGTGGTAATTTTATTTATAATTTCTTTAGGTTTAGTCGGTATTTTATCTTTGATTATTCAAAATATTCAGAGTCAGAGTTATAACAAAAATAATTTTATTGCTTATCAATTGGCGCAAGAGGGGGTAGAACTTATTCGTCAGGTGCGTGATTCTAACTGGAAAAATGGTGTTAATTTCGGCACTAATTTAGTTCCGCTTAGCGGTTTTGTTGCTGAGTATTATATGGATTATCGGGACACGATGCCGCATGATGCTTCTTCTAATCCGACGCTGTTAACTATTTTAAAACAAGATAGTGCCGGATTTTATTTTCATGGTGCAACTAGTGCGGCGACGACGACGCCCTTTTCTCGGTTAATCAGAGTTACTGACTTGTCTGAAAATAATTTTAGAGTTAATTCCCTTGTGAGCTGGCAGGATCATAATCGCAATTATTCTTATGACCTGGAAACATTTTTATATGATTGGCGCTAAATTACAAATAAACAAAAATTCGGCACGGGCGGCCTTTTCTTTAATTGAAGTTTTAGTGGCGACTGCTTTATTTTCTGTGATTATTTTATCGTCTACGCAAATTTTTAAGATGTCCATTGATAGTCAGCGCAATTCTTTGGCGACACAGAATGTGCAAGACAGTTTAAAATATTTTCTGGAAGTAACGGGGAAGGAAATGCGCACCGCTCAGAAAAACGAGGGGGTTTGTCCCGGCATTCCCAATGATACAGTCTTTATTATTACGAACAATGCCAGTGGACAAGTTTTAAGTTTTAAAAATTATTATCAGGAATGTGTCAGTTATTTTTTGGCTCCTGATGTGAGTACTAATTCTACAAATCGTTTTAAAATTTCTCGTGATGCGGCTTCAGATTTTATTTCTCCTAGTGAAATTAGTTTAGATGCTCTTAAATTTGTTTTGCGCAGCGGGACCTCAACTCAGCCGATTGTGACTGTTAATATTAGAGCGCACGCTTTAAATGAAGCCCAGTTCAAATCCGATATGACTATTCAAACCAGTATATCTTCGCGCTATTATAAATAATAAAATGATATTAATTAAAGCGAAAAATTTTAGCAAACATCGGAGCGCTAGCGCTTTAATTCTCACGATGTTTATTATGGCCGGTATGCTCCTGGTCGCCTTGAATGGCGCTTATGTCGTTTCTCTGGGTTTACGCGCCAGCGGTGTGCAGGCGCAGTCAACCAAAGCTTACTATGCGGCTGAGTCCGGATCGGAGTTTTTGCTTTGGCAATTACGTAAAAATGCTTACGTCTATACTTCGCCTTCCGAGACGGCACTCTTTAACGTTACCCTTGATGCGGGAGCGACTTATAGCGTCTATTATTCTTCTTTTCCGCCTTTAGTTTTTCAGTCTATAGGCGAATATCAGAATGCTCGTCGTAGTGTAGAAATTCGCATTGGCTCCTAGGAGAGAATATGCTATAATTTTAACTAGGAATATTAAAAAAAAATTAATCCTGATGCCCGATTTTGTCAGAGGGAAATTTTTAATTATTACAGCCGTTTTTGTGTTAAACGGAGTTTTTTTATTTTCCATAAATACTCCGGCGGCTTTGGCGGTAGGAGATTATAACAAACCTTTCAATGGGACTTTAAATTCTAGTGATTGGAATAATTTACCGACTGATTTTGTCAAAACTTGGGCAGCGGCTACTATGACCGGTCCGCTTGGTATTGGCACGACGACTGCTCCGGCTTCGGGGCTTTTAGTTAATGGCCCGATAGTCGCCAGTAATTTTAGTGGTTTATATACCGGCACTCTTGGCGCACAAAATATTTCGGCCGGAGCTTTCGGTTCTAATACTGGGGGTGGTAATTATAGTTTTCCGGGGAATGTCGGGATTGGGACGACGGGGCCTAGCGATAAGTTGCATCTGGTCGGTTTAGCAGAACTCAATTCAGTTGGATTTGAATCAGTGCTAAGGGTTCAGGCGGGTTATGGAACTTCTAATAGAAATCATGGTATTGGCTTTAGTATAACCGACAAAGAACCTTCAGCTGGTATATACGTTACCGAAGCAGGTACTGGGGGTACGAATCTACTTTTTACTACTGCCGCTAGTTATGCAACTCCTACTCAATTAGAGCGAATGCGAATTACAAGTAACGGCAACGTCGGCATCGGGACGACGAGTCCGAGAGCGCCATTGACAATATCAAATTTTACCACTCCAGATGCAGCGTCACATTCTGATAGCGGTTGGTTAGGAATTGGAAAATCGTCAACCGATTCGGCAGATATATGGTATTCTGGGGCAAGCGCAGATTTATATGTTGATAATAAAGGTAATTATGACTCAGGAAATATTTATTTCAGAACAAAGACAGCTGGAACTCCCGTAAATGCAGTGACAATATTAGGAAGCGGCAACGTCGGTATTGGAACGACGAATCCAATAGCCACCATGCAAGTTGATACACCAGCTACCACTAATCTAGGTAACGGCATCAGGATTAATAGACCTGGTGCAGCATATTATTCTGGATTAGAATATACAACCAACGGAATAGTAGACTGGTCTCAGGGAGTAAATGCTGCGGGGTTTGGTATTTATGAAGATGGCTTGGCGGCAACAACTAGATTTTTAATTAAAGATGGTGGCAACGTCGGTATCGGAACGACGGCACCGACGAGCAAATTACATATTGAACAAGCCACGACAGGAATCCCCCTTAGCTTATCAACCCTTTCTGCAACCACAAACGACATAACGGGATTAAAGTTTAAGGTAGATACTGTGACAACGGATGAGAGGTACAAGGGAGCAATCCTATTCCAGAGGACAGGAAGTCGCAGCAGGGGTGATTTGCACTTTGCATTGGATTACGTAGAAGATAACACCAACGCGGATTTGACTGACTCAAAGATGATGATTCAAGGAAGCACAGGCAACGTCGGGATCGGTACTACCGCGCCAGGTAAACTCTTAGAAGTAAACGGTCAGGCTAAGTTCAACAACTTTGCCTATGGCTCTACTCCACTCAGCACTGATACTCTAGCTATTACCACCGTCGAATATGTTAACGCTAAGACTGGTGGTTCTGGCGGAGTCGGATCGGGTACCAGCGGACAAACCTTACGTCATAACGGAACAGGTTGGATAGCTGATTCTACTTTGTTTAATAATGGAACGAATGTGGGCATCGGGACGACGAGTCCAAGTCAAGCCCTTGATGTTAACGGCTCTATTGCTCTATCAACAAATATAATTCAGACTGGCACGGCAAATCAATTAGATATAAATCCTTACGCATTGGTTCGTTTTGGTAGGTCAACAAATAATGCTGCTTTTGGAGTAGAGATTTATAATGGTGATGGAACTGGAACATTAAACCATAAATTAGATGGAACTGGAAATAGTTACTTTGCAGTAAATAACGGCAACGTCGGAATTGGAACGGTGGCACCAGTGAATAAGTTAGATGTTTATGAAGCTACATCTGGTGACCCTAGTTTGGCAACGAATAATGGCATTGCTTTTTTTGATGCTGTCGGAGTAGGATTGGAAATAGGTAGAGCGTTGTCTTCTCCTTACGGTAGTTGGTTGCAATCAAAAGGAAAAACAAATGGAACCGCATATCCTTTATTGTTGAATCCAGTCGGTGGCAACGTCGGGATCGGTACTACCGCGCCAGGTAAACTCTTAGAAGTAAACGGTCAAGCTAAGTTCAACAGCTTTGCTTATGGTTCTACTCCACTAAGCACTGATACTCTAGCTATTACCACCGTTGAATATGTTAATGCTAAGACTGGTGGTTCTGGCGGAGTCGGATCTGGTACTAGTGGACAAACCTTACGCCATAACGGAACAGGTTGGATAGCTGATTCTACTTTGTTTAATAATGGAACGAATGTGGGCATCGGAACGACGAGTCCTGGGGCGAAGTTGGAAGTTGCAGGGACAACTTATTTATCTAAGACCACTGGTTATAAATACTTAAATGTAGATAGTAATGCAAGTGATTTAAAATTAGCTTTTACTAATTCTTCGGATGCTGTTTTGTGGGAATTGCGAGATGATGGTGGGGTTTTTGAACTTAATGAAGGAACAAATATAAATAATCGGATAACAGTATTACCAACGAGCGGCAACGTCGGAATTGGAACGACGGCGCCAGCACAAAAACTGGAAGTGATTGGTAATGCTAAATTTGGCGGGTCTGATAATTCCTTTATCTCAATTCTGGGGGCGGGAGAATCTACTGGATTGAAATTATCTTCATCAGCATTTGGCTATAAAGAAATCCAAAGTTTTGAGACAGAGCCTCTTTATATAAACCGCCAAGGGAACAACGTCATATTAAATGCAACCGGTGGTAACGTCGGCATCGGGACCGCCGCGCCAGGTAAACTCTTAGAAGTAAACGGTCAAGCTAAGTTCAACAGCTTTGCCTATGGCTCTACACCCCTTAGTACTGATACTCTAGCCATCACCACCGTTGAATATGTTAATGCTAAGACTGGTGGTTCTGGCGGAGTCGGATCTGGTACTAGCGGACAAACCTTACGTCATAACGGAACGGGTTGGATAGCTGATTCTACTTTGTTTAATAATGGAACGAATGTGGGCATCGGGACGACGGGGCCAGCATATAAACTTGATGTTCAAGCAGATACAGTAGGAGCAAGTGGAGCAAGTAATGCCGCAACGATTAAGGTTAGAAATACAAAGTTTGCTGAAGTAGATACAGGTTTTGGCTTTTTTGAACATACAAGTGGTGGTGATTTAAGATTTGGTACTACGGATAGTGAAAGTATTCGTGCTTTTGTCGGTGGTAGTGAAAAAATGAGGATAACAACCGATGGCAACGTCGGCATAGGGCTAACAGACCCAATTAATGGAAGATTGGAAATTAAACAATCTACTGACGGTTCTACTTATGGAATTGCAGTCAGAGATGCCGCTGGAACAGGTTCAGGTAGGATATATATGGAAAGTGGCCTTTTCAAACTTCAGAGAGGGACTAATACAAATCAGTTGGTCTTAGATAATACCGGCAACGTCGGCATCGGGACGACAGCGCCAGGAGCAAAGTTGGATATTTCAGCAAATAATAATGTAGGCTCTTCGCTGAATACTTTACGATTTATTGATGTTGATAGTTCTATAACTTTTGAAACTATTCAAGAAACAGGAGCTATTGAATTTTACTCTTCTGATAGTACAAGTCCTGGCATAACTGCAAAAATAGTTGGTACAGCTACTCATACAAATGTAGGGGCACTTGATTTTTATACTGGCACTGGGGGAAGTGCAACTACAAAGATGTCTATATTAGGAAACGGCTCTGTCGGGATCGGTACTACCGCGCCAGGTAAACTCTTAGAAGTAAATGGTCAAGCTAAGTTCAACAGCTTTGCTTATGGTTCTACTCCACTAAGCACTGATACTCTAGCTATCACTACTGTCGAATATGTTAACGCTAAGACTGGTGGTTCTGGCGGAGTCGGATCTGGTACTAGCGGACAAACCTTACGTCATAACGGAACGGGTTGGATAGCTGATTCTACTTTGTTTAACAACGGAACGAATGTCGGCATCGGGACGACTGCGCCGGGCAAATTATTAGAAATTTCTAGTTTAACATATCCAACTCTAAGAATAACTGATACATCTAATAACTATTGGACGGAATTAGTCCAAGGGAATACCATTGGATATTTAGATACACATGCAAGTGTGCCGAGTTTTAATTTTAGGATGGGGACTAATAATATTATAACAATGTTGAACACAGGCAACGTCGGCATCGGGACGACGGGGCCAGGAGAGAAACTTGAAATCGCTGGAAATATAATTTTATCAAACGATTCAAGACTATATTTTAAAGAACTTGGTGGTCAAAAAGCAGGAATCAGGTTAAGTAGCTCTGATAATTTACATTTCTTTGTCGATGACGCTACTGTTAATTCACAAATGATTCTTTTACAAAACGGCAACGTCGGCATCGGGACGACGGCGCCAGGGAGTAGGTTGGAAGTAAAAAGTAGTGCAGTGAATACATTTCCATTTGCTGTAGTTACTTCAGATGGGTCAAATTTATTCTTTACTAAAGAGACTTCTGCTGGAGACGGTGAAGCATATTTAGATAATAATGCAGGAACTGTTAAAGTTAAACTTTCAAGTAATGGGGATAGTTATCTAGACGGTGGCAACGTCGGCATCGGCACTACCGCCCCAGGTAAACTCTTAGAAGTAAACGGTCAAGCTAAGTTCAACAGCTTTGCCTATGGTTCTACTCCACTCAGCACTGATACTCTAGCTATCACTACTGTTGAATATGTTAATGCTAAGACTGGTGGTTCTGGCGGAGTCGGAGCCGGTACTAGCGGACAAACCTTACGTCATAACGGAACAGGTTGGATAGCTGATTCTACTTTGTTTAATAATGGAACGAATGTGGGCATCGGGACGACGAATCCACTTGCAAAATTAGATATAAGAAGTGGTATTACGAGAACAACAGTAGGACCAACCGTTTTTAATTATATGCTGTCTACAGATGCTGATGATTTTAGAACTGGATTACAAACTTCTTTATTGGGGGGAGTAACAAGTGCGGATAGAACATTATTATTACAATCTGGTACTTATCAAATAAGTACTGGTCTATTTACTAATGGTGGTGAGAGATTGTCACTAAATCCAAACGGCGGCAACGTCGGGATTGGGACGACAAATCCAGTAGCCAAGCTTGCAGTTGTAAAACCAGGAACCACAGGAAAACAATTAACATTTTCAATGATAAGTCCTACTGGTTATGGGGCAACCAACTTTTATCTTGATTACTCAAGTGATTTTGGGTATGCGAATGGAAAGGCTTTTGAAATTCAGTTAGAAACACTTCCTCTTTTACAATTAGCTATTAATAATACAGGAACGACTGGTAAAGTTATTTTTCCAACCGGCAACGTCGGGGTTGGAACGACTGCACCAAGCGAAAAATTAGAGGTGGGCGGCAATTTAAGGATAGCATCAAACGGTCATATAAAAAACGCAGGTATAATGTATTTTGATGCAGCCTCTGAACAATTTAAATTTGAAAACGATGATTTTACCTTAGATACTTATACAGGTGCACAAATAACAATGACTGGAAAGGCTACATTTCCGTTAGAAATACGATCCGGAGCTAATGATAATCAATTGTTTTTAGCAGCTGGAGGCAATGTCGGTATCGGCACCACCGCACCAGGTAAGCTCCTAGAAGTAAACGGTCAAGCTAAGTTCAACAGCTTTGCCTATGGTTCTACTCCACTAAGCACTGATACTCTAGCCATCACTACTGTTGAATATGTTAATGCTAAGACTGGTGGTTCTGGCGGAGTCGGATCTGGTACTAGCGGACAAACTTTACGTCATAACGGAACAGGTTGGATAGCTGATTCCACTCTATTTAATAATGGAACGAATGTGGGGATTGGAACAACGGCGCCAGGGGCAAAGTTGGAAATAAGTGCTACAAATCCAGAAATAAGGGAGACAGTAAATTGGGCCGCAGGTGCTACTGGAAAACTATCTTTTTATAGTACGTCAGGGGCAGTGGTTTTTAACTCTGGAATAATTGGAACAACCCCAGGGGATTCAACGCGAGGTTTGCAATTTTACACAAGCAGTGCTGGAAATACTGTTGTAACCGCCATGTCAATTTTAGGAAACGGCAACGTTGGGATTGGGACGACTGCGCCAGGAGTAAAGTTAGATGTGCAAGGTTCTCATAGTACCGAATTTATTGGTTTGAGATTATTTAATACCGCTGGTACTGCTAATCAGCTTCTTACATTAAGGTTTGATAATGCTTCCCAATATAGTGCGGCAATTAAAAGCAAGCTATATGCTTCATCAAACGGAGGAGATTTATCTTTTTGGACAAGTCCAAGTACTGGAGCTGTCCCAACTCAAAAAATGGTTATTGATAGCACTGGCAATGTCGGTATTGGGACGACGGGGCCGAGCCAAGCATTGCAAGTTGGTCTAACCACTCCATCTGGAGTTTCTCCATACGCGCTTATTAATGGCCTGAGAATAAGTGGCGGAGATACGTCAAACACTATTTGGAACAACAACAGGAACATTGTCATCTCGAGGGATACTGGCGGACTGATACAACTTACAAAAACTAGTAGTCCAACAATTGGGTTGACTGTTGATACAACATCTGGCTCCGTCGGGATCGGCACTACCGCGCCAGGTAAACTCCTAGAAGTAAACGGTCAAGCTAAGTTCAACAGCTTTGCCTATGGTTCTACTCCACTCAGCACTGATACTCTAGCCATCACCACCGTTGAATATGTTAACGCTAAGACTGGTGGTTCTGGCGGAATCGGATCGGGTACCAGCGGACAAACCTTACGTCATAACGGAACGGGTTGGATAGCTGATTCTACTTTGTTTAATAATGGAACGAATGTGGGGATTGGGACGACGGCGCCTGGAGCGTTGCTGGATGTTTACAGAAGCGACTTAACTACAGGACACATCCAGACAGATGTTAGGGGTCAAACAAGTGCTGATTATATATCGACATCAGTAGCGGAGGGAGTTAATTTAAGAATACAAAATTTTTATACAAATAATCAGGGAGTAACAGGTTTAATATTTAATCCCTACAGTGGTGTTTCTGGTAGTGCAAGAATAGCGGGGATTTCTGACCCTAATGGTGATGTAAGTCTTGCTTTTCAAATATCAAACGACCAAGTGATAGCAGAAGCAATGAGAATATCAAGCACTGGCAACGTCGGAATCGGGACAACGGCGCCTACAAATAAATTACATGTAAGCGACGATGTGAATGTGGGTGATTTAACATTAATCAAAGCTTCCCAATTAGGTAATACCGGCCCTAGAGATATTGTTGGGTTAGAACTTAATTTTAATAGAGGCGCTGTCCCGGGCGGAAAAATACAAGCTGTAAAATTAGCTGATGCTGGTTCTGCTTTAGCATTCTCAACTGGCGCTGCAGCAAATGGTGCTTTTGGTGAAAGAATGAGAATTGATAGTGCTGGCAACGTCGGGGTTGGAACGACTGCACCAAATAAAACATTACACGTAATAGGTGATGTTCGTGGTGGAGCTTATTATAATAATAATTCTGGGGATGGTTGGTTAATTAATCAAGATTCAGGAACAAATAGAGGATTATATTATTACAACACAGCAGGTACATGGGATTTGTTTGACGGAGGAACTTCAAAAATTAGTATGGGTACTAACGGAAATATTCAAATGGACGGAATACTCACAGTAAGCGGTACAGGAAATACCACAATCGCCGGCAACGTCGGGATCGGTACTACCGCGCCAGGTAAACTCTTAGAAGTAAACGGTCAAGCTAAGTTCAACAGCTTTGCTTATGGTTCTACTCCACTCAGCACTGATACTCTAGCTATCACTACTGTCGAATATGTTAACGCTAAGACTGGT
>Ga0172380_10007989_pt1 | contig 11736 bp, 9 predicted proteins | sample Leawe162metaG_FD_119747 | JGI IMG/M metagenome (GOLD analysis project Ga0172380, IMG submission 119747) | Leachate microbial communities from a municipal landfill in Southern Ontario, Canada - Leachate well 162 metaG | ecosystem: Engineered > Solid waste > Landfill > Unclassified | place... | reverse complement strand
TCCCGCGGAGTGGTACGCTTCGGAGGTTGTCCGGACGGGAAGGTTGAGGTGACAAAGGAATAGGTGCTGATAGAGTAGCTCGTATAGCTGTAAGCGAAGGAGCGCTTACAGCAAAAGCCCCGCTGCGTGTGGGGCTTTTTGTTTTATTGCGTAGAGGTCCTATTTATGCGATAAGCAGGGTAGTTACAAACGAAGGAGTATTGCTATGGCAGATCTACAACCTGGAATCGATCACATCGGAGTAACGGTTGCCTTCTTCTGCCACGATGGCAAAGGCAACTTCGTCCTGGCAAAGCGTAGTGTAAACGCACGCGACGAGCATCATCGCTGGGATAACGGCGGGGGAAAGGTAGAGCTTGGTGATGATGTCATCAAGCGTCTCCACGACGAAATCAAAGAGGAGTACTGCGCTGATGTTCTGACGCACGAATTCCTCGGATATCGTGATGTGCACCGCGAGAACCAGGATGGCGCCAAGACCCACTGGGTTGCCCTGGACTTCAAAGTACTCGTTGATCCGGCGCAAGTGAAGAACGGCGAGCCCCACAAGTTCGACGATTTGCAGTGGTTTGCCTTGGACAACGTTCCGCCCGATGAGCAACTGCATTCGCAATTGCCGGGTGCGCTTCAGAAGTACCGTCAACAGCTCCGCAGCTAAGACTTCGGGACAGGGGTTAACCAACGAGGCGGTTGAATGCCGCGTCAGGCTATGCTTAGATAATCCTAGTACAGCATTGGCGTCAGAACCCCGCCTGCACCGCACGGCGGGAAGCTGATGCTATCCCGGTCCGGGGAGGAAGATCCGCTTCCTCCCCGGACCACCCCAAACCACTTCAACGAAGTGGTTGTTTTATTCTTTTTGTTATATTGACAAAATTATTCATTAATGTATAGTAATATACGCCAAAAGGGTATTGGGCTAGCTATCCCTATATTTAAGGGAGTCATCGCCCAAGGAAGGATTCTGATCGTGGCACGTAGTTCTGTGAAGGTGATTAAGGCCGCCTTGGATGAGACCGAGACGGGCGACATCATCCTTCGTGGGGTCTTGGACCCCGATTCGCTCGATCTCTTGCAGGTCGATTCGTACCAGCGCGAGGTTGAGCCCCTTGCCAAGATTTCCGCTCTCATGGACGCGATGGTCGATGGCGGGTCGTTGCCCGACATCGAGCTCGGCGTGCGTGGTGGGAATTTCATTGAGCGCGGTGACGCGTTCTACATCGAGGACCCCACCTTCATCGTGGATGGGTTGCAGCGCGTGAGCGCTGCTCGGCTCATGATCCAGCAGGGCAAGGGGATGCCGCGTCTCGGCGCGGCGATCCGCTTCAATACGGACCGTCCGTGGGAGCTGGAGCGGTTCCGCATCCTGAACACGCTCCGTGCCGCGGTGTCTCCGAACATCCATCTCCGCAATGCGGTGACGGAGGAGCATCCGGGGATCCACGCCCTGCATTCGATGTCCACCAGCGATCCGGAGTTCGCTCTCCGGGGTCGCGTCCAGTGGGGCCAGCGTCAGAAGCGCGATGAGTTCATCTCGGCGCTTACGCTGGCGAAGGTGGCTGGTCGGGTGCACGCTCATGTTGGTCCTGGTCGGGACGCGAAGTTGGAGCGGATCGTTCGCGGGCTGGACACCCTCGTGGCTCGCACGGGGAGGAATATCTTCAGGGACAATGTTCGGACGTTCTTTGCCCTCATTGACGAGAGCTGGGGGTTGCGTGCTCTCGTTTTCTCTCAGGGCGCGGTGCAGGTGAAGGCGAACTTCCTTCTGACCCTGGCCGGGGTTCTCTCCGACCACCCCGTGTTCTGGAATGAGCAGGGTCGCTTGGTCATCGGCAGGGACCTTCGTCTCAAGATTGGTTCGTTCTCGATTGCGGATCCGGAGGTGGTGCGGCTCGCTTCGGCGGGGAGCACCGCCCGGGAGTTGCTGGAGCTGCTGATGATCAGGCACGTCAACAGCGGGAGGCGTACTCGTCGGCTTGTTCCCCGTGTCGGCAAGGCTGACCTTACCGACGACCCGGACGATGTCGACGACGACCCGGACGACTAGCACCAGTCTCAAACTCAAGTAGTTCTTTAAACTGTAGGCACAGGAGAGTTTACAGCAAGGGCCCCGCACATGAGTGCGGGGCCCTTTTCATTCCCTATCTTCATCTTTTGACAGCCGGCTTCTTGAGCCGGCTGTTTCATTAGGGTAGGATGGGGGTAGGTTTTACGTACATCAAGACACTAGCACTCCCCTTTCCGCTCCCCTGTCTTTACGTAAAGCGGTACATAAATAAAGTAGAGGGTTGCGGGCGGGTACGAGCTATAAGCTTTCAAGTATGAGTTCAACACTCGCCTACCCCGCAACGCTTTACGTAAAGTGAAATTATATCTATGTCAGAGATACTTTCTCAAATAAGGGAAATAACCTGGTTCTCTTATTTCTTTCTTTTTTCGTTTTTCTTTACGATACTGTATCGTTCCTGGACGATTTTTCATCGGTCCACGGGAAGCTCTTCTATACGAGAGTTTTTGAAATCGCCCCCAGCGAGTTTTGTCTATCTCCTGTTTCCATTACTTCTTGTTGTATTTTTCTATCAGTATTCCGATAGGTTTGCCGCCGCGCTCGATTCGGATATCGGAATAGTGATATTTATTTTTGGAGCCACTGCCGTAGTGATGGGGCTCGTAGTGATTACAGGGATGTGGGCATATCGCTTTAAGAAGAATCAGAAATAAATCCACCCACCATGCCTACGCGCAAGTTTAAGGATCGCAACATTCGTAACCTCACCAAAACCGGCGGCCACTCCATCGGCGTTACTATTCCGATTGATGTAATTCGGGACTTGGGTTGGAAGGAACGGCAGAAGGTGGTGGTGCGTCGCTCCGGAAACAAGCTTATTATTGAAGACTGGAAAGAATAAGTTATTTTTGATTCTATAATAAAGAGAAACCCGCCGGCGCAAGATGCGTCGGCGGGTTTGAGAACGGGCTTATCGACGGGGTTACTTCATTACCGTCATATGGCCCTTGCGGCTACGTGTGTCGTAGGATCCGTGCACCCGCAGGTCAGTGCTAACGATGCGAGTGGGGTCGTACAGGTCGCGCAGAGGTCCTTCAAACTCGAATTCATGGATAGAGCGGTAGGTCATTGTCCACGTTTGCACCCGGACCCCCGCCTTACTATAGAGAGGGTGCTCAATGTCAAAGACTATTAGCTCTCCCCTGACGCTCTGCCTTCCTTCGGCCTCATCAAGGTCGAAGAAGCGGATGGCGAGTACCGTCTTATTGGGCCCATCGACGATACCCGCCCCATCAAAGTGTAGGTCTCTCGCTGTTGCCATCCGGCAACTCCTTTCGTTCTCCCCGGAATGGCGCCGAGGTTCGCCGTTACCCTTGCGGGCCACCTTTCCATCCGGAAAGGGATTGGCTTCCATTATGTATATAAATACCACCCTGTCAATATTATTTGGCTGCTTTGGCTGGTATACTGACGGTAGTAAATGGGAGGGATAATAATCATGGAAATTGAAACACGGTTTATAAATTTGGACCCAAAAGAGGTGGAACGAAAGCTTGCCGAGGCTGGGGCAAAGAAGGTTTCGGATAAGTTTTTCAAAGAAAAACTCTTTTACCACGATACCGACACTTGGCTTGCTCGTAACCGCCGCGTGCGGGTGCGTGACGACGGGGAAACAGTTCGGCTTACCTACAAGGAAAACGAGGTAGACACGGTAGACGGTACCACGGAAATTGAGTTTACGGTTTCCTCGGCGGATGCGGCGGCAGAGTTTATCGCCGCGCTGGATATCCCCTTGCGCCGGTACCAGGAGAAGAAGCGCGTTACCTATAAGTTAAACGGCATTACGTTTGATTTGGACTTTTGGCCCCAAATTCCCATGGTGCTGGAAATTGAGGCTGACAGCGAAGAAAAAGTCCGCGAGGGAGCCGCGGTGTTGGGGCTGGACTGGAAGGATGCTATTTTTGTAGACCAGAAAGCTGTGCATAAACAGTATTACGGAATTGATTTAGAAAATGTGGAGAGGTATGTGTTTGGGGAATAGGTTTTAGTTTCTAGGTGTTAGGTTCTAGGGGGGGCAAGAATACGAAGTAGATTGAAGGCAGACTTCAATCGGGGCCATAATTTAATAGAATAAAAATTTGCCATACAACGAAGCAGACACAAGGGCAAAAATAATTGATCCAAAAATAAAACAGTCCGGCTGGACTGAAGATTTTATTGCTCGTGAATATTATTTTACTGACGGGAAAATTTTTCTTGTTGGCGACGAATCAAAGCGAAAAGAACCGAAAAAAGCTGATTACATTTTATATTTTAATGAAGCTTTGCCTCTCGCAGTCATTGAGGCAAAGGAAGAAGGAAAGCCTGCCGTTTCCGGCATGCAACAAGTCAAAGAATACGCCGAACGGCTGGATATCCTTTTTGCATATTCTACTAACGGACACGAAATTGAAGAATTTGATTTTACAAACAACACACAAAAAACAATTGAAGCTTTTCCAACGCAAGATGAGCTTTATCAAAGATATTTGAAAGCGAAGGCGCTATCCGAAGCAGAAGTTTTGCCACTAGCTACTGCCTATAACAAACAAACCTTCAACGCCAATCCTCGGTATTATCAGCAGGTCGCTATTCGTCGTGCGATTGAAGCAATATCCAAAGGCCAAAAGCGGATTTTATTAAATCTTGCAACAGGCACAGGAAAGACAACAATTGCTTTTCAAATCGCATGGAAGTTAAAACAGGCAAAGAAAATCCGCCGTGTTTTATTCCTTGCAGATAGAAATGTTTTACGAGATCAGGCTTTTAATACTTTTGAACCATTTGGAAATGCGCGTGGATATATTGAAGAAGGGCAAGCTCCAACGACTCGCGACATTTATTTTAGTATTTACCAAGCAATGTGGAGCGAGAAAGACGGAAAAAGGATTTTCGAGCAGTATCCCAAAGATTTTTTCGATTTAATTGTGATTGATGAGTGTCACAGAAGCGGATTTAGTACTTGGAATGAAATTCTAAAGTATTTTTCAACAGCAATTCAGCTTGGAATGACCGCAACACCAAAGCAAGATGAAAACATAAATACCTACAAATATTTTGGTGATCCAAAGAAGGATAATCAGGCCGTTTATGATTACAGCATGGCACAAGGGATTGACGACGGGTTTCTTGCAAACTTTTTACTTCACAAAGTAAAACTCAATATCGATAAAGACGGAGTAAATATTGAAGATGCCGTTAAGAAAGGCGCAAGAGTTGAAGTTCCTGATGAAGCCGAGCCAAATGATTTTTATAAAATGGAGCAGTTTGAAAAAGGTATTATTCTGCCCGATAGAACCGAGAAAATGTGCGAACATCTTGCTGGACTTATTAAAACTTACGGCGAGATGCAAAAAACAATTGTTTTTTGCGTAACTATGGAGCATGCCGGCGAAGTCGCAAAACATTTGCAAAATCATTTTGCTTACCTAGGATTTCCCAATTATGCGATACGGATTGTCTCAGAAGAAACCGATTCATTGGCGCTTCTAAAAACTTTTCAAGATCAGGCGCAAAATGTTCCAGTTGTCGCCACTACGGTTGATTTGCTCTCTACTGGTTTTGATGCGCCCACAGTTCAAAATATTGTCTTCATGAAGCCGATACGCTCGCCAATAGTTTTCAAGCAGATTATGGGGCGGGGTAGCCGTATTTCAAAAGAAAAAGGCAAATTTTGGTATCGGGTAATTGACTATACTAACGCCACAAGATTGATTGATGAATGGATTGAAGGCAAGCCCGAAATAAAACTAGACACGCCTAAAATCAATTTTCTTAATGGAATTGTTGTTGAAGAAGATTCGCTCGCTCCTATTGAAAACGCTTTGATGACGATCCAGTTTTCGCCAAATGAGCAAACTCAAACAAGAACAAATGTTAGTGGTGAATTTACCTTTTCCAATATTCCGGGAGGAAAAATAAAACTCTATGTAGCGGCAAATGGCTTCAAGCACAGAGAAATTACCATTGAAACACAAACGAGCGACAAGGAACAAATTCAAATCGAGCTTGTTGCCCAGAAAAAACCAGTTCCACCAATAAAAGTTCATGGGCTCACTGTTTTTATTGAAGACGAAATGATGTTTGAAGTTGATATTTTAGGTAAAAGATTAACGCTTAAAGAATATGTCGCTTACTCCAAAGAAGAAATTGGAAAAGTTGTTAAAACTACTGGCGACTTAAAATCACAATGGGTCAAGCAAGGAACTAGAGATCAGCTTATTGCTGAATTGGAAAATCAAGGTATCCATATCCGCATGCTTGCCAAAATTACCAATAATACTGAAGCCGATGAATACGATCTTTTGGCAAATCTTGGATTTGGCGAAAATTTGCACTCACGAAAAGAAAGAACCGATGCCGTCTTAAATCGCGAACAAGAATTTTTAAAAAGTCTTACTGGCGAACAACAAAAAATTATTAAGGGATTACTTTTGAAATATCAGGAAAATGGAGTAATGGAAATTACAAAAGCCAATGTTTTTGATGTATATCCAATGCCCGGTTTTATGTATTCGCAAAAAACTTTCGGCAATCCGCAAGCACTAAGACAAAGCGTTGACCGCTTGCAGGAAAAAATTTATGCGAATTAGCAAGGAATAAATATGGCAAACGATTCAATATCAAACAAATTATGGAGCACTTGCAATAAAATGCGCCAAGACCCGGGAACAACGGGCGCCTTGCAATATGTTGAGCAATTTTCGTGGCTTTTGTTTTTGAAAGTATATGAAGAAATAGAAAACGAATACGAAGCGAAGGCGACATTTGAAGGCAAAACCTACAATCGCAATATTGATAATGAGTATCGCTGGAGCGTATGGGCTGGTCAAGATACCTATATCACTGGGCCAGATCTTTTGGAATTTGTGCAAACAAAACTTTTTCCATATTTTCGCACTCTTTCCGGCAATCGCACCAAAGAAACCATTGCAGAAATTTTCAACAATACGCAAAACCGAATGGAAGACGGCTATTTGCTCCGTGAAGTGGTGGATGTTTTGGCGAGCGTAGACTTTTTTGGTGATGAAGATTCATTTGCTGTTTCTAGTATTTATGAAGGACTTTTTGCTCGCATGAAGTCTTCAGATATTAAACCGCTTGCAGAATTTCACACTCCGCGCGTTATCGCCCGTTTTATGACAGAAATGGTTGTTCCAAAAATTGGACAAACGGTCTACGACCCCTGCAATGGGCCGTCCGGCTTCTTAACTGAGGCGTATCATTTTATGCGACCGCAAGAAAAAAGCACAAAGGACAAGGAATTTTTACAAAAAGAATCATTTTACGGAAAAGAATTAAAAGCATTACCGTTTATTTTGGGAACAATGAACATGATGCTTAACGGCATTGCCGCGCCCAATATTCGCAAAATGAACACGCTTTCAATCAATCTTTTTAATCTCACGGAAAAATACGACATTATTCTTACAAACCCTCCATTTTCCGGAACAGTACGGGGTATTGAATCAAATTTCCCTTATCCTTCTGCTCAAACAGAGATTTTATTTTTGCAACATTGTTTACGTTCGCTGAATGATGGTGGTAAGTGTGCGATTGTCTTTCCAGAAGGAGTATTGTTCGAAAACCAAGATTCCTCATATACAAACACTAAAAAAGAACTCCTTCAAAATTATAATTTGCACCATATCATTAGATTGCCAAAAGGTTCTTTTGCGCCTTACACCCCAATAAATACAAACATACTATTTTTTGACAAAACTGGTCCGACAAAACAAATTCATTTTTATGATTTACCAATACCAGATGGGCGAAAAAATTTTACAAAAACCAGCCCAATAACTGATGCTCATTTTGATGAAATTAAAAGATTATGGGATACAACCGAAACTACAGATAGATCTTGGGTAGTTGATGTTAATGATGTAATTGAAAGAAATTATTCTCTTGATTTTAGACATCCGAATCAAAGCTCTATAGTTGCACTTCCAAACTCTAAAGAAATCGTTGAATTAATAAGAAATGGTTTTAGTTTAATGGAGGGATTATTTGATGAAATTGAGGAAAATCTTTCCAGGCATATAAAATGTGAATACGAAGAATACCCACTAGGGAAATTATTGATTAGAAGAAAAGAAAAAATAGATATAAAAGATAGACAAAAATATAAAAGAATAACAGTAAAAATGCACGGCAAAGGAATTATTCTTCGCGATCAAGTTAGTGGTAATAGTATTGGAACTAAAAAACAATTTACCGTAAATTCTGGTCATCTGTTAATGTCTAAAATAGATGCTCGAAATGGAGCTTTTGGGATAATTCCGAAAGATCTTGAGGGCGCCATTATCACTGGTAATTTTTGGGAGTATGAAGTAAATACAAAATTATTAAATCCGGACTTTTTTGCTTTTTTAACTCAGACAAATAGTTTTCTTGATTTCTGTATTAAATCGAGTAGGGGTGCTACAAATAGACAATATTTGGAGGAAAAGTTATTTCTTGCTCAAGTGATAAAAATACCTAAAGATGTTGTTGTGCAAAAAAAGATGGTAGAAAATATTAACGGTCTACAAAATCTTTCTAAAAAACTAGTCGTCCACAGTGATGATTACAAAAAGCATATAGATTCCATTGTTCCAATATTCTTGGAAAAGGTTTTTGGTGCGGAAATATAGATTTATGAACGATATTATCTGTCCAAATTGTAAAAAAGTTTTCAAAGTCGATGAGGCTGGTTTTGCTGATATTCTCAAACAGGTTCGCGATCATAAATTTGAAGAAGAATTGCGTGAGCGATTAAATATTGCGGAAAAGGAAAAAGAAGGTGCCGTTAAACTAGCCGAATCCAATCTCAAAAATACATTACAAGACGAACTCGCGAAGAAAGACAAAGAGCTGGCGGAGTTAAGAGCCGAGAAAGATCGCAGTCTTGCTGAACAATTGGCGGAAAAAGAATCTGAACTCGCTGAAATGAAATCAAAGATTGATAAAGCGGAGGTAGAGAAAAAACTCAGTGTTACCGAAGCAGTCAAAAAGATTGAAAAAGAGCGCGATGATCTGGCTAATGATTTAAAAAGCAAAGAAACCGAAAAGCAACTACTGGAAAAATCACTGCTAGAAAAGTTTTCATCTGAGCTTAAGACCAAAGATGACATTATCAAAATGAAAGATGACGAGATCGCTTTTCGTAAGGATATGAAGCTCAAGTTCTCAACTAAAATGGTTGGGGAAACGCTTGAACAGCATTGCGAAACAGAATTTAATAAACTTCGCGCGACCGCTTTTCAGCGCGCCTATTTTGAAAAGGATAATGATTCAAAAACTGGAAGCAAAGGAGATTATATTTATCGGGAAACTGACGAGGCGGGCAATGAAATTATCTCAATCATGTTTGAAATGAAAAATGAGGGTGATGAAACTACCACCAAAAAAAGAAATGAGGACTTTTTGCGAGAATTGGATAAAGATCGCACTGAAAAGAAATGTGAATTCGCTGTTCTTGTTTCGCTTTTGGAAGCGGAAAATGAACTATACAACACTGGAATCGTTGATGTTGCTCATAGATTTCCCAAAATGTATGTTGTTCGTCCGGAATTTTTCATTCCAATTATTACATTGTTACGAAACGCGGCGATGAACTCCCTGAAATATAAAGCGGAACTTGCTTTAGTAAGGAGTCAAAATATCGATATCACAAACTTTGAAGACAACATAAATAAATTCAAAGAGGGTTTTGCCAAAAATTATGATCTTGCCAGTCGCAAATTTAAGACTGCCATTGAAGAAATAGACAAAACCATCGATCATCTGCAAAAAACAAAAGACGCTCTCTTGTCTTCTGAAAATAACCTTCGTCTTGCCAATAACAGGGCAGAAGATCTCACAATCAAAAAACTAACGCGCGGAAATCCTACAATGGAAGCTAAATTTGCAGAGCTTTCTGATACCGATAAAACTTTGGAATAATGTGAACACATTCAAACAAGCAGCAATTGAAGTTTTAAAAGAAGCAGGAAAACCCCTGCATTACGCCGAGATTACTCGACTGGCTTTAGAATCGGGTATTTTGGAAACCGAAGGAGCGACACCGGAAGCGACGATGAATTCGCAAATAATTTTAGACATACGTCATAAAGGAAATGGATCTGATTTCATAAAAGTATTGCCTAGCACTTATGCTTTAAATAAAAATAAAAAGAAGGTTGAACAAACTCCAAGGGTTGCTGAAGCCGAGAAAATTGAAGAAGAGAAAATAGTAATTGAGGGAGGGTTTACAGGAAAAGCAGGTGAGCATCTAGTATGTAGCGAATTAATATTTAGAGGTTTTAATGCAAGCATAATGAGCGTAGATGTCGGAATTGATATTGTGGCCGTTAGGGAGAATCAACTGTATGGGATACAGGTAAAAACATCCAATCTTAATAGATTTGATACTTATGTATTTGACGTACGTAAGGTCTCATTTGAAAGACATAGCACAGGTAATATTTATTACATCTTTGTATTGCACAGTGTTACAAAAAACCAGTATTTAATTTTGCCTTTTCATGAGATGGAGAAAAAAATGCATGAAGGGGCAATTTTGCAAATTTTGAAAGGCAAGAAATATAGAGTAAATATTAAATTCAGAGACGGAAAGGTTTATCTCGGAAACATGGATCACGAGATGGGATATTTTCTGGATAATTGGAATTTAATAAAGTGATTTTAGAAATAGGGATGACGTATGCCCTTCGCCGTCACGCGAGGGCCCGGCACTTACGTATAACCGTCCACCCGGGTGGGCGGGTTGTTGTTACGGTGCCCCTTCGGGGTGTTTCGCAGAAAATGGTGGAGGAGTTTGTCGCGTCTAAACGCGAGTGGATTGCGCGCAGTGTGGAAGCGATGAGGGGGGTGGATGAAAGCGTGCTTCGGCGGAGGAACCTGCCTGCCGGTAGGCAGGGCCGCGCCGAGTATTTACGCGAACGCGAACGGGCTCGTGAGTTTATTGTTGCTCGTATTGCGGTACTGAACGCCGATGGGAAATTTACCTTCGGCGATATCCGCATCAAAAATCAAAAAACCTGCTGGGGGAGTTGTTCGGTGAAGGGAAATTTGAATTTCAACTATAAAATTCTTTTTTTGCCACCCGCGGTTGCGGACTACGTTATTGCCCACGAGCTCTGCCACCTGAAGCAGATGAACCACTCGCCGAAGTTTTGGAATTTGGTTTCCGAACTTATTCCCAACTATAAAGAACTAAAAAAAGAATTGAACCTGCCTGTCGATAGGTAGGCGCGAAGAGTGTTTTGTAAGTGAAAATATTTTTTTACAAAATATTTTCGTGCTGTGTATAACTTTTCATAAAAAAATAAGTATTCGCGTTAATTACGCTGTATAATATAGATACAAAAGCGGAATGAAATTTTATTCTTAAAAAATATTTTTTCACTCCACTTTGCCCGAGCATTTATAGGGAAAGGTCGTTTACAAAAACAATTTTCAAAAAGCATATGGCTACAAAAAAACGAACAGCTACGCGAAAGCCCGCTGCAAAGAAGGTCGCTAAGAAAACTTCCGTTCGCAAGACCGTGAAGAAGGCGGTAAAGAAGGTAGCGAAGAAGGTGACTCGCAAGCCAGCAGCGAAGAAGGCCGTAAAGAAAGCTGTGAAGAAGACCGTGAAAAAGGCTGCTCCTAAAAAGGCCGCCAAGAAGACGGTAAAGAAGACCACTGCCCGAAAGCCCGCCAAG
>Ga0172380_10007988_pt1 | contig 11737 bp, 7 predicted proteins | sample Leawe162metaG_FD_119747 | JGI IMG/M metagenome (GOLD analysis project Ga0172380, IMG submission 119747) | Leachate microbial communities from a municipal landfill in Southern Ontario, Canada - Leachate well 162 metaG | ecosystem: Engineered > Solid waste > Landfill > Unclassified | place... | reverse complement strand
TTTTTCCACAGGTTCCTTGACATTCTATTCAAGAAGAATAATAATGAGAATCCAATTTAGAATATCTTCTTGAGGACTGAAGTCGTCTGGCGAAGATCTGTTATACTCCCTCCTTTATAACAGATCACTTGCCGGACGGCTCCAGTCCTTTCGCGTTCCGGGCCAAGGTGGTCCGGATGCAAAGAAAACTGGCTGCGAGGATCGTTGAAAGACGGTCCGTTACAATCGAGCTACCGCGCGAATAAACTCGCGCACTTTCGCCCATGGGGCACACAAACCCCATAAGGGGGGAGGAACTGTCATGACGAACAATCAGTTTTTGGCGGCCATCGCGGCCTTGGTTCTCGCATTGTTCTCCGGATGTACCGGCGACCCCCTGACTCAGGACAACGGCCGGCCGGCTTCGATCGACGCCGGCGCCAGCTATGACAGCAGCCACGACCATGGCCAGCCGCAGCAAGACACTGCCATCTGCACTCCCAAGTGCGGAGGTAAGAATTGCGGCAGCAACGGCTGCGGCGGCACCTGCGGCACGTGCCAGAACGACGAGACGTGCAACGGCGTAAGCCTGTGCACGCCGAAGTCGGCAGCGCACATTTGTCCGACTGGCAGCAGCTGCGACAATGGTGAGCGCTGCTGGTGCGACGCCGCAGGCTCGTTCACATGCTATGCCCTCACGGGCATGTGCGTGATGGACGGCGGCGGCAAGGAGGCTTGCGAAAGTACTAGCTCCTACACCAGCACCTGTGGCACCGGTCACGGCTGCGTTGGTGCTGACATGTCGCCCAAGGCGGCCATGTGCGGGGTGACCTGCACAGGTGGTCAGATGTACAACGTTGCAACGGGCAAGTGCGAGAGCGGCAGCACCGGCAATTGCAAGACGGCTGGCTGCCCTTCAGGACTTTTCTGCGACTGGACCAATGGTCTGTGCGTGGACGATTCAAGCCCCGGCAGTCCATTTGTTGGTTATGATCACATCTTCTGCGCGTGGGCATCGGTCAAGCTCACCGGCGTCTATGGCGGCCAGACCAATAGCGTCGAGTATGGTGCGTTGGCCAGCATGGCAGATTGGACCTATCCCGGCGATGACCCAAAGGCAGGAGGTTGGGTTCAAGTAGGGGACAAGTTCTGCCGCGGCGTGACAGGTATTGGCCGCGCGGTTCGGATCTTGGCACAGACCAAAGACGGGGATTTTCCCGGTTGGGTCGCGTCGAGCGCCGGGAAGAAGTACTCGTTGCCGTTCACGATCTACGGGTCGTGGGACAATGGCGCACATCAGGGCTCGGCAAACGAAGCGAGTCCGAATTGTGAGGGTGGAGCGCCCAGCAAGGCGATCTGCCAGTACAACAAGGGCTCGGTCGCTGGCGACACCGGCGTCGTCTTCCCGGTGCCGAATTAGTCTCAACCTCCACTGATACTTGAGGCAGTGGAAAACAAAAAGTCGACCGCAACTCGGTCGAAACTCAAGTAAGAGCCGTCGTACGTCTGAACTCCCAAGTTTGGATGTCCGACGGCCTTTTTTTATTTAGAATATTAAAAAATTTGTAATTTCTGCTCTTGACAAGAAATGGTTCGTATGGTAACTTCTCAAGTCCTACATTGACCCTCACGATGTGGTGACTTTGTTTGAGGGATGTTCGATACGGCGCGTTCGACGCGCCACGGAGAATGCGATGAAGATCAATTTGATCCTCGCAGGCGTGGCAGCGATCGCTGCCAGTCTGCTCATTGGTGCCTGTGGAGATGACGGCGGGGTGCAAGTCCCGACCGTCACGAGTTCGACAACGACCAACACGGTCGCCGCGGGCCCCAAGCCCGATGGCACGCCGTGCGAAATCAATCTCGATTGCATGGGCGGCAACGTCTGTGCGGACGAGACTTCGGCCTGCGTCGCCGGCTTCTGTGCATCGCGCGCGGCCGGTGACAAATTGTCGCATACAGGATTTTCCTGCAATGACGGCAGCCAGTGCACTACGAACGACACCTGCATGGCTGGGAAGTGCAGCGGCAAAATCGTCAACTGCGACGACAACGACACCTGCACCAACGATAGCTGCGACGTGAAGACTGGCTGCCAGCATGCGACGCAGTTTGGTGTAGTTTGCACCGACGGCGATGTCTGCACCGTGGGCGACAAGTGCACCACCGGCGGCAAGTGCGCTGGCGAGAAGCCCGACTGCGAAGACAAGAACCCCTGTACCACCGATTCGTGCGACAAGATCAAAGGATGCGTAAGCGTTCCGAACGCCAACGCGTGCGACGATGGCAATGTGTGCACCGAGGGCGATGTTTGCTCGGCCGGCGCGTGCGCGGCGGGCAAGGCCAAAACCTGCAACGACAACAACGTCTGCACCGACGATTCGTGCGACGCTGCGGTTGGCTGCAAGTTTTCTGCCAAGGCCGACGCGGCAAAGATTAGCTGCTCAGACGCAGATCCGACCACTGCCGACGACGTTTGTGTCGGCGGCAAATGCATCGGAAAGGCCTTTTGGCAATGCGACGTCGATGAGGATTGCCTCGCGACGATCAAGACCAAGTGCGGAACGCCCGTGTGCGTTCCGGTCGACCCGACTAAGCCAGCCGAAAAGACGTGCAAGGTGATTTTCACCGCGAGCGTCGACGACGGAAATCCGTGCACTGCGGATTCGTGCGACATCCTCAAAGGTGTTCTGCACGAGGCAATGGTCGGTGCGCCCTGCACTGACGGCGACGCCTGCACGGTGATCGACTCCTGCACTGCCGAGAAGACGTGCAAAGGCTCGACAAAGCAGTGCGAAGACGGCGATGCCTGCACGTTCGACTCATGCGACAAAAACACAGGCAGCTGTGTGCATAAGCTGAATACGTGCGACGACGGCAACGCGTTCACCGAGGATTTGTGCTCACTGGGCTCTTGCAAAAACGTGGCTGCGGTCATCACCGCAAAAGCGCAGATGCCAGAAAACACGAGCGCGACCGATATTGTCGTAGGCAAACTCTCGACCAAGCTCAACGCATGGCTCGAGAATGTGGTTGGCGAGCAAAGCGGCGCGCAGCCGGTCAAAAGCGTCCAGGTCTTGGACGCCAAGACGACTTGCACGGCAATGTATTCCGGCTTGAAGCTGTGCTTTAACGCATGGCTGACGATCGGAATCACCAATGAGAACGTCAACATCGGTGGTAACGTCACACTTGTCACGGACAGTTCTATGAAAAATGGGACGTTCGTGAAGCCGAAAGACGCGGGAATCGGATTCTACGAACTAGCTGATGCATGTATCGGCTGGGAAGATATCCCGATTTGCGCATTCGCCAAAGGCAAATAGCCTCGGGCGATAGGCATAATGTCGGTGCGCGAAGTAGGATTTAACCCCTGCTTCGCGCGCCGCCACTCATTTAAAAAATGGATAAATATTCGAGTTAGATAATCTCACGTTGAGGTTGCATGACTCGGAGGTTGATCCGCTCCACTGTGGAGTTGAAAGCCTGACCACTTACGGGGTTTTCCTGTGAGTTGAAAATTGACAATTGAACCCTGAAAATGGGTGAGGAGTTCCCTATGTGGAACAAATTGCAGAAGTCTTTTTTCGCAGCGCTGCTGCTTCTCGCCATGGTGGCGCTGAGCAGTTGCGCAACGATGGAGCGCCCGGCGGCCAAAAAAGTCTTTGTCGTCGGCACTACCGAAATGACCGGTGCGCTCATGACGGACGCGGCCGGCCAGAAGTACTCGTGTACGTCAGACGCTGGCTGTGCCAGCCTGATGGGGCAAGACGCCAATTTCGGCGGCGCGCTCTGCGACTTGTACGCGGCGGGCGGCGGCGCCTGCTATGCGGTCGTCAAGAATTGTTCTCAAGTTACGGACGCCGCCGGGAAGGTGACGTTCGTGTGCAAGTATCCCGACGCCGACAACTGCGTCGGCAACGACGACTGCAACGACGGCAATAGCTGCACCGTGGACAAGTGTGTCTACGGCATGTTCAAGGAAACCGATGTCGTGACGGGCATCTGCAACCGCCCGGCCATCGACCCGTCCAAGGGTCCGAAGGTCACGTGCGGCAAAGGTGTTTGCGCCTCAACGGTCAATGCGTGCAGCTCGCTCGGCATTCTGGATCCCAATCCGGTTTGCTCGGAGCAACTATCGTTGTCCGTGACGGAGACCTGCGACAACAAGGACAACGACTGTGACGGCTCTACCGATGAAGACTTCGCGTCGATGGGCCTCGGCGAGGCATGCTCGGTCGGTGTCGGCGAATGCGCCAACAGCGGCCAAAAGCAGTGCAAAGTCGATGGCAGCGGCCTTCAGTGCTCAGTGTCTCCGAAGGCCAGTGGGCCGGAGACGTGCGACGCCAAGGACAATGACTGCGACGGCAACACGGACGAAGATTTCGTCTTGGGCGCCGATTGCACGACGGGTGTCGGCATCTGCAGCAAGCCAGGCAAAACCGTTTGCAAGGTTGACAAGAGTGCTGCTGTGTGCGACGCGGTTGCGGGTACGCCCGGAACTGAATCGTGCAATGATAGCGACGACAACTGCAACGGCACGACCGACGAAGGCTGCGACGACGATGCCGACGGTTATTGTGACAAGAACATGGCCGTCACGGGCAGCCCCAAAGCCTGCAGCAAGGGCGCGGGCGACTGCAACGACGCCGAGAAGTTGGTTTTTCCGAATCAGTCTGAAGTCTGCGATAGCGCCGACAACAACTGTGATGGCGCAACCGACGAGACGTACGCTGGCCTTGGTCAGTCGTGCGTGAGTGGCAAGGGCGAGTGCGCAGCCGCCGGTCAAAAAGTGTGCGGCGGAGACAAGATGTCGGTCGTTTGCAATGGAAACTCTAGTTCGCCGCAGACTGAGATCTGCGACGACAAGGACAACGATTGCGACGGCGTGACCGACGACGGCTGCGACGACGACGGCGACGGCTACTGCGACAAAGCCATGACCATCGCCTCAGGCCCGACGCCCACGGTTTGCACCGAGGGCCTCGGCGACTGCGACGACGAAAGTGCCTTTATCCACCCGGCGCAAAACGAAGGGTGCAACGGCAGCGACGACAACTGCAACGGCTCAACGGACGAAGGTCTGACGGGCACTACGACGTGCGGTTACGCGGCCTGCCAGGTCACGGTCAACAAGTGCGTGAACGGCGCGCCGCCGGTTTGTTCGCCGGACATGTCGAAGGCCGAATCCGAAAACCTCTTTGGGGTTGACGGCAAGGACAATGACTGCAACGGCGCAACCGACGACGGCAGCGCTGGTGCCTGGTGCAACAACCCGCTGACCATGTCAGCGGGCGGACCCGATAAGCAGCTCTCGTTCACGGGGGCGAGCGCCCAGGATCTCATCGATTCCTGGTCGTGTCCGAACGGTAACGGCGGCACCATTTCGCTGTCGTTCCCGAACAAGGAAGTTCTGTTCAAGGTCGCATCGACCGCGGGCAAGACGGTCACGTGCACCCTGACTGAGACGAGTGGCGCAGGCTCGATGACGCGCGCGATCATTCGGCTGACAGCGGCGAACGTCTGCGATGCAGCGCCGAAATGCGCTCAGGTCGCGTTCAAGAATCTGGTCTGGGTGTCGAATGGTTCTCCTTCGTGGATTACCTTCGACAGCAAGGACAGCGCCACGTCGTTCGCGGGCACTCTCAAGTGCACCGAGCTCTAGCACGCCGGAAGCGTGCCTAGATTCGCAGAACTAGCGGATCTACCTCTCCTAACGAGTGAGAGAACAACCCAGCCGGCGGCTTCAGTGGAATTCGTTCCCCTGGAGCTGCCGGTCTTTTTTTATTCTGGTATACTGTAGGGCATATGGCTCGAGCGGTCGCTGATCCTCATACGTGGACGTTTGTTTTATTAGGTGGCGTAATTATTTGCGTGACACTCGTTCTTTCGCAATTTTTGTCGTGGATGGCGATTTTTTTGTTGGTCATGAGTGTTGCGGCAGGGGCGCTCGTTATCGTGAATCCTTCGTGGGGTGTGTTCGCGCTCGCGTTTTTGGCGCCGATGAGCGGGCTCGTGATTGATTTTTCGCGTGACCAGAGTTTGTCGCGGCTGCCGATTATTGGGAGTATTAATGCGCCGCTTGTTGATTTGTATGCGATTGCGCTGCTGCTCCTTGTTGCTGTGCTTTTTTTGATTCGGCCGGACAAAATTCGCGTTGAAGCGCCGACGAAATTTTGGCAACTGCTCGGGATTTTTTATGGGGTTGTTGCGCTCTCGGCGTTTTTGGCGGATCCGCTCTTTTTTGGGACAACGGCAAAGGCGTTTTTTCGGCCGTATCTGTTTATGTACCTGGGGTTTGCGGTTCCGGTTTTGCTTATTATTCGCTCGCGCGTTGACCAGATGCGGGCGCTGTTTGCGTATGAATGTGCGGCGGTTCTCGGGGCTGTGATGGGTGCGATTTCGCTTGTGTCGCAGCAGGCGGTTGGATTTGCGCGCGCGACGCCGTTTGCGCTTGGCGGTTATACACCGTTTGGGGTCAATCATAACGTGCTCGGCGAGTCGCTCTCGGCGATTGTGCCGTTTGCGTGGTGGTTTGCGGCGCGGCATCCGTGGTCGGCGCTGCGGGCGTGGCTTTTTGCGGCCGCCGGGCTCATAACGGCAATTACGCTCCTCACGTTTTCGCGTGCGGCGTGGATTGTTTTGGCGTTTCAGGCGATTGGATATTTTTGGTGGCGTGGCGGGCAAAAAATTAAGGCGGGAGCTGCGGCGCGCGGCGTTTTTGCGGTTGCGCTTGCACTCGGTCTCTTTTTCGTTTTGATTCAGTCGACGTTTATTGCAACGAGTAGCGACAACACGCGAAAAGATTTACTCGGCATCGCAATTACGTATTGGCATCGCGCGCCGTGGTTCGGACAGGGGCCGGGGATGTATGTGCCGCTCGTGTCTGAGACGGTCGCGTTTAAAATGGATTACGGGCAGCCGATGGATGCGCATGGGACGATTCAAAAACTCATGCTCGAAACCGGGACGCTCGGCGTTATCGCGTTTGGAATTTATGTGGCGTTCATCGCGCGCGCCCTCTGGATTCGCCGCGGCGACGAATTTCATTTTATGCTGCTCGTCACGTTTATTTCGATGTGGGGGTATCAGCTCTTTAACACGGGCTATTTTGATGGTAAAGTGTGGGTTCTGATGGGGCTTATTATCGCTGCAATTTTATGAACACAAACGGTTTATCGCCCGCACGCAAAATTAAGGTTGTCCACATTATTCCAACGCTTGATTTAGGCGGCGCGGAACGAATTTTGGTTGATTTGGTTCGTCATGGCAATCGCGATGTGTTCGATTTTTGTGTGATTACGATTGTCGGCGGCGGGCCGCTTGAAAACGAGCTGCGCGCGGCGGGGATTCCGTATTATTCGCTTAAAAAAACGACGGTGTTTGGGCTTGGAATGCTTGTTGAACTAACCCATCTGCTTAATCGTTTGGAGCCGGATATTGTTCACACACATTTGTTTGGCGCACATTTGTGGGGGCAGGTTGCGTCGATGCTTAATCGCGTGCCAATTATGGTTGCGTCGGAGCAAAATACGGATGTTGATTTGGGCGAACTGCGAACGCGCATTAAACAGGTTTTGTCGTATTCGGCGGATACCGTTATTGCGGGGAGTAATGCGAGTCGCGATTTTCTGGTTAAGCAGGGGCATATTTCGGAGGATAAAATTGTTGTCGTGCGAAACGCGATTGAGACGAAAAAATATGTTGATGTTGCGCCGCCGGAATTTGGGGAGACGTTGAAATTGCTTGCGATTGGGCGACTGCAAGAGCAAAAAGGGCATGATATTTTGATTGAGGCGCTGACGAAATTGCATGGGATTCCATGGGAGCTCACGATTTTGGGGACGGGGGAACTCTTGGATGAGTTGTCGGACAGGGTTACGCTCCACCATTTGAATAATCGGGTGCATTTTGCCGGCGCGTCGCTCGGCGTTGCCGAGGTGATTGCGGCGCACGACGTTGTTGTTATGCCGTCGCGATGGGAAGGGGTTGGGCTTGTTGTTATGGAGGGGATGGCCGCGGGGCGGCCGGTTATTGCGTCGAACGTTGGTGGAATTCCCGAGCTGATCGAGCATGGAAAAACGGGGCTGCTCGTTCAGAGCGAAAATCCGGCGGCGCTTGCGGACGCGATTGCGTGGGTGTGGGAACACCAAGACGCGGCGCGAGCAATCGGGGCGCGCGGGCGCGAATTTACGCGCGAGAATTGTGACGTTGCCGACATGGTTAAACAATACGAACGAGTCTATGCGCATCTTACTCATCAATAATTATTTTCACGACGTTGGCGGCGTTGAACGCGTGTTTTTTGCCGAGCGTGAGATGCTCGCGCAACACGGGCACACAGTCATCGTTTTTTCAACGGAGGATCCGCGCAATCGTCCGTCGCCCTACGCGCATTATTTTCCGAGCTCAGTTGATTTTCATACGCGCGGCTCGCTCTTTAAAAAAGCGGCACGGTTTTTTTATTCACGCGAAGTTGCGAAAAAACTTGATCGATTGCTCCGCGAAACCAAGCCCGACGTTGCGCATATCCACGGAATTTTTGATATTCTCGGGCCGACGGTTGTTAGGGTTTTAAAAAAACATAAGGTTCGGATTGTGTTTACGGCGCATGCGTATAAATTGGTGTGTCCGAGCGGGCGATTGTTTACACGCGGGGAAATTGACGAGTCGTGCAAGCATAATATTTTGAATGATGTTTTTGGTCGTGCGGTTCAGAATTCGGTTGCGAAAAGTTTGTTGGGCGCGGTTGCGCTGTGGTGGAATCGGCGGTCGGGAGTGTTTGACATGTTCGATGCAATCATTTCGCCGTGTATGTTTTTGATTCACAAGCACGCGGAGTTTGGATTTGATCCGGCGCGGTTTGTGCATATACCGAATCCGATTGATGTGACGAAATATGCGGTTGCGAAATCGCGGGACGCTTATTTTTTATTTGTGGGGCGACTTGTTGAGGAGAAGGGTGCTGCGCTTTTGCTTGAAGCTGCGGCACGGTTGCCGCAATTTCAGTTTAAGATTGTTGGTGATGGACCCGAGCGGGCGCGACTTTTGGAGATGGTGCGCGCGTTGAATCTTGCGAATGTTTCGTTTGAGGGGTATCGGCCAGAGCGGGATTTGCCGGCGTATATGGCGGGGGCGATTGCGGTTGTTGTTCCGTCTGTTTGTTTTGAGACGGATCCGTATTCGGTTTTGGAGGCGCAGGCGCAGGGGAACGTTGTGGTTGCGGCATATACGGGCGGGATTCCCGAGCAAATTCAAAGCGGGAAAACGGGGTTTTTATTTGAGCGGGGGAATGTGGCGGCGCTTGCGGATATTTTGACCGAAGTTGCGGCGTTAACGCCGGCGGAGCGCGAACACATAGGGAAACAGGCGCGCGGTTTTGTTGATACAATTCGCAGTCCCGAGCTCTATTATGAGGCACTTTTGGATGTGCTTGGTCAGAAAAAATAGCATAAATAAGCTAAAATTTTGAATTTCTTGTCCACAGCTGCAGGTTGACAAAATTCATAAAATAGTGTACTATCTCTAGTTACCATAGAGGTAGATTTTATGACGAAAAAACCACTGCATATCGCGTATATTGGCCAAAAAGGCATCCCAGCTCTCTGGGGTGGGGTTGAGCGCGCAACAGAAGAACTCGCGGTTCGCATGGCCGAGGCGGGGTATTTTGTGACGGCATATTGCCGAACGTGGTATGTTCGCCATCGCCCGGCGTTTTATCGCAATGTGCAGCTCAAATATACGCCGACCATTCATACGAAACATTTAGATACGGTTAGTCATACGTTTTTTTCGACCGTGCATGCAATCTGGAGCGGCGCGGACGTGATTCATTATCAGGGAATTGGACCGGCGCTTTTAGCGTGGATTCCGCGTATTTTTTCGCCGCGGACGCGTGTGCTTGTTACGTTTCATTGTTTGGATCGCAATTTACAAAAATGGAATTGGCTTGCGAGCTTTATGTTTTTAGTGGGCGAGTTTGTTGCAGTTCGGTGCGCGCACGAGATTTTTGTGACATCGCGCTCGCTTGAGCAATACGTGTTTACGGTGTGGAATGTTGCAGCGACGTATTTGCCGAATGGAGTGTTTGAAAACACGACAGCGGTTAATTTTGAGGAGGAACTTCAGGCGATTGGTGTTAAGCCGTATCGCTATGTTGTGTGTTTGGGTCGCCTTATGCGCGACAAGGCGCAGCACGAAGTTATTGCGGCGTTTGTTCGCGCGAAGGAACGGCTGGGCGCGGGATTTGAAGATTTGAAATTGGTTGTGATTGGAGACGTTGCGGATCCGAGTGATTTGTATCGCGCGTTTTTAGAAAAACAGGTTGCGGGAAATCCGGACGTGATTTTTGCGGGTGTGCAATCGGGAGCGCCGCTTAAGGCGCTTATCAATTATGCGCGCACCGGCGTTTCGCTTTCGTATTCCGAGGGTATGCCGATTGCAGTTTTGGAGCTTGCAACAGCGGGAGTTCCGCTTGTGCTTTCCGATATTACGGCGCATCGCGAAATTTTGGGCGATTCACACGCGTTTGTTGATGTTGGAAATATTGAGCGTGCGGGCGAGCATATTGCACGCACGGTTCGCAATTATGATGAGGTGAGCGTGGTTTCGAAAATTTTGGCGAAACGAATCGCATCGAATTATCGATGGGATATTATCGTTGCACGCTATTTAGTTTCGCTGGTGGCGGGCCAAACCGAGCTTGAGAAAATGACCATTACCGCGCGGCCGGCGTTTTCGGACGCACAATAATTCGGCTTGATCGCGGCGCAAGTTCGAGGGTCGAAATTGTTGATGTTGTGAAGTTTGCGTTAACAAAAACGGTGCCATTTTTAAATTTTCGTGTCCAGACATTTGGCCGCACTTCAGTTGCGCCCCCTTGCGCTACGCCGAGTTTTGCGTTGTAATCATCGAACCACCAGAGCGACGCGTGGTTGGTGTCGCCGTAATCGTAGGAAAAATAGGCGTCGAACAAAAGGGCGCTGCCAAGACCGAAACGCATCTGCTCGATTGATGGCTCGTCGAGATTTTCTGAGGTGGCATTAAAAATCATGATTCTTTTTTTGCTCGAAAAATTTTGTGCGCGGGTCGCCGTTTCATACCAATTTTTCTGCCCGAAATTTTCAAACACGAGTCCGTCGAGTTCTGAATAAATTTCACTACCGTTTCCAATCACGATCGCGCGCGGCGATTGTTTTTTTATATTCGAAATCATGGTGTGCAGCGCGCTGTTCCACACGGCGTTTGCAATCATCGGTGCGTCTTCGATCTGATTGTTGTCGATATCAGTTGCACCAACGTACCACGAAACACCGTTCCATACATTGTCGAGCATGACGCCGTCCCACAGGCCCGTCGACAAAATTTTGTCGTGGATGAATTGTGGCAGAATTGTTTGCCATGGACCAACTACGTTTATAAGATTCGCGGTCGGCCAAAACGAAATTGCAGATCCGTCAGGTCGGCGTAGGTATGCGGATTCGGGCGTGCGTGCGCGAAGTGCGCTGCGCAGGGGAGCGTATGACGAAAGATTTTTTTGGTCTTTTTGAAGTTCGACGGCGGAGACGTAGGCGAGAATTTTAATACGCGGATTGCGCGCGCGAATTTTTTTGATAAGTTTTGGCTGACGTGCGCCGATTTCGGCGTCAAGCACGAGCAGATCCCACTGGGATAATTTTATTGCCTCCGCATCAGTTAGTTGCCACGACAAAAAAATATTTGCGCGAAGGGGTTTTTCGGCTGCGCGTACGGGGGTAGG
>Ga0172380_10007987_pt1 | contig 11737 bp, 14 predicted proteins | sample Leawe162metaG_FD_119747 | JGI IMG/M metagenome (GOLD analysis project Ga0172380, IMG submission 119747) | Leachate microbial communities from a municipal landfill in Southern Ontario, Canada - Leachate well 162 metaG | ecosystem: Engineered > Solid waste > Landfill > Unclassified | place... | reverse complement strand
TGCTCAAGCCGGACGAAGGTCTTCTGTTACTATTGCAACTAACATGGCGGGTAGAGGTGTCGACATCAAATTAGGTGGTGCCGTTGCAACAAAAGAAGAATACGAAGATGTAAAATCTCTCGGCGGTTTGTTTGTTTTGGGTACCGAAAGACACGAAGCACGTAGAATAGACAATCAGCTACGAGGTCGTTCTGGTAGACAGGGTGATCCAGGAGAAACGCAATTCTTTGTCTCAGTAGAAGATTCTTTGATGCGAGTTTTTGCATCTGATTTGATAAAAGGTTTAATGGATAAACTTGGAGTTGCCGAGGATGAACCAATAAAAAACAGGATTATTTCAAAATCATTAGAGAGGGCTCAAGAGAGAATCGAAGGTTTTAACTTTGATTCAAGAAAACATGTTTTGGAGTACGACGATGTTATGAACAAACAACGATTAGCTGTTTACGATCGAAGAAACAAAATATTAGTTGGGAAAAGAACTGATCTAGAGAATTATTTGAATTCTATTATTGCCGATGCAACCGAAGAAACAAAAGATGCTGTTATGAAAAAGAAAACAGAATGGGGAGATGATGTTTTCTTTGATATATTCAGAAAAGTTGCATTGCAAATGAATGATACTTTATGGGTAGAACATTTGGAGACAATGGATTTTATGCGAAGCTCTGTAAATCTTAGGGCTTATGGTCAAAGAGATCCATTAGTTGAATACAAAAAAGAAGGAACTAGATTATATAAAGAATTACAGTTTAGATTATCAGGAGAAGTCCTGACTTTGCTTCCACAAGTCAAAGTCGATGTAAAAATGGAAGAGACTCCAAAAGTAATAGAACTAAAGCCAGATGGTTCTCCAGTAGCTGCTACTAATGAAGTAAAAGAATCCAAAAAAGAAAATACAGAATATTCTGGAACTGGTAGAAACGATCAGTGTCCTTGTGGTAGTGGAAAAAAATTCAAAAAATGTCACGGAAAATAATATGAAGATAATGATTTGCGGTAGCATGAGTTTTGCTAAAGAAATGGTTGAATTACAAGATCAACTAAGAAGTTTTGGCCATAATGTATCAGTGCCATGTGATACCGAATTACACCTAGAAAAACCAGATTTTATTGACGAATTAGATAAAGACCGCGAGCATCTGATAGAGAATAACATCATGAAAAGGTGTTTCGACATTCTTGCGGATAGTGACGCTGTTATTTTTCTCAATCTTCCAAAGAATGATGTGGTGGGATATATCGGAGCATCTTCTTTGATGGAAATGGGTCTGGCATATTACTTAGGTAAAAAGATCTATCTCATGCGTCCTTATCCCGATCCACACAAACATCGATGGGCACATGAAGTAGTGTCGTTTGAGCCAATAATCTTGAATGGTGATATAGAATTCCTGAGGATAAAGGAATAAATTAAAAAATGCCACGGAAAATAACATGGACAAAACTGAGCAATTATTACAGATATTAGAACGTAATAAAAGCGTTCAGAAAATTTTGGAACGAACCAACAAATTAGGGATACCGAATTGGTATCTCGGTGCTGGCGGAATAGCTCAAACGGTATGGAATGTATTGCACGGATTTGATCCAGAAAATGGCATAAAGGATTATGATTTAGTTTATTATGATGCAAAGGATATTTCATATAATGATGAAGATGTGTTTATTCAGAAAGGTAAAGAAATATTTGATGATATTTCAGTTGTGGTAGAAATCAGAAATCAAGCAAGAGTACATATGTGGTATAAAAAGCATTTTGGAAAACCGATAAATCAATATAAATCTGTTGAAGAAGCAATTAGTACATGGCCGACAACAGCGACATCTATTGGAGTAAGAAAAAATGTAAATGGTAAATTTCAGATTTATGCACCATTTGGACTAGATGATCTTCTCGGAATGATTGTAAGAGCGAATAAGATACTTATCACAGAAAAAATTTATCGAGATAAGATTGATCGATGGATAAAGATTTGGCCTAACTTAAAAATTGTTCCATGGAATATAAAACAAAAACAAAAATAACACTATCGAATAAACATCAATATGGAAAAATAGAACAAAGATTACAAAAAATCGAAGAAAGAAATTCTAAGGTAGAGATTGATAAAGCATGGGAGACTAGTTTTTCTAGAAGATTTTTACTTGTCTTGTTTACTTATCTTGCAATTAGTTTGTATTTGTTTGCGATAGACGTTCCTAGACCTTGGATAAATGCAATAGTCCCAGCAATTGGTTTTTTAATTTCGACACTAACAATGCCGTTCTTTAAAAGAGTATGGTTAAGATTTATAAGTAAATAAGATAGTTTTATGATAAAGAAAAATACAAAAGTTGTATTTGTTGATGGGGAAAACGAGAGAACCGAAGATATGGTTGGAGGAATCCCGTTATCCAAAGGGGAAGTAATAAATGTGCATCAAAATAAAGAAATTATAAAATACGAAGTAACTGCGAAGGATATAGATTGTTTCCTTGATGGAGAAGATCAGATCATAGATATTGTATATACAGTTAGAAAAATAAACGACTAGGTTATTGTTTCCATAAGTTATTATATTCAGACCGAATATCCCGACCAAATAAGGCAATTTGTTGTTTCCAATATATTTTGCTATGATTTTACTGAACCAAAAGGAACGAAAAACTGTAGAGAACTAGGAGATTCGACCGATGGAAATGAAGTTCTTCAATTTGCGTGTCTACGTTGGATGCTCTCTGACTCATGCCACTGAACCCTTCAGACAACAAGTCGAGGCTCTGAAAGGAGAACTCCGAACGTTCTGTGACGTTTTGTGTTTTCTTAAGATTGGAGACAAAGCGACGCCTCTCCAAATCTATCAGCACGACATTGACAACTGTGTGCGGCAGGCAGACCTGATGCTCGCTATCACTGACCTCCCATCAACTGGGCTCGGTTATGAAATAGCGACTATGATCGAAGCAAGAGAAGGGCCGCTCCTTGCCGTTGCGCACACAGATGCACTTGTCACGGATCTCATTCTGGGTATCCCCAGAAGAGGATTCCGGTTTGCTCGTTACCGTGATTTGCTCAAGGACGTACCTCCGTTGGTATACGAGACTCTCGCAAAGATTCAAAGCGAGCGTCGTGGCATTCAACATTACCTCCCGGGTTTTGAGCGTCACGCTTATGACATCTAACTCTGAACTATTCATCCCGCAAAGGGCAGCACACCTGCTCTCTGCGGGTTTGTTGCATATATTGAAACCATTTAAAAATGCTACAATATAAATAATGTCAAAGAGTTTTGTATTTAGCGTTTTGGTTTTATTACTGCTTATTAGCGGAGTATATTTTTTTGTAAATGAAAAAAGCAGTGTTAAAGATGATTACGAAATGACTCTCATTCCGATCATTAAAAAGAAACCAGAAATAAAAACAGCAACTCTTGTTTTTGGTGGAGACGTGATGCTATCGAGAAGCATTGGTATACATATGAAGAAAAATGATAATTATCATATGTACTGGGAGCCTCTATATGAACTAATAAAAGATTCTGATTTATCTTTTGTTAATTTAGAGAGTCCTATTTCAGACAAAGGAGCGAATGTTGGAAGTATATATTCTTTCAGGGCATCGCCTTTAGTAATGGACGGAGTGATAGAATCCGGCTTGGATGTCGTTTCTTTTGCAAACAATCATGTTTGGGATTGGGGAAGATTGGCTTTTCTCGACACTTTGGATAGATTGGATAATGCCGGAATTATATACGCGGGGGCTGGTAGGGATAGTGGCGAATCTCATATGCCAAAAATTGTTTCTGCAAATGGAATTGAAATTGCCTACTTAGCTTACACTGATTTAGTTTCGGAATGGCTGAGGAGAGATGATGCAGAACCTTCGGTTGCTGGAATAGAAATGGAGAAAATAATTGAAGACATAGATTATGCAAAACAGCTTGGGGCAGATTTTGTGGTAGTGTCGTTTCATTTTGGCCAGGAATATAAGACCTCGCATAACAGTTATCAAGAAAAAATAGCAAAAGAAACAATAGATGCTGGCGCGAATTTTGTGATTGGACATCACCCGCACGTTGCAGAAGGGGTAGAATTATATAAAGGAGGGGTAATTGCTTATAGTCTTGGAAATTTAATATTTGATCAAAATTTTTCTCCCGAAACTTCTTTTGGTTTAATGTTGAAAGCAAAAGTATCAAAAGACGAGATCCTATCTTTAGAAAAAATTAGAATTGATTTTAATTCGACCTTTGTACCAAAAATAGGTACAATAGATGAAATCATATGATTTCAGCATTGGTGGATATTATAACAACGACACTTCTTCCTTTGGGTTTTTGGGGAGTTTTTTTGGCATCTTTATTTGAAGAAGTATTAGCGCCAATTCCGTCTGCGATTGTGATAATGTCGGCTGGTATAACTTTTCTCTCGGGTCAAGTCGATATGATATTTTTAGGAAAGTTACTTTTCTATATTGTACTGCCAGCATCATTTGGAATTGTTTTGGGTTCACTTTTTGTTTATTACTTAGCGTATTTTATTGGAAAACCATTTATTGAAAAATGGGGGAAGTGGCTTTGGATATCTTGGTCTGATATTGAAAAGATAGAAGATAAATATCGAAAAGGAAATGTTGACGCATATTTGGTTTTTATTTTGCGTGCTATACCAATGGTCCCAAGCGTAGCAATCTCTGCATTTTCTGGTCTAACGAGAATTCCGATTAAAACATACATTGTCTTTTCTCTTCTTGGATCTTTTATAAGAACATCGATATTGGGTTTTATTGGATATCAAGTTGGCAGGATGTACTATATTTATGCAGATAGAATTGATATGCTAGAGAAATGGATTTTGTTGCTAATTATGTTTTTGGCGATAGTTTTTGTCATCCATCACATCTATAAAAAGAAACACGAAAAAAATAATTTATGAAATACATAATATATATAGTGATATCGTTAATTGTTCTGGTCGGAATCGGTTTTGGTATATCAAAAATTCCACAGAAACCTGGTACAAATGATGATTTTGCAACCTGTATAAAAGATAGTGGGGCAATATTTTACGGAGCTTTTTGGTGCTCTCATTGTCAGGATCAAAAAACATTGTTTGGAAAATCAGCAAAGTTACTCCCATATAAAGAATGCTCTACTCCAGATAGTAAAGGTCAAACAAAAGTTTGTACGGATGCTGGAATAAAATCATACCCAACATGGGATTTTCCTGGAAAAGAAAGACAACTTGGAACCCTGTCTTTTGAAAAACTTTCTGAATTTACAGGATGCAAATTACCAGAAGTCGTAACAGAAAAATAACATGGATTTATTTTACTCATATACTACTCCGATTCTATCTACACTCACGCTCGCTCTGAACATTGTCTCTGTATTATTATTGGTCGCTATTCTCTTTCCTAAAACAAAATACGGAACATTTGTCAGAAAAAATATCGGCAAATTTTCATTGCAAATCGGTCTATTAATGGCTCTCGGTTCTATTGTGGGCAGTATCATATATTCAAATGTCATCGGTTTTGATCCTTGCGTTTTATGCTGGTGGGAAAGACTTTTTATTTATCCCCAGTTGGTTATTTTTGCTGTCGGTCTTTATGTTAAAGAAAAATCTGTCTACATATACAGTTCGGTCTTTGCAATACTAACGATTATTCTCTCTGGTTATCATACATATATTCAATTATTCGGCTCAAATAGCGCTCTTTGTTCGAGCGCCGTTGTAAGTTGTTCAAAAGTATATTTTATCTCGTATGGATATATAACAATTCCAACTATGGCCCTCTCTAGCGGTATATTTTTTCTAATAATTGCTGTACTATATAGACAATATATTCAATCTAAATAACGCATATGACAAATTTTTTTAAAAAGTTTTACCTCAGGATTTTGCTTATCGCAATCGGAATTATTATAATTTTCGCAATTGTTTATTTTGCTTTCTTTAATAAATCAAATACCGAATCATCACTAATTTCTGTAAAAAGGGGGGATATATCTGAAATTGTTAGAGTGACAGGCAAAAGCGTTGCCGACAGTGATGCCGATTTGAGTTTTGAAGTTCAAGGAAAAGTTAGAAGTGTAAATGCAAAAGTGGGGGACAAGGTAAAAACTGGTGAAGTTTTGGTTGCTCTAGATACTCAACAATTAGGGGCTGAAATGGCAATAGCAAAAGCCGTCTTGGACTCTGATAGAGCATCATATGAAGACATAAAAGATGGTACTAGACCAGAAGAAATAATTGTTAGTGAAGCAAAATTAAAAAGTGCGGAAAGTTCTCTCTCTGATGCAAATTATCAATTGCTTGAAACCCTAGAAGACGCATATACAAAATCGGACGATGCAGTAAAAAATCGTGTTGATCAATTATTTACAAATCCGAATACGAATCCACAATTAAATTTAACAATTTCTGATTTTGCTTTGGAACAAAAAGTAGAATCTGGTAGGCAGAAAATGAAGTCGACTTTAGAAAATATTAAAACAACACTTGATTCTACTGTTGAAAGTGATGTGCTTTTGATTTCGTCTAGTATCAGAAAAGAAGTTTCTCTCGTAAAAAGTTTTCTTGATGATATCGCTCTTTTGGTGAACTCTTTGGCAGTAAGTTCGAGTCTTTCTCAAACAACAATAGACGGATATAAAACATCAATTGTCACAGCGAGAACAAATGTTCAGACTGCTTTGTCTGCAATTCTAACTGCAGAAGAAAAAACAAGAAGCGCTAAAACTGCTTTGGATGTCGCAATAGAGAATCTAAATCTATTAAAAGCCGGCTCGACCGAAGCGCAAATAAAAATAGCAGAAGCAAAAATAAAACAATCAGAAGCAAATGTTCAGAAAATAAATGTTCAGATAGAAAAATCATTTTTGAGAGCTCCGTTTTCTGGGGTTGTCACAAAACAGGAAGCAAAAGTTGGTGAAGTTGTATCACAAAATACGATCATTATGTCTTTAATTGGTGAAGGGGATGCAAAAATCGAAGCTCAAATTCCAGAAGTTGATATTGGCAGAGTAATGGTAGGAAATGATGTCAAAATTACTATTGATGCATTTCCTGGAAAAGAGTATACAGGTAAGGTTGCTTATATTGATCCGGGGGAGACTATTATCGATGGTGTGGTGAATTACAAATCAACTATTCTTTTTGAGGCAGGTTCTGTTGATGCTCTGATCAGAAGTGGGCTTACAGTAAATCTATATATAGAAACAAAGAGTTCAGAAAACACAATTATAATTCCTCAATTTGCAGTACTTGAAACCGATGAAGGTATATTCGTTATGAAAGATGTAAATGGTGAAAAAGTAAAAACAAAAGTAGAGCTTGGTATTCGTGGTGAAGAAGGAATGCTAGAAATTTTATCAGGCATATCTGAATTTGATAAAGTCTACAACGTCGGTCTTCGTTCAAACAACAATGAGTGAAGTAATAATTAGAGTTAAAAATCTAAAAAAAGATTATCTGGGCGATGTTATCACCACCGCTTTGGGTGGTGTATCTTTTGATATCAGGAAAGGTGAATTCGTGTCTGTGATGGGGCCTTCAGGTTCTGGAAAATCTACTTTACTTCACATCCTAAGCTTTCTCGATAGACCATCAGATGGCGAATATACATTTTCTGGAAAAAGTATTCAGGAATTAAATGACAATCAATTAGCTTTCGTCCGAAACGAAGAAATGGGTTTTGTCTTTCAGGCCTTTAATCTCCTCGCTAGATCAACTGTTTATGAAAACGTAGAATTGCCACTTATATATTCTAAAATGTCAGTTTCGGAGAGAAAAGAGACTGTAGAAAAAGCTGTTGCATCTGTTGGTTTGTCAGATAAGTTATTAATGCCAGCTGGAAAATTATCCGGAGGACAAAAACAGAGAGTTGCAATCGCTAGAGCTTTGGTAAATAATCCGCCAGTAATTTTTGCCGATGAACCAACGGGAAACCTAGATTCAAAATCTGGAATGCAGGTCATGCAAATATTAAAAGATTTACATGCAAAAGGACATACAATTATTTTAGTTACTCACGAAACTTACACTGCCCAGTTTGGTGATAGATTGATTTTGCTTAAAGATGGTTTTATAGAAAAAGACGAACCAATAGTAAAGAGCGATAAAAAGATAACGACTCTTAAATAATATGAAATCAAGCGACGCATTTAAAACTGCTGGAAAAAGTTTGACCCAAGCTCCAATGAGATCGTTTTTGACTATGCTCGGGATTATTATTGGTATCGCTTCTGTTATTTTGCTCATGTCTCTTGGAAGTTCTGCGCAGAAATTGATTCTTGAACAAGTTCAAAGCGTCGGCTCAAATCTAATGTTCGTAATCCCTGGAGGGCCATCTGGTTCAAGACTCGCTTCGCCTGCGTCAGTTCAGGGTATTATCATAAAAACATTAACCGAAAAAGATATTGATAGTCTAAGAGGTGAACCATCTATTGATGCGGTGACTCCAGAAGTCCGCGGACAGGCGAGAATGGTTTTTGAAAATAATGACAGCGAAACAACATATCAGGGAGTATCATCAGAATTTTTTGCTATTCGAGATTTTAAAGTTGTTAAAGGTACGATATTTACTAAAAGAGACGAAGAAACTTTCAACAAAGTCGTCGTCATTGGACAAAAATTGGCAGATGACCTTTTTGGGGCGAGAGATCCGATAGGGAAAACGATGAGAATTAAAAACACAAACTTTCAGGTAATTGGTCTGCTCGAGAAAAAAGGTGTCGGACCTTTTGGAATTGATCAAGACGATTTGGCAATCATTCCAGTTACGATTGCACAGAAACAGTTGCTCGGTATCGACTATTTTGCTGCCATCACAATTCAAGCCAAAGATGTTTATAATATCGACTACACAAAAAAGAGAGTCGAGACAATTCTTCGCTTAAATCATCGAATCACAGACAAAAGCAAAGATGATTTTCAGGTTAGTACACAAGAAGACGCCTTGGCAATACTTGGTGACATTACTGGAATACTTACGGCTTTTCTAACTGCTATCGCTTCGATTTCTCTGGTTGTCGGTGGTATTGGAATTATGAATATTATGCTTGTTTCTGTAATCGAAAGAACGAGAGAGATTGGGCTTCGTAAAGCATTAGGCGCAACGAATGGAGATATTATGAAGCAGTTTTTATACGAGGCAGTTATTTTGACTTTTTTTGGTGGCGTGATCGGAATTCTTTCGGGAGGAGCTCTGGTTACTATAATATATTTTATTTTGGTGAACTTGCTTTCAACTGGTTGGTTCTTTTCTCTGCCAATAACTTCGATTGTAATTTCTGTGGTAGTTGCGACTGTTACTGGTGTTATCTTTGGAATATATCCCGCGAGAAAGGCAGCAAAAAAGAATCCAATCGACGCCTTGAGATACGAGTAATCTATCGTCGCCCACAGAAGCAAGGAAAGTATCTGAGACGTCACCCTTGCCTCGGTTTTTGAATTAGACAGAGTAGATGTGAAGGTACTTTCCTTGCTTCTGGAAAAGTTAAAGCTCAACAAAAAAGAGAGAATACGCTCCTTCCTCAATACTTGCCAAACTAAGGATCTATCCAAAGGCAAAAGTATTGCGTCAGGAGGTATTCTCTCTTTTTCTCTGAAATGAGTGCGATTGATTGTTAATTATACAATAGAGAATCTAGAGCCTATTTTATATCTATGGTAATATTATGGTATGAAGAAACACACATTTGAACTTGGATTTTTTTATGCTTTATTAATAGTAGTTTTTGCGCTTTTATTTTTTGTTTTTAAACCATTTATAGTCCCATTATTTCTTGCTCTGGTTTTTGCAACGGTTTTTTATCCGCTTCAAATTTGGCTAACGAAAATATGCAGAGATAGAAAAACTCTTTCAGCATTGGTTTCGACAATTCTCCTTGTCTTAATTATTGTTCTCCCTTTAATTATCATTTTGTTATTGGTTACAAAAGAAGCTATTGATGTTTTTGCAACCATGTCCGCAAATGGAACCAATTCTCTAGGAAAACTACTTTCATCTATTAATTTAATAATAGACAAAATATTACCTGCATCAGTTACTTTCCAGATATCAATTCATGATGTCCAAGTCTCACTTCGAGGTATAGGTAACGTCCTCGCAAAAAATGCAAACACCCTTTTCTCGAGCGCCTTCGGTATTGTTCTTAGTGCATTTATCTTTATAATCTCACTATTCTATTTCTTTAAAGAAGGAGAAGGATTAGTTAAAAGAGTAATTAATTGGAGTCCACTTTCTGATACTTACGACGAAACTATTGTCCATAAAATATCAAGAGCATTTAATTCTGTAATCAGGGGAAATCTTATCACTGCTTGTATCCAGGGATTACTTGCTGGTTTAGGATTCTTTATTTCAGGAATAGGTGCGCCTCTATTGCTCGGATTTGCTGTTGTTATTGCTTCACTCATTCCTTCTGTCGGTACCGCAATAATTATGATTCCGACTGTACTATTTTTATTTGCAACAGGATCGATTTCTGCCGGAATATTTCTTTTAGTGTGGGCGGTCCTCGTTGTCGGTTTAGTTGATAACTTACTAAAGCCAATTTTGATGGAAAAAGGTATTAGTGTTCATCCATTTTTAATTCTTCTTTCTGTTCTTGGTGGAATAGCATTCTTTGGGCCGATTGGTTTGATTGCCGGTCCTGTTTTAGTTGCTATTGCTTCGGCTTTACTTGAACTCTATCCTTTGCTTAGAAAAAAGAGCGATTAGTCTGTGCTAGAGAGCTATTTTAGGATATACTGATTTCATATTAATTTATTAGCCATTTATGAAAGCAGTAACACATAACGGAGATTTTCACTCTGACGATATATTCGGTTCTGCCTTACTCAGGATTGTTTTTGAGGATATAGAAATCGTAAGATCAAGGGATGAATCAGTAATAGAGAGTGCGGATATTGTTTTCGATGTTGGTGGAGTTTTTGACCCGAGTCGAAGACGTTTTGATCATCATCAAAATGGTGGTGCTGGAAGTAGACAAAATGGAATACCGTATGCATCTTTTGGATTACTATGGAAAGAGTATGGAGAGAATGTCTGCGGAAATAAAGATGTCATGCAGGCAATAGATACAAAATTAGTTACACCAATTGATGCGGTAGACAACGGTGTAGATATTTGCACTCCGAAAATTCCATGCATACTTCCATATAGTGTTCAGCAATTTTTTTCTATTTTCACTCCAACTTGGGATGAACCAGAACTAGACCGCGACATCATTTTTAAAAAGCTTTCAGATACAGCGATGGACATTTTAAAAAGAGAGATTGCCGTTTCGAAATCTTTTGATAGAGCAAAAAGCAAGGTAGTCGACATTTACAAGAACACAGAGGATAAAAGAATAATTGTATTAGATGCTCAGTATCCGATATCTTTGCTTCAGGAATTCAGTGATGTGATTTTTGTTGTTTATAGAGGAGTGAACGAAAATGACTACCGAGCAAAAGCAATGCGAAAAAATTCTGATTGCTTTGATGTTAAAAAACCGTTCCCGATTTCTTGGGCAGGAAAAGAGGGAAAAGAATTGCAAAATATAACCGGTGTTCCTACTGCAAAATTTGCACATCAGAAACAATTTCTTGTCGGAGCTGATACTTTAGACGGAGCCTTAACGCTTGCTAAAATAGCACTTAACGCGTAATCTTGTATACATATGGCTTTTATAGATGAACTAACATTGCACATGAAGGCAGGGAAGGGTGGCGACGGAATCGTCGCTTGGCTGAACTTAAAGGC
>Ga0172380_10007986_pt1 | contig 11739 bp, 3 predicted proteins | sample Leawe162metaG_FD_119747 | JGI IMG/M metagenome (GOLD analysis project Ga0172380, IMG submission 119747) | Leachate microbial communities from a municipal landfill in Southern Ontario, Canada - Leachate well 162 metaG | ecosystem: Engineered > Solid waste > Landfill > Unclassified | place... | reverse complement strand
GAGCAGTTCGACATCGTACTTATGTAGGGCTAAAATCCGCATCCGACGCGGGTGTCGTATAACGGCATTACCTCAGCTTCCCAAGCTGATGAAGAGGGTTCGACTCCCTTCACCCGCTCCAGTACAGACTCAAAAATGCCGGCGCGTGTTATCGAATCCGGCAATTCGTGGCCATTTGGACACGAATTGCCGGATTTTTGCTGCGGACAAGAATTGCCGGACCAATGCGGAAATTGGACAAGAAATGCCGGACATATTTAGGTAAGAATTGCTGGAATCGTCGCTGAAATTAACGTATTCCGGCCAAGAAATGCCGGACTTCCGCGGCACCATTTACACTTTTTAATACGTGTATCGAGTGAATCGCCTTGCGTGACCCCTCTATGCGAGTTTGAGGACACGGCCGATAATGTCATTACGAGCAAAATCAAGCTTGTCCGGATTCGTCTTCGCGGAAAGATCCTCTCGTCTCTTTTTCCCAAGAAAATAGGCAATCCGCTCGGCGTTCGCCCCCGAGGGGTGCGGCAGTCCTCCCAGAATTCGGTTCCGCGACAGCAGGTTTTGACTCGCTAAGAAGTCAAGCGCTTCGACGACTTTGTCCCCCAGGGGAACAAAGACGGCGTTAGGGAGAGCTTTTACGTCCTCGCCAAAATAAGTCATAAGCTGTTCTCGGAGCAAAGGGTGCTTAGTCATATTCGGGGTGCCGTTATAGTTTTCGCCACCAGTGAACACCGGGTTTCGGAGTACAGACGTTGTTTGCACTAGATGTGCCGCGGCACCAAACAGCGCCTCACAACTTGAAAGGCCAAGCCAGTGATGCAAGCCAATGCCATCGAGCAGAGCAACAAGATTTGGGCGCATTGATCCGCTGAAAGCCCCTGTTTTCTTGGCCGCAAGCAGTGCGTCGCCGTCGTTTGCACCACGATCGAGTTGTCGACGGACTTCCTTAATCGCGTTCACCATTTGGGTTTGCCCAGGAGTGATACCGACGATCACGACTCGAGCCAGCGGGTTGATGTACTCAAACGGCGCGTAACACACCACCAAGTTATCTGCTTGGGCCAACAACAACTTCTCTCTAAGAGTGCTAGCGCCGTTGAGCTCGGCGGTCGAGAGGGAGCGGATGGTTGGGGCAAATCGTTCAAACAGGCTCTTCGTCATATTCTTCTACGTCTCCTCAGGTTATGGGGCAGCGGCTGCTTTTCTTGTGTGCATTCTCGGATATCTAGGACAAAGCCAATCACGCCTGCAGGTAACAGTCGTAAGACGGCTATTACCTGCGGTCGTCAAATACCGTGGGGGCGCTTGAGACAACTGCCAGAACGGCCAGCGTATGCCAAAAGGCGGCCGCAGGATGACTTGCCAAAAGAAATACCTCGTGATCTCTAAATGTACGCCTTCACTAGCATTGGACCTAGGCACGAGAACATTCGGAGTTGAAGTGCTGTGTGCCACCGCTACAAATGCTTGCACGAGGGATTACGTCGATGGGAATGGTCTGGTCTGAAGATATTCGGTCCAACGGTAGCGGACTCTAAAGTGGGGCAATTCTCTACCGGGACCAGAGCGATGCCACGGGCCAGGGCATCCATCGTCAAACCAGCAGGGTTCGGGCCACCAGCTTAGAACTGCCCGAATTCGGTAAAAGCAATATGCATACTTCCCCTGTTGGCCGCAAAACATCTCACCTTGGATTCATGGAGGAGCTATAGTTCCGTCATAACGTCATTGCGCTGAAGACTTCGATTTACATACAAGATCAAGGCACGGTATTCGGTAGGATGCTCAAAAAAGTGGCCGTGTATTGCGCGGTAAGGAGAAAGAATGGCAGTGCAAAGCGCTGAAACGGTTCGCCTCTGGCTTTGGCTTACCCAGTCGGAGAAGGTGGTCTTGAAAGCGATTCGGGAAAGCGATACGCCATTTTTGGGCTTGCTTGGGGAGACGCTGACTTCCGATATGCGTCAGGCAATGACCAAGGCGATTGCGGCCCAACCGACTGTGAGCGGATACATCCGCCGACTCGACTCCCATCCTGCATTGTTTGCGGTCAATCTGGCTTGGTACGTAATGAAAGGAATGGGGCAAGACGGGCATTTCTCGCTATATCCCCATATTCAAGAAGCCTTGTGTACTAAGGAAGAGCCCGGCCCAGTTGAACGAGAGCCGCTTTGGAAGGCCTTCCGTAGGGCGCTGCTGTATCTTGGCCTTGAGCCTTCACCACGAACCTCCGGGCCTCACTATATGGCCAATGAGTATCTGCGCCAGGCCGGGGTGCCGCTTTCCTTCGTTGATGATCTCGCACGAAAGATGTTGTCGTTTGCACGCAAGGTTGGTTTGCCGGATGACGATGATCCTGAGGCTATCGCCAGTTGGCAGGCAGCACTGGATGCGAAGTTAGAAATGCCTTTTAGTCAGACCGCTCGAAAGGCGTTGGCCTTTGATCGCCATGGGTACTACACACGAATCTTCTTGCGCGTCTATGCGGCGGGCGGTGTACCTCGGAATGCCAGTAACAAACTCGAGTTGGCGATGGAGCAAGCCTTTAAGGAAAGTGGGGCAGCAACCCTGCGCCGCGCAGTGCTCCCGCGCATCATTTTTCACGATGGATATTTGGGTATTTTCTTCCCCAGTGGCGAAGATCAAGAATGGACAGTCATCATTGATGATGTTGCCAGGCAGTGCTATAGCGGAGCCCAGGATCGTTTCTTTCCGATTAGCTCCCCGCTTCCTAAACAAGTGCTGGTAAAAAGCCAATTGGGCGGCCAGAAGCTACAAGTTACGTTGTGGGAAGACGACAAACCAAATCGGTTGCTCTTCTTTTCTGATACGGGCCGTTTGGTGGGGCGTGGGCAACTTGCACAGAAAGAGGTGCTCACACTATCGCCAGGCGCATATACGGTGTTGGCTCGTTTCAAACCCGCCGATATTGATGTCGAGGATATTGCGGATGAGCCCAAGCTATTTTCCTTCCCGCTGTTCTTGCGTCCCGGAGAGCGGCGCGTTCTGGTCAACGGCCCTGCACAGTTGGACCTGGTTGCGGATAGTGAGCCCTTGGTTTGCTGGAGAGGCGACCTACACGCAAGCAAGGAAGGAATGGAGTTTCTGCTTGGATCAGCTGATCTGGATGTGGAGATTCCTGTTGATTGGTTGGGGCCATGCGTCCGTTTTGAACTGACCTTCCTGCCGGGCGAAAGAGGCGAGTCGCGGATAGTTCCCCTTGAGCTAAACGCGGCCGGACGGGGCGCCATAAAAATTTCAGATGTTGCTTCAGGCGCGAACTGGAAGTCTGGCCTGATGCGCCTGCTAGTTGAGTTGCGTCGAGCAGGTGAGTCGCGGGTGTTGCTTCGTAGCGCAAGTCTGCTTTGGTTTGGCTTAGATCAAATCAGCCGAGGACTTCGGTTCCGATGCACGACCTACCCGGAAAACTTGAAACTCGAGTTCTGTGAGAACGTCGTCCGCAATGGAAATGACCTGAAACCCAATGACGCCACCGCGCGCGGCATTCGATTGGTTTTTGCCTTGGATCAGAAGCGTCAGCAAAGTCTGGCATGGAACGTGCCGGGCGTCTTCGTGGAAATCGAAGAAGTTGTCGATGGCGGCTTGACGAACCGAATTCGCAGATCCTTGGGAAGTACGGAATCGGTATCGCTGACCTCAGCCAAGCAAATCATAGTAAGTGCAAGTGATCCTGGAGTCCTCCGTCTCGGAGACTGGTCACAGCGGGTTGACTTCGCGCACCACGCAATAAAGATGTTAGCAGCTGCTTTTCTTGCAAGCCGCCTCACGCCGAATGGCAACACGCTTGAATACGCAAACGAGGTTACCGGAACGACGCTCTCTTTGTTGCGGCTGACCCAGCCTCACGAGATACGTGACTTCAAAGCACGGGTGCAGGGTGGGCAAATAGTAATTCGTCTTCATGCAACAGAAGTTTTGGATGGGCTATCAGTTCGGGCGCAGGCACTGCTATCAGACGCTGATGATTTCTTCACGTTGCAGTCCAACACTAGCGAATGGACCAACACTCGTTTCGGGCGAGCCCGATTGATGGTGCTAAAGGGAACTCAGGGCGGCCATGATGCGACTCTCTATATCAACTTGGATACATGGCCAAGCGGGGCTTGGCTATTCAATTTTGACGGCCAAATAAAGGGTGTGTGGGGCCATTTAGAGAACAGCCGGCAAGATGTGTTTGCGGCTGGGTTCTTATTGGGGGATAGCGGCCAAGCTTTGTCTTCGCAGGCGTGGCTCAATTTGGTTGAAGCACTTGACGACAAACACGCATGCGCCCTTCTGCAACGCGTTCACGCGGCCTTGCTAGTTTGCTTCGCACAAGATGCTTGGGATGGAATGTCTTGGCTAGGCTCCACATGGAAGGTGCTGATCGAGCGCTGGAGTGGAAGAGAGGCCGCGGCATTATCGATTCTGATCGACTTGGCCGTCATGAAACCGCCAGAGGGGGTGTCGGCGAGCTGGTTACCGCAGCTTGCGGTCGCGGCAGCCCTGCCAAGTCTATTTGCGTTGCCGGCCGAAGATTATGTACGTGTGAATGAAAAACCTCATCCAATCTCGCGCTCGCTCCGGGCAATTGGGGAAATGGCAAGCACCTATCCAGCGGTATTTCCGCTGTTGATTGCACCTGTTGTCGCAATGGGGTTCGAGAATGTCCATGCAATGATGCGCGGTGCTGCGCCTAAGGGATTCGACCCCCGCCGTTACAGCGAGGCGATAAGACAGGTGGACTCCTATGAATATGCTTTTCGACTCGGTGACGAAGGTTTCTTGCCGAGGCAAGGGGACTACTTGGGCCCGCTGCACTACCGCCATGCTTGGCGTGCATTAGAAACGGCCTATGAGAACACTTTGCGTGGCAACGGCGTTTGGCGCGGGCAAGCAATTGGGTTGGCGCAATTTGCACACAGGGTGATGCCCAATTTGGACGGGCGTGGCGTTCCGTCGAATTGCCAAGGACAAGCCCCGCACCTCGCTCCTTGGCAACTAAATGTCGATGATGTAGTTGAGGACTACGTACTCCAACAACGGGAGAATCTTAATCATATTGCTCATTTGCTTGCGGCTCTTGCCTTCGCTTGTCGGCTGGATGTCCGCCAGCCTGGCGTTTTAAAGAATTACCTGAACCGGCTCAATAAATCAGGCATCCCGCTCGATGGGCCACTCGCCTTCTTGCTCCAAATTGGCGAAGCGCTATTTGCCTATTATTTGCTGTTGTGGGAACTAGCCTTAAAGGCCGATACATAGGAAAAGTCATGAACGAGTCCAATCCCATCACCTTGGTCGATGAGCTCAAGGCTGTTCTTGAGCGCTACATTGCCACGACCCTGCCAATTAGTCGTCGCTATCCGCAATTGGCAGAACGCTTCCGAGCAGAATTGGCGCAGCAGCGTCTGGTGGAAGGTCCATATGTAGAGGCACTTCCTGATTTCCAAAAGGGAGCAGCACTGGCAGATCTAACGCAGGGCCGTGGTGGTTTCTTACATGATGCGCTTGCAGGATTGCCCAGTGCGGTGAGCCGGCCATTGCATCTGCACCAACAACGAGCTCTTGAGTTTTCGGTGCGCGATGGGAAGAATATTTTGGTCGCTACGGGGACAGGCAGCGGCAAGACCGAAACTTTTCTATATCCCATTGCCAACATGCTGCTTACGGACCCTGAGCCGGACAAGCCCGGCGTAAGGGCATTGCTGATCTATCCGATGAATGCATTGGCCAACGACCAGCTCTATTACCGCATCGCCCCGATGTTTGGGCGCCATTTAGAAGAGTACGGCATTACCTTTGGACGTTATACCGGCCAAGTAAAGGCGAACGCAAAGCGTAGCGAAGAAGAAAGTCGTCTCTTTTCCAACCAAAAACTGATGCATGCATTGGGTTCGCCAGACCAACTTCCGCAGAATTGGCTGCTTACTCGCGAGGAAATGCTGACCAATCCGCCTAAGGTGCTGATTACCAATTACGCAATGCTGGAGCACTTGCTTTTACTGCCACGCAATGCCCGATTGTTTTCCGCCAACGCTCTTCGCTGCATTGTTCTGGACGAAATACACACTTACAGTGGGGCACAGGCTACCGAGGTGGCATTCCTATTGCGCAAACTCAAGAACCGGTTGGGTACTGAAGTGCCGCTTCAGGTTTTTGGTACTAGCGCTAGTCTTGCCGATGGAAAGGATGAGAAAGAGAAGCGCGCGATCGAAGCGAAGCTAAAAGCATTCGCTAGCGACCTCTTTGCTGAAGAATTGCATGAGGTGGTGCGTGGCAAACGTATTGTGCATGACAGATTGCGGCAGATTGTAGGAGCAGAGTTTTCGCTATCCGCTGTTGAATGGATCAAGTTAGGCGGAGTGCTGGAGGAGGTGGCTCACCTCCACGATGCCGATTGTCAGACGGACGCCTGGAATGAGTGCCTAACTCGCAACGGGATTGATCGACGAGACCTGATGAGTCCATCGGACCAGCCCCTCGGCCCTTTTCTGGAAGAGTGCTTCGCAGCAAATCGGGAAATCCGGCGTGTTGCGGCGTCACTGGATCAAACGGGCGTGAAGGCCTTTCGTGAGTTGGCATTGCAGGTATTCGATCCCGCGTCGAAATCCCTCAGTGACGCCGAACGGTATCAGGCACTCAGCGCCGTTATCCGCATGGGCATGTTGGCGCGCATGGATGAAGATAGTTTCCCTCTCCTCCCGGGGCGCTATCACATAGCCGTCAACAGTATCGAAGGCATTTCTGTACGCCCCGATGCCAATGGTGAGGGGTGGCGCGAAATAAAGGCGGCGCGGCATCACCATGACAGTCAGCTTGGTTATTTCTATCCATTGATGGTCTGCCGCAAGTGCGGACAGCCTTATCTGGAAGGCTTCGAAGAGGCTGGCCGTCTGCATTCGCGCCGCCCCGACCAAGGCGACGCTCGTGCTGAGCGAAGGGTCTATTGGCTGGGGAAGCCAAGCGATCATGTGGATGATGAAATCGATGAGAGCGAGGAGACGTCTGCGTCGCCATATCAGAAGCATTGGCTGAATCCGTTGACAGGTGAATTAGCGCCTGGTGACGAAGCGATCCCACTTTTTGCTATTCAGACTGTGCACGATGAAGAGGAAAAGGCTTGGTATGTACGGCAATGCCCTGCATGCGGAGGCAATGCCAGTGGAGCGGAGGCGGAGGTGATCACCCGAATGCATCCAGGGAACGAGGCTCTGGGCAGTGTAGTAACGCAAAGAGTATTGGAAGCACTTCCTGGCGCCGAGATTGACCATAGCGATCCAAGACCGGCCCAAGGCCGTAGTCTTCTTAGCTTCTCGGACAACCGTCAGGATGCAGCCTTTTTCGCCCCGTACTTCGAGCGCACCGCTGCTGATCTGGCCTTACGTAGCGCCATCCGGCAGGTGTTAAAGGAGTGTGAACAACCATTGGATGCGCGACAGTTGGCCGAGCAAGTTTTTAAGCATTGGCAAGGCGATGGGCGACAGCCAATATTGCTGGATGCCAATGGTGACATCCGGACCGCGCGACAGGACGTTACTAGCCAATTGCTTGGCGCAATAGGTGCGGAATTCTGTACCCCCGCTGGTCGGCGCAATTCACTTGAAGCACTGGGTGTGGCTCGCGTCACCTACGAATCGAACCGCCTCAACATGTTGCGCAAGAAAGTCCTATGCTTTTGGCCAGAGGAATTGCCAAGGGACGAAGTTGGTGTAGACGCCTTGATTCACTTTCTATTGGAGAACATCCGACGTGACAAGGCACTAGCCAGGTTTTACGCAGTGGATCTGCGCGATGAATTCACTTGGGGAAACTATTCCCAGCACCGGAGTTTCGACATTGAAGGCGGGGATGAGTCGGTAAAGTCCCGATGGCTTCCATCGCCTAAGCGCCACAACCGACGAACTTGGTATCTGGTAGAGCAATTGCAGGTACCACATGATCAAGCCTTTGCCTTCCTCCGCCAGTTCTGGGATGCAATGACTAAACCGCCGATTGCCTTGATGATGCGATACAACCCGGGCTTCGCACTTGATGGAGAGGCAATTCGAATTTCATCGAGTGATCGTTTTCCCCTGTACGTTTGCAAGAATTGTGGGCTGCGCCAGCCACACGTGCTTAAAGGATGTTGTACTGCCTTTCACTGTCGCGGCGAGGTCGAAGAGATCGGCGCGGCAGAGAGAGAGGTCATGCGGACCCGCAACCATTACCTTGCCTCATATGAGGAGCCGAACCATGTCACGGTGCGTGCGCGGGAGCATACGGCCTCCCTTTCAACAGACTTGCGTGAAGCGATAGAGAGGGATTTCTCGGAGGGCCGCATCAATGTCCTATCGTGCACGACGACGATGGAGATGGGGGTGGACCTAGGTGACTTAGAGGCGGTGATAAACCTTAACGTGCCACCGGGCATTGCTAACTATCAACAGCGCACTGGGCGTGCTGGTCGTCGTGCTCAAGCCGCCCCTTTTTGTGTCACGGTTGCACGAAACACTAACTATGATCAGTCAGTCTTTCGTGAATTCAGCAGCTATCTTGAGTCGCAGCCCGGCATCCCCTTCATTCGATTGGCCAATCCTGAACTGTTCTGGCGCCACCAGCAATCGATTCTGTTGGCACACTTTCTGCGACATAAGATTTCGGATCAGGACATCAATGCGCCGTCACTCAAGCACTTGTTTGGTGATGTCTTTGGGCAAGACGCCATACGTCTATTCACCGATGAAATTATGCAGTGGTTGGAGGATAGTCCAGGCAAGGAGGCGATACAGGAAGCCGAAGCCCTACGCAATCAACTGTCGGCGGCGCTGAGAGCCATTGGTTGCAGCGGCGTACCTCTTGTGCAGCGCTTCACGGCCAATATGCGTGAATTTGCTGCTGACGTCAGCGAGCGATGGACGAAATATACAGAGAAGATGACGGAAACCGCTAAAGCAAGCGACTTTAAAAAGGCGGCGTACTGGCAACGTATGCGCGATGACTATATGGGACAGTTCCTGATTAGTCAGCTTTCCAGTAGAGGTTTGATTCCTACCTACAGCTTCCCTGTGCACTCATTGAGCTTAGAGGTGATTCAAGAAAACCGTTCGCAGCAGGGGCGGGCTTGGGGTAACGGGGATGTGGCGCTCAGTCGTGATGCCAGCCAGGGCATCAGCGAATACGCGCCAGGCGCCGAAGTAGTTGCAAATGGCCGTATCTGGACTAGCTACGGCTTGGCGCATTACCCAAAGGCCTTTATGCCGGAACGCTGGTACGTGGCCTGTCTTGAGTGCTTCCATGTGGACGTCGGTGACACGAAAGAAGAATTGCCGCCCGCTTGCTCTAATTGCGGCGCCCTTGACGGTAGGCGCAAGCGTAGATTTATTGAACCTCATGGTTTCGTGACCAGCTACGCAGATAGAAAGGGACGCGACCCAGGGAGCAATAGGCGCCGAGTTAAGCCCGCGGACGAGGCCCGTCTTATTGCGTCACCTCGCGACGATGTATTTTCGGAAACTGATCTTCCTTACTTGCGTACCGCATTGTTAGATCCGCAGGGGCGAGAGCAGGACGGGCTTCGCGGCACGCTGTTCATTGCAAATAGAGGCGTTTATGGCGAGGGGTATGTTCGTTGCCCGCGCTGCAACTTTGCCACCACGATCAAGCCGCATGACGGGGGTAAGCCTTCGAAGGGAAAGACGAAGGACATAAATGGGATGGGTGCCGTTGGAAATTTCATCAACCTTCTTCATAGCGATCCAAATACTGGCTTGCGGTGTCCAAATGAACAGCTATCCAAGCTGGGTTTGGATTTCGTGCATCGCTTCGATACTGATGTACGCCTATTCCGATTCCTTCATCCACTACCAGATCCAGAGCAAGGAGAGATTGCCGCACGACGTTTTCATGACCGAGTAGCCCGTACGGTCGCTGAGGCCCTACGCTTGGCGGTCATCGAGTTGTTGCAGGTGCAGTCTGGGGAGGTGCGTGCCACTTACCGACTTTATGGAACCACGGGTAATACTCTGGAGGTAGTTCTGTATGACGCAGTTCCCGGAGGCGCCGGTTATTGCGCTCACCTGGGAGAAGCTGGCTTTTCCTTTGATGGACTGCTGCGTCGCGCTCGTAATCGCCTAGATTGCAAAGCACAGTGTGACTCTGCCTGCCGTACGTGCTTGTGTGACTATAGCAACCAACGCCATTGGGATAGCTTTGATCGCCTTTCTGCCCTTGCTTGGATCGATGCGCTTCTCGATCCGAGACCGCAGCATGACGGACCTGGGCACTACGTACGGTGGGCTAAGCCAAGCTTGGGTGGCTTGAACGATCGCTTCACGAATTACAAGACGATACATCTGGTTGCCCGGAGTCTTGTTGAGCAGACTAGTTATTCTGAGGAGAGCCTCAATTTGCTTTTGCAGTGGCTGCAAGAAGGTAAATCCATACATATCCATCTGGCCAACAAGCTGGAAGACAAACCAAAATCTCAAGCTGCTCTTACCCTCTATCGGCGCCTTAGTCCCTACGTTCAAGAAGAGCGGCTGCATCTTTACCGGATACCCGATGGTACCGATATGGTGTGGGACGACCTCCCGAGAGTTTTTGCCGGAAGTGAAATCAATCTTCCGGTCATACGGCAACATTTTGCAGTGCAACCGCTCATGGAAGGACTTGTCGCTGCGCCTGCCGATACCGGAGTAATTGACGAAACACTCAGTGCAGATTTGAGCCAATTTGTTTCTCGTTCCATTCCCTTACCGCAAGATGTTCTGCGAGAGGGTGAGCGGATGTCTCTGTGGGAATTGGGTGCTGGTGAGAAGCGTGACTTCCCGGCAATGTTTGATGTTATTGCAGAATGTAGGATCAAAGACTTGGTGATTCGAGACCCTTACTGTGGTTCAGGGCCGAATCGTGGAAAACTTAAGTCCTTCATTGCTACTCTTAAATCCCTAGTGGGTGAGATTCAACACACAGCCATTCACTGCAAGGAAAGCCGCGACAAAGATGGAAACATCGAGTTTTATCTCGACGTCGAAAGGCATGTTGACGATATTCTGGTTTCATTAGGACTGGAGAACCGAGATGTCGACGTTCACCCGCTCAAAGGGAGTGGGCGGACCTTTCATGACCGTGAGATCGACATTACGACGGTTACTGGCGACGGTTGTGACATCACATACCGTTACTTCCTGACGGGAGGAATTGATTATCTGATGGACGAGCGTTCTGCTACACGCGTTTTTTGTGTGCAGCTATGATTCAGTCATGATGCGAACACGCCCGATTGGTAGCTTCGCTTATCTGCGATCGCAGTGCTTTCGCCCCGTGATTTCAGTCACATCAACAACTCGGCTGAATTGACGTAATCCCTTTTCCGGCTTTGCGTGACATGTTTATCGCGAACAATTCAATTTCGGCCTGTTTGGCATGAGCATCAGTAGACGGAAGTACCACTATAGAAATCATTGTGACTAAACACTGCCTGTCGTGTCGAGAGTTCGTGGGAAACGCCCGTGAGCATGGCTGCATACTACGCTCCAGAATTGTCCTTCAAGTCAGGCCTTCGCTACCCTCACTGCTGGGTGGTTTCGGCCTTGATCGCGAGCCACTTGCCGTTGCGCAACTCAAGCAGGTATTCCTCGAGGGATTCGAATCGATAGGGTTTGCCCGATTGGCGACCCTGTTCGATTACCACCGACCGCACAGTGATCCGATCGCAGGCCGCACCAGCCGGCTTGCCCTCGGTCGACACACGGCGCTGCTTGT
>Ga0172380_10007985_pt1 | contig 11740 bp, 10 predicted proteins | sample Leawe162metaG_FD_119747 | JGI IMG/M metagenome (GOLD analysis project Ga0172380, IMG submission 119747) | Leachate microbial communities from a municipal landfill in Southern Ontario, Canada - Leachate well 162 metaG | ecosystem: Engineered > Solid waste > Landfill > Unclassified | place... | reverse complement strand
TCATCCTCCAGCAGCAATTGGGTCAGCCGTGTCAGTACGGACGCTATGTCCGGTTGCGCCAGTTCGGATCGAGCCGGGGAGGCCTGGGGGGACAGCAGGGGGAGCAAGCCATCGGTCAGTTGCTGCTGCATCTGCAACCCCTGCTCGGCCAGGGGTAACAGGCTGCTGGCATCGTCTCCCCGGGTGATGGCACTCTCCAGCCGGGCCGCTATGTCCCGTAGCGGGTCGGCGCCCAGGGTGGCGGCTATGCCCTTGAGAGTATGGGCTTGCCGATGCGCCTCTTCGCTATCGTTGTTCTGCAGGGCGGCGATCAGATGCTGCATGGGTTGAACGCCCTGCTGGGCGAAGCGGCGCAGCAGGTCCCGATACCACTCCCAGTTATGCATCAGGCGCTGCAGTGCTGTCTCTGCCTTGAACCCGAGCGCCTGCAACTGCGCCTGCAAGGGCTCCTCGCGCTGGGTCACCGAGGACTTGATCCGCCCCCCGGTTTCACGGCTGAAGGAGGTCGCCCAGCGCTGCAGGGCGGCATAAAGCTTGTCGGGATCTATGGGTTTGGCGATGTGGTCATCCATGCCAGCCTCCAGGCAGCGCTCCCGATCGCCGGCCATGACATTGGCCGTCATCGCCAGGATCGGGATGTGATGCCCCTCGCGCTCCTGCAGGCGCAGTAGCCGGGTAGCGGCCAGCCCGTCCATCACCGGCATCTGCATGTCCATCAGGATCAGGTCGTAGTGCGCTTGCTCCGCCATCTTCAGGGCGATGGCGCCATTGGCGGCTATGTCGACCTTGGCCCCGACCGCTCGCAGCAGCTCCCGCGCCACCTGCTGGTTCAGCTCGTTATCTTCCGCCAGCAGTATGGTGAGCCCGTCGAAGCGGTAGCTGTGGGCCGGTTGTTGTGACTTGAAGGCGACCGGCGTGGCTTGCTGGCCAAACAGACCTATGACGGTATCAAACAGCACTGAGGCGCACACCGGCTTGACCAGTACCCGGTCAAATCCGGCGGCCTCCGCCTCGCGAAATACCTCCTCCCGTCCGTAACCCGTCACCATGACCCGGTAGGGGCGTTGGGTGAAGCCGCGGGCGATGAGGCGGCGACCCGTTTCTATGCCATCCAGCCCCGGCATGTGCCAATCCAGCAGCACCACCTCATAGGGTCTCCCCTCCTGCTCGGCGCTGGCGATCATCTGCAGCGCCTGCTGGCCAGACTCTGCGGTGTCCACCACGAAGCTCATGCTGCTCAGCAGAGCGGCCAGTATGGTGCGGGAGCTGGCGCTGTCGTCGGTTACCAGCATGCGGCGGCCGCGCAGATCCAGGCTGGGCAGGTAGCGGGATCTGTACCTGCCCCGGCCAAGGCGGGCGGTAAACCAGAAGGTGCTGCCCTGGCCCGGTTCGCTCTGCACCCCCACCTCGCCTCCCATCAGCCCAGCCAGTTTGCGGGAGATGGCGAGTCCGAGGCCGGTGCCGCCGTACTTGCGGGTGGTGGAGCTGTCCGCCTGCTGGAAGGATTGGAACAGCCGCTGCTGCTGTTCCTGGCTCATGCCGATCCCCGTGTCCTGCACCGAGCAGTGCAGCAGCACCTCTTGCGGCAGCTTCTCCAGGCAGCTGACCTTGACCAGGATCTCGCCCTGCTCGGTGAACTTGACCGCGTTGTTGGCGTAGTTGATCAGGATCTGGCCGAGGCGCAGCGGATCGCCATAGAGCAGGGTATCGAGCTGGTGGTCGACCTCGAACAGCAGCTCTATGCCCTTGGCTTCGGCCTTCTCGCCCACCAGGGTCGCCAGGTTTTCCAGTACATGGTCGAGATCGAATTCGATCCGTTCCAGATCCAGCTTGCCGGCCTCGATCTTGGAGAAGTCGAGGATGTCGTTGATGATGCCGAGCAGGTGCTGGGCGGAGCGCTGGATCTTGCCCACGTAGTCGAACTGCTGTGGGTCGAGCCGGGTTTGCAGGGCGAGGTGGGCCATGCCGAGGATGGCGTTCATGGGGGTGCGGATCTCGTGGCTCATGTTGGCGAGAAAGTCGCTCTTGGCCCGGGTCGCGCTCTCCGCCAGTTCATAGGCTTGTTCCAGTTCCTGATTCTTGGTCTGCATCACGGCGAACAGCTCTTCCCGGGTCGGCTCGGCGAACTGCTGCTGCATCTGTTGCAGCATGCCGTCATCCGGCCAGTGGGGCAGGTGGCAGACCAGGGCGATGGCACTGTCCGAGTGAGATACCAGCCGTATGGTGCCATGAGCGGCGCCAGAGGAACCGGGTTGCAGCGGTTCATCGGCGGCCAGAGAGAGCCAGAGCTCCTGCGTCTTGCTCTCCAGCCACAACCGCAGTTGCAGCCAGCCGGTCGTCGCCGCCAGCTGGCGCACCAGCTCCGAGGTGGCCCCCGCCAGCGGGGCCACGAAGGTGGGGCTCTTGTCGATGCAGGTGAGAACCTGGATCACCTTGCGTCTGGCGGTGAGGGCCGCCGCCGGGCCAGAGAGCCGGATGTCACCTATCAGCTGTTGCATCTAGTCTTCCTCCTCCGGTTGCACCCGCAATATTATGCAGCTCGCGTCGTCCGTGCTGCGGCCGCTGTGGGCTATGACCTGGCGAGCCAGGGTGGCGGGATCCGCCCCCAGTTCCAGTGTGCCGTCGCGCAGGTTGAGTGATTCGCTGATGCCATCCGAGTAGAGCATCACCACATCCCCCGGTACTATGGGTTGACGCTGCAGCAAGGGGGTTGGGAAACGCTCCCCCAGCACGCCGTCGCGGGAGATGCCGCGCCAGGGCTCGTGGCCACGCAGGCAGATGCGGGTATTGCCGATGCCGGCATAGCTCAGCTCGCCGCGTTCGCCATTGATCAGCGCCACGCCGGCGGCGGCTCCCCGGGTGCCGATGCAGTGCTGGTGGAGCAGTTGCAGCAGACGGGCGGGCTCCTGCTCCCGGCTGTTGTGCAGCGCCTCCTCGAGGATCTGCACCAGCTTGTTGGCCGAGGCGCCGTGGCCGCTCACATCGATCAGCACCAACGAGACCCCGTCGGGGCCGGGACGGATAAAGGCCAAGTCGCCCGAGACCCGCTCCGGATAGCAGGGCCGGTTTTCGCTGGCCCACACCAGTGTCAGCGCGCGGGTGTTCGACACCTGAGTGGGCAGGGTGACGCGGGCCATCGAGGGTGCCGCCCCGAGCCACTTGCGGGCCTGTACCAGGGTGCCCCCCTCGGGCGGGGTGCTGATGGTGAGTTCGGACATCATGCGCCGCACGCCGGGCAGCCCCAGCCCAAGCGTGCCCGAGGTGCTGTAGTGATCCTGCATGGCCTGGTGCACGTCCGGGATGCCGGGCCCCTTGTCACGGGCGATGATGTCGATGCAGGGGCGTCCCTTGGGGTGATTGAGAGCCAGGGTGATCTCCCCCTTCGTGGCGTATTTCAGGATATTGCTGCCAAGCTCGGAGACCACGGTGGAGAGCATGGCGCGGTCCACCTCGGACAGGCTGGCGATGAAGGGGAGACGACGCACCGCCATCACCGTCAGGTGCAGGTCGATGTCGTGGCGCAACGGATACCTGGCTTCCTGCGCTGTCTGTTCCAGTTGCATGGGATTTACTCCTCGGCCTTGAGGCGATTGACATGGGCGAAGGCATCGTCCATGTCGATGAAGCAGCGCAGCTGTCCCGGCTGCGCCTCGGCCAGCGCCAGAAAGGCGGCGATCCCTGCATTCAGCCCGACCAGCAGGCAGATGGCGCCGAGCAGGCGGCACACGTCGGCCAGCTTGCACACCTGTCTGAATTCGTGGTGATCGAGCAGCATGACGCCGGAGAAGTCGAGCAACACGGCGCGCTGACGGCCCTGTACCAGCCGTTGGGAGAGGGTCTGCATCAGCAGTTGCATGCCGTCGTCACCGAGATCGGGACGCATGCTGACCACGACGCAGTCAGCCACATTGGCTATGCCCAGATCGTTGTTGAGCTGCATGGTCATGGTCGGCTCCTAGAGGGTGGATCCGACCCGCTTGAGGGCAATTTCGAAGGCATCCCTCAGGGTCGCCGTGGTGCGGATATCGCCGACTGAGACCCCCAGCTCCACCATGGTGCGGGCGATGGCGGGAGAGACCCCTGAGATGATGGCCTCGCATCCCATGAACTGGGTCGCCTTGGTGATCTTGATCAACTGGTTGGCGACCCCGGTATCCACGGTGGCAACGCCGGCTATGTCCAGCACGAAGACCCGGGCCCGGGTCTCGGCAATCTTGGTAAGCGACTTGTTCATCACGTCGGCGGTACGCATGGAGTCTATGATCCCCACCAGTGGCAGCAGCAGGATGCCGTCCCAGATGGGGGTGACCGGGGTCGACATCTCCTGCAGCGACTTGTGCAGCTCCTCGCGCACCCTGGCGGCCTCTTCCGCCTCCTCCATGGCTCGTTTGAGCTGACGGTGCTGCTCCACCTGGGCCGTGATGTCGGTGGCAAACTTGACGATCTTGCTGGGCTTGCCGTTCAGATCCAGCACCGGATTGTAGGAGCCCTGGATCCAGACCTCCTCGCCCTGCTTGCCGAGCCGGCAGAACTCGCCGGCCAGGTACTCGCCGCGGCGCAATGTCTCCCAGAAGGCGCGATAATCGGGCGACTGGGCGTAATCCGGGTCGACCAGCAACCTGTGGTGCTGACCCTTCAGCTCCTCCAGTTGATAGCCCACTATGTCGAGAAAGCGCGAGTTGGCATCCAGAATGGTGCCATCCAGGGAAAACTCCACCTTGCCCATGACCCGGCTCAGGGCATTGATCTGGCCCTCGAAGTTGGCGTTGAGCTGCTTTTGTTCGGTCAGATCCATGGCGTATTCGATGATCCGGATCAGCTTGCCCTGTGCATCCAGCATCGGGCTGCAGGTGTCCAGGGTCCACACATCTCGCCCCTGCTTGTCCAGCCGGTGGAACTCCCCCTCCTGTGGCTGGCCGCTGCGCAGTGCCTCCCAGAAGGCGGTATAGGATGGGGATTGCGCCTCATCCCGCGAGAGCAGTACCTCGTGGTGTTGACCCTTGAGTTCGTCCAGCGAATAGCTCATGAGGGCGAGAAAGCGCGGGTTGGCGTCTAGGATCTGCCCGTCGGGGGAGAGTTCGAGCCGCGCCAGCATCTTGTCGATGGCGTCCATCTGGGCTTGGTGAGGGGATGATGCTGAGCCGGTCTTGGGGGAATGGGCAGAGGTGTGTGCGTCCATGGCATCTCCAGTGAGAGAATGTCGTTGATGTTGATATCAATAAAGGGTGTTAAGCAGTTATAGCTCACGCGGGCTCTTTAGGCCTGAATTAAGGGTCAAAAGGGGCTGGTGGCGATCAGATGCGACGATCGCTCGGGTGAGGCCACATTCACGCGGTGCCTGGTGTTCATCCCGTGTGGAAAATGCCGGTTGGCGCGAGTCACCTGGTTCTGTTTTGTGGCCGGTTTCACGGTTTCGGTCGACAGCATGGGGCAGGATTGGCACCCTGTTTTATTCACGTCACGAGTCATACCATGCCCGCTTTCCCCCGTCTTGCCCTGCTAGCCTCCCTGCTCGCCGCGACCCTCAGCCTGCCCGCCATGGCCGATCAGGCCGTGACCAGCCCGACCGGTGTCACGACTGTGACTCTGGCCCGGCAGGCGCCCATTCACTGGGTGTCGGTGGCGCAGATTGCCGCCAGTCTGGATGGCCTGCCGCCGATGGCGGTGGGCTTCGACATCGACGACACCCTGCTCTTCTCCAGCCCGGGTTTCTATCGCGGCAAGCAGGAGTTCTCGCCCAACGACGAGAGCTACCTCAAGAATCCCGCCTTCTGGGAGAAGATGAACAACGGCTGGGATGCGTTCAGTGTGCCGAAAGAGGTGGGCAAGGCGCTGATCACCATGCACCTCAAGCGCGGCGATCATATCTATTTCGTCACGGGTCGCTCGGCGACCAGGACCGAAACGGTGAGCCAGACGCTGCAGCAGACCATGGGGATCCCGGCCGATCGGCTCAATCCGGTGATCTTCGCCGGCGATCAACCGGGTCAGAACACCAAGGTGCAGTGGCTCAAGGATAAACAGATGAAGATCTTCTACGGCGATGCGGACGGGGATATCAAGGCGGCGCAGGCCGTGGGTGTGCGCGGCATACGCCTGCTGCGGGCAGCCAACTCCACCTACCGGCCGCTGCCGCTGGCGGGCGCTTTGGGGGAAGAGGTGATAGTCGACTCCCAGTTCTGATCGCCGTCTTGCGGTTGGCAAAAGGGCCGGCTCCTGTCAGGAGCCGGCCCTTTTTTCCTGGCGTCTAGCGGGCGGCGAAGGTATTGCAGCTGGCGGGTTTGCCGCTGTCAAAGCCGCGCTTGAACCAGGCGTAACGCTGGGCCGAGCTGCCGTGGGTGAAGCTGTCCGGGATCACCCGGCCCTGGCTCTGCTGTTGCAGGCGGTCGTCACCTATGGCCTGGGCGGCGTTGAGCGCCTCTTCCAGATCGCCGTGCTCCAACACCTGCTCCCGCTCCATGTAGTGGCCCCAGATGCCGGCGAAGCAGTCGGCCTGCAATTCGAGTTTGACCGACAGCTTGTTCTGCTCGGCGCGGCTCAGTCCCTGTTGTTGCTGGCGCATCTTGCGCTCTATGCCGAGCAGGTTCTGCACATGGTGACCCACCTCGTGCGCCACCACATAGCCCTGGGCGAAGTCGCCGTCGGCTCCCAGCTTGTCGCGCATCTCCTGATAGAAGGAGAGGTCTATGTAGACGGTGCGATCCGCCGGGCAGTAGAAGGGACCCATCACCGACTGGCCCTGACCGCAGCCGGTACGGGTTGCGCCGCGATAGAGCACCAGTTTGGGGGCCTGATAGGGGTTGCCGCTCTGCTGGAAGATCTCGCCCCAGGCATCTTCGGTGGAGGCCAGCATCACCGAGGTGAACTTGGCCAGGGGATCCTTGGCCGGCTGAGACACCTCCTGACGCTGGGGCTGGCTCTGGGTCGTCGGCTCGTTGAGCAGGGGGGAGAGGTCCACCCCGTAGTAGCCGGCCACCATGACTACCACCAGCAGGATAAGGCGACCCTTGCCGCCGATGGGAAGCCCGCCACCGCCGCCCTGTTGGCGCCTGTCTTCCACATTGTTGCTCTCACGGCGATTCTGCCAGCGCATAGCCTTGCTCCCCTCATGTGCAATGGCAGTAATGATAATGGCTGGCGGTGCGGCTTGCCTAACGGGGCCAGGCCAGCGGCAGGGCCGCAATCGGCTGGCAAGCGCGTTTATTCGGCCCAGGGCATCTCGGGCAGGGAGTCCAGAAACTGGGCGTAACGCTCGAGGTTGAAGGGGCCCTGTTCCGCCTCCATCGCCATCAGTTCGGCGCCGAGGGCACAGGCTATGTATTGCAGCGCCTCTTCCCGTGGGGTGCCCTTCATCACCAGCCGCATCAGGGTTGCCTTGACCTGCAACGGGTGGCCATCGATCAGCTGGTTGTCGACCATCTCCAGCAGGGTCTGTTCGTCAAAGAACTCGGTGGGTTCGCTCATGTTCAACTTCCTCGTCATGTCATAAAGGGTGCCAGTATAGCCACAATGCTATTAACACATTGAAATATGTCGATAAAAACATTCCTGTGAGGCCGCTTTTTGTTACCCATACTTACTGAGGGTTTGCTGTCGGCAAACGAAAGACATCATAAAATTGCATGGACGGATATCAAGATGCCCACCATAGACTCGCTGTTATCCAAGCCCCAAAATCTGCCCAATGTGCCCGAAGTCATGCGCGATCTGGTGCAGACCTTCAGTGAGAAGGAACCGGATATCCTGTTGATCGCCAAGAAGATCAACAAGGACCCCGTCATTTCGGCCAAGCTGCTGCGGCTGGCCAATTCCGCCAAGTTTGGCGGCAGTCGCCAGGTCGCCACCGTCAACGAGGCTGTGGTGCGACTCGGGGTCGATGTGGTGCGCAACATGGTGCTGGCCTGCGGTCTGACAGGCTCCATCAATGCGGTGCCCGGCATCGACCTCAAACACTTCTGGGGCAAGGTGTTCGACGTGGCCGAGCTGGCCAGGCGGCTTGCCAGGCTCAAGGGCATGAAGGGGGAGGAGGTGTTCACCTGCGCCCTGCTCTACGACATGGGGCGGCTCATCATGCATGTGGGGTTGCCGGAGAACATGGTGAACCACATCAAGGATCTGGAGCCCAGCAAGGGGCGCGCCAAGGCCGAGGAGCTGGTGGTCGGCTTCAACTATGCCCAGACAGGGGCCGAGATGGCCAGGCGCTGGCAATTTCCCCTCAGCATCTGCCATGCGGTGGAGTATCACTACAACCCCTTGCTGGCCAAGGAGTTCTCTGCCGAGGCTGCGCTGATCCACCTGGGCATAGTGCTGGCGGCGCAGTCGGATGTGGGGGAGGAGGCGCCGCCCGAGTGGCCCGTCCAGGTGGCCGAGCGACTCGGTCTGGCCTGGCCGGATTGTGCCGCCGTGTTCATGGCCTTGCGCGAGCAGGGCAATGGCTATGCGGGTCTGCTGGCGGCCTGAGCCTGCTCATCCTGTTATCGGGGTCGCACTGCGGCCCTTTTTCATGGGGTTTGCCTTGCCAATGAGGCGGAGCAGGGGCAGTCTTGAGGGCCTGTTTTTGTTGAAAAGAGTCCTTGCCATGATCCTCTCCGAGCGCCTGCTGCTGCGCGAACTGACCACAGCCGATGCCCCCTTCATTCTCGAACTGCTCAACGACAGCGACTTTCACCGTTATATCGGGGATCGCGGCATACGCACCCTGCTCGACGCCGAAAACTACATCCAGCAGGGGCCTGCCGTCAGCTATGCCCGCCATGGCCACGGCCTCTATCTGGTCGTGCGCAGGAGCGATGAGGCCAGGCTCGGCATCTGCGGCCTTATCAAGCGCGATACCCTGCCCTGCGAAGACATAGGCTATGCCTTCCTGCCCGCCTATCGGGGTCAGGGTTACGGCGTAGAAGCGGCGCAGGCTGCGCTGCAAGATGGTCGGGAGAGGCTGGGGATAGAGCGAGTGATCGCCATCGTCACCCCGGGCAACGAGCGATCGGTGGCACTGCTGGCCAAGCTGGGGCTGGTGCGCAGTCGTCTGGTCAAGCTGAGCGAGGATGCTGATGAGTGTCTGCTGCTGGAGGCAGTCGGAACTCAAACCTGTCCGGTCTGAAGCGTACAGCGGCGAGGCGTGGCTGACAGTCTGTGATGGAAGGCGCTGTGAGTAGCGCTGGTGCAGGAGAAATTAAGTTCAAGAGGTGAAACAAAGAGGCCGCCGTGAGTTGCGGCCTGTCTGCATCGGGCGCTGCCGGTTGGCAGGCAGGATCAGTTGAGGTCTTCGATGGAGAACTCGCCAGCGATACCATCACAGGAGATGGCGAAACCGCCGCTGAAACGGGTGCTGAACTGGATCAGGAACGCATCGGAATCCTGCTCTTGTGGAGGCAGGTTGATGGGTTTGCTGCGACGCAGGGGCTTGTGTGTATGTATGGCTTTCATCATGGTATTTCTCTATATAAATTAAGTGTTTGCTCCTTGTTTTTGCAAATTTCAGGTTAATGGGCGCGGTCAACCGCCAGGGTCGACAAGCGCGCAGGAATACCCAGCCCGAGTCACGGGCGTCTGCACTGTCAAGGAATATGCTGATGCATAAATCAAATTGGGTGGGCAGAACGGGTCTGCGCCGTGAGAGCCGGGCAACGCAGGCAGACAGCCTGACGGTTCTCGAGGCGAGTAAATCAGAGGAAGGTTATGTAGGTACTGGCAGGATTCATCTAACGTTGAAGCATTGCGAACATAAACAGGGCTGATTAACTAGCCGGTGCGCATTCTCTCCTCGATATGAATAAAAAGCAAACAATTATTTGGTGATTTTGTCTCAAATCCGTTTTTTTAGTATCGCCAGCCACAAAAAGGGCTCCCGTCGGGAGCCCTTTTGCATGATGCCAACCGGGGTCAGCGGGTGACTCAATAGTCGCCTGTGGCCTTCTTGGCGGCGGTGATCATGGGGGTGATGGTCATGCCCTGCACCACGATGGAGAACATCACCACCGAGTAGGTCATCACCAGGATCACTTCCCGCAGATCGACGCCGTGTTCCGGCAGCATCATGACGCCGGAGGGCAACGCCAGCGCCATGGCCATGGCCAGACCGCCGCGCAGACCGCCCCAGGTGAGGATCCGCACCGAGAACTTGTTGTAGCTGCGATAGCGGCGGAAGGCCATGTAGGGCAGCGACACGCTAATGAAGCGGGCGGCCAGACAGAGGGGAACCGCGATGACCAGCAGGATCCAGTCTTGCCAGGCGAGCTCCAGCAACACCAGCGCCAGACCGATCAACAGGAACAGCAGGGCGTTGAGGAACTGATCCATCAACTCCCAGAAGTGATCCAGGTGGTGCTTGCTCTGCTCGGAGAAGCCGGACTGGCGGGTCCAGTTGCCGATCATGATGCCGGTGACCACCATGGCCAGGGCGCCGGAGACGCCGATCATGTTGGCGAAGGCGAAGCCGGCAGTCGGGATGCAGAGGGTCAGCAGCAGCTCCAGGGAGCCGTCGTCGGTGGCACTGATCATCACGTGGGCGATGAGGCCCAGCACGGCGCCGAACAAGATGCCGCCGAGGGCTTCATGCAGGAACAGGCCGGCCACGCTGCCGAAGGTGGGTTCAACCCCGCCAAAGGCGACGGCAAACACGGTGGCGAAGATCACCAGACCGACACCGTCGTTGAACAGGGATTCCCCTTCGATCTGGATGGCGATCTGGGGGGGCGCCTTCATCTTCTTGACGATGGCCAGCACGGCTATGGGGTCGGTGGGGGAGATCAGGGCCCCGAACAACATGCAGTAGACCAGCGGCAGTTCCCAGCCCAGCAGTTTGGCGATGAACCAGAAACCGTAGCCGATGAGGAAGGTGGAGAGCAGGGTCGCCACTATGGAGAGAATGGTGATCTCCCACTTCTGGCTACGCAATGCCTTCAGGTTGATGCCGAGACCACCGGCGAACAGCAGGAAGCCCAGGATCCCCTTCAGCAGGAAGTTCTGGAAGTCTATGCTCTCCATGGTTTTGACGGCCAGGGGTTCGAGATTGAACCAGCCCAGCTTACCGAACAGCACCAGCAGCGCGGAGATCAGCATGGATCCGGCTGTGATGGCGATGGTGGTCTGGATCTTCACAACATACTGATTGGCAAAGGCGATGAAGATCGCCAAGGCTGCCAGGAAGCAGAGTGTGTAGTAGACGCTCATAGTTATTTTTCTCTTTAGTAAACAGCAAGCACGTATCCCTATTGAGGACGGGCATAGGGTACTCTGGGGTCACATGTTACTCATTACCCATTTATGAGTATATAGGTCGCAATTACGGACAGATAGACGGCTAGATTTCCATTTGATTTGTTTGCTGCTAGGATGAAGTTCACGCAGTTGCATGGATGTAAGAGGAACGAGCGGTGTCGAGCATAGAGTCGAATAAAAAGTCGGACATAAAGAAGAAGCTGGAATCCTGTCTCAAGGAACGGATCCTGATCATCGACGGTGCCATGGGCACCATGATCCAGGGCTACAAGCTGGGTGAGGCGGACTATCGGGGCGAGCGCTTTGCCGACTGGCACACCGACATCAAGGGCAACAACGATCTGCTGGTGCTGACCAGGCCCGGGATCATTCGCGAGATCCACGATCAGTATTGTGCCGCCGGGGCCGACATCCTCGAAACCAACACCTTCAACGCCACTCGCATCGCCATGGCCGATTACGAGATGGAAGAACTTTCGGCCGAGATCAACCGCGAGGCGGCTCGGCTGGCCCGTGCCGT
>Ga0172380_10007984_pt1 | contig 11741 bp, 11 predicted proteins | sample Leawe162metaG_FD_119747 | JGI IMG/M metagenome (GOLD analysis project Ga0172380, IMG submission 119747) | Leachate microbial communities from a municipal landfill in Southern Ontario, Canada - Leachate well 162 metaG | ecosystem: Engineered > Solid waste > Landfill > Unclassified | place... | reverse complement strand
CGCTAAAATTCTTACTTTTACCCATGTCTTACTTTTTTGTGTGGTAACTCAAAAGTAGACATTCCGGGTTAGTCTGCAATATGGCTGACCCGGTTAATTATTTTTACCGGACAACAGTGATTTAAAACTTAAATTTTACCAATATTAAAGGACCCTAGTAAATTATTCCATTTATTTGTAGCTACTTCATATGAATGGCCATTTAGTATTGCTAATCTGGCATTTTTTTTCATTTGATCAAGATCATTATAATTGGATATTGCATAATCCATAAAATACTCTATTTCTTCAACAGTATTATTATGAAGAAATCCATTAACTCCATGAGAAATTACATCGGAAATATCACCAACAGGAGGTACGATTGCGATTAATTCACAGGCCATAGCTTCCAGCATTGCACATGGCAATCCCTCAGAAAGAGAAGACATAACAAATATTTTAGATTCTTGAATATATTTTAAAACATCATTTGTTGTAATAAAAACTACATTTTTTTTAATATTCAATTGAATTATCAATTGTTTAATTTTAGTTTCTAATGAGCCAAAACCAATCAAGCAAAATTTCAAATCCTTATTTTTATTTGCTAATTTACCAAATGCTTTAACAATTATTTCAGGACGCTTGTTTTCATCTAATGTTCCTATATATAGAATATCGTATTTTTTTTTAATAGAATGATCGGGTTTGAATTTTACAACATCTATTGTGCTATGAAGTTGAATAGTCTTATTATAACCAACTTTATTCCAAAAACTAGCTGTATTTTCACCAGGAGTACAAATAATACTTGCATTATCCAAAATTTTCTTAACTAATAATTTGGAAAGTGACTTTTTATAATATCTAATGGTATCCTCATTTATTTCAGAAAAAATAGCCTTTTGTCCAACAAAAACAGACGATAAGTAAGCGTTCAAACCATGCGGGAATATATTGTAACTCAAAATCAGATTTGTATTATTCTTTTTTATTTGATAAATCCCGTAAATAAATGACAAAAACCAATAGATTGGACGAAATCTTAATATCCATGGCAGATGAAGACACAAGATTTTGTCTTCATTGATTTCTAATGGAGTTTTTCGTAAAATAACTACTTGCTCAACAGATGATGATTTACTTAAAGGAATAATTTTATAATTAATTTGACTGGGTTTTAAATTTGCAAATACAAAAATCCTAAACTTCTTAGCCTTATTAAGACTGGTTTTCTCCACCCCAAATTTACCCACCATAATAACCCTAAATAGAAACAAAAAACAAAAATATGTAATCCACTATTGTTTATAATAATTATTTTTAAGCTTATCAATAAAATCTTCGACTCTCAACAGATTACTTCCAAATGAATGGAATTCTCCCTTCTCAAAAACAAAGTCATTGTTCTGAAATGTAAAACGACCAGGTATTTCATTAATTTTCATTTGATATGGAAGAAAACTACCAAATAATGACTGCATTTCGTTGATGAAGAATTTACCATCCAAAGATTCCAAAAAATCGATTGCCATTGAGTCGAAATTACCAATCTCGCAAATGCTTTTTACCATAAATAAAAGTTCTTTAGGTGGCTCAACCCACCCAACCAAGTCTGATCCACTGGCAAACTGACCTTTCAATAGTTTTTGATGTCCTGAATATGTTTCTCTTATTTTTATAATTCTCCATTCCCATTTAATAGGAATGTAATCTTGAATAATTACATAGTGTTTTTGGGACATACCAAATTTTGGGGCAGGAAAAACACTCATTTTACCAAAATGAACTTTTCCAAGTGATAACCGAGGGTCAATAAGCCCAAATATTTGGTGAACATATAGCCTTGCCCTCCATCTACTCTTAATAATTTCAACTCCGCTTGATGATGCACCGCCATTAGTCTTAAAAACTAAGGGATATTGAGCAGAATTAATAAATTCTAATGCTCTTTTTTTATCATAAAAAATATGGGTAGGTGCATGAGGCAAATTATGCGCCTTTAGCCAATAAGCATACATTCTTTTATTTTCATACAAATATAATTCCTTTCTTGATGGATAAATGGGAATTCCTAAATCATCGTTAATAATGCTTAGCCTTTCATCAAACATTGCCTTTTGTTCAGGAATATTTCCTTTGATTCGAACCAAAACACCATCAATCTTTGCAGCTTTTATATTTTCAATCCAATTTTCATCAAGAAAGTCTACTATTTCATAATCAACCCCTAAATCTTCACAAGAATTAATATAACCTTGCACAAAAACATCAATTTCCTTAAAGCTCTTTAATATTCCTAATTTCATTTGTATGGTTCTAATGTTAGTTTATTTAGTCCAGAATTATTTTATCAAATCCCAAAACCTTTTTATATCTGTTTTATAAATCCATTCACTAAAAACCTCACTAATGATTCTACTGGTTTCTCTATAAAAAATAGAAGGGGAATTATTTACTTCATAAAAATATTTTCCATCTTCCAAGTAAATTGGATTTGGAATTGAAGTATAATGAGTGCCCTCGATAGCCCGCCCTGCATCTGCAGCGGCATCAAGAACAAAACACCCTTCTTTAATCCTTCCTAAATCCTTTTTAGTTATAATATGGGCATTGTCATCATCAATTTCAATCCCATTAATAATAATATCAAATTCAGATATGGATTCATAAAATAAATGCATTGTTTTTCTGTAAAATTGGTGTACATCACAACCAAACTTTGAAATAGCAGTATAAGCTCCTTGTGATACATTTCCACAAGCGAGAACTGCTACTTTTGTATTAGAATTTGGTAATAGACCTAAAGATAAAAGTCCATGTAAAGTAGAACTGTAGCCAGCCATGAAACTATTCTTCCAAATAAAGTTCGGCTTTATGAAATCCATAGGAATCTTTTGTCCTTTGTAAAAAATAAATGGAAAAATATTGTCTAAATCCGCAATAACTAATTCCTTTGGTAATGCTTGTTTCTCCATAAAACTTATACCTGAACCAGTAGGATGCGTCCAGCCAATAATCATTTGCCCTTTACGAAGTTTATCGTAGTCTGTGGGTTGAATTAGTTTTAGATTAAATAAAGTGTCACATTCCATGAATATTTCTTCTCTTGATCTGATGGTACAACCTTTGGCTTTATATTCATCATCTGAAATGTTTAAATATTCACCAAAACCCGTTTCAATTACGAGTTCATTTTCAAAATTTTGAATGTGTTCTGGTAAAAGAGCCACCCTTTTTTCGCCAGTGTAATTTGGTTTAATAAATCCTAATTTCATAACATAACAATTTTAAATATTAATGATTAATTTTGGTTTATAATTATAGCATCTTTTGGAATTCAGTTTTAGAAAGTGATAAAAAACATATTGACCTGCTTATCGAGTTTTTTTGTAATAATATTCTGATTTCTTCCTTATTGAATAATGCCTTATCAAAATTTTCTTTTTCAAAATATTGAATTGCACCAGAATTTGTAGACATTTTATCAAGACCGTGATGCTCTTTATACTTATTGTTTTTTAAAATTCTGCCCAAGGCAATTTTAATCCGGCCATAAAAAGTAAGAATATCAGCTGGTGCATACCCCTTTGAAGAAGTTATTCTATTTAATTGCGGCCAAGTCTTCATTAAAATTTTAGAATACAACAATTGACCTTTTAATCTTTTTATAGGATTTGTCTCTAGAAATGGTCTGTAAAATTGTGAAACTTCTGTCTTAGAAATCTCACTGAAAAATTCATGGTCCAAAAAAGGAACTCTTATTTTCGCAATATGCATTCCATTATAAATCCATGTTCCGAATGTATTCCTATATATGTTCTCAAAAGCAAATGTTGAGAACTTTTGATTTAAAGAAAGATCATCTGGCAAACTTAAAAAATAATTTCTCATTTTGATTAAGACTTCCTTTACAGCTTGCCTATCATTTATCAAACCTAACTCCAAAAGAACATTTTCTTGGGTATAAATAATATCATCATTTTGACTACCTGATTTCAGATAATCCAACACAAACTTTGGGCAGACCTCATCGTCCTCACCTTTTGTGCTTGACAATATCTCGCTACCTAAGTACCCTGTTATAATTATTTTATTTTCCCCTGCTAGCTTTTTAACATAATACTGACTCTGAGGATATTGAAACCCATTAAATCCACCAGATAGCCTAAGATAGTCATTTACGCTTTCTTGATAGCTATTCGACAGGTAATTATTATCTAATTCGATAAGATTGTAAGATAACTTTAAACTTTTCGCAATCATCAATGGATTATCAACATCACCATTGCCTTTTTTTCCATAGGAAAAATTAGTAAATTCAACATGATGAAAATGTGCACAAGCTGTCAATGTCCTACCATCAAATCCTCCAGTTAGGGAAATTGCACAAGGTTCATTAAAATATAATTTTGATGTTTTAATGAAAGCATTTGAAATTTTCTCAATACTCGAATTAAAGGATTGAGGAGATTTTGTAAAACTATCAAAGAATCGTTTTTTTCGAACTACCTTAAAGTCTTGGCTTATATCGATTATTTGACCATATTCAAGTCTAATAATTTCCTTATAAAAGGTGGATCCGTCTATTTGGGAATACAAAATTGCTAATTCTGCGTAGAAATCAGAATTATACGTTTTTTTAGCTAAATTAGAAGCCAATATTATAAAAGATGATGAAACTAGTATGTAATCATCATGCTTAGAGTAATATAATGGCAACAGGCTATGTTCATCACATTCAATTGATAACCCTTTGCTGTTATTCCAAAAAGTCAGTAAATAAAAAATACCTTTGGTCTTTGACAAATCAGAAGAGCTATTATCTGTTGCAATAACATCTCCAATAGCAATTTGAGTTCGAATGTCATTTGAATCAACTACATAATCCAAATGAGAAAGTTTCTCAATATAAACATTGTTTAGATCAACAGATACTTTTTTGATCTCTTCACAAAAAGAGTATTTAAATTTATAGGTACTATCTAATTTAATTTTTACAATAAAGTCCATCAATCTTATTTTAATATACTATTCAAGTGAATCCTCCAAATCTATAAAAGTCACTTAATAAAATAGAAAATTATTTAAGTAAAATATCAAAGCTATTACAGATGAAACCGACGCAAATAATTCAAAAAACTTTTTACGTTTAACTTTAAAATTTGTTTTAAAGGATTACGATTATTTGAAAAAAGATATTCAAATATTGGATGAATCAGTTTTTCATAAGAATAGTAAATGCTCCAAAAAGGATATTTGTATATCCAGATTTTTTCATGATTTATTCTTCTTGGGATTTCCTTATATTTAGAATTGTATAGTTCAATATATCCATCTTTGTTAATAATCGGATGATATTGTACACTATATTGATCACCAGAAAAATCAATTGACAATATCATGGACAATGAGGTACGATTTCTATTTAACTCAAGAATTTTCCCATCAAAATATATATCTGAGAAACAAAAATTACCTAAACTGTAATAAACATGTTTTGTGTCAATTATTTCATAGGATTGTAAAGTATGGGAATGATGACCAATAATAATATCGGCACCTGCGTCGAATATTTTCTTGGAAATCAATGGTTGCTCCTTATCGGGATACATGGCCCCTTCCATTTTACCGCCCCAGTGGATACAAACTATTGTGACATCATTGGCTTTACTAAAGTCAGATATTTCAATTAATGACTCTTCTGTAAAATAGTTAAGTTTAACATTTGAATCATTTGGCAATTTGGGGTTTGTGTCTAGTGTTACATAATTTAAAAAACATAGTGATTTATTTTCAAAATTATAATAAAATGGTTTTGCAGCCTCTTTTGTTGTGAATCCGGCGCCAATATAGGAGATCTCATTTCTTTTTAAAAAATTAATCGTTTTTATAAACCCATCCTCCAAATTATCATAAATATGATTATTTGCAAGCAACGCCAACCCAAGATTAATCTCATTAAGATAACTTAATGTTGTGGTATTTGTTTTAAGTCTTGGCTTCTTCAATTCATTCTCACCATTGGCACCTTCTAATGTACATTCAAGATTACCCACGACCAAGTCGGCACTCTTAAGCAAGTTAACTACATTGACAAAAGGGTCAACTCCCTTATTTCTATATTCAATATATTTATCATTCAGACTAATATCCCCCAAAAAATGAATCATCGCTATTTATTTAATTATTAAAGGTGAAATCACTTGTCTAACTTTTCCAAGTGATTGCTTTTCTCGACTTACTTCTTCTGATCTATAGGACAAAGCAAAAAATAAAAATAGATACCCATTATTAAATATATAAGGACGTTGATAAAATGAAGAAATAATAATAAGTAGGGCGATAATTGAATATGATCTATATTCTTTTTTATAAAGAATTAAAAAAATAAGAAAAAAGAGAGAAAAAACATTTAGTAATCCAAAATTATAAAAATATGCCATATAATTTATTCCCTGTGCTCCTTCAATCGCTGAAATATCTATGTTTCCCCCGTATCCATGACCTATCATAATAGCATTAAGGTCTTGGTTAAGAAACTTACGAAAGAAATCCAGTGCTGTCACACTGGTCCTAGTATTTCTTGCAGATGGATTCTCAATGTCAATATCAGAAACCCTTTTACCAATATAATATTCATAAAACGAAGAATTCATTAAAATCAAACCTAAAAAAACAAAGATGACGACTAATTTATACTTACTAACTTGACTTTTATCAAATAAAATCTCCAGTAAAAAATATAAAATTAACAGTACATAAAAAGCCAATGAGAATGAAATTAATCCAATTGCAAGGATGTATTGATTACTCCGTTTATTCAAATTCATCTTCTCTGCCATTAAAATTAAAATACTTATCGCTCCGAGACCTCCTGGCTCCCCCATTATACCAGAAATTCTATAAAAGGTTATCCCTGCAATATTTGTAAATTCCATTGGCTGCAAAACAGTGCCAGGAAATACGATAAATGGTCGACCTTCAAAAATTGTATAAGAAGGCACAATACTTTGAATTCCAAATACATGTAATAGAAGAATAATACCAGATGGAATTGTAGAAATTAAAAACAATTTGACAAATATTTTATAGGTTTCCAATATATCGCTTTTTGCAAAAAAAGGTAACAAAGGAACAATAACTGCATATTTCAATGGTTGAAATCCTTCTGAAAAGGTAAAAGACATGTGCATATATAATAGGAGTAGTCCTATTGCAAGGAAAAGCCTTTTATTATTAAACGTGTATTTAAACTGAGGCAAAAAAAATATCAATACAACTAATAGAATATTAGTGAGATTTGAATATACAAACGTGAAATATGAGCCGAAAGTAATCAAACAATATAATGCCAGCACAATGTATTTAATATTATAACCCTTAAGCATATTATAGTCTACTGTAAATATTAATATATTGCATTGCTACTTTTTGGTGGTCATGGTGGTTGATGGCGAATACCCTGCTTTCCATACTTAACTCTTCTATTCTTTGAGGATTTTCAATTAAGTGTATGAGTTTACCTACGATATCTTCAGCAGAAGGAAGGATATTTACAACAGGGCTCTTTACTCTAAAAAAATCTTCTGCCTCTTTTTCGTTTCCACCTAAAACGACTTTTCCTTTGGACAGAGCGTATAGTGCATTCATACCAATACTATATGAACAGGCCTGATCTATTAAAATATTGCAATTATTCAATAGTTTATCATACTCACTAAATGGCACTTTTTCAACAATTAGTATTTCAACTTTATCAGAATATTTATCCTTCAATATTTTTAAAGCTTCTTGAATATACGAATCACCTTTGAGTGCTCTTCTTAAAATGCCATATAAGATCTTCACTTTGCCACTAATTGCATTTGGTTTATAATCTGCAGTAACTTTTAATGGAAGAGGGGCATACCCAATGAAATTTTTAAAATTGTAATATGGTAGATAATACTCATACATATTTACAATAATACCAGTAAACACATTTGAAATTCTGATCGATCTTTTTACATTTTTATAACCTAATACGCTACAACTCCCATCGAAAATATTTTCTTTCAACTCATTCTGAAAGGGTGAGTAACGAAGATTTCCAAGCAAAACACTCATGCCATAAGCATCTAGTCCACACCTGTTTACGATTACTGCTTTATTTCTAATTTTTAGAATTTTTATGTACAAAATCTTCAGCAAATAAGGCATTACCAATACCTCATAAGCAATAAATTGGATGATGTCAAATCTCTTGATCCGAAAAATCAAAAACCACAAGCGAAAGAAAAAAGATAAATAATTCAAATATTTATTTCTAAAATTTCGATTAATATTTATATCACCATTCAGATTTTTAAACCCGTCGCCAAAAGATAGTAATACTACATCATGACCTAATTCACTGAGACCTTTCTGCAGATTAGTATGTAAACCACTATATTCACCAAATAGTAAAATCTTCATGATGCGAAATTATAAAACGATTCGATTTCACTCATCAAATTATCACTTTTATTTAACCTTAATAAACTGGTTTGCCTTGCAGCTTGACCCATTTTGAAAGTTTCTGCAGAGTTTTCAATAAACCAATTTATTTTTTTAGCCAAATCTAAATGGGAATTATTCTTATATACAAACCCGTTAATTCCATCCTCAATAATATATGAGATGCCACAATTCTCAGAAACAATCACAGGTAATTCACTCATCATGGCCTCAATCATAGTCAGTGGACCAGCATCTATCAAACTTGGACAAATAAACACATCTGAATTATTGTAAAATTTATATAAATCAGAAACTTTTCCCAGATAAAGAACATTTGAAAATTTTGATAGTCTATCCTGAAAATATGAATTGAGTTCATTCTGAATAGACCCCCCTATTATCAATTGTACATCTGTATTTTCGACATGCTCCCATGCATCAAGTAATATATGTAACCCTTTTAATAGGATTGTGTGACCAATATATGCAAAAGTAAATTTATTATTCTTTTTCGTTTTTTCCAGATTATGAAATTTATTATTAATTGGCCATATTTTCTCAACCAATAAAAGTTTCTCTATTGGGGCATAATTTAAGAAACTATTATAACAAAAGGTATTAAATGCAATAATTTTATCTAATCCATTCAATGATTGTTTATATGTATTTAACCTTGGTTTAAAATTGTAAATGTCTTTAATGTTTATTACGTTTTCCCTTTCAACATCTAAAACTCTTGAGATTTCAAGATCACAAGGATTTCCACATAAGAAAATACTTCTACCACCAAGTTGATGGTTTTTCTGAATCGTTTTTGGAATCCACCCACTTGTTGTAATCAGGAAAACTCGTTGATTCAATTGCTTTGAAGAAATATAATCATAAATCAGTTCCTGTAAGTGTCTAACCCAATAATATCTTACCCGAATTAGTCTCAGAATTTTGAATACTATTTTATGAAATAAAAACAGTAAACCATTATAGGACCTAAGGTCTTTATCTCTATTGTTTAAATGAGTCGAAACATGAAATGTAACCTCTAAGTTTTGGGTTTTTAAATACCTATAAACATCAAAAGCAATTCCACTTGTCGACTGAAAAGAATAAACAGCTAATTTCATAATTTCTAAATAATTACTTCGAATTAATTACTCTGTAAAGTGCTTAGTATATTCATTCCAATTACCTACATCTATCCAACTTTTTTCGCTTACAGGAAAAACACCAACTCTTCCATCTCTTTTAGTTACATTTTGGATCAATTGGGTAATGTGGAAAAAGCTATCTGAAGGTATTTCATTCAAAAGGTTCGGCTCTATTATATACATTCCACTATTAATTTTAAAAGTGAGTTCGGGTTTTTCAATCAATTGCTGCAATTGTCCATTCTCTCCACTTTCTAAAGTGCCATAATCAATAGGAAAGTGTTTAAGAGCAGCTACAATAGTTATTTCATTGGCGTTATCTTTGTGATACTTTAATACTTCAGAATAATCCTGATCTATTAAAATATCGCAATTGCTTACAAAAAATGTTTCTTGAATTTTTCCTTTTAACAAAGACAAACTTCCACCTGTGCCTAAAGGTTTCTCTTCTCGAAAAAAAGAGATGTTATACGGTAGCTGTTGTTGATTAATATAATATTCAATAAGATCAGCTTTGTAGTTTACAGAAATATGAAATGTATTGCATCCATGCCTGTTAAATCGTTCAAAAATCTCTTCAAGGAATGATTTTTCATTAATCGGCAGCAAAGATTTTGGTAATACATGAGTTAAAGGTCTCAATCGTGTTCCCTTTCCCCCTGCCATAATGACTATGGGAAGATTAAATCTAAACAACGGTTCTTTAGTAACTTCACCAAATAAATCTTCCCAGAAATATATTTTAATTAAATTAAAATGCTCATCGACCACAGGCATAAACTCTGCACGAATTTTTAACATAAGTCTCTTTACTTCTTCAATGCTCTGATGAGGTTTTGCAACAATATAATCGTTGCGCATTATTGTAGAAACTGAGGCCGACAAATCATGGTTATTAATAATTGCACGCTGGATATCACCAATTGAGAGTAAGCCGGCATATCTATCCCCAGAAACAATTATCAAAAGCTTCCGTTGGACTAAATCCATATATTTCAATGCAGATAATGTGCTATCTTCTAAATTAAATAAAGTGTTTTTAAAGTTATTTTTCATAAAAAAAATGAAGTCCTTAGTTTAAATTTCTAATTAGCCTATTTCTGGCAAAAATTTATATAACGGCAATATAAATTTCATAAATTCAACTTCAATTGCCGTATGCTGTTTTGAATAAGTTCTTGTTGCACATTAAAATAAGAAGTCGAACTAATTCTGTTTTGCGGAAAAGATTTGACAACCTTAATCATTTTATATGTATCCTCTCCATTAAAAGAGGCAAATTCTTCAACTTTTGAGTTCATCATTGCAATCTTCTCTTCAATACTTCTTTCAAAATACAGATTACCAATTTTTAATGTCAAATCAACCTCAGGACTACCTCCATAAATATGATTTTCCAGCATTTCTTTTGTGATCACTGATCCTACCATAGCCATGCTCTTATTACTAGCGTTAATAGGGGAAACAATACAATGGCCAACAAACCAAACATCATCCCTACTATCATAGGTTTTGCGCTATTAAATTTACAGCCCTCCATTACATCACCAAACTTAAAATTGGTCCAAAGTTGACTATAAGCACCAATCCCAACATTATTACCAATTGTAACTGAATCAGTGCAATTTATTATAGAATTTTGATCACACCAAAAATTATGTCCAATAATACAAGGGTTATAACCAGAAATTCTACAAAACTTATAAATCATTGAATAATAATCAATTATGTACTCAGGAGTCATAACGAAAATATCGCTGTCAATAAAAGTATTATCGCCTATTTCGACATACTATGCTGGTAAATTGAGCCTTGTTATGATGATCCCTTCACCTACATTGATATTTTTACCAAATTTAACTTCACTTTGCATCCATAAATTGAGTGTAATTATTATAATCTAAAATTTCTTTATCAAAAATAATACTTCTTTCTAAATATTACTCTTTTTCAATATTTCAAAAATGACTATCAAAGTGAAGCCCTATTTGATGACCCAATTTGTGAATTTATCTAATGTAACGTTTTGTCCTGACTTCTGACGTTTAGTGCGGTAGCAAATTCCATTTTCTGATCAGAGTAGCCAGAGGGCTATTCATTATTTCTGAAGTTGGAGAAATAAATTTGAAGGAT
>Ga0172380_10007983_pt1 | contig 11744 bp, 22 predicted proteins | sample Leawe162metaG_FD_119747 | JGI IMG/M metagenome (GOLD analysis project Ga0172380, IMG submission 119747) | Leachate microbial communities from a municipal landfill in Southern Ontario, Canada - Leachate well 162 metaG | ecosystem: Engineered > Solid waste > Landfill > Unclassified | place... | reverse complement strand
TGTGGTTCGCCGGGTGCGACAACTCCGCGACGGCGTTGGAGTCGCACCCGGTGTTGGGTGCGGTGCCGATCTGCGACCGCTGCCACGCCAAGAACGAGCGTCTGCGATGAGCGAGTGGGTCGACCCGGTCGGCGACATTGCTCGGGCCGCGGCCGCCGCGCCGCGCGACCACGAGAAGTTGATGGCCGTCCGTGATCCGGTGCGGGCGTGCGGTGGGTGCGGCGCGGGCGCGTACGAGTCGTGCGACAAGTCGTGCCCGCGGCACCCACACGAATCATGGTGGTTGCGCGCCTACCGTCGTGTGGTACCGTAACCACCATGAACGCCACCGACACCCACGCCACCAAGGTCACCATGGGCGGCCGCACCTGGACCGTCACGACCTACGTCGACCCCTGCCCCGGCATGAAGGGTGACGACAAGGTTCGCCGCGTCGAACGCTGCGGACGGTGCGGCGGGGTCGGCCGCATCGAGGCCTTCGCGTTCATCGAAGGCGGTCGCTGCTTCGGGGGCCACGGCGCGGGCAGCATCATCCGTTACCCGCGGGTGTCCACCCTCCGCCGCGACGCCCGCATCGACGCGGTGTGGCGTGAGCACGGCGCAACGATGCGCGCCGAGACGGCCGCCAAGCAGGCCGAGGTCGACGCCGCCAACGCGGCCGCCGAGCTGGCAGAAGCGTGGGACGCGGCGCACCGCGAGCAGGCACGGCGCGCCGCGATGGTGACCGGGTTCGTCGCCGAGGTCGGCGACAAGTTCACCGGCACCGGCGTCGTCACGGTGGCGACCACGTTCGAGGTTCCGGCGTACTCCGGGCGCGGCATGGACATGAAAGCGCTCGTCGTCGTGACGCTCGAGGACGGCCGCGTGGTCAAGGCAATCGGCACCGGCCGCACCCTCTACGGCGTGGAGCGCGGCGCACGGGTCACCATCACCGGCACCGTCAAGCGCCACGCCAACTACCGCGGGCAGGACCAGACCGAACTGACCCGCACCAAGATCGTCGGCGACGCCGACTAGGCCCGGTTGACCGCCCGACCATCGGTCGGTTACCGTTCCACCACCCAACAAGAAAGGTCCGACATGAAATATGAACTATCCGCCGAGGCCGCACGATGAGCGCCGCGCGCAACGAACTCGTTGCCACCGTCGCCACCACCGTCGCCAACCACCCCGAGGCGTACTCGGCGGCGATCCGGTTCGTACCCGACGGAGTCGTCGTCGGCGGTATAAGCCCGGAAGCGTTGGTGTGGCTCGTCCACCACGTCAAGCTGCGGCACCCCAACGCGCAAACCGTCCGCAACGACGTCGCGCTCACCATCACGGTCGGCACCCGATGAACGACGGCGTGGCCGTCCGGCATTCCCGGGAGCTGCGGATGATGCCGGTGGGCACGGAGATCCTCAACGGTGACCGTGTCGACGTGACCCGGTTCCGCAAGGTCGGCCCCGACAACTGGGCGTGTATTGACATGGCGGGCAACGAGATAACGCTGGGCGCGTTCAATCCGGGGTTCACGTTCAAGTCCGAGGCGTTGTTTCTGCCCGCCGTCGTCACCCGGTACCCGGTACCCAAGGCCGGGATCAACGTGGCCGCGGTGAAGCAGGCGTTGAAGATGCACCAACACGACCCGTCGTACATCGACTCCGATGGCACGGTCATGTGCCTCTGCCAGTCGAAGTTCTCCGCCGCTGCCGCGCTTGTGCAGCACCAAACCGAGGCCGTCATCGTCGCGGCCGCCCAAGGAAGGATGATCGAATGACCACCAACCGACCCCGCCCCGTGCCCATGTGGAAGCTCGCCGTCTACGTGGCGCTGGTGGCCGCGTTCGCCGCCGCCCTGGGGTTGTCGGGTGCCACCGACGCCCGCGCGTCGTCGTACGCCCACACCGTCGTGTCGTGGGGCGGCACGGACTGCATCACCACCACCGGCGCGCAGGAGTTCAACCGCTACCGCCTGTCGGTGCCCACGTGGCAGTGCTCGCCGTTCCACACCCTCGTGTGGGACGAGGGTGCGCTGCCCGGTGCATGGATCGGCGTCGACCCGATCATGGGTGACGCCACGTGGATCTCGTGCTCGATCGACGACGGGTGGAACACGTACACCGACTTCGCGCGGGCCGGTGACGGCACCGACGTGTCGTGCCTGCGGGTGGCGAACTAATGGGAATGATCGAGGACCGCACCGGCACGTGTGCGACGTGTAGCGGCCGGGCGTACCGGCACCCCAACCTGATCGACGGCACGCCCGATCGGTGGGTGCACCGCGACACGAAGGATTGGATCAACAACCCGCACGAGGTCGACCCGGTGCCGAACACGCCGGGCGACACCGTGTCGGCCAAGTGGACCCCCGAGGAGCAGCAATGAGGATCGTCACGCACACACCGCGCATTTACGTCGAGGAGTGGGAGGTGAAGGGTCTACCGGCGACGGCGACGGATGCCGAGGTGTTGGCGATTCTGCGCGGCGAGGTGCGCGGGTCGGTGGCGTTCATTCAATCCAAGTCGGTCGTGGACACCGGGCCCGCGTTCGTGTTTGCCCGCGGGCAGTCCGACCTTGAGCAGGCCGGGCGACGGATTGCGGAAGCGCGCGCGAATGAGGCTGCGGCACTAGACGAAGCGCGGACGCTGGCCAAGGAGGCGTTCGACGGTGGTGCTTCGGAGCGTGAAGTGGCGACGTTGCTGGGTGTGGATCGGAACACGGTCCGGGCGTGGCGCGGCAAGGCGCGGTCCGCCTAGTCGCAGATACGCACCGCCCCGTGGTTGACATCCAACCGCGGGGCGGTTACGTTTGCACCATGAACGCACACGAACTCGCCGCCGAAGCCGCCGACGCACGCGAATTTGCCGCCCGCCTCGACCGCCGCGCCGACGCCGCCGAAGCAGCCGGTGACCACGACAAGGCCCAGCGCCTCCACAACAACGCCCGCGCCCACCGCCGCGACGCCCGCGATCTCGAAGCCAAGCTCGCATCCGCATAACCCACCCACCACCGAAGGAGATCCGACCATGACCACCACTAACGCCATCGCCGAGACCATCGACGTACCCGCCATCGACGCCGCCGTCGCCGCACACATCGCCTACCGGTTCGCATTCCACCGCCGCGGCGACGTCGCCGTCGTCACCCCCACCGGCACCGCCATCATCGTGCGCGACGCCGACGGACACCTCGACCGCATCCGCACCACCCGCGCATCGTCCGCATTCGCCCAGGAAACGATCCGCGCCGATCACCCCACCGCCACTGACCACGCGGTCATCGTCCACGCGCTGCTCGCGGCGTAGGGGAGTCCGATCATGCGAGACATCGAAGACGTTTACGTCGTCAACGAGGGCCACGGCGACGGCGTCACCAGCGCCGACCTCGCCGCGCTGGCCGCCAACCGCGCCGCCACCGAGGCCGCCGACCTCCCCAACCTCCAACCCGCCATCCGCGTCACCACCGGCGGCCGCCGCTGCTTCCGGTGCAACGGCCGCGTCTACGGGTTCCGGTTGTCCGCCGACGGCGAGCGGGCGTACTGCGCGACGTGCGTCGGGCAGATGGCGGGCGGGTACGCGCACGTCGGCGACGTCGCGGTGTGCACCGGCACGACCGCCAAGCGGGAACCGTGCCGCCTGCCGTCCGGCCACCCGGGCAAGTGCCGACCGGTGGCGTTCCGATGACCGGCGCGTGGTTCGACGCCGTCACCGCCTACGCCGTCGGCGTCGTGGTCGGCATCGCACTGCTATTCGCCCTGCTTGGTATCGGCGTCGTCGCCCTAGCCGCCCTGCGGTGCATTCTCGTCGCCCTGGTTCGCGTGTGCGTCGCCATCGCGGCCATCGTGGCTTTCGGTGCCCGGCACGCGTGGCGGGCGATTAGGCGGGCCCCATGAGGCGGATCTCGTACCCGTTCCAAACCACCCAGCAGGTGGTCGACGACAACCTTCCGGAGGCCCGGCTCTTGAACGAGTACCTCACCGCGCAGATCGAGCACGACATCGGCGTCGCACCGGCACCGAAGCCGGTCACGGTCGACGGGTGGCTACGCGAGCACCAGCGTGCGCAGACGACGCGGATGTTGCGGCAGATCGCCGAGGAGTTGGCCCTCTCGGAGGCGATGTTCCCGCGGCCGATCAACGAGCGGATCGCCGACGGTGCGGCCACCCGCCGGGCCCGGTACGCCGACTCGCACCGGTGGTTCAAGAGGTACCGCGGCGCGCACCGCGTGGGGTGTTGGTCGGTCGACGCGTTGACCGAGGCCGTGATCGCGCAGAGGTCGGCCGATCGTGCGGCACACCGGGCGTCGTTGCGCTACCCGGCCAAGCCGACGACGCCGGTGTGGATCGGTGACCGGATGATCGAGGTGCAGTTCTATCCGCTGCCCACCGACCCCGACTACCCGACCAGTACTGCCACGTTGACCATCACGCCCGACGACAACGTGCTGGTGTCGCTGCCGTTGATCGGGGGCCCGGCCGACGTGCCGTGGACCAAGGTGCACACCGAGCAGGATGTCGACGTCGACACGGGCCCGATGGTGCCGCCGGTCGGCAAGTTCGCCGGGTACCGCCAGGTGTCCGACGAGGAGGCCCGAAGGGCCGACCCGACGTGGACGCCGGTGCCCGAACTGCAATGGCCGACGCAACCGTACGACGAGGCGTTGGCAAAAGTGTTGGACGACGAGCCCGTCGTGGCGAACTATGTGCGGTGGATGCCGGATGACCACCCCACCGGCCGCCACGGCGTCGGCATCGGCGTCGAGGGCATCCGCGCACTAGTCGACGGCACGCACCCGCGCCGCGACCCCAGGCCCGAGGAGGGGCCGCCATGCTGACCATCGGCACCACCGACCACATCGTGTACGAGCCGTGCGAATGGCGCTCCCCGATGATGGCCGCACGGTGGCAGATACGCGCGATCCAACGGTGGCACGACGACGACGACATGCGCGCCGCGGCCGCCGTCGACCACGGCTAACCCCGCACACGACAATGCCCCCCACGGATCACGTGGGGGGCATTGCTGCGCGGTGCCTGTTGCTAGACGCCGCTACCGTCCTCGACGGGTGCCGTCGGGTCGACGGGGTCAACGGGATCGCCGTCGGCCGGGGCCGGTTCGGTGTCGACCGGCGTCTCGGGCTCGGGCTCGACGGGGGTCGGCGCGGCCTTCAGCTCGGCAAGGTCGTCGGCGAACGCCTGCGCGTCCTCGGCTTCCTTGGCGGCGAGCTGCGACGCGTCGGTGGCCGCGTCGTCCGCCTGGAATGCGGCCAGCGCGGCGGCGTTCTCGGCGGCCTTGGTGGCGTTCGATTCGGCGAGCGCGATGGCGTCGTCGCGCTGGGTCTTGAGTTCCTGCGCGTACGCCTTGTAATCCGCGCGAACCTTGTCGAGTACTTCGGCCATGTGTCGAACCTCTTTCGTGAGTTGGTGGATGCCGATGCCGAGGTGCCAGATGCCGATGACGGCAGTCCTGACCTCGACGACGACGTCCTGGATTGATGCTTTGCGCACGTGATGACGGTACGCCCGACATAGCCATGAGCACACGAACGGCCTCCGATCAGTAGGGAAACTCGGGGCCGTCCCCGGCGCACATCACGCCGAGGGCGACCATCACGCCGAGGATGCCACCCGCGGTCACCGCGGCGGCCGTGATGGCGCACCACCGCATCACGCCGCCGCCACCCACCGCTCGACGGTCGTGAGGTCGACGGTCACCGGCGTGTACCGGTCGGTGACCTTCACGCCGGGGAGGTTGGTTCCGGTGAGGTTGTCGAACGCGCCGAGGATGAGCGGGCGGGCGATGGCGCTGCCGAACGTGACGACGAACGGGCCGCCGTCGTTACCGGCGACGGTGACGTTGTTGCCGATGTCGGGGATGGCGCGCAGCCCGTTCTGGACGGCGAGGGCGGTGGTGTTCCACGCGAGGTTGATGGTGGGTTGGTTGCCGTAGACGAGCACCCACGTGCCGCCGGTCTTGTTGCCGGTGAACGTGACGTCTTGGATGCGCCCGGCGGCGTAGTCGGCGGGTTCGACGGTCGGCACGACGTACGACACGGGGGAGAAGGTGTACGTCGATCCTCCGATGGGTGTCGGGTCGAAGGTGACGGTGGCGATGAGTTGGTCGTCGGTCTGCAACGGCAGGAGTGACGACTTGGCGACGACGTCGACACCGGCAAGGAGGTCCGTCGCGCCGGGCAGCTTGAACACCCCCGATTCGACACCGGCGCGGATCGGCACGAGGAGCAACGTGCGCGGCGGGTTCGCGTTGACCAGCCGCACCTCGGGGACGTTGGGCAGGAGTCGGCCGTTGCGCGCCACGCCGAGGGCGATGGTGGCGGGCATGTTCACGGTGTAGAGGTCCGGGGTGGTGCCCGGGTCGCCCAGCGGGCCCGGGGAATCGGCGACGATCCCGTCGAACAACCCCGTGACCCGGTGGTAGGTGAGCACGTCGTAGTCGGCCATCGTGGTTTGCCTATCGCTCGTTGGTGGTCATGTCGAACGGGCCGTGGGAGACGATCCATCGCCTCTCGAACTCGACGTACGACACGTATTCCGGCGGGTCGCCGAGGCGGCCAAGGGCGTCCCACCGGTGATAGTCGGCGTCCTGCCGCAGATACGCATCGTTCATCTCGCCGCGGTTCCGCAGGTAGGTAACCGATTTGGTCAACTCCTGGATCTGGCGCTCCTGGTCTCGGGTCCACGCGTTGTTGTCGCGTTGGTCCCGCAGGTATCCGAGGTCGCGCCGCAGGTTGAGCGCCTCGTCGTAGGCCTTGTCCCGTTCGGCGGCGACCTTGATGAGCTGCGCTCGCAGGTCCTCGGCGGCGGCGGCCTGGTCGATGCGGGCGTCGCGGCGCTTCTGCCAATGCCGACCGACGGGCCCGAAGATCTTCGCCACCGTGTCCGACATCTCGGAACCGACACGGGCAGCGCTTGAGATGAACACGATCAGGATGGCGACCCACAGCAGCCATGGCGCGCCAACCAACTTGACCAGGGCAAGCAAGTCCGGCACTACCGTTCCTCTCCTGCGGCAAGGCGCTCGAGTGCTTGTCGCCGTGCGCGTTCGCGATCCCACTCGTGGCGTGCGGTCAACGCCAGCACGATGTGGGTGGTCCCTGCGCCGACGATGTAGCCGACGCCCGTTCTCCAACCCGATCCGACCCACGCGTCGCCGGTGACGGCGACCAACGATCCCACGCCGAACATGACGAACGTAATCGCGAGGACGCTGTGCCCGATGATGACGAGGCCCCACCAACTGCGCAGCCACGCAACCCCGGCCACCAGACCGGCGAGGACCAACACGGTGCCCCACCAATCCAGGGGCATTGACCGCTCGACGAACGTCAACGACTGCGGGAGTTTGTCGTCTATGGCGATGTAGTCGGCACCGCGCGACACCGCCGAGGTGAGGACACCCATCGCCAGCAACGAGGTCAGGTACGGCGACACGCCGATGTGTGAACGGAACCGGATGAACTGCACCCACACGGTCGCCCAGCGCGGCCACCGGCGGGGCCAGCGGAGCACGGTCACACTCCAACGGCGCGGGTTGCCGTCGGCGAGGTGGCGGTCCACTGCGACGCGTACACCGAGTTGACCACGGCCGTCGCCACGCCAACGATCATCATCGGCAGCGACTCGACGGCGAACCCGACGCCCGCGAGGATGGCCTGCGCACCGCCCAGGACGGCGTAGACGAGGCGGCGGCCGGTGTCGGTGGCGTTGGCGTAGGAGACCGCGGCGTCGATCACGCCGAGGATCGCGGGCACCACGACGACGACGATCAGCCCGTTGGTGTCGAACCCGGCGACGTGCGACGTGCCCAACACCAGGCACACGGCGGTGACGGTCCGATGCAGGAGGTCGCGCCAATCGTCGAGGGTGCGTATGGGGTTGATGCCGCTAGCCGGTTCGGCGAGCTCGTGCTTGCCCATCGGTCACTCCTTCGTTAGGTGCGGACGGGCGTGCGCCCGGCCCAATCGCGGACGTGCTGGGTAGCTAGTCCGATGTACGTCTGGCCAGGCCAGACTTGGCGTAGGTGGTACTCGATGTGCGGGGCGGTGCCGGTCATGAGGAACTTCATGCCGATGATGGCCGCCTGCGCTGCGGCCGGGGGGCCGGTCAACGATGCGTTCGCGCCACCGGTGACGCCCGCGATGAGGCCGGGCATGGCCGATAGGAGCATCGGCAGGACCAGCGGAACCATTGCCAACGGTCCACCGGCAAGCAGTGCGCCGCCACCGATGAGCGCGCCGCCACCGCCCAACAGGCCGCCAAGCAGGCCGCCCCCGGCCGCGGGTGCGCCGACGCCGTTGCCGAACATGTTGCCGGGCAGGATGCCCGCGTCGGACACGATCTCGAGGAGGTGCGGAATCATCGCCTGGATGGTGCCAAGGAAGTCGGTCATAGACGCCTCGGTGACCATGTCGTAGACGGTCTCCATGATGTCGCCTGTGCCGCCCGGGATGGGCGTGGGGATGGAGCCGTACATGTCGTCGGGGTGGCAGAGGTAGCACGCCCGCGGGCCAAGACTGCGGTACACGTCGGCCGACAGGCGGAACGACGAGATGCCGACGCCGGGTGCGGCCGCGCCGCCGTAGAACGCACCGCCGAGCGGGCGGGACGGCGGGCCGATGTGGTACGAGCACACGTAATTGGTGGCGTACTGCGCGAGCTCGCCGTTGGGTCCGAACAACGCCATGAGGATTCGGCCAATGACGATTTCGCCGAGGGAGTACCCGCCGAGGACGAACGTGCGCCGGGGGTTGGCGCGTATCCACCGGGCCGCCGATTGGTAGCCGATCTCGATGGCGTCGTGCGCGGACGGTTGCCCCGGCGCGCCGGGCGGCAGGCCGCCCATGGATGCCGGGAAGTCGAGGTAGATGACCTCGACGTTTCCGGCGTCGAACGCCACCCGGTAGACGTAATCCTCGTTGATGACGCCGCCGGTGCCGCGGAACACCAGGGCGGCGTGCCGGGGCCCGGACGGCGGCGCTGGGGCGGCCGGGACGGTGCTGCGTTGGAGCATCCCGAGTTGAATCTTGGTCGCCCAGTCGATGGCGGTCGACTCGGGATCGAGGTCGGGCCCGGGGCGGCGGCCGCTGGCGACGTCGCGGTGGACGGCGTCCTTCCAATCGAGCAGGACCGCCTCGAACGCCCGCCCGAACGTGAGCTCGTCGAGCGGGTCCGGCTGCACGGGCAGCCGGTCGCCCACCAACTTCGCCGCGATCTTGCGCAGCTTGGCCTTGGCCTCGGCGATGTCCTTGGACGTGTCGCCGATTTCGTATTCCTTTGCAACCCATGCCATCTCGATCACCACGCCCGCAGAGCAGCGGCGGTCATCGGTCCGACGATGCCGTCGGCGACCAACCCGTGGAGCGACTGCCAATCCCGCACACACGCCTCGGTCTGCATCCCGTAGTCACCATCCACCGCCAACCGCGAGTACGCCCGCTTGAGGCGGGTTTGGATCGCCAACACCTGGTCGCGGTCGATGCCCACCTTGCCGCGGTAGAGCATCACACCGGCGTACTTGTCGGGGTTGGTGCCCGGCATGACGACCGGCGGCGGGGGCGGCGGGGCGTCCGGCACGTCGGCACCGACGAATTGCAGTGCGCGCCGGATGAACTCGTCGCGCGGGAAGTTCCCGGTGTTGTCGTCGGGGTCGTGGTGACCGCCGCCCCACGCACCGAAGTCCACGTGCCCGAGGACGCCGTCGAGGCCCCACGGGACGCCGTGGCCGCCGATCCACACCAACGGAATGCCGTGCTCCTGGTGCCACCAAGCGAGCACCTTGGCCCCGTTGGTCAACGCCTCGTTCTCGTTGTATCCGTCGTTCGGGTTCGGGTCCAACCACTGCCCGCGCGACCACGCTGCGAACGAGTTGGAGAAGCACAGGTGGAGGGCGTACGGGTTGGCGTTCGACGCCGCCCACGGGGCAGCGGTGTCCCGAACGGTGGTGAAGATGCGGCGGTCGGACACGATGCGGTTGTACGACACCCCGGCCCGCTCGCAATACGCGACCAAGCCCTCCGCGGTGTTCCGCCCCTCGGACGTGTGGATGGCCGCCCACTTCGGCATCGGCTTACTGCGGGGGTCGTAGCAATTCCGCGAGATGCGGACGTCGGTCGACGGATCCTTGACGAGCATGGGCGTTCCTTCGGACTAGAGGTAATCGAGCAGGCGGGTGAGGTAGTGGTCGATCATCGTGGCCGGATGCCGCCACGTGTGGTCAATCGACGGTCGATCGCACACGATGCACCGCGTCTCCGGTGGGTACGGCGGCGGCCACGCCTCGGCATCATCCATGCGCCGAGGCTACGGCCGCGGGGTGTGCGACCGCACGGGACGACTAGGCGGTGGTCAACACCGCGAAGCCAAGCGGGTCGAGCTGCAACGTGAGCGTGCCCGCGGTGCGCGGCTCGTCCTGCCCGAAGTCGACGTAGGCGATGAGGGGCCGGGTGGCGTCCGTCGCCGGGGTCGAGTCGTAGGCGATGGCGAACCGTGGGGCGTTGGTGCCCGCGCCGGTGAGCGTCACGCCGGTGAACGACGGATCGTCGCAGTCGATCCGCAGCTGGTTGGTGGTCGTGTCGTACACGCGGGTGACGTTGGTGGCGACCACACCACCGGCGGTGTACCCGGTGCCCGCCACCTCGCCGGTGACCGACGACTTGAATTGGTGGGTGTCCTGGTCGGGGGTGTAGGCCGACGAGCAGAGCATCCACTTGATGGTGTCGGCGGCGAGGTTGACCTTGCCCTCGACGGCGGACTTGGTGAACAGCCCGTAGAGCTTGGCGGTAACGGCCATGGTGTTTCTCCTTTGTTGGGTCGATCGGGTTGGTTATGCGGGGACTAGGACAATGCCGACCTTAGAAGCTGCGGTCGAAGCCGGGGTTCCGGTCGGTGTGGTGGCAAACGCCAGCAGATCACCATTGGCGGCCACCGCGACACCGGCGGTGTCGTTCGCCGCCGTGGCGGCATCGGAGATGACTGCGCCGACACCGGCGTCGGCGGCGTTGAGTCGGGCCCGGTAAGACCGCGACTTGCCCGACCCCGGTGCCGTCGTGACCTTGGCGAACAGACTGCGGATGGTGGCGGCCACGATCCGCAGTGACACCGACGCCTCCGTGGTGTTCCATCCTTCGTTGCCGTTGCCGAACGGCGTCTCGTATCCGGTCGCCGAGTTCGACGGGGCGACGGGACTGCCCAACGACAGGAACATCTCGCCGGGGTTCGACGGCACGATGCTCAAGCACGTGCGGATCGGCGACCACGCCGACGCCGGACCCTTGGTCTCCCGGATGACGAATGTGTCCCCGGGCGATAGTGCGATCGGGGTGCCGGTGTTGCTGCTCACCGCCACCTTGTTGCTGCCCGCGATGGCCGCCGAGAAGCTGCTGTCGGTGGTGTTGTTGACGCGCACCCGGTAGGTGTTGGTGTCGTCGGCGGATGGTGCGGTGTCGACGGCCGCCGCGATCTTCGACACCGCGCACGACATCGGCGCAATCTCCTCGAACGCGGTCGCAGAGGTCGACGGGGTCACGTTCATTCCACCGCTCGGCGGGTTGTAGACGTTGCCGTTGGACACCTGCACGTACCCGTTGTTCGACGCGGGCATCATGAAGAAGTAGCTGTCGGTTTGGTACTCGATGGCCCAATGCACGACGCCGGACGCGGGTGGGCTGCCCGCCGACACCCGGCACATCCCGACCATGTCGAGTTGCGCGAGCGGGACGTTGCCCGTCCACGTGGCCGTCGTGGTG
>Ga0172380_10007981_pt1 | contig 11745 bp, 17 predicted proteins | sample Leawe162metaG_FD_119747 | JGI IMG/M metagenome (GOLD analysis project Ga0172380, IMG submission 119747) | Leachate microbial communities from a municipal landfill in Southern Ontario, Canada - Leachate well 162 metaG | ecosystem: Engineered > Solid waste > Landfill > Unclassified | place... | reverse complement strand
TATCTTTTTGGACCCAAGAGCTGAGGAAGAAGGTGGAGATCACGATGATGTGGCACTTGCTCATGACCCGATACCCGCACCGTTTGAGATGCATCGTGATGTCTCATTGGTATCAGCAGACAATCACCCAAGCTTCTAAAGATTCACTTATCTATTATGAATAACCTGAGAAACCAGCGCATGCTGGTTTTTCTGCATATATATCGTAGATATATTGACAAATGATATACATTATTTATACTCGTGTTTCATTGTATTTGCTATACATAAAGACATGATCCGTTTTGAGACAAAATCAGCCGACGATGGTAAAATAAATAAACATGTCGCCATAAATCCTCTAGATCGTAAAGCTTTGCTTAGACACGGTATCATCAATAAGGCTATTCAGGCTATATTGAGTGAGTCACGTAAAGGTAATCTGGTTGACCAAGTGTCTTTGTTTTTTGATAGTCTGACTGGATTATTGGATGCTTTGCATGTAAGAAAAGGTTTGATTGTTTGACCAGAAAGAGATCTTATGAAACAAAAAGTCAAAGCGTTGATGCAGTCTTTTTGAGACCTAAAACCAATTTTTGACGAACATTGGTGAGAGCATGTTGTGCAGGGTGTTGCAAAGGATTTCGCTGAACTTAATGCGGATTTGGATTTTTTGGAATTTGGTGAGTTGTTATCTCAATCCAAAGAACGTAATAAACTGACAGAGCTACTTTATGCCATAAAATTTATGTTTACATATAGTGGCGAAAGCGATGTGTGATCTGCTAATCTGTCTCGGAAAACAGTGGAAGCGAAATTAGTTGCCATCAAACAAGGGCGAGAACAGTCCAAGGAGAATCTCAAGAGAGAATATGGATTACTCGTGAATGAACAAAAAAGACTAGAGCAACAACTTGGTGATTTTACAAATATGTGGAAGTTGTTTGTGCATTCGCCCAACAAACTTCAAGAAATGATGGGCATAATCAAACTATATAATCCAAAACCCTGAATTCGTATCGACCATAACTATCTTCAAAGAATTGAAAATCTTGCTATAGGTGAATATGCTTTCGATGCTCCCAACAGTTTGGATGGTCAAGGCATGACTCAGCAAATATCGCATCAAAATTGTGTTTGAATTTTTAGACTCAGTGCCTCCAAAGTGGTTTGTGTTGGCAGCCTCAACAATAGATTTTTTTCAGACTATATTGCCAAAGAAAACCGACAGACATCTGACCCTGGATCACTCTACTTCGTAGTGAAAGATATCCCCATGAAGATATAAATTTACTCTCTATTGTGTCTTTTGCGATTATCGGGGAATGCCATCAATATATCCTCGATACGCCTAGTCACTGATGCTATGGGCTGATTCCCATTGAGTACGGTGATAGGAGCTCACTGCACCAAGAGTTCTGCTATAAGCTTTCTTTCTGTCTGTGATTTGACCAATCTTTTGGGTAATTCTTCTTCATCCATACCTCACCTTTCATGCGCTCTTTGCGCAATGACGTCGTCTGGCACGTCTATAAAAATACCTTTGTATAAGAAATTTGGCGATTGATCTAACAGATCCTTGAATCCTATGGGCTCCAACTCTTTTATCGCATGAAAACGCTGTAGCGTATTGTATAGGCTGGCCATAGATGTGCCGTAGTACTCCAATGTTTCTGGATCCTGCATCCATTCCAAGAAATAACCTTCTTTGATTTTTTGCAAAAACTCCTCTACAGATAGCTTATGGAAGTCTACGCCGTCTTTTTCTCCAGGCCTAAAGCCTCTTGTCTTGGTGGAAAGACACTGGGCAAACAGATGCGGATATTTTTCCAGTATTTTTTTGATTTGAGTGTTTTTACCTGCGCCTGTGACGCCCATCATGAAGGTGGCGGTATGTAGTCTTGGTGGTGTAGAGTTCATGTTGTTTGTCAGATTATTCAATATCTAGATAATAGTTCTCGGTGTGTCTGTGAAGAATAAGAGTACATGAATAATAATCTGAAGATGTTTTTCTAGAGGGTTTTCATTGCTTGGACTACTTGCATAGCAAAGGTATCTACTGGTATGCCCAGGTAGGTCTCGCAATTCATGACATGTTCGCGGTCTACGCCTGCGGCGAAGGTTTTGTCTTTGAGTCTTTTTTTGATACCAGATCGTTCCATACCCTCGAATTTGGTAGGTCTCATAAGGGAGTAGGCATGCAAAAATCCACTCAATTCATCTACCGAAATAAGATACTTTCTGATAAGGCTATCTCCCACAGGTACGCCACTGAGTCGATAGCCATGTGATTTCATATCATCCCTAAGCTCTGTTGGCGCGTTGATCTCATCCATGATGGTATCAAACTCTTGTTTGAGGTGCTTGCCGCTATCTTTCTGAACGTAATCCCGATCAATATCGTGTAATAACCCAGCGATGTACCAGTAGTTACTATCTTGCCCCAATTCTTTGGCAAAATACTCCATAATACCGCCTACTTGTTGGCAGTGTCTGAGCGTATCCTTGAGGTATTTTTGTGCGAGTTGTTCTGCTTGTTCTCTGCTGGGAGTGGACATGAGTCTGCGTTGCGCTAAAATGTTTGTTCTTTTATAATGTTATTAGAGTTATTTGCAATTGGCACGCTTAGCGATCGTCATTGCGAGCCCTCGCAGTACTGCGAGGTAAACTCCGCGAAGCAATCCAATATATTCTTATTTGTTACTTTTTGCACGAGTCCAAAAAGTAACCAAAAAGACCCATCAAACGCAGTGTTATGTTTTGCGACCCCATCATTGTTTAGTTTACGAAGTTGGCGATCACCCATCCTTCGGACGGGACCCAGCTCGCCAACCTATGTTTTCCATTGCTATCAATGCTTTACTTACGGATTCACACAGTGCGTTTGATAAAACATTAGAGCGAGGAGACTGTGAATATGTTCCGATAGTACTGTATAGTTTCATAAGATAACGTTTTGGACTGAATAACCAGGGTATTGTAATTCTTAATATAAGTAGTACAATAGTACTACTTATTGCTAGTTTGCATTGCATAATACAAATATTTCTCTATATTGTAAAATAATTGATTTATGATAGTGTTGTGTTTATAATTAACATTATTTACTATCTAAATATATAAAAATGATATACAGTATAATAATACAAAAATTTGTAGAAAAAAAAATTGAGTACTTTATTGCGACATGCGAAGAGGTGCCCTGATTTATGACAGAGTGAAAAAGTGAGGAAGAGGTTAAAGAAAATGTCTCTAAAGTGCTGCCTATATTCATAAAAAAGCGTAATGAAAGAAAATCTAAAGAAATGACATTGAAATTCTTAGTAAATATTGGTACCCGTCAAGTAGCCTATGCCTAAAATGCAAGTGTTTAAGTTCAGAGATATAGAAAAGACACTCAAAAAACTAGGGTGTCGTTTTTTGTACCATATAGAGGGTTCCCACCAAACTCGATATAGCCCCAAAGCAGAAGAAAAGGAATTTATTGTTGTGAAGGTGCATGGTAGAGATTGCATGATTATCCCAACATTTGTATGTATGCTTAAGAACGCTTGATTTACTTATCAAGAGTTTTTGGATGCCTACAATTCTAAAAAGTAAAGTCTTGTGTTGACCAACTTTTCATCGAGGTCGATTGATGATTTCCCCATCACATAAAGTGTATAAGCGCTTACTCTTGGATTTCCTTATTTTCAGGTTTCATCATGGGGAATAAGATGACGTCGCGGATGTTAGATTGTTCGGTCAAAAGGGCGAAGATACGGTCGATACCCATACCTCGTCAAGATTGTGGTGGCATACCGTATTCCATAGCCAAGACAAAATCTGGATCGCCTGAAGTTGTTTCTTCATCTCCCGCAGCAGCAGCGCTTGCTTGCTCGTCAAAGTTGAGTTGTTGTTGGATAGGGTCTACGAGCTCGCAGTATGCTTTGATCACCTCTCGTCCATTGATCAAAAGTTGTCGTTGCTCCACGATTTTGGGATCACGATCACTGACACGTGCGAGCGGTTGCATAGTCTTGGGGTAGTTCACGATAAACGCTGGGCCACCTATTTTTGGTCTGGTTACTTTTTTGTAGAGATAATCAATCATGGTAGCTGTTGCTTGTTTTTCGATACCTTCTCGTTTGTGACCTTTGGCTAGGATGTCTGCTCTCAGAGTATCTTCATCTTTTGCTTCGTACTGAGATACGTCGATGCCACTATCTTTCAAAATTTGTTCGACATAATCTATCCTTGGCCATGGGGTAGTGAAGTTTACCGTCCTCATATTACCTTCTTTGTCTGGCACATTAATCTCTTTCTTGAGTTGGGGTAGTTTACTGAAGACGTAGTCAAACATCTGCTCCGTGAAAGCCATATTGTCTTCATGATTTCGATATGCAGCGTAGTGCTCGATCATCGTGAACTCTTGATGATGACTAGGATCCGAACCCTCATTGCGGAAATCTTTCGCCACCTCAAATACCTTTTCCAGCATACCTACCGTCGCTTTTTTCAAGTTTGTTTCAGGAGAAATCCTGAGATACATATCGATATCGAAGTCGTTGTGATGAGTGACGAAAGGTGCAGCAGCAGCTCCAGAAGCAGAATTACCCAGTGCTGGCGTCTCTATTTCTAGAAAACCATTCTCATGATAAAAATCTCTGATGACTTTCATAAACTGAAACCTGAGCTTCATCCTATCCAGTGCTTCGCGGTTGTGAATCATATCCAAGTACCTTTGTCTGTAAGCATTTTCGGTATTTTCTCCCAAGCCATGAAATTTATCTCCAAGAGGTCTGAGAGCTTTGGATAATAATTGATACTCTGAAACAAATATCGTGAGCTCTCCTTTGTGAGTATGAAATAGCTCTCACTTTACCCCGATAATATCTCCCGCGTCTATATATTTGTCTAAAAACCAATAATCAAAAGATTTAGTGGATTCTCCCATGATGGTACTGGGATCTATTGTTGGTTGCGTCAGCAGTTTGGTTCACTGGTGCTCGAACATGAGTTGAATTTGCGCTGTCTCATCAATGATTTGAGCGAAAGAAAGCTTGCCACTAATTCTTTTGAGAATCAATCTTCCAGCTGTTACTGAGTTTTTTTGAGGAGCTTGAAGTATTTCTTCGATACTTCTCAAATTACCCGCATTTGCTTTTTCAATAAGTTCTGCTATATTGCTTTCTTTGTGTCGTTTTTGTACGTAAGGCACGATGCCCATATCTTTGAGTTCTTGTCTTTTTTGGATTCTGACTTGTCTTTCGTCTGACGTGTAGGTCATAGGTACTATAAAAATGTTGGTAAATAGTGCTTGCGTATGATTATTTTTGGCCAAATACTCTAGTCCAGAACATGTTTCGTGTATTGGCATCTAGGCGTGATGCTCTTCATCCAGAGCGTGTGCCTGTGAGCTCTTCTTGTCCTGGCTCACCGACTACGGTAAATCCAAACATCCTTTGTGATCCACCTGTTCGCCCATTGAGTCATCCCATAGCGAAGCTTTGTATTTGATATCCTTGTTCACTTGGTACGATACGATACAGTCACCTACTCCGATTGAGTGCTAGTTGTAGATGTTTCCCGAGCGTAGTGGGTTGCTGTGCGAGTTGGTCGATGTATTGCTTTGCTTGAGTATCAATATCATATGTTTGTCGTTGTATGTTTTTGTCTTTATCCAGCACTGAGTAGTATCATTCATAAAAGTGCTTATCTGTCTTGATGACGTGTCTTCGCAAGATGATCTGCAGTGGTTCTACACTAGTGATAGATTGTTGTACGATCTCACCACTGCTGGCTGCTGGGTAGTGTGATTTGAAGATACTATCTGTATATGATTGGATGGCAACACTGGCAGCGATGTAGGATCAGGCTATTCCCAATATCCACAAAGCGACTTTGTTTTTAGCTTTGCTGACTAAGTATCGCACGAATCAGCTTATCGTAATCAATCGCATACCAAAATCTACCACAAACATATTATCTCGTGAGTGCACCGTCTTGTCCCATGGCAGGAAATATCTCATACCATAGCTTGTCATACCATCGATAAACAAATGACCAAACAGTATGGATGCAAAACATCCTAGGGCATATCTTCGGTAGGGGATAGTCTTATCTGATCTATACAAACAATATCATATAATGAGAGATAATCAGACATTGAAGATGATGCTGTGTGTGATCCCTCTATGGAAAAACTGTTGATCGATAGGATTACTGTGCACCAATCTTGCGATAAATATATCAAAATCAGGAATATTCGTGACCACAGCCATAAGCCGAAAACCTTTGTTGCTAGCTTTCTTGGTGATAGCTGTGTAGATCGATCATCACAGTATGCCTTGGGTAATATTATCCATAGAGTGGTTGTAACTAAGAAACAAAAAACAATCCTTTTGAAAGGACTGTTTGTATATAGTAATTTCGTAATGAATGTCTACGTATTCCCAACAGCGCTTATGCTCTCGCGTAGTACTCGATAATCTTCAAGACATCTACTGGCAATCCTTCTGTTTCACTAGATCATGGAAGTTCAAGTATCTTTACTTCAAAATTTGAAAAATTTGTAGAAAGTCGTACTGGTGGTTGGAAATTTTTAGTATCTAAGTCGTACAATGCTGATGCTTGAAGACCTTTCTTCAGAGTGATTATATCAGTAGGGTTGACGAAGTATGATGGTACATTGTGCTTGTGACCATTGAGCAAGAAGTGTCCGTGTACTACCATTTGTCTTGCTTGCATGATAGTTCTTGCAAACCCAGCTCTCAAGATAACATTGTCCAATCTTCTGTTCAAGAATTGAGTCAATACCGCATCGTGCTCCTGTCCTTTGTTTTTAGCGTATTTCTTACTTGTTACGTTTACCAAGTTGGAGAATTGCTTTTCGGACATACCGTACATCCTCTTGAGTACTTGCTTGTTTCTCAAGATCTTAGAGTACTCTGTCTGTCTTTTGTTTGCAGCACCATGTTGTCCAGGCGCTCCTCTTCTATTTTTGACGTCGTACTTGTCAGGTCCAAACAAGTTGATACCTTCTCTTCTACATAGCTTGAACTTTGCTCCAGTGTATCTCATTATAGGTGATGAAATGAATAATTAAAATGAAGAATAATCTGATTATATAGTATTAGTTTCTCTTCGGTCTCTTTCCTTTTGTTCCACCAAATCTCAATGGCGTAGCTTCTTCAATGTATTTGATATCAATACCACCAAGCTCGTTGATAGCCTTGAATACACCATCTCTACCTAGTCCTACTCCTTTGCAGATGACACCAACTTCTTTCAGTCCACAGTTTGTTTTTGCCTCATTGAGGACAAATTTTGCTGCTTGCTCTGCTGCATAAGCTGAAGATTTTTTCGTGCCTTTGAAACCTACTCTACCAGCTCCAGCTCCTATAACCAAATTACCATCAGCATCAGTCAATGCAACAATAGTATTGTTGCTACTTGTTTTGATGTGTAGTAATCCAGCAGTAAGCTTAGGATATTTTTTCTTCTTGTTTGAGGTAGCTCCAGGAGTTTGTTTTTTTACAATTGCCATTGTGTATGGTGGTTAAGAATTCGTAAATAGTGATATGCTATGTATGATTATTACTTCTTGAGAACTGGTCTTACTCTAGATCTACCCAATAATTTTTTGGCAGTATGCCCGTTTTGTTTTGTCTGTTGACCTCTTACTGGCAAACCAAGATTGTGTCTCATGCCTCTGTAGCATCTAATTTCCTTGAGTCTTTTGATAGCGTTACCTACTTCTCTTCTCAAGTCATTTTCTACCACAAACTCTTTTACTTCATCTGAGATGATCTTTTGTTCCTCCTCAGTGATATCTTTTACTCTTTTATTGAGCGCAATAGTATGTTTTTCTAATAACTTTTTGCTTGTCTCCAAACCTATACCGTATATTTTGGTAAGTGCTGTCCAAATTACTTGGTTTTCTGATAAGACGTGTCATTGAATACGGAACATAAACAATTGTTGTAAGGTGTAAATGTAGGATTTATTGTATATTATTAATCAAAACTAATGCCTCACGTTATGGTATTTGCAAACACTCATTTATATTTACCTTGTAGCATTTGCATTGTAGATCACTGTATTACTCAAGCTATCACTATCCCATCCACTACTATTACATCTCCATCGATCTTGGCGTCTGTAATTCCTTGCGTTACTAATCGTGCGATAGTACTTGTAACTCATTCTCCATCAGCTAACTTTGCTGCTGCTTGTTTGTATATACCATGATCAACTTGTTTTCATCCTATAGTTAGACTATTGATCTGCATGAGTACGGTCTGACATGATAAATTATTGTGTGCAAGGAGCAAATTCTATACGTTGTGGTGGTGTCATATGTAGTAGCTCACTTGGCTCTTGCAGCGACTGTTTGCCGTCACTGGTGTGATATATTACTGCTGTATATCCTTTGTCAGTCAGTATGTCTAGTAGTTCATTCATATTGAATGTATTGGCATTTACACTGGAATTTAGTAGATCCACGATGATGCGTCAATTCTTCGGAAGATCATAGTATACTGGTGTGCCATCTACTTCAAATGTATTCATTGCTATCATATCTTTCATAGTCGTATCTGATCGTCAAAATAAAATTACCCTTGTCTTTGTTTGTGTTTTGCATTTACGCAAATCACGAGCACTCTGCCGTGTCTTCTGATTATCTTACAATTAAGACATCTTTTTTTTACTGAGGTTGCTACTTTCATGGGTATTGATTAGAATTACTAAAGTGTATGTGTGTTTTATTTTACTGTAGATCTGTAGGTAATGATTCATTTGCTTCGGTCGTCTGGATTTATTTTTACCAACACACTATCTCAGACTATTACTTTTATTTTCCTCATTTGCATCTTTCCTGCTACGTAGGCGGTGATTAGTTGATCGATGCCATCTATTTTGACTCCATAATTACCAAAACCAAGATCTTGTTCTATGACTCCTGGAAGTTCTACATCGTTACTGTCTTTTTTCTTCCTAGGCTCAAATCTTTTTTGTTGTGGCACTGGTTGTGGTTTACCCATCAAGTAATTGCTTTTTACGAGCTAAAAGAGATGTTGTATTTATGCTGTTTTTTCTTTTTTTACTACTTTCTTTTTCGGTGCTTCAACTTTTTCAACTGTCTTTACTTCTTTTTTCACTGTTTCTTTTTTCACTTCCTTTTTTGGTGCTACCGCTACTTCTTGTATCGCTGTCTTTTCTATTGTTTCGATTTTCTCAACTTTTTTTGTTGCTTTCTTGCCGTCAGTACCTATCTTAGTAGCCAATAAAACTGTCTGATGAGGTCTAAAACCGATGATCCTTTGGTATCTATTTTTTCTTTTGAATTTGAGGACTCTGATTTTTTCTCCTTTTTGAAAATCAGTCACAACGTCAAATACTACCTGTGCTTGATCGATATACGGTGCTCACAATTGCGTTTGTGTCCCATCTTCTTCAGCGATAAGCAATACCTTATCAGCAGTGTAGCTAGCAGTGTCTTCGAGCTCGAGTTTGTCTACGACGATAGTATCGCCTTCTCTCACGATATACTGATGTCCTTGAAGTTCTATTACGGCAAACATTGAAAGTTATAAGTTATAAGTTAAAAATTATAAGTTGAGTTTGGTAGTCCTATGCGAGCTTACCGAGCTGTACCAAAAGATCATATTTCTTTTGATTTGTCTTGAACATAGAACTAACAATTGCTCTCATTCTGAAGTATCTTCTTTTACTAGGCACATCTCTTGATACATTCTTCCTGTACCATTTTGTATTGTAGTGCTTTTGTTTTTTTGCGTAGATAATTCTTTGAGATGCTTGAAGCTCCTTTTTGTAGAAAGCCACAAGTCTTTCGTTGCTATTGAGTTCTGTAGTTCTTCGGATAATGTGTCACATAACCTATTATGGTGAATTAAAATAAAAGATAATCTGAATAATAAAGCGGAACATTGACAATAATTAATTTACACTTACTTTCAATGGTAGTTAGCAAAGAGAACTTGCCTGGGACCGGAATCGAACCGGTACGATATCACTACCGGCGGATTTTAAGTCCGCTGCGTCTACCAATTTCGCCACCCAGGCGCACGCTAGGCTGCTGATCTTGCCCCTATGCTTGCGTATGATCCGATATCATAATGATTCATGCTCAGTAGTACTGCGTATAATTCTGGCGCTCTTGTTTGAGACATTTCGACCAATATCCTTCCCAATTGATAATAGTTTGCTTCGCTTACTCATGCTGTTTGCTTCATTTGTTGTAGTTGGGAGATTTGACTGTCATCCAACACCACGGCGTTGTCCAGGATCATGTATAATTTATATCAAGAAATATAAATGTATTTTTAATGAAGCTATCTTATCAACAAGTGATCAACTATTTGGATACTTGCTCAAATATAGCATCAAAGACGTTGGGGAATACTATGGCGATATTGGATAGCATCTTCCTGTTGAGAAGCACTCTTTTGTCTGATGCTTGCTTGATGAAGACGCTATATTTGCTTCCTCTTGCTTGCAGTGCAGCACTAAGTCTTTCGATCCAAAGTCTTCTTTGGTCTCTTTTCTTGAGCTTCCTGTCCTCGTAGGCATGTTGTCCAGCTTTTACGACAGCGTTTTGTACCTGCTTGTATACATTACCTCTTCCGAGTCTGTATCCTTTAGCGAGGCTAATAAGCTTTCTGTGCTTTTTGTGTCTTTGTAGTCCGTTCTTTACTCTCATTGTATATGGTGAAGTTTAAAAGCTAAAAAGGTATATTACTTTCCGTATGGCAATAATGATTTCACGTTTGCGAATTCTGCATCAGATATCTCTTTACCATATCCAAATGGCTTGTCTGCTCTTTTCTTGTTGCTCATCAAGTGATTCTTTCTTGCTTTGTCGTGCATGAACTTGCCTGATCAGGTTATCTTGAATCTTTTAGCAGTTCCTTGGTGCGTCTTTACTTTTGGCATAATGTATAAGTGATAAGCTGAATTAAATGATTGTATATTGTAATGCTATTTCTTTCCCTTAGCTGCGAAGATGGCACTGTATCATTTCGGCTCTGTTTTGATACCTTGTGATTTTCCTTCTTCTCCGATTCCTTCCACGACTCTTTGCAATTTACTCAATGCTTTGTCTCTAAACATGTTCTCTCTTCATCTGAGTTTGATAGCAAATCTCAACTGATATCATTCTGATAAGATCTCCTTTCCTTTGTTTATTTTCATCTCTAAGTCATTATCTCCGATGTTGTAACTTATTTCTAATTCTTTCATTCCCTTGCTTTGTGTCTGACGCTTGTCTGCTTCTCACTTCTTTTTCATGTATTGGAATTTACCATAGTCCATTAAGCGGCAAGTACTTGTCATAGTGCCTGCATTGTAACTCATTTGTATGAGATCCAAACTTTGCTCTTCCGCGATCCTGAGTGCTTCTAGTCTCGGGAATATTCACATATTGTTACCCTCTGCATCAATGACTACTATGGTTGGCGCCTTTATCATATCATTGATAAACTGCTTGAACTGGTTGTCTCTTGTTTGGAAGGCTTTTTGTGCTTTGTGAGCTAATGGGTTCGCCATAGACGCATAATAAACTAAAATACTCGATTGTTTCACTTAATAAGATCGTTGGTACTCCCAGCGGGATTTGAACCCGCGATCTTCGCCGTGAGAGGGCGATGTCCTAGACCACTAGACGATGGGAGCAAATTGACCCCAGATGGACTCGAACCATCAACCTCTAGCTTAGAAGGCTATTGCTCTATCCATTGAGCTATGGGATCGCAATTGTCTAGT
>Ga0172380_10007980_pt1 | contig 11747 bp, 11 predicted proteins | sample Leawe162metaG_FD_119747 | JGI IMG/M metagenome (GOLD analysis project Ga0172380, IMG submission 119747) | Leachate microbial communities from a municipal landfill in Southern Ontario, Canada - Leachate well 162 metaG | ecosystem: Engineered > Solid waste > Landfill > Unclassified | place... | reverse complement strand
TTGAGAGTGTCGTTCGTCGTTGAGTTGAGTGCGGTCTGACTTGTGGCACCAGAGGGCAGGTTCGTGCGCACCTGAATGTAGTAATCACCGACTACGGGATTGTTGATTGTGCAGAGTTGTGACCACTGGCGGAAGCCGCGCGCGAGATCGACCTCGTAGGCGCCATTAGAGCTCGTGAGCCTTGTCGTGAGGTAGTTCGATACGTTGCTGTCCGCATCCCAACCGCGGTATTGCTGGGTACATCCAGCGCGGACGGGAGCGTTCAGCGGGCTCCCGCTTGACTGAGGATCGCGGATAGCAAAGGTGGTGATTGTGCCGGTTCCAGCGGAACCGCCGTACATCTGATCGCCTGGGCAGTACGCCGTGGCGCCGCGCGTATACCTCGCTGCGGCATCGCCGGTCTCCTGAGTGAAGGGGTTTGGATTGTTGGTACTCCATGGGTTGGGTAGTGACGTTGAATCGCATTGCGAGCTTGCCGTGACGTCGACCATCACGGGATCGTAGATCTGCACGGAAATCGAGGTGACGGGCTCCTTGACACTCAATTTGTAGAAGTGTCCGAGCGGGTTGTACTCGTTGTTTGTGCTGCCAGTGCAGTTGGTCTCGCCGCCAGCGCATCCCCGTGCCGAGTACCTGTCCCCCCACACCTTGTCGGCTCCCCTACCGCCGACATTTGCCCATAGTTGGGGGGTCGTGCTGCAACCGGGATCCGATGCAGCAGAGGCGTAGTCCGCCCGTGTCACGATTGGTGTGGTCGATGACTGAGACGTGACTGAACCATTCGGTTCGTTGCCGAAGAGGTTGCACGGGCTGCCCATAAGAACCGGCCCGCGGTATTCAGCGACAGCAGTGCGAGTCATGGTTTGGGAGCTTTCGCCGATGGCCCAACCGAAGAAGTTCTTTGTTGCTGCCGTTACCGTCACGCGAAGTTCAGAGGCCTTCTCGCCAGTCTCGGGGAGAACGTTGACACGTTCAGCCTCAACGGGATTCGACGGGTCATGCGTAAAGCCGTTCTGGGTTGAGACTTTGCGGGCGTGTTCGGTGGCGGCGTCGAAGTCGCTCGGCATGTACACCGATCCAGCAAGCGCTGCGGCATCGGCGGCAACTTGAAGTCGTTGGCCGAGGTAGTACCAGTTCGACATGTCGACGCCAATTGCCGCAGACCCGAGAACGATCGGGACAAACATGATCGATGCCATTACCGCGACGGCACCGCGGTCGCCGCGAAGGCGGAAGAGATCGATGCGCTGCTTGACCGCCGCCGCGAGTCTGCGTCGGGGGACTGGTCGCTTCGAGCCGCGGTGGTTGCTCATCGCTACCCACCGCCAACCAACGCTGCGACGAGCGGCGGCACATTCAAGCTGGACTGCAGAACCATGCCGACGCCACTTTCCATGATCATGACCACGCCGGGGCCCATCACTACCAGCATCAACACTGGGAGAACCAGCACCATCATCGGGAAGAGGATCTTCACAGGCACTTTTTGTGCGGCTTCTTCGGCGTACTGTTGACGCTTGATTCGCAGTTCCTCCGCCTGGATGTCGAGGATCTCGCCGAATGGAGTCCCTCGACGTTCGGCCTGAACACAGGTTTGGCAGAACCTCCGGAGGTCCTCGTCGCCGGTTCGTTCCGCGAGGGCATACATTGCTTCAGCTCGCGACTTGCCGATCGTGATCTCTTGAACAACTCGACCGAACTCCTCGGCAAGCGGCCCATTTGTATTCTGCGCAACCATCCGCAAGGCAGCGTCAAAACCGACGCCGGCCTCAAGCGTCAAGTTCAGGATGTCCACGGTGTCGGCAAGGGACCGACGCATTTCCGCAGCTCGCTTCGCAGCGATCTTGTCGAGTACGTAGTCGGGGATATAGAACCCGGCAACCGTGAAGACAAGCATGAACAACAGGCCGAACCCGACGCTGAGCAGCAACATCGTGACGAAGCCCAAAACTGCACCAAACAGTCCGGCCAGCACCTTGAGCAGTACAAGTCGGTTGATATCCCAATCAGGTGGGAAGCCAGCGGCCTCGACGCGATCTTCGAGCTTTTTCAAGCGACTTGCTGGGGTCAGCCACCAGCCGACTCGTTGGAGGTTGCTCAAGATCGGATCGAGGACACGTTGTTGAAAAGAGCTTTGGTCATCGATGATCCGAGTGCGCCCGGCTTCTTGTGTGACGCGCATTAGGACTTGGCGGCCATCTGATTCCTTCGGCGAACCAAACGCTGCCACGATGATCACGATCGCGCTGATCACGCAGATCCCGATGATCACCAGAGTCAGAGTTGTCGTCTCCATGGCTACAGCTCCACATTCACGATGGAGCGTGCCCAGAGATAGCCGAGCAGCATCATGATGCTGCCGATCCCCAGCATCATCATTCCGGGGACTGTGGTGAGGAAGATCTGAAAGTACTCAGGCCGCGTGAGTGCTGAGAAGATGCCGACGACCACCGGCAGTGCCATCAGAACCCATAGCGACATCCGGCCCTCAGCGGACAGTGCGCGAACGTGACGGGCCATCTTCACCCGCTCGCGAAGTGTGGTCGCTACGGTCTTGAGCAGAGTTGCGAGGTTGCCACCCACCGAAGACTGCAGGCGAATCGCCATCACGACCATCTCAAGGTCTACGCAGTGCATCCTGGCTGCGGTTTCTTGCAGCGCGTCTGGAACAGAGGTTCCGAGCCGATTTTGGATGATGACTCGCTGGAGTTCTTCTTGCATCGCGCCACTTGATTCGCTTGCGACAGCGTCGAATGCCTGAGCCAACGATGCCCCTGAGGACAGGCTGCTCGCGATTGCCCCGAGTGCGTCAGGCAAGTCATAGACAAACTGTGCTTCTCGCTTGCTTGCTTTGACCCGCATAACCAGGATCGGAATCGCGGTCCCGATGACAAGGCCGAGCATCGCTCCCGGTAGGGAAGCTCGCAGCAACAGAAAGAGCACAATGGCGCCGCCGAGCCCGCTGCCGATGGTGAGCAGCACGAACTCCTCTGGTTTGACTGACATACCCGCCGACGTGAGACCAGCGCGGAGTCGTTCATTCCAGCCGCGCTTCTCAAGAAGGTTGGCAGTGCGGTTTGAGCTACTCGCGCGTAGACGTGTCACGACCGAGTCTGGTGATTCGCTGACAGAAGTGTCATTGACTCGATACTGGTCGATCATCTCGCGGAGAGCGGCGGTGCGATCCGGGGTTTTCTGCGGGATGAGAATCACCGCCATGATCACAAAGAGCGCGACAACAACAGCGATGATGCTCAGGGGTAGGAGCAGCGGGTGCATCGTGATCACCGCCACCGAGTTGCGGATCCGACTTCGTCATTCTTCAAGAACATGCCGCGTTCCAGAGTCTGACCTGAGTCAATGATTCGTTGATAGCAATTTGGAATCAGACCCGCCGGTTCTAGTGGTACCGATGCACCCACTGCGTCCGGCGGGCGGACGAACACGTCCTGCATGCTGATGATGTTCCCCTCCATCCCGGTGATCTCAGCGATGTGGGTGACGGCGCGGGAGCCATCGCGCATTCGGGTTTGATAGACGATCAGGTCGAGTGCGGAGGCAATCTGGCTGTAGACGGCTTGTTGGTCGATCTTCATTCCGGCGATCGCAACCATGCCGTCGATCCGAGTGAAGCAGTCTCGTGGACTGTTTGCGTGGACAGTGCCCATAGATCCTTCGTGGCCGGTGTTCATTGCTTGGAGCATGTCCATCGCTGCGTTGCCGTCCCGAATTTCGCCGACGACCACTCGGTCGGGGCGCATACGCAACGATTCCTTCACCAACGCGCTGAGCGTGACTTCGCCCTTGCCTTCGATGTTGGGTGGTCGACCTTCGAGTCGAATCCAGTGGTCGTGGTCGAGTTTGAGTTCGGCGAGGTCTTCGATCGTCACGATGCGTTCGTGTGGCAAGAAGAACTGGCTGAGCATGTTCAGCGTCGTCGTCTTGCCCGAACCGGTACCACCGGCGACAAGAATGCTGAGCCTGCCTGCGACGGCCTTCTGCAGGAACTCACCTGCCGCGGGGGAGAGCGTGCCAAACGAGATGAGGTCGTCGACGGTGTACTTGTCCTCGGAGAACTTTCGGATCGTCAGCGTGGTGCCGTCAACGGCAAGTGGCGAGATGATTGCGTGTACGCGCGAACCGTCTGGTAGTCGCGCGTCAACCTTGGGGCTTGACTCGTCGATGCGGCGTCCGATCCGCGACACAATCCGATCCAGAATGCGCCGGATGTGTGGCTCGTCGTCAAACGCTACGTCTGTGCGCGCCGTTTTACCGCCGCGCTCTACCCACACGTTGTATGGGCCGCTGGTCATGATCTCGGTGACTGTTGGGTCGCGCAGCAGCGGTTCGAGCGGGCCGAGACCCACGACTTCTTGGGCGATCTCGCTAATGAGTCTCGCACGCGCTTCAGCCGACAGCGGTGTGTCGATTTTGGTCAGGGCCGTTTGGAGTTCGACTGTCACCAGCGCTCGCAGGTCTTCATCACTAAGGCTGGAGTCGGCTAGGCGTGTGCCTAGGTTCTTGACAACGAACGCGCGCGCTTCCGTTCGGACCTCGGCGTAGGCGTCTGTGACGGGCCCGTTGGATGCGTTGGGGTCACTGCCGGCACGCTGGTCGGGCAAGGGCGGTGCGGCCGTGCGGCCCGCCCTGGATTCTTGTAACCGCTCGGCGAGGTTCATGTCGTTGCCACTCGCCTGCCAAACAGCCGTCGCCGCCGCACCACCGATTGCTGGGCCGGAACAGTTGCGACAGTTTCCTGTGCCACGGGGCTGATAAATGCTGCGTACCCGCGGATAGCCATGCTGATTTCGTGGGCAGGATGGCTCACCGACAGGATTCGCCCGCTGTTCGTTGCCAACGGCATGTCGACTGAGTGCGGAATCTCGCAGGTGATGGCGTGGTCGAGTGCTTCGGAAATGTCACTTCCGCTAATTCCAACGCGCTCTCCGGCGCGATTCACGATGAGATCCACACTGCCGTTGAAGTTCAGCTCGGTGAGGACTTCGAGCGAGATCGCGGTGTTCTTCACACTGGCTGCATCTGGTGTGCAAATAAGTCCGAGGTGGTCGGTGACATCCAGAACTGCCAGGACATGCTCGGTTGCGTAGGGCGGGCAATCGATGATCACGTGATCAAACATCTTCGAGGCAACGCCGACGATTCGTGAAATCAAGTGCGGTCGGATCGCTGCCGCTTGTTCAGGTCTCTGGGGTGCCGCGAGCACGTAAGTGCCGGACGAATGGGGGAGCATCACCGACGCCAAGGCTGTCGCGTCGAGCGAGTCGGTGAGATTCTGAAGGTCAAGAACGGACCGCGCTGGCGGAAGGCCCATGAGGAGTTGGACGTCACCTGATTCCAAGTCGAGATCCAAGAGGCACACTCTTTGGTTCATTTCGCCGCTGAGAACCGTCGCGAGATTTGTCGCGATGCTGGTCTTGCCGCACCCACCCTTCGGTGCGTAGATCGACGTCACAACCGCACCGCGGTGAGCATTACCCTGATTTGCGGCCGCAGCATGAAGGGCAGCCTTCTCCGCGACCCGGTTGGATGCTGCAACGAGTGCGGGTAGATCGGTATCGCCGATGACGTCGCTAGCACCTGCCCGCAGTGCGTCTAGTACCACAGTCGTGTCGACTCGTCGGCGCAGCCAAACCACGCCCGCTGCCGGGTTGGTGGTGATGGCTAGGGTTGTTACCCGTTCAGCTACTGCCTGCTCGACGCTCGGACCAATAATGACCAGCGGGTCTCCGGTCGTCTTCATGCTCTCGACAACAGCTGACGCGTCGGTGAGGTGGACGGTGCTTGAGCCAAGCGCGTTTGAGATGGAGTTGGCTGTCGACGCGTCAAATTCGAGTATCGCTGCCATGACTTCTCCTCTCACATTGTGGCCCGGGACTCGGACCGCTGGTCATTGCGCTAGCTGGGAAGCAGTCCTAGGTAGAGGCCCTCCTTGCCAACGACCTTCACGGAATCTCGTGGGGTGAGGGCAAACGTGATCAAGGTCGTATCTACCGCCTTGTTCGAGACCGTGCCGTCGCCTGCCTTGCCTGTGGCAGTGGTCGGCCCAACGGCGATGACGTCAGCGGACTGCAGAACGACGGTGCCTGCGTCGGCGCCGGCCTGGTACACCACAACCTTCGAGCCAGGTTGCACAAAGCCAGCAACCCGGCCACCGTCAGAGAGTTGGATAGTAACGGCATTCGTCCCCGGCGGAATCGACAATCCACCGGTCGTTGCCGTTGTGGAAAACATCCGGGTCATCAGAATCTGACCCTTGAAGATTGGTACGGAGGTCTGCAAGTTGATGACCTGTGAGATGTTCGTCAACGCGTTGGGCGGCACCAGATTCGATGCCACTTGGACTCGTTGGACTCGCGTGTCCGTTAACGTCGCGGCTCGGGTCCCTGGCCCAAGATCGCCAGCGGCGACGTAGACAGTCGTTGAATCCGAAGCGCTCACAGCCGGCTTGCTCACCGTGAGATACAGCGCCGCCCCAGCGATCACCAGAGTAAGTGATGCAACGACGAGGATGATCTTTCGAGCCATCGCATGTCCTCTCTGATTTGGCGGGGTGGCTAGCCGTGCTAGGGCGGCAGTGTCGGGGCCGGATCTGGACTGGCGCCGAACCCAGGTCTTGGGCGGTCGCCGTTAAGCGACCGCCCAAGACATATTTGGCAGGGTCTAGACCGAGTCGGTTTAGTCTTACGAAGACGCCGAGGCTCCGGCGTTCTGTACCTCAGTCCCAACCTCAGTGAAGTTGTTGGAAACCTGCTCACCTAGGAAGAAGACGGCAGCAATCATGACGACGGCGATACCGGCTACGAGGAGCCCGTATTCGACGGCGCTTGCACCCTTGTCTTTGCCGAGACTGAGCATCGTGCGGATTCGAGTAAACATTGTTTTCTCCGTTCACGGATTTGAACTTATGTGGTGGGAACGCCGCCTTTGCCGACGTGATTTCTAGCCCTGCGTTTGAAGAAACTTGGGCGGTTACAAGCTCAACTTCGGTGCGGTTGATAGCGCCGCTGTAGAACTGCGGGACCAAACGGGTGAAGGTTCTTTGACTGCACCTCTCGGGACACCGGTCCGGAGCAACATGCTCAACTGGGTTGCAGTTGGTGCCGAAGAAGTAGCGTGTCCTCAGACCGTCAGTCCGTCATGCGCGATGCGCACGAAAGCGACGTTGGTGCGGGTGGATTCCCGAGCTGGCTGCGCCGCGAACGTCATGGGCAGGGCGACGAAAGGGGAGCGGTTGCCGTTGAGGCGGCGTTCATCTTCCCAATATTCATCCTGATTCTCTTTGGCATCATTGAGTTTTCGCTATTCCTACGCGATCACGTGGCACTCTCGGCGGCAGTACGGTCTGGCGCTCGAACGGCGAGCGCCGAACCACGAATGGAGACCTTCGCCACTGATGCTGCGGCAGCCGTGCTTCGAGCGGGAACCGGTATGCCGTTTAGCTCGGTCGACGAAATGTGGATCTACGAGGCTAGCCCCGCGGGATATCCAGCAAACGTTGGTCCTGGTCAGCTTCCCCGTAATTCGAACGCGAACACATTCACCACATGTACGAGCAATTGCCTGGTTTTCACGTACTCCGACTCAAGCTTCACCCAAACCGGTGGAGAGTGGGACGAGTTGGAAATCAACGCCTGCCCAGGTGACGTCGATATGAGCAACGTCGGAATCTACATCCGCGCAAATCACCGCTTCGTCTCGGGAATTTTTGGCACGAGCGTCACGATCACTGACCACGCGGTACTCAGGTTCGAGCCGATCCCAGCTTCGCAGCTATTGCAGTCGGGGCAATGTAAGCCCTAGGGGGAGTTAAGTCATCCAAGGGCGAAGCAAACATCCTGGGTGATCTTGTGATGCTCATTGGATTTGGCTAGCGCAGAACCTCGACACCAATTGCGGAGCAGGCGGCACCATTGATCATCTTTCCTGGTAGATCCATGGAACAAGCCGTCACGATCACGAACATGTCTGCGAGGGCGCGCAGTGTCACCGAGTCGCCAGGTTGGGTGAGTGCGGGCAGCGCCGACATCGAACCCGTCGAATCCACCGGCGTGTTCTGGAACCAGTCCACTGGATCGGGAACTGCTTCTGGGTGCCAGCCGATCGAATCGGCGGCCGTTCGGAAGTTGTCACTGCAACTCGGGTGGTACCCCTCAAATCCAAGAAGCGCGTACATCTCTGCTGAACAGGGTGGTGCGAGTAGGTCGTGTGGGCCAGGTGAGGTGTCTTCCTCGAACAGGAACATTGGGCGGTAGTTCATCGAAACAAAGGGTTCACCAACTCGCGGGAAGAGGCGCCACGATGCCGCCCGTGAGGTGCGCGCACTCAAGTGGTCCGACATATCTGCAAACACCGCGAACATGTCGGAGACTTGTTGTCCGTCCACATCGGTGATCCGAAGTGCCGCGCCTTCGGGTACTCGAACAGCTGCACCACTCTGGGGTGGAACGATCAAGGATTCGATCATGTTCATGGTGACGTCCTATCCGATGGGTCGATGGAACTTGCGGCAGCCTCATGATGCCGTGCTGTCAGTCCGCGTGTCATTCGACCGTTCACTACGAACCCCGCGATGAGTGACCCGATAGGGATGATCCACGCCAGGAGTAGATCGTCGGGGTTGTCAAGGATTGACTTTGCGACAACGAGGCAACCAAGTTGTACTCCGAAGACCCCCGTCCAGATCGCAGTCAGCAACCAGTTCGTCCGGGCGAAGTCCCGAGTGTGTGCAGCGTTGGGAACCTCGAGCGCCGTGTACTGCGCAGTAAAAGGGCGTCGGAGCGCAAGCGAACCTGCCGAATAGAGCAGGATCACGGTTGTGCTGGCTTCAGCGATCCAGCGAGACATGTCCGCTGCAATGTCACTAGTCCCGAACACGAAGACGGCTATTGCGATCGAGAAGTAGCTGACATCAAGGATCTCGAGGTGTTTGATCGGTACACCGACCCAGCGGGATGAAGCCCGGTTGAAGAGACACAGGCCGAGTGAGATCAGGAGCGCCCAACCGAGCAGGTCTGGTGACGTCACGAGCGCGATGGGGATCCAAGGCAAGATCCCTACAACTGCAGACTGAACGGCCCTGTGAACGATTCGTTTCAACGCATCACCCCGTAGCTCCCCGTTGAAGGTCGGCCTGGATCACACCGAAACGTGACGGGCTCGAAGAATCGTCCATAGCTGGAGGCGCCTCAGCTAGGGAGTTGGTACTGCTCGAAGAATTGCCACATCAATTCAGTCGCATCGACGGTCTGGGTGGTCTTCCCGAGACTCTCTTCGATGAAATCTGAGACGAGTTGATTCGCTCCGGGCCACGTGTGGCCACCGCCGTCGACTCGGTAGTAGTCGACGTTGGCGTTGTTCTTGCATTCTGACCAGATCGTGCGTGCGGTGTCGCCCAGGTCGTTCACAGTTGGTGTGGGGTTACATCCGTTGTGGTTAGCCCAGGCAGCCATGTTCTCGTCTGACGGTTTGACTCGCGCGGTGATTGAGCGAGCAGGTGATCCGGCGACCTTGCCGCCTTCAAACGGCACGATCGGATCGGCGGTGCCGTGGAAGTAGATCAGGGGAGCAGGCGGGGAGCGATCGCACATCGGTCGGTAGAAACTCGCACCCACGCCACCAAATGCCGCGAAGGATTGGTTCGGTGCGCAGGCCAGCGCCAACGTCATGACCGAGCCTAGCGACATCCCGGCTGCATAGAGTCGAGTTTTGTCGATGCAGAGTTCTTGCTCGAGTGAGGTGAGGAGTTCCGTGATGTAGGTTGTGTCGCTCGTGGCCCGGCCGGGCACCGCAGGAAGGTCCCACTGCCCACCGATCGCGTTCGGTGAAACCAAGATGAAGTCGTGCTTGTCAGATGCCGTATCAAATCCGGTGAGCAGCAGTTGCTGCGTGGCATTGCCTCCGCGGCCGTGCAGGTTCAAGACCAACGGCAGCGCGGTGATCCCGTCATACCCTGGCGGAACATTTATGGAGTAGTCACGCTGTGCGCCGTCGACCTCGACCTGGCCGGTGGACGAGCCCGTCGTTGCCGCCTTCGCCGGAGTGCACTGTGCGACGGCGCTCTGGCTAGGCGCCGCACTTGTTGAGGTTCCCTCGGTCGCTCCGCGCGAGCACCCGACCAGCGCTAACGCCGTGATGCTGACGATCGCAATGAACTCTGTGAGACGCGTTCGTACATGACGATGTCGGGTGGTGGGAGCGTCTGCCATGAACCAACTCTGCCAGGTTCGGCAACGACACGGATGCAGTGGGTTCGGTCGAGATCGTGACGCGCTAGGCGCTGCGTTGGCGTTTGGTGGCGTACATCGCGGCATCCGCGCGGGCGAGCACTGACTCCGCCACATCTTTGCCACGGGTCGTTGCTATTCCGATGCTTGCAGTCACGTGCAGTTGTTCTCCGTGGAAGGGGATTGGTGCCGCAATCTCGCGGGCGATTCGGTCCCTGAACGCGTCGACTTCTTTGGCGCTGCGGTCTTCGGTCACGATCGCGAACTCGTCACCGCCGAGGCGAGCGACGTGTTCACCCTCGCGGGTCGTTGACATCAACCGGTCGGCAACTACCTGCAGGACGTGGTCGCCTGCCTTGTGTCCGTGGGTGTCGTTCACAGGTTTGAATCCGTCGAGATCGATGTACGCAACGCAGATCACCGCGCCGCTGCGTGAACCGCGCGCGAGTGCACCGCGCAGTTGCTCCATGAAGTCAGTGCGATTCTCCAGCCCGGTGAGTGAATCCGTGAGTGCTTGGCGTTGAGTCGCCTCGAAGGTGCTCGCTTGCGAGATAGCCGCGGCAATGAAGTTGCCCAGCGACTTCAGCAGCGAAGCGTCCTCCTCGCCAAACTGGGCCGGTTGATCGGACAAAACCTTGAGCACGCCGACGGTCGCGCCGCGGCAAATGAGCGGGACGACAATCATCGACCGCGCACCGACTTTGCGGCACGCGACCTTGTCGACTCGTGAATCGGTCTCAGTGTCGGTACATGTGAGGGTGTCACCAGTTGTGACGCACAGCCCGGACAAGCTGCCGTGGAGGTGGAGTCGAAGCCCCTCCTTGCCCTCGACAGTCCCGGCGCCCGATGCGTAGACCATCTCGTCGCCTTCAGCGAGTTCGACAACTGCGCCTGTGGAGGTGGTGAGCAACATCGCCTGATTGGTGACGATCCGCATGACCGCGGGCAGAGATGACCCAGCCTCAATGATCTGGTTCTGGGCGTTGATGATCGCCCGCATACGGGTGACCTCGTCCATGGTTCCTCCAGTGCGCCCGCGTCGAGCGGTGTTGCGATTCTGCCGGAGTGCGGCCTGCGATGACAGGTTGGTTGATCAGCCAGAAGAGTGACCCCCGTCGCTAACCGTGAATACTCCGTCACTCGGTGGTGACAATGTGGGTTGCCGCGGGGCGGAGCACTACCGCCGCTGCCTCGCGTGGTTTCATATCGACGTGTTCTTCCGAATGAAGATCACGCGTATGTACTCGTACTCCAGGGGAAGCCGGTAGCAATCCGGCGCTGACCCGCAGCCGTAAGTCGCTCGTAGGCAATGCCTACGGCAAGCCAGTCTCGACGCCTGTCGACTCTGGTAGCGACAAGTCGGATTACCTGGCGAGTGCAGCGGCTCCAAACCGTCGAGGTTGCGGTCGGGGCCCGTCACTTCCCTGTGGCGTGGTTTCGGCGCGGACCGCGTTTTTCAGGGAGTTCTCTCATGGTGCCTTTCTCGGCATTTTCTTCTCGCAC
>Ga0172380_10007978_pt1 | contig 11748 bp, 8 predicted proteins | sample Leawe162metaG_FD_119747 | JGI IMG/M metagenome (GOLD analysis project Ga0172380, IMG submission 119747) | Leachate microbial communities from a municipal landfill in Southern Ontario, Canada - Leachate well 162 metaG | ecosystem: Engineered > Solid waste > Landfill > Unclassified | place... | reverse complement strand
TTGGCGATTTGTTACGACCTGCGCTTCCCGGAACTCTTCCGGGCCCTGGGCGAGGTCGATCTGCTGGTACTGCCCTCGGCATTCACCGAACTCACCGGACGCGCCCATTGGGAGTTGCTCGTGCGCGCCAGGGCCATCGAGAACCAGTGCTACCTCCTCGCCCCTGCCCAGGGGGGGCGACATTCGACCGGGCGCATGACGCACGGCAACAGCATGATCGTCGATCCCTGGGGCGAAATGCTGGCGCGGCTCGACAAGGGCGCCGGCGTCATTACCGCCGACATCGATGCGGCGCGCATCGCTGAAGTACGCAAGAGCCTGCCGGCACTGCGCCACCGCTCCCCCGGTCTGTAAATCAAACTCTCTTCTTGGTGCCGCCATGACCGCTAACGATTCCTACCTTACCGCCGAACGCTGCCTGCTGGCGCCCTACGAACTGACGCCAGCGAGCATAGCGAGCGTGTTCGGAGCGCTGGCTGCGCATCGCCTCGATTACGCCGATCTGTATTTCCAGTATGCACGCTCCGAAGGCTGGAGCCTGGAGGAGGGCATCGTCAAGTCGGGCAGCTTCAACATCGAGCAGGGCGTCGGCGTGCGCGCCATCAGCGGCGAGAAGACGGCGTTCGCCTATTCCGATGAAATCAGCCTGCCGGCGCTGGCCGGTGCAGCCCAGGCAGCGCGCGCCATCGCCGCCCAAGGCGGCACGGCCGTGGCGCCGCTGCTGCGTCATCGGATCGCGCCGGCGCTCTATGCGGCGCATGATCCCCTCGCCTCGCTCGCCGCCGCTGAGAAGGTGCGCCTGCTCGAACGGCTCGAATCCTACGCCCGGGCCGCGGACCAACGGGTCGTCGAGGTGATGGCCAGTCTCGCCGGCACCTGGGAAGTGGTGCTCGTGGCGGCGAGCGACGGACGCATGAGCGCCGACGTGCGACCGCTGGTGCGCGTTTCCCTCAACGTCATCATGGCTGAGGGCGGCCGACGCGAGCAGGGCTCTGCCGGTGGCGGCGGCCGCTTTGACTACGCCTATTTTTCCGATGAAATGTTGCGCGATTACGCCGCCAAGGCGGTGCACCAGGCGAGCGTCAACCTGGCGGCCAAGCCGGCTCCGGCCGGCAGCATGACCGTGGTGCTGGGACCGGGTTGGCCAGGCATCCTGCTGCACGAGGCGATAGGTCACGGCCTCGAAGGCGACTTCAACCGCAAGGGCAGTTCGACCTTCGCCGGTCGCATCGGCGAACGTGTTGCCGCCCGTGGGGTGACCGTGATCGATGACGGCACCATGCCCGATCGGCGTGGTTCGCTGTCCATCGACGACGAGGGCAACCCGACACAGCGCACCCTGCTGATCGACGACGGCATCCTGGTAGGCTACCTCCAGGATTCCCTCAATGCGCGCCTGATGGGCGTGGCGTCGACGGGCAACGGCAGACGGGAATCCTTTGCTCACCTGCCCCTGCCGCGCATGACCAACACCTGCATGCTCGGTGGTGAGCGCGACCCGCGGGAGATCATCGCTTCCGTGAAGAAGGGACTCTATGCCGCCAACTTCGGCGGCGGGCAGGTCGACATCACCAACGGCAAGTTCGTCTTCTCCGCCTCGGAAGCCTACCTCATCGAGAACGGCAAGATCACCACCCCGGTGAAGGGCGCGACCCTGATCGGCAACGGCCCCGACGTGCTGCAGCGGGTGAGCATGATAGGCAATGACATGCGCCTCGATCCGGGTGTGGGCACCTGCGGCAAGGAAGGCCAGAGCGTGCCGGTGGGGGTCGGCCAGCCCACCCTGAGGATAGACGGACTCACCGTCGGCGGCACGGGCTAGCCAGGGGCCGCATTCATGGGCCCGGCACGCGCGCCGGGCCGGATCGGCAATATGCAATGAAAATCAAGCCGTAGGCGCTCCTTCCTCCTGCGATTTCTCATGACATTTAGCAAATGCTGTGTCATAATCGTTGCAGACCTACCTGGGCGAACAGGAATGCCATTCGCAATTGGGCTGTCGGTTTGTCGCGGCACCTGGCTGTTTTCCGCCAGGATGGCGGCTATTCATTTGGTCTTAGCGTTGCCATTCCTTGCACCATTGCCAGCCACTGCCCAGGTGGTCCCGCCGGATGCAGGCTCGCTGCTGCGCCAGATTGAGCAGGCGCCAAAGGCTCTGCCACAACTGCAACCCCTGGTCGCGCCTCCCAAGACTCCACCTCCCAGGGCGTCGGATGAACTCAAGGTACGGGTCAAGGGATTTCGCATTCTCGGGGTGACGCAGCCGCCGGCGAATCTACTTACGGAACGCCTGGCCAGGTTTGTCGGAAAATCGATGTCGTTGGCCGAACTTGAAGAGGCCATACAAATCGTGGTCGCCGCCTACCGCGAGCAGGGCTACGTTGTTCGCGTCTTCCTGCCGCCGCAAACCATCGAGGATGGCATTGTCGATGTCATGGTCATCGAGGGCAAGCTAGGCCGTGTCCTGATCGACGAGGGCCCGGCACCGTCGAGATTGTCCGGGGAGCGCGCCGCAGCCACTGTACGACAGGGCCTGCCGGCAGGCGCAGTCATCAAGACAGAACCGCTCGAACGCAATCTGCTGATCTTGAGCGACCTGGCCGGCACCAAGATTGCCGCGACCCTGGAGCCTGGTGCCAGCCCGGGAGACATCGACGTGCGTTTGGCGCTCGTCGATACCCCGCTCGTCAGTGGCGCCCTGGCAGCGAACAATAGCGGCTCGCTCGGTACGGGCGCGAACCAACTCGATGCGCAGCTCAACGTGAACGGTATCGCCGGTGCCGGCGAACAGTGGAGTCTCCGCGGTTTGGGCGCCACGGGCCTGAGCTATGGCGGCATCGGCGTATCACTGCCGGTCGGCTACGCCGGTCTGAGCCTGGGTGGCAACGTCGCCGCGATGCACTATCGCCTGGGCGATCGCTTCGCCAGCCTCGACGCGCAGGGCAGCGCCACCATCGCCGGCTTGCGCGCCGCCTATCCCATCGTGCGCAGCCGCGCCCAGAATCTCTACGCCAGCGCCAATATCGAACAGCGCCGCTACCTCAATGACAGCCTGGGCAAGCGCCTCAGCGACAAGCGGGTCGAGGCGCTGTCCGTGGGCTTGACGGGAAATTCCTACGATGGCGGCGGTGCCACGAGCTATGGGCTGACGCTCGTCGGCGGGCAACTCGACCTGTCGGCGCTGCCGGCGAATCTCGCTGCGGATGACACCTCTGCGCGCACCCAGGGCAGGTATGCGAAGCTCTCATGGAACGCCACGCGCCTGCAGAGCGTCGGCGACACGATGGCCGTATCGGCAGCCTTGGCTGGTCAGTTTGCGGACAAGAACCTCGACTCGTCGGAGAAGTTCTTTCTCGGCGGTCCCAGCGGTGTGCGCGCCTATCCGGCCAACGAGGCCGGGGGCGACGAGGGACTGATGCTCAATCTGGAAGGGCGTGCCACGCTGCGTCCGGAACTGCAGGCGATCATCTTTGGCGATGCAGGGAGCGTCCGGCAGAATCGCAAGCTCTGGCCGGGCTGGCAGGGAAAGTCGAGTGCGCCCAATCGCGTCGATCTGGCGGGGGTCGGTATCGGCGTGAACTGGACCGTCTGGAACAGCATCGCCCGCCTTTCACTGGCCTGGCGGCTAGGCAACAACCCGCTGGCCGCACCCAATGGCAGCGACAGCGACGGCACACGGCGTACCCCCCGGCTCTGGGCGCAATACAGCAAGTTCTTCTGAGCCTCGCCTGGGCTCACTCCAGGTAGCGGGTCGCTTTGTCGAGATCGCTGTGTATTGACGCTTTGCTCAGGGCGTTGACGAACTTGCGCCAGGGAAGGTCCGCTTCGATGACCCTGAACACGTAGGTGCCGGCGTTGCTCTTCGCCTTGCGCAAGACCACCACGGGCATATTGCACTGGTCGGCACGTCCGAGATCGATTTTGACCCTTCCCTCGACCTTCAGCGGCAGCGCCTCATCGCCGCGCGCCCGGAAGCCGCTGAGCGAGCACTCGATCACCTGGATGTTGAAACTGCTGCGAGCGCCGCCGGTCTCGATCACCAACGCGCCGGGACAGATCACCGAGAAGCGCTGGTGCTGCCGCTGCAGCGTTGTGTCGTCGCTCTCCCTCGACCTCTCCGCAACTGGCGGCAGCACCGCACGGTAGGACGGGATATCGTAGATTTCCCTGAACACGCGTTTTTCCTCTTCCGTCAGCTTGGCGAACACCTGAGTTCGCTTGTTGAAAAAATAGTCGAGCAGTTCCGGCGTCATCACCGGATCGTTCGTGGTGTAAAAGCGCTTGTCGGGGAACACGATGTTGGGCATGCGCAATTCGACAAAGTAGCGATAGAGGTTCTTCGCCGGCTCCTTCCGGTCGTAGTAGCGTCGATAGATTTCTGGCGCCGACTTCAAGTCCACGTGCGCGCCGACCGCCGGTGCGCCGTTGACGAAGTCGTAGTGCTCGACCGGGACCTCCTTCAGGCGCCGAAAGAACAGGATGGACTCGTAGAAGCCGATGTGGCGAGGATTGACGGCGATGACCAGGTGGCGGGTGTCGAAGAACTTGGTCGAATATTCATACATGAACTTCATCAGCGGGAACAGGATGATCCCCCCCAGCGCCTGGAACCTGCGGTCTATGGCCAGGGCCGAGACCTCGGCGATGTTGCCGCCCGCCTTGCGGATCTTCTCGATGTTGAAGATCTTCTGCATGGGAAATCCCAAAGGGCTCTCCCTGATCAGCGAAATGGTCCCGACGATACGGTTGTTGTAGCGAGCGAGCAGGGTAGTCGTCGTCGGTAGCGCGTGATAAATGGTGGCGCGCATGCCGGAGGGGTCCGGTTTCATGAAGCCGACCGCAACGTAGGCGTCATGCAGCAGGCTGAAACATTCCTCGAGTTCCTCGCGCGTCTCAGCGACCTTGAGCACCAACTTGGCAGGCGGTGCGACGTCGCACTTGATCATGTTGCGAAAGATCGCGAAGCGCATCTCGCGCGGCAGTACCCCGGTGGCTCGACGCGTCAATTGTCGATAGAGCCAGATGATTTTCTTGATCATGCCTGCTGCTCCCTATGGCTAGCCTCTGGGCCGTGCCGCCGGTGACAGGGCTGCATCCCGAAACAGCGAAAATAATGCCATTGTAATATAATTCCAAATGAATGCAAGGGGCAGCGCCGCTCGCCAGGAGCCGGCGCATCGCCCGGACAGCCGTTGCCGGCAGGGCAAGCCAGGGAAGTCCTACTCCAGCTTTTTCAGGTACTCTTTGGTGAAGACCTTGTCGGGTATTTCACGCAGCTTCATGTCCGCGTAGTCGAGTACCGACTCCTCGCCTTGGCGCAGCGCATCGGTCAGCACCAGTCGCGTCGGCCGCGATTTTCCGAGCAGGTTCCGGTAGTTTTGGTAGTGGCCGGTCTTTAGCAGGCGGCCGGAGAGTCCGTAGAACTCCGCCTTGAAGGGCGCGTTGCTGCCCTCTTTGAGCCAGTAGAGCACCCTGTGATAGGTGACGCCACGGTCCTTGGCCGTTAGTTCCAGGACTTGGTAACGGGCGCCCTCTATGCTCTCGCTGCGCAGCCGCCGCGCTGTGTAGTCGCCGGCGAAATTGGCGCGCGCCAAATCGCCGTTGGCGACTTGGCCGGTGAGTCGCTGGGACATCGAGAGCCGCACCGGCTGCGAGACGTTGGGCATGAAAATCCAGAGGTCACGGCCCTTCATCAGGATGATTTGGCCGCGTTCCGCCGCCGGTTCCACGACCATCACCACGGTGTTGTCGTTGCCCTTGGAGAGTACGCGATACTTCCAGCTTTCGGCTCCCTGGCCCTCCGAGCGGCTGGTCACGGCCACATCGACTTGAAAGCTCTCGCCAGGAAAGCGGATTCGGTCGGCCTGTTCGATCAGGGTCTGGGCCTGCTGCTCATCCTGCTCCTGCGCGACGGCGGCGCCGACAGCGAGTGTGGCCAGCAGCAGTGTAATCCAACGATACATATAGAACTTCGCCATAGCCGCCATGATATCCTTGCGCGATCGGATCGGGCAAGTGGGGGCCGCAGACTGCCATGACGGTGGTGAAAATTGAAGACGTCTCCAAGCAATACACGCTGGGTGATCAGCTTGTGCAGGCGCTCAGCGGCATCAGCCTGTCGATCCCAGACGGTGTTTTTCTTGCCATCGCCGGGCCCTCGGGTAGCGGCAAGTCGACCCTGCTCAACCTGATAGGCTGCATCGATACACCGTCGGGCGGCCGTATCTATGTCAACGGGCACGACGTGAGCGGCAAGAGCGCCGATCAGCTCGCCGACCTTCGCGCTCGTACCATAGGCTTTATTTTTCAGACCTTCAACCTGCTGCCGGTGCTGTCGGCGGCCGAGAACGTCGAGTACCCGCTGTTGCAGTTGCAGGAGCTATCGGCTGCGGCGCGGCGCGAGCGTGTCGCCAAGTACCTCGACATCGTCGGGCTGAGCAATTTTGCGCGCCATCGACCCAACCAGCTCTCGGGCGGTCAGCGCCAGCGCGTGGCGATCGCTCGTGCGCTCGCCACCAAGCCAAAGATCGTTCTCGCCGACGAACCGACCGCGAACCTCGATCACAAGACCGGCACCGACATCTTGGCGCTGATGAAAGACATCAACCGCCGCTACAAAACCACTTTTATTTTTTCCACGCACGACCGGCGCGTCATGGCCATGGCCGATCGCCTGGTGAAGATAGAGGATGGTCGGATCGTTTCGCTCGGCGTCCGCCGCGCGCGCCGATGGACGGTGGTGAGACCCACGGATAGACCAGAAATTCTGGCTAAGGGAGAAAACGATGAAGCTTGATGCGACCACTGTCTGGTTGGCTCTGGCAATCGCCACCGGCAGTTGCTCCGGCTATGCTGCAGACGACAAGATCTCGCGTGAGTCCCTGTTCGAGGACGAAAAGCAGCCAGCGGCCCAGGTCGAGACGGGCTGGAAGGGCTTTGCCGAACTGCAGCTGGCGCGCACCCTGTCCGATCCCGCGCACTCGTCGAAGGCGAGGATGCTGCTCGAATTCAACCGTCAGGGGGCTTTCTCCGAGCGCATCAAATGGAAGATCGGCGGCCGCTTCGACTACGACGGTGTCTATGATCATTCGAGCTTCTATCCGCAGCCGGTCAAGCACGACCAGCGCGGCGGTTTCACGCTGCGCGAGAACTATCTTGATATCGGCGCCGGCGACTGGGACTTCCGCCTCGGGCGGCAGCACGTGGTCTGGGGCGAAATGGTGGGCATGTTCTTCGCCGACGTGGTCTCGGCCAAGGACATGCGCGAATTTCTGCTGCCGGAGTTCGAAGTGCTGCGCATTCCGCAGTGGGCGGCACGGGCCGAGTATTTCAAGAACGACTGGCACGCCGAAGTTCTGTGGATACCGCTGCCCAGCTTCGACGAGATGGGCAAACCCGGCGCCGATTTTTATCCGACGCCCCTGCCCGGTCCGGGCGGCACCATCATCCAGGGCGAGGCCAAGCCTGCGCGCAAGCTCGCCAACAGCAACTACGGACTGAGATTGTCGACCCTGCAAAATGGCTGGGATGTCTCGGGCTTTTACTATCACAGCCTCGACTCCGCCGCGACCTTTTACCGCGATCTGGTCGCCGGCCCGGCGCCAAGCTTCGTCTATAGGCCGCGCCACGACGCCATCGACCAGGCGGGCGGCACGCTGGCCAAGGATCTTGGCTGGACGGTGCTGAAGGGCGAGGCCGTGTATACCGACGGCCGCAAGTTCAACGTCACGCGCCTGACCCAGGCCGATGGTCTGGTCGCGAGCCGCACCCTCGACTATGCGCTCGGCCTCGATTTCACCCCAGCGGCCGAAGTGAGACTCAACGCCCAGTTTTTTCAACGCATCTACGCCGACCACGATCCGGACACCCTCCAGGACAGGCGCGAGAGCGGCGCTAGCCTGCTCCTCAACGGCAAGCTGGCGCCGACGCTCGAAGGCCAACTGCTGCTGATTTCCAGCCTCAACCGCAGCGACTACCTGTTTCGGCCGCGTCTGGTCTGGAACTTTGTTCAGAACTGGCGGTTGATGAGCGGCGTCGATGTCTTCCACGGCCCGCCGACCGGCTTGTTCGGCCGCTACGACCACCAGGATCGGGTCTACGCCGAACTGCGCTATTCCTTCTGAACGCGTGTAGACATTCTCGCGCAGGGCATAGCCCACGGCGACACGCAGTGCGCCGGTCGCTATGCCAGAGGCCTGGTCTTGACTAGCGACTGCCAGAGCATCAGGGCGACGCCGACGCTGATGGCCGAGTCGGCGAGGTTGAAGGCGGGAAAGTGATAACCCGCGTAGTGAAAGTCGAGGAAGTCCACCACCGCGCCATGGGTCAAGCGATCGACGACATTGCCCAGGGCGCCGCCGAGGATCAAGGCCAGCGCGGCCGGCAGCAGACGCTCGCGCGCGTGCTGCCTGAGCATGGTGACGATCCAGGCCGAAATACCCAGAGCCAGGGCAACGAAGAACCAGCGCTGCCAGCCCGAGGCTCCCGCGAGGAAGCTGAAGGCAGCGCCGACGTTGTAGACCCAGACCAGGTCGAAGAAGGGCGTCACCGTCAGGCTCTCGTTGAGTTTGAACGCGGAGGTGACCCAGGCCTTGGTCGTCTGGTCGAGGACGATGACCAGAGCCGAGAGCGCGAGCCACCTACGCATGGCTGCGCGCTTCGCCGGAGCCGAACAGGTTGGACAGGCAGCGGCCGCACAATTCGGGATGCTCGGCGTCGCGTCCGACGTCCTCGCGCCAATGCCAGCAGCGCCCGCACTTCGCATGGGCCGAGGGCGTCACGATCACGGCTTCCGCTTGCGCGTCCGCGGCTCTGACCAGGGTCGTCCTGGAGCAGATCAGAACGAAGCGCAAATCGTCGTCGAGCGAGGCGAGCAGGTCATATTTGGCGCCGCTGGCGCGGATTTCCACCTCCGCCTGCAGGGACGATCCGATTTTTCCAGCCTCGCGCTCTGTCTCCAAGGCCCGGCTCACCTCGGTGCGCGCCTCGCGGATCTGCCGCCAGCGGGCGCGCAGTTCGGCCTCGCCGTCCTGTGTCGGTAGTTGATGCCAGGTGCCGAGCATGACGCTCTCCTTGCCGCCGATCAGCGACCAGATCTCCTCGGCGGTGAAGCAGAGTATCGGCGCCATCACGCGCGTCACCGCCTGCGCGATGTGCCACAGCGCGCTCTGCGCGGCACGGCGCGGCAGGGAATCGCTTGCTGCGGTGTATAGGCGATCCTTGAGGGTGTCGAGATAGAAGCCGCCGAGATCCTCGGCGCAGAATATCTGCAGGGCCTGCGTCACTCTGTGAAAATCGTAGGCGTCATAAGCGGCAGTGATGTTTTCCTGCAACTGCCGCGTCAGGGCAAGCGCGTAGCGGTCCATCTCCAGCCACTCGGTAACCGGCAGCAGGTCTGTTCGTGCATCGAAGTCGGCGGTGTTGGCGAGAAGAAAGCGCAGGGTGTTGCGCAGGCGGCGATAGACCTCGACGACGCGATCGAGGATGGTCTTGGAGATCGTCAGTTCGCCGGAGTAATCGGTGGCCGCGACCCAGAGGCGCAGGATCTCGGCGCCCAAGGTGTCAGACACCTGCTGCGGGGCGATGACGTTGCCCTTGGACTTGGACATTTTCAGTCCCTGCCCGTCGACCACGAAACCGTGAGTGAGCAGGGCCTGGTAGGGCGCGCGACCGTCGATCGCGCAGCCGGTGAGCAGGCTGGAGTGGAACCAGCCGCGATGCTGGTCGGAGCCCTCGAGGTAGAGATCGGCAGGATAGCGGAGGGCGTCGGCGTGAGTGCCGCGCATGACGCTCCAATGGGTCGTGCCGGAATCGAACCAGACGTCGAGGGTGTCGCTCATCTTGTCATAGCTCGCCGCATCGGCACCGAGCAGTTCTTGCGCGTCCAACTTGAACCAGGCCTCTATGCCCTCCCGCTCGACGCGGAGGGCCACCTGCTCGAGCAACTCCAGCGTGCGCGGATGCGGCTCGCCGCTCTCCTTGTGCAGGAAGAAGGGTATGGGCACGCCCCAGTTGCGCTGGCGCGAGACACACCAGTCAGGCCGGTTACTGATCATCGCCGCTAGCCGCGCTTGGCCCCAGGCCGGATAGAACTTCGTCGCTTCGATCGCCTTTAAGGCTGTTTCCCGCAGCGAAGGCGACGGTTCGCCATCCATGCGCATGAACCACTGCGTTGTGGCTCGGTAGATCACCGGCGTCTTGTGCCGCCAGCAATGCATGTAGCTGTGCGTGATCTCGCTCCTAGCGAAGAGTGCGCCGACCTCTTGCAACTTGGCGAGGATGGGTTCAGCTGCTCCCCAGATGTTCATGCCGCCGAAGAAAGGCAGGCTGTCGGCGTAGCGGCCGTTGCCCAGCACCGGCTTGAGGATGTCCTCGTTGCTCATGCCGTGCTGCTTGCAGGAGACGAAGTCGTCCACGCCGTAGGCAGGTGCGCTGTGCACGATGCCGGTGCCGGTATCGAGCGCCACATACTCTGCGAGATAGACAGGTGAACTGCGTTCGTAGAATGGATGGCGGAAGCGCAAGCCGGCGAGCGCCGCGCCCTTGCAGCCAGCGATGATCTGCCACTGGCTGATGCCGTAACGCGCGAGCAGTGGCGGCGGTTCGTTGGTCGCCACGCCCGGCGGCAGCAGGATGTCCTTGGCTAAGATCAACAGGCCGCGCTCGGTGTCCACCAGGGCGTATTCGAAATCCGGATGCACATTGAGCGCCTGGTTCGCCGGTATGGTCCAGGGGGTCGTCGTCCAGATGACGGCGTAGGCGGGCTTGTCGGGTAGCGCGGCCAAGCCGAAGGCGGCGGCGAGCTTGTCGCGTTCCTCGGCTTCGAAGGCGACGTCGATCGCCGGAGATTTCTTGTCCTGGTATTCGACCTCGGCCTCGGCCAGCGCCGAGCCGCAGTCGAAGCACCAGTTGACCGGCTTCAGGCCCTGGAACAGCAAGCCCTTGCCATAGATGGTGCCGAGCGCGCGCACCTCCGCGGCCTCGGTGTTGAAGTCCATGGTCAGATAGGGACGATCCCACTCGCCCAAAACGCCGAGACGAATGAAGTCCTTCTTCTGCCGCTCCACCTGCTCCGCGGCGTAGGTGCGGGAGAGTTCGCGCACGCGGTCGCCCGCCAGGTTCTTGCCGTGCGTCTTCTCGATCTGGTGTTCGATGGGCAGCCCATGGCAATCCCAACCAGGCACGTAGGGCGCGTCGAAGCCGGCTAGGGTCTTGGCGCGGACGACGATGTCCTTGAGTATCTTATTGACGGCGTGACCGATGTGGATGTCCCCGTTGGCGTAGGGCGGGCCATCGTGCAGCACGAACAGCGGCCTGCCTCGGGCCGCGGCCCGGATCTTCCGGTAGAGGTTTTGCTCCTGCCATTGCGCAATCCAGGCGGGCTCGCGTTTGGCCAGGTCGCCGCGCATCGGAAAGGGCGTTTCCGGCATGTTCAGTGTCTTGCGGTAATCAGCCATTTGTCTTGTTTGCGAAGTAGGCTCTGGTCACCTTGACGTCGAGCGCGATCTGCGCCTTCAACGCATCGAGAGACTCGAATTTGGCCTGGTCGCGCAGCTTGTGCAAGAACTCGACCGAGACGTGGGTGCCATAGAGCGAGCCATGATAATCGAGCAGGAACACTTCCAGGGCCGGCTGCAAACCCTCAGCCACGGTTGGACGAGTGCCGAGGCTGGCGGCGCCGGGCCAGGGCAGGGCAGCCACGCCGCTGACCGTCACCGCGAACACGCCGGCGAGTGGCACCTGCTTGCG
>Ga0172380_10007977_pt1 | contig 11748 bp, 9 predicted proteins | sample Leawe162metaG_FD_119747 | JGI IMG/M metagenome (GOLD analysis project Ga0172380, IMG submission 119747) | Leachate microbial communities from a municipal landfill in Southern Ontario, Canada - Leachate well 162 metaG | ecosystem: Engineered > Solid waste > Landfill > Unclassified | place... | reverse complement strand
CGGCCTGATCGGGGCCAACGGCTGCGGCAAGTCTACCTTTATGAAGATTCTGGGGCGCGACCTGGAACAATCTTCAGGCGAAGTCATGCTGGACAAGACCGAGCGCCTCGGTAAGTTGCGCCAAGACCAGTTCGCTTACGAAGACAAGCGTGTGCTGGATGTGGTGATGATGGGGCACGACGAGATGTGGGAGGCGATGAGCGAGCGTGATGCCATCTACGCCAATCCCGATGCGAGCGAAGAAGACTACATGCGCGCTGCCGATCTGGAAGCGACCTTTGCCGAATACGACGGCTACACCGCGGAAGCGCGTGCAGGCGAATTGCTGCTGGGTTTGGGTATCGACATCAATCTGCATACAGGCCCGATGAGTGCCGTAGCGCCAGGCTTCAAACTGCGCGTGCTGCTGGCGCAGGCCTTGTTCTCCAATCCCGACATCCTGTTGCTGGACGAGCCGACCAACAACTTGGACATCAACACCATCCGCTGGTTGGAAGACATCCTCAACGCGCGCAACAGCACGATGGTCATCATCTCGCACGACCGCCACTTCCTGAACAGCGTGTGTACGCACATGGCCGATTTGGACTTCGGCAAGATCACGGTGTATCCGGGCAACTATAACGACTACATGTTGGCGTCCACACAAGCGCGCGAGCAACAGTCGTCAGACAACGTGAAGGCCAAAGAGAAGGTCGCTGAATTGAAAGCCTTCGTGGCGCGTTTCTCTGCCAACGCGTCCAAGGCCAAGCAAGCTACTTCGCGCGCACGCCAGATCGACAAGATCAAGATCGAGGACATCAAACCGTCCAGCCGCCAATACCCGTTCATCCGTTATGAATACGACGAGCGCGATAAACTGCACCGTGTCGCTGTCGAAGTGGAAAAGCTGGCGAAGGGTTACGACAAGATGTTGTTCTCCAACGTCAATTTCCGCATCGTTGCGGGCGAGAAGGTGGCCATCATCGGTCCCAACGGTATCGGTAAGACGACCTTGCTGCGTTGCCTCGCGGGTGATCTCGCACAAGATCACGGCAGCATCAAGTGGGCGGAAAAAGCCAAGCTGGGCTACTACGCGCAAGACCATGCGGCGGACTTCGCCGAGAATATCGAGATGATGGAATGGATGACCAACTGGCGCGGCCCATCTGATGATGACCAAGTGGTGCGCGGCACGCTGGGTCGTTTGTTGTTCTCCGGCGACGACGTGAAGAAGAGAGTGAAAGTGCTGTCCGGTGGTGAGAAAGGCCGTATGTTGTTCGGCAAGCTGATGCTGGCTAAACCCAACGTGTTGCTGATGGACGAGCCGACCAACCACATGGACATGGAAGCCATCGAATCTCTCAATACCGCCCTCGATCTGTTCAAAGGCACGCTCATCTTCGTCAGCCATGACCGCGAATTCGTCAGTTCGTTGGCCACCCGCATCATCGAGATCTCGGCCAAGGGCGTGAACGATTACCACGGCACGTATGAAGAGTTCCTGCGTGACCAAGCGGTGGAATAAGTCACGATGAGTCGTGCGGGAGCCATCGGCGTCTTCGATTCGGGTGTGGGCGGTCTGTCCGTCCTGCACCATATCCGCCAGATACTCCCTAACGAACGCCTTATCTACGTGGCCGATTCTGCACACGTTCCCTACGGCGACAAATCACCCGCATACATCGAAGCGCGTTCACTCGCACTCACACGGTATCTTCTATCCCAAGGTGCGGATGCCATCGTTATCGCGTGCAACACAGCGACCGCAGCAGCAGCCCACACCTTGCGTGTGAAGTTCAACAAGGTACCTATCATCGGCATGGAGCCAGCGGTCAAACCCGCTGTCGCTGCGACAAAAAGTGGCGTGGTAGGTGTATTGGCAACGGTGGGCACGCTGGAGAGCGCGCGCTTTGCCGCATTGCTGGAGAAATATGCTGGCCACGTGAAGATCGTCACCCAGGGTTGCCCTGGCTTGGTCGAACAAGTCGAGCGCGGACATTTGACCGAGGCAGATACGCGCAAGTTGGTCGAGCGTTACACCGAGCCCTTACTTGCTCAAAGCGCAGATACCATCATCCTTGGGTGTACTCACTACGCGTTCCTGGCGCCACTGATACTTGACGTGGTGGGGGCGGACATCACATTGGTGGATACGGGTGAGGCGGTGGCGCGGCAGGTGCAAAGACGCATCCAAATCGAGTTGCCGCACCGTTCGTCAGATGCAGCAGGAGTCGAGTTCTTCACCAGCGGCGATGCCGAGCAGGCATCGCGCATCATGTCGGTGTTGTGGGGAGAGACGGTCGGCGCGATACAACTGCCGCAGGAGTTTCTATAAAACGACGATCACTGTCTAGCAGTGGTCACACCAGGGATGTTCAGTTGAGCCAAGATGTCGCTAGGTACATTAGCGTCGTCGCGTAAAGAATTGAGCGTGTCGGAAATGACACTTTGCACTTGTAGGACAGGATCCTGCGTGAGGGTGTTCTGATTTGTGTTCCCCAACAGACCCAGTGCGTTGTAAGTCAGCGGATCCGATTTCTGGTTGTCCCCAATAGAAACGATGGTGCTTTCAGCGGCAAGCTTCGCTTGCGCTACGACTGTCGGACCGGCATTGCTGTTCGCTTTTTTGTCATTCAGCAAACTCGGGTCGGTGACAGGCGCTGTGTAGTTGTAAAGATTCGCTGCTGTGTTCGATATCGATGCCATTTCAAATACCTTTATTCAATGGTGCGCATTTTATCGCTTTCCTAATGGATTGGCACGCGGGGTTATCCTGTAAAATCAAGCGACTTGTTTGAGGAAATTCCAATGCATAGTGCCCATCACTACACCCTGACAATCTCATGCCCCGATCGTGCAGGCATCATCGCCGCCGTCACCGGCTTCATCGCACAACATGGTGGCTTCATCGTCGAGGCGAGTTACCACACCGAGCAGGAGGCGCAGCGCTTCTTCATGCGTCAAGAGATACGATCCGATTCATTGCCCTTCGGCGCAGCAGAGTTCGCGCAACGCTTCACCGCCATCTCCAAAGAGTTCGACATGACTTGGCAGCTCTCGGATTCGAGTATCAAGAAACGGTTGGTGGTGCTGGTGAGCAAGCAGGACCATTGTTTGAACGATCTGTTGCATCGTTGGCGCAGTGGTGAGTTGGAAGTGGACATCCCCTGCGTCATCTCTAACCACGAAGATCTGCGCAGTTTCGTCGAGTGGCACGGCATCCCGTTCATCTATGTGGATATGCAGGACAAGACGGCTGCGTTCGACAAGATCGTCGCATTGTTCGAACAGTATCGCGGTGACAGCATGGTGCTGGCGCGCTTCATGCAGATCATTCCTCCTGCGCTGTGCCAGCGATTCCCCGGCCGCATCATCAACATCCATCACAGCTTCCTGCCGTCCTTCGTCGGTGCGAAGCCGTATCACCAAGCTTATCAACGCGGCGTCAAACTCATAGGCGCGACCTGCCATTACGTCACTGACGAACTGGATGCCGGCCCCATCATCGAGCAGGATACGGTGCGCATCGACCACGGCGACACGCCAGATGACTTGGTGCGCTATGGTCGCGACATCGAGAAGACCGTACTATCGCGCGGTCTACGCTACCATGTGGAAGACCGTGTGCTGGTGTGCGGCAACAAGACGATAGTATTTAGATGATGTGATTACGGGGAGATCAGGATGAATGCTCAAGATCGTGCACTGACTGAACAAAATACGCTGTTCGAGGGTATGGACTTCTCCAGTGTGGAATACATGTTGGAACGCTGCACACTACGTGAGCTGGCTTCCGGCGAGAAGTTGCTACAACCGGAAGTGGAGAACCGTCATCTTTATATGATCTTGAGCGGCGAGTTGAGCGTGCATCTTGTCGGGCAGGCGACGCTGGAGCATGCTTCGCTGGTAGCGGGGGAGTGCACAGGAGAGATATCGCTGGTGGATGGCAAGAATCCATCGGCACTGGTCGTTGCGGCCAAGCCGACGCGTGTCCTGGTGGTGCCGCATGACACCGTGTGGTCGATGGTCGATCAATCGCACGATGTGGCGCGCAATCTGTTGGCCATCATCGCCGGGCGTATGCGCAACGATAATTCAGCACTCATCACCTCCCACAACAAGCGCGCCCAGTACGAACATCAGGCCACCGTTGATGCACTGACAGGCGTACACAATCGCCGTTGGATGAGCGAGGCCTTCCCTAGAGTGCTGCATCGTTGCAAACTCGACAGTTCGAACAGCGCCATCTTGGTGATCGATATCGACTTCTTCAAACGGGTCAATGACACCTACGGTCATCTGGTGGGTGACGTGGCACTGAAGTCGCTGGCGAAGATCATGCAAGTGAACCTGCGGCCGCACGACTTACTGGTGCGTTATGGCGGTGAGGAATTCGCCATTCTGTTGCCGGATACCGGGATCGAACAGGCAAGATCGATCGCCGAACGTTTACGCACGATGGTCGCGGCAAATGAGATCATCAGTGGTGATCTGGCGTTCAAGATCACCGTCTCCATCGGTATCGCACCGACGACGCAGTCGGGCAGTCTGGAAGACTTTTTTGGTGCGGCTGACCGCGCGCTCTATCGTGCCAAAGAACTTGGGCGAAACCGTATCGAAATATCGGCTTAGGCAGTATTCGAAACAATCGTAGAACTAATCCTTGTGGCCCGTACTCTATGGGGCTGAACATTTTCTTCCCACATAGATCGCTTCCTACCGCATGGCATTGACCCCTCTCCGTATTGGAAACTATTCCATCGTGCGCGAACTTGGCGAAGGGGCGACCTCGAACGTCTATCTGGCGATGCGTGATAAGTCGTATGCCTCGGTGGCCCTCAAACAGTTGCGCAAGACCGCGCAGACCGAGTTGCACAAAGCGATGTTCACCACCGAAGTGGAGCTGGGCAGCAAGATGCATCACCGTAACATCGTGCATGTGTTGGATGCCGACCTTAAGGAGCCGTCGGGTGCATACCTTGTGATGGAATACATCAAAGGTAAACCGCTGGATAAACATGAGCAAGAGGACACTTTGCTGCCGTTGGAGACGGTCTTGTCCGTCATCGAACAAGTGGCTGAAGCCCTGCAGTACGCGGCATCACTCGGCGTGGTGCACCGTGATGTGAAACCCGGCAACATCATCTTGATGCCGAACGGTATCGCCAAGTTGGCCGACTTCGGTTGCGCCATCCCCACCAGCAAGATGGGCGAGGTGGTGGCAGGAAGCTTGGCTTACATGTCGCCCGAGCAGCTGGAAGGTGAGGCGTTAGATCAACGTGCCGACATCTATGCGTTGGGGGCGGTGTTGTATCGCTTGTTGACGGGCAAGCACACCTTCGAGGCAGACAATCAGTTCGATGCGCGCACTGCGATCCTGAACTTCCCCATCACGCCCATCCAAACCTATCGCAAAGACTTGCCGAAGATCTTGGTCGACTTCATCGCGCGCGCGCTGGAAAAAGACATCAAGCATCGTTTCCAAACTTGGGAGACGTTCATCGAGTCATTCGCCATCGTTGCCAAGGCGATACGAGAATCTGACGATGATCTCGACTTGTATCGCGGTTTCAGTATGAACACGCAGAAAGTCATCTCGTACAACCTTTCCACCTCACACCAGTTCTCGCGCAGCGGATATTCACGCAGTGGCTTCTCGCGTAGCAACATGCCGCGAGAATAAAAACAGCCACGCCGAAACAGGCGCGGCACTTTGCCAGTGCGCGTCATGGTGTGCCCTTGGTCTCTGATGCGGCCGGTACCCAGCGCCAGCGGGAAGTCGCCATCGGTCGCCACGGCAGGCAGTTGCGGTGCAACCGCGACCATGCGCGCTTTGCCGTTGGGTGTAACTTTCCATCGGCGAACAAGCGTTGCGTACCGTTCAGTGCAACGCTGTTGACCGGCCACTGCACCGGCTGCAATGCGTCGTATCTCGCATCGTCCAATTCGGGCAATGTGCTGATGTCCAAAGTGCGGCAGATATGAAATTCGCGTAGCGTTCGTTCGCTTCCTCGCCCGCTTGCGGGAGAGGATTGAGGAGAGAGGGAACGTTCACCACCACACCGCAACCCACCCCGTAATAACGGCAGGTGCTGCGGATAGCCGAGGGGCAATTACGCTTTGCATACCCCTGCCTCAACTTCGAGAAATAACACGCCGTGCGCGATGCGCACTTCATGCCGATGGGCGCAGCCCGTGTCGGGGGCGACGGCAGAGCCGGACTCCAGATCGATCACCCAGCTATGCAGCGGGCAGGTGACGCGTTTGCCATGCACGATGCCTTGAGCCAGCGGCCCGCCCTTGTGCGGGCAACGGTTGTTGAGTGCGAACACCTGATCGTCCACGCTACGGAACAAAGCGATCTCGCCCTTAGCAGTATTGACCACGCGCGAACCTTGACGCGGTATGTCTTCCAGATTGCCGACTTGTATCCAGTTCATTGCGCTTCTCCTTATCCGATGGTGGCCAGTGCGGTGTATTCGTGCGCCTCTTTGCCTTCGGCACGCTCTTTCCACGGGTCGTCCTGCGAGTAGTGTTGCGATTCCAGAAAGCGCGCATACAAGGCGGTGCGACCCGCCGCATCATCGACGATGTGTCGTTTGATGTGGGCCAGTCCGACCCGCTCGATCCACGGTGCGGTGCGATCCAGGTAGTGCGCTTCTTCGCGATACAGTTGCATGAAGGCGCCGCAGTATTCCAACACCTCGGCTTCCGTCTCGACCTTGCACAGGAAATCGGTGACGCGTACTTTGACGCCGCCATTGCCCCCCACATGGATCTCGTAACCCGAGTCCACACACACCACACCGAAATCCTTGATGGTGGCTTCGGCACAATTGCGCGGACAGCCGGACACGGCGATCTTGAACTTGTGCGGCGTCCACGAACCCCAGGTCATCTTTTCGATCTGTATGCCCATGGCAGTCGAATCCTGTGTGCCGAAGCGGCACCACTCCGAACCCACGCAGGTCTTCACCGTGCGCAGCGATTTGCCGTAGGCGTGGCCGGAGACGAATCCCGCTTCGACCAACTCACCCCACATCTTGGGCAGGTTCTCTTTGGTGATGCCGTAAAGCCCGATGCGCTGTCCGCCGGTGATGTGCACGGTGGGCACCTCGTAGCGTTCGGCGATCTCGGCGATGGAACGCAATTCGGCAGGCGAGGTGACGCCGCCCCAGATGCGCGGAATAACGGAATAGGTACCGTCTTTCTGGATGTTGGCATGCACGCGCTCGTTGATGAAGCGCGAGCGGCTGTCGTCCACATATTCGCCCGGCCATGCGGCCAGCAGATAGTAGTTCAGCGCGGGGCGGCACACATGGCAGCCGTCTGTCGTCTTCCAGTCAAGTGCCCGCATCACCTCGGGGATGGTCTTCAGCCCGAGCTCGCGTATTGTTTTCTGCATGTCCTGATGCGCATGCTCGGTGCAGCCGCAGATCGGCTTCTTGCTCGGCTTGGCGGAATAATCGCCGCCCAGCGTATTCGCCAGCAACGCTTCCACCAGCCCGGTGCAGGAGCCGCACGAAGCAGATGCCTTGGTATGGGCGCGCACCTCTTCCAGCGTGAACAGTTTCTTCTCTATGATGGCGTTGACGATGGTTCCTTTGCGCACGCCGTTGCAGCCGCAGATCTCCGCGCTGTCCGGCATGTTCGCCACACTTGAAGTCGCTCCGTGGCCGGAATCGCCGAGATGCATCTGTCCGAACAACAGATGTTCGCGCATCTCGGACACATCCGTTCCATCGCGCAGCATCTGGAAATACCACGGGCCATCCACGGTATCGCCATACATCACCGCGCCGCGCAGCTTGTTGTCGCGCAGCACCAGTTTCTTGTAGACACCGCGTGCGGCATCCTGCAACAGCAACTCATCATCCCCTGCCGCCGGATTGAAATCCCCGGCAGAGAACAGATCGATGCCCGTCACCTTGAGCTTGGTGGACACGGATGAACCTTCGTAACGCATCCTGCCGTATTGGGCGAGATGATTCGCCGCCACTTTGGCTTGCTCGAACAGCGGTGCGACCAATCCGTAGGTCTGGCCGCGATGCTGCACGCATTCGCCCACTGCATAGATCTTCGGGTCGTAGGTCTGCATGGTGTCGCTCACCACGATACCGCGTTCGCAATGGATGCCCGCAGATTTGGCCAGTGCGAAGTTGGGGCGTATGCCCGCCGACATCACGATCAGATCGGCGGGTATCTCTTCGCCATCTTTGAAACGTAACCCGGTGACCGAGGTCTCGCCGAGGATGGCTTCCGTTTGGCGCGACAGATAGAACTTCAGACCGCGTTTCTCCAGAGCCCCCTGCAACAGCCCACCGCCGACCTTGTCCAGTTGTCGCTCCATCGGCCATTCGCACAGATGCACCACCGATACGTCCATGCCGCGTAGCGACAAGCCGTTCGCCGCTTCCAGCCCGAGCAAGCCGCCACCGATCACCACGGCACGCATGCCCTCACCCGTCATGCCCAACATATTCTCCACGTCGGCGATGCTGCGATAACCCACCACTCCCGGCAGATCGATTCCGGGAACCGGCAGCATAATGGGGTTGGAACCGGTGGCGATCAGCAAGCGGTCATACGGCGCGACGATGCCGTCTTCCGTTTCGACCACGCAGCGCAAGCGGTCGATCTTGGTCACCGTCTTGCCCGTGTGCAGGGTGATATGGTTTTCCTCGTACCAGCTCCAGTCGTTCAGGATGGTGTCTTTGAACGACATCTCCCCCGACAGCACCGGCGACAGCAGGATGCGGTTGTAGTTGGGCTGCGGCTCGGAACCGAACACGGTGATGTCGAACTCGTCCGCCGACATCTTGAGCAACTCTTCAATGGTGCGTATGCCTGCCATGCCGTTGCCGATCACCACTAAACGCATTTTATTTTTTTTCATCATGTATTCCTCTCAATAAAAAACGTCGCCCGACATCCGCTGATCCGGGTGAACCGGAACGACTCCCTTGTCCTTGCTACACGCAAAGATGACACCCGCCGTTGGGTTCGATCTATTGCTTTCTGCCACTACGTTTGAAAAGCCAGCTGGCCGTATGAAATTCTTCACATCTCAAAAATGGACTTGCGGGAAAAGATGCCGATCTCATCGCCCTTATCGATGCAGGCTGATAGCACAGCAGGTGCCTGATTAACTGTGCACATCACATGGCTGTCATCAAGCTCATACGCCCAGCGACCGCCGCGGCCACGCAATCTGTCAAGCACATGCTGTAGCGTAGGGATGGCCTTTGGAATATCCATCCGTTCTGACGTGATCAGCAGAAATTCACTGGGTCGGCCAAAGTACATAACTTCGATTTTCATAATTGCTTTCGATAGCAGACCAAGCCTATCAAGCAATGTTTGTGCCAGCCTATGCAAGCGCTTATTTACATCTGCAAACGGATGATGGACACGAGCGCCCGCATCTATTTGGTGCGTGGCAAATGAGTTGTGAAGGAGTAATGGTTAGTTTTGGTGCGCAATAACTAGCTAACGAACAACAGCAATAAATTATTCATCATCGAAATAACCGCCCCCGTTCCACAGAAGCATTGGGTTGCTTTCGGTCAAGGATGACCTCGGTGAGGGGAGCGTGTCGGTGTTTCAGCCTTGCATTTCGTATCGCGATTATGTCTGGCACGGCTATTGCTGATGAGTGCGTATTCGAGCACGTATAGATGTCTCTGAAATGATCCACCCGTTTAATTTCTTTTTATATAAGGAAACAATATGTCTTACTTAGTCCCTTCAGAATTTGTTACCAAGATGGTGGATGCCGGTGAATCCAAAATCTTCATGTCCACCCGGGATACATTGATCAGGGCTTATATGGCGGGTGCCATCCTCGCATTAGCTGCTGTATTTGCGATCACCGTCTCTGTTCAGACCGGGTCTCCCCTTGTGGGCGCCATGCTTTTCCCCGTTGGCTTTTGCATGCTGTATTTGATGGGATTCGATCTGTTGACCGGTGTGTTTGTGTTAACACCACTGGCATTGATCGATAAACGCCCCGGGGTAACACTTGGGGGCGTGCTAAGGAACTGGGGATTGGTCTTCACCGGCAATTTCGCGGGCGCGCTGACTGTGGCGGTGATGATGGCGATTATTTTTACCTACGGCTTTTCCGTCGAAGCCAATGAGGTAGGTAAAAAGATTGCGGGCATTGGAGAAGCGCGAACGCTGGGTTATGCGGAATATGGTGCGGGAGGCATGTTGACGCTCTTCATCAGAGGCATGCTGTGCAACTGGATGGTTTCTTTGGGCGTAGTGGGAGCAATGATCTCTACCTCGGTGAGCGGCAAGGTGATTGCGATGTGGATGCCGATCATGTTGTTCTTTGCGATGGCCTTCGAGCATTCTGTCGTGAACATGTTTCTGTTTCCATCGGGTTTGATTTTGGGTGGAAATTTCTCGGTTATGGATTACCTGATCTGGAATGAAATCCCTACGGTGCTGGGGAATCTGGTGGGAGGACTAGCGTTTACTGGTTTGACTTTATATAGCACGCACATAAGAACCGCACCTAAACGCGCCTTTAATTAACCTGCATGATGATAGAGTCTTGGCCCTGTGAGGGGCCAAGACTCTTACGGTTTGAAAAATGTCCAGCCAATTAAAAATATCTGCAGGGCAATATTCCGATAAAGGCCGCAAGGAAATCAATCAGGATTTTCACGGTATTTATATACCCCAAGAACCGCTTTTGATTTCCAAAGGAATTGCCATTGCGCTGGCCGACGGAATCAGCAGCAGTGAGGTCAGCCAAATTGCCAGTGAAACAGCGGTAAAAAGTTTTTTAACGGATTATTTTTGCACCTCGGAAGTATGGTCGGTAAAGAAGTCCGCACAACAAGTATTGATCGCAACCAATTCATGGCTGCATTCACAGTCCCGGCAGAGTCAGCACCGTTACGATAAAGACAAGGGTTATGTATGCACCTTAAGCGCTATCGTCATCAAATCAACAACAGCTCATATTCTTCATGTGGGCGATTCGCGAATCTACCGATTGCGCGGCGAAGCGCTGGAGCAATTGACCAAAGATCATCGACATTGGGTTTCTCAGGATAAAAGCCATTTGAGTCGTGCTTTGGGCATTAGTCAGGAACTTGAAGTTGATTATCACGCGCTGCCCGTTGAACAGTGCGATATCTTCCTGCTGGTGACCGATGGCATTTATGAATATGTTGACCCTGGCCAACTTATTAAGCTTATCCATGAAAACGATGATGAGCTGGATAAAGCGGCACAAAAGATCGTGGACCAAGCCTACGCGCAAGGCAGTACGGATAACCTTACCGCTCAGGTCGTTCGCGTTGATGAATTACCCGGTCAGGATGCCAGTGCGATTTATCAGCAGTTAACCGAGTTACCGTTCCCTCCCATATTGGAAGCAAGGATGATGTTTGACGGCTACCAAATTATCCGGGAAGTGCATGCCAGCAGTCGCAGCCACGTTTATCTGGCGGTGGAGAGTGAAACAAACACGCAGGTCATCATAAAAACACCCTCAATTGACCTGCGGCCTGATCCGGCCTACCTCGAACGATTTCTGATGGAAGAGTGGATCGCGCGGCGCATAAACAGTGCGTATGTACTCAAGCCGTGCCTGCAGACCAAAAAACGAAACTATATCTATATCGTCACCGAATTTATTGATGGCCAAACATTGACACAGTGGATGATGGATAACCCGAAACCGGACCTGGAAATAGTACGTGGAATAGTTGAGCAAATTGCCAAAGGTTTACTTGCCTTTCACCGGAT
>Ga0172380_10007976_pt1 | contig 11749 bp, 9 predicted proteins | sample Leawe162metaG_FD_119747 | JGI IMG/M metagenome (GOLD analysis project Ga0172380, IMG submission 119747) | Leachate microbial communities from a municipal landfill in Southern Ontario, Canada - Leachate well 162 metaG | ecosystem: Engineered > Solid waste > Landfill > Unclassified | place... | reverse complement strand
TTCCATCGCAGAACTTTATTAATCTTGATATAGTTGGAATCTATCTCAAGCATCCCGCTGCCACCCATCAGAGTAACTGCGTTGTTGCTGCGCATAGAAATGTTGCGATTTGCATATACTTTGGCGTCTTGGCCAGCTATCACCTCAACATCACCGGCACAGACTATTTGGATTTTACCCTGCTCGTCATTTCTGATAACTATTTCACGCTTGTTTTCATCAAACCACCAACAAATTCTTACGGCATCTGGATATTGTCTAGCTCTGCATACCGTCAGCTTTTTCTTACCAGAGAACCATAAGCCCCTGTCATCGAGATCGACAAATTCAGCCCAAGGGTCATCGCCCATACTACCATCTCTACACTCTATTCCCTGCTGAATACCGACTCGTGCTCTTGGGTTGACTATATTTCCCCATGGCGGCTGGCCATGCCCGCCAGCAGTTTTCAATCGCAAGTATTCGTTGTGTAAATCGAGCTTTATATGATATGAAGTCTGCTCTGTGTCATCGGCAACTAGCGAATCTTCAAGAAATTCGTTAGCCTTGATACCAGCCCATGGCATAGGATACCAAGGCTTAGAGCCAACCATGAAATATTGTAATTTGTCGTTAAGTTGAGCAGTTATGCCAAGAGGACTACCCCAAGTCGTTTGGTTTAGCTCATCGCGTTCGTTGAATTCCCAATAGAATCCTCTTGGATTTCCTTCTACCTGCTGACCTTGTGCTCCCGGTGTCCGACGTCCCTTCATCAACACACCACGAGCACGCGGATTTTCTTGGCTATCAGCGTGTTTTGTATCGGAACCACGATCATCCAACACAAGCTTAATACCATATCGAGTGACCCACCGTATCCAACGTGCATCACCCTTCCAGTATTGGTTTTCATGCTCGGTTTTCGTGCCAGTCTCATCAAGCAACTTACGCTTGACGAAATCGTCATCAATAGGATCGAAGCCGATGTCGGACATCTGGAAGAGCATGCCGCCTTTCGTACGCCATTTAACCCATCGCTCATCATTAGTGCTGTCAGATATCTTACGAGGCTGTCCGTATTCGCCATCGCGTGTCTTGTTCCATCCGACGTCGCGCATCTCTAGCTTGTGGCCATATCTAGTGAGCGACATCATTCTACGCTGATCTGCACCATGAGCTGCATCTTCGTTAATCAACTTCTGCAGATATTTCCAACGTGCTATCTCCCATTCCTCGTCTTTTTCTACATCACCATAGAACTCACCTGCATCCGATTTTGAATTATTAGATCCGTCGCTAGCTATCTGCCAGTGATATCCTTGGTCGCCCATCAACAGCAAATGCCCATATTTGCTCAATCGCACCATAAACTTGGCATCGGGGTTGTTCATCTCCGGTGGCAAGGTTGTCTGTTTATATGGCGTTTTGCTGCCGTTGCTATCTGTGCTTGTTTGTGATTGCAACGGATCGTTATCTGGTCCCGGCGGTTGCTGCTTATGCTCAGAAGGAAAGAAGCCGATAGAACTACTAAGGTCCAGATTGCCGTAACGGTCCGAAGAGCCAGTGCTCATCGGTCTGGAATCTTTTGGAAGATAATCTTTGTTGTAATCGTCTGGCGTTTTAGTAGTGGTTCCTTCCGCATCAACCGGCAATGGTGTCACACCATAAATAGCTGGATATGGATAGAACTTTCGTCTGGTTGGCGTACAAAAACCGGTCCAAACAGGACCATATGGATGCTGCTTCTCAAAGCCTATCCAGATCCAATCGCCGATACACGGTGACGTCCAAGAACCAGCACGTTTGCCGCCAAGATGGAATTGAGATACAGCCCATGGGCACTCCTCAGGTTTCAAATCCCAATCATGCATTTCTGGGCATTTGAATCTGACTCTATGCATATTTAGTGGATCGTTCGTTTCCACTACTAATGCTCTATATATGCCGGGAAATCGCTGATTAAGAGGACGTTCTCGATTAACCAACAAGCGATCTAATCCGATTGTAGCATTTTCTTCGTTCATACTAATTCACTTGCAATAAGCGATCTCGATGGAACAACAATCGTATCACCAACTTTCGGCCAATTTAAGGCGTCAGAAGCATTATTCATAGCTATTATTAACCAGTCTAATGACGAATTACCATATAAAGAATAAGCAATTAAATCTGGCCTTCCGGCAAAAGAACTGCTTACAACATATGCTGTCGCACTACTAGCCAATAAATCTGTAATAGGACTCTTCCATCTGCCGAACGTGTCTTGATTGTCATATAATACATGCTCAGTCTGACTGAATCTAGAATAGACGTATTGTTTCAGATCTGTTGCATCCATGATGATCCTTATTGCCAATCTGGAGGTACTGCAGAAATCAATCCTGCGATAGCAACCTTAGGCGGCTGCGTTTGTGGTGACTGATTTGTCGTATCTTGCGGAACATTGCCTCTGGACCACAACTGCATACCGACCTTGATATTTGTTATTACTGGATGCGCCTGGTAAACATTCGGTCGCCCATTTACTGTCGGAACATACAGGGCTTTACCGTGTGAAACATCAATATTGCCAAGCCTGCATGTCATCGGGTCAGTACCACCTAGTTTCCATATTTTGAATCTTATGATATAAGCACTAACTATTGTCTCTAATGGTGCAGTATAATATCCACGCAAAGTAAGTATCTGATTTCTTACTTTGGTAACATCCCAACCATTAGCACCGATTATATATGTCCACTCTAGCGTAAATTTTCTAGCACCAGACGTTTTCCAGGCTTGAAACGGTTGGTCCCCAGGTACTTCAGTTTCAGACCACGTTCCAGATCTATTATCTGTAGTTATTTTAGGCGGAAACTGGAATTCAATAGTACGAACGTTATCAAGTCCGATCTTGAATTCGACCGCTTTAGCTAATCGTGTGTCGATATCGAGTAAATTTGCTGCCATGATTATGTCCAGCTATTTAATCTGGTGCCAAGTTTTGATGGTGACTCACCGAGTTTGGGAAGATGCTCTTCAAGCAAGCCTCTAATGACACCGACATCCTCGACATTGCCTTTACTAAGTTTATTTACAGCATCAGCAATAATCCCCATCAGCTCTACTTGTTTGGCTTGCGCCTCTTGTTGCTGCCAGCGTGTTGACACGCCACCACTTGTCTCAGTCTTAACTTGTATTGTCGAAACTGTCTCGGCCATCACTTTCTTCTTGGTGGCCGTTTCTGATGATCCGATAGGTAAATCGAGCTTCGCTGCTATTAGCTCTAGTGCCGAGAATGATGTTTTTAATTCATCAATCTGTGCGCGTATTTTCTCTTGCCCGGCTTGAATGACAGCCGCTATTGTATCAGTGATGCTACTGATAACTGGAACGGACGACAAGAGATCTGTGAATGCACCTATAATATCGCTTGATTGTAATTGTGATACGGCGTCGACTAACCCAGTAATACTGGGCGTCAAACTACTAGCAGCTTTAGCTGTCGTATTCAAACCATCAACCGCTGTCGCTAATGGTGAAATAGAAGATCTGAATAAGATTGATCCAAACATCATCTTATAGCCACCGATCAATACTGCGTTCGCAATGCTGTCGATAGACGATGCAAGACCGTCAACAACTCCGCTAATCGCACTACCAAATGACGATATTCCATCACTCACAGACGCTAAGTTGGTGACACTACCAGAAACTATTTTAATCGCCCTGCCAAATACCAGCAATGCAGCACTTGTTGTCAGTAATGCCGCTGCATCTATGGCAGCCAGATAAGACAAGCCACTTGCGAGACCGCCCATGCCTTTAGCGAACACGATACCTAGCCCCATGGATGCTATAAATGTAGCAATACCAGGCGATGCAATGACGAGTGCACGCCCGAAGTTCGCAAGACCACCATCACCTAATCTCTCCATCTTAGCGATTGCATTATTGCTAATCAAGAGCATTGCCACACTTAAGCCGCCCATACCAAGACCCAAGGCAATAGACGCAACAGCCATCGCGGCACCACCAGCCCCAATTGTTACGGCTGCTGCTAACAGTTCGCCGCCGAATATAATCAACGCACCACCCATGATAAGCAAATCACTAGCGGGCACCTCCATGAGTTTTACGATGCTGTTCGCAGCAGTCTCAAATGCTAAAGCCAGCACATATGCTGCACCAGCCGCTATCATCGCTGCCACAGATATGCCCAACAGCACACCAGCCAGTGCTATTGCTGCAGCTCCTCCAACACCAGTCGACATACCGAGTACCGCTAATGCCAGTATACCAAATACAACGGCGAGTGCACCTACCGCACTCCATAACTTACCGTAATCGAGATCTGCTAACATTTTGATTGCGAAAGCTATAGCCAAAACACTTGCACCGACAGCAAAAGCAGCTACAGCTATTGCGAATAATTTTGGTGCATTTGTTACGCTCATAAACCAATTCCACATCATAATTGCGGCGGCTGCGCCAGCGAACGCTGCAAAGATTGCCACGAGCCCAGCAGATAACAAAACAGCACCCTTAGCGACTGGGCCAAGATACGACCATAACAACGATAGTTTATCGCCCATCCAGCCTAATGTGGTTACTGTCGGTTGTGCCGCTTTATTGATACCATCTATTGCTCCTGCTGCCTGCTTTGCTGGTGGCAAAGCACCTGCTAATAGCCTAATAAACCAAGCGACACCATCAACGATGGGCGTAAGAACGTTATCTAAGAAAAACATCATAGCCGGTTTCAGGGCATTGAATGCATCCATCCAAGCGCCCTGTACGTTAGCCCACATTTTTCCGAAACTCTTCGCCACAGTCGCGGTCGATTTCTCGTAATAATATGACCTCTTCTCCTCCGCAGTCATGTCTTTAGTTGTGGCATCTTCAAGCCCCTTCATAGCCTTTGTTAATTGGTCTGTAGTAGCGGTGATCATATTGAACGGAGCTTCACCGGCCTTCAACGTCGCGTTGAGCTGCATCTGCGTTCTAGCATACCCGTCTAGTGCATCGCGCGACATATGTGTATAGCCTTCCATGGCCAATAGTGTATAGTTATATTCATCTCCTTGACCACCAGTTCTCTTATATAAATCTGCAAGCGACTGCATTTGTCGATTAAGACCATCATTTTGACGAGCTAGATCCATTGCTGCTCGTCGTTGCTCTTTCGACAGCGATATATCATTTCTGATTCTCGCAGCAGCTTCTTCTGATAATTTGCCTATACTCTTATAATAGTTCGCAGCATCTTGGTTCGTATAAACCTCGCTCAACGACTTCTGCATCGCATCAACTTGTGCCATTGGCAAATTCATAGTATTAGATAAGCCCATCATATTCGCTTGTATCTCAGATATCGCGGCAACACCGGCTTTACCCCACATGATATTGAGCACTGCGGCCGTTTTAGCTTGATCGCCTAAAAGACTAGCCATCTGTTGCGCAGATAAGCCAAGTTTATACATGGCGTCGGCTTGCTTACCTAATAGAACCGTCTGCTCCTTGCTATCTATACCAACACCTTTCATAGCACGCTGCCAAGCGGCCAGATCTTTTTGGCTGACACCAAGTGCGTTTGAGTACATAGCATTAGTCGTGACAAAATCAGTCAATTCGTTATCATTTGAACGTATGATTGCGCCTAACTCAGAGAATCCGGCGATACCTTCCTTCCACATTAGCCTATATGCCGAAGTCGTTTTGCTAACTTGTCCTAATATCTGGTTTTGTGTACCATAAATGCGATAATTGAGGGTGTTGAACTTATTTTCTTCTTCTAAGAATGCAGCGAAACCAGCTTTGAGTCCTTGAATACCAATAAGCATAGAGGCAAAGCTAAAAACTGTATCGATAACTGCATCCTTAGCACTAATAAACGCAGCAGCAATACGTCCTCCTATGCCGACATGTGCTGCGCCTTGATCTGCTGTCTTACCTAGAGCATTATAAACAGTAAACCAAGCAGCAGCCACTTTATTACCAATACCGGCTTGTTCTTTGCCTTGCCCTATCATCTCTTTACCAGAACCCTTTATACGGTTCCAGGTAGACGCAATTTGTTCACCAATATCGGCTTGCTCTTGCCACTGATCTAAGAAGTCACCAGTATCAATGCCCTGTGTCTTGATAGCCTGATTGAGTAGCTTATACTGTTTTACTTGTTTTTCCAATTCTAGAGTTATCTTATGGTAGTCTTTGGACGCCGTGGTTATCGTCTTACCTGTCTTCGTAAAGTCAGTGCTAAATTTCGTTGTCGTTTTCGCTATCTGCTCGTTGGACGTAGCAATTGCTTCTACTTGCTTCTGCACTGACGCCAACGTTTTAGTGACTTTATCCGATAACGTCTGTGCTACGTCCTGCAGGCCATTCTGAATATTAACAATAGCATTCAAAACGCCACCGAGCCCAGTTATGGCTGGTGCAGTCTGAATGCTGAATGCTAAATTCAGAGCATAGCTATTGATGTCATCTGCCATTATGACCCTTTACCGACATCTTTTGCTGCAGCGTTTCTATCGAGCCTGTAGCAATACAGGTCGGTTGTCCAACTGCCAGGCTTGTAAGTGTGATGAAAGCCATAAACAATCCAATTTCCGGCAACAAAGTAAGGAGGCCCATGTTCTAGCGATGACGTCAAAGTGATATCAATGGTGTCAACACCTAAGCCTTCCGAACCAGACCATATATAATGTCCCATGACACGAAAACGCATACGCAATAGGGTAGAGCTAGACGAAAGATAGATGCCTCGTGCTTGGCCATCTATAAAATCTCGATATTTCATCCCCATATCACCAGCAGATAATTCTGGAATTGCCGCTACATCACTCCAGCCGACACATCCATCATCAAGCGGATCGGCATCATGTTCTGGTTTCAGATATGATCTGGATAAACCACCGGTCGTATCGACTTTCGGCTTCAGCTTATTACCAGTTTGCCTATCGCCGACGAATACTACATTTTTCTTCTGCTTGTATTGTGACTGGTCGAAGTACGCACCAGATACCGCAGACATACCGCCCGTTACTAACTGGTGATTCACCATCTGCAAAGCATTGTCACCTATGAATTCCCAGTCAATGATATCGCCGGTTCTCTTATCGGCCGTGCCACCAAATCCTCGCCATTCATACGTTGCTCTGTGTTGTGATGTCATCGCAGCTTGCTCTTTTATGGTGAGTTTCTCACCATCTGGGTAGAGCAGCCATCTAGTTTTATTGTCTGATAGGCTCGTGGACCAATCAAGCAAAGACATGATAAAAGTCTTTGGGTCCATCCGCATCTGCCACCATCTATTGAACTTACTATCCTTCGTATCACTATCGAAAACTACTTCACATCTCGATTTGCCATATTTCTCTATAACTTGTTTGACTACTGATGCTACATTACCCTGATAGCTAGAGCCGCCAGCATCACCACCAGTTAGCACATATGATGGATAGTCAATAGCGAGGAATTCAATTTCAGAAGCGTTAGTGCGACCACATGGTGCCATCGTAACCAATGCGTGATTCTGAATTTCTGTTTTCAGTTCTGAATCAGCATTCCAACGCACAAAACTTTGTATTTCAACCGGCGCTATCGTCTCAGATCTGCTGTAATCGAAATATTCGTTACCAACAAAGTTTTTGTAGATAGTGAAGTGGGGATCATAGAACTTGGCTCGGACTTGTTCCCCGCCATTAAGCATAGCAATGAATTCGTATTTGATGCAGTTTCCACCAACATCTAAACCAACCGAAGCCGGTCTAGAAGGCGAACGCACCTTCACAACAACTATCGGTGATGATCCGCCTTGCGGAATACCTTGTTCCACAAGACGCTTATTGGTAGCCACATGAAACTCCTCTTTATCAATTTTGACCCCGCGAAAAGACCAGAACTATTCCTCCTTTTGGACGACGATGGCAAAAGACTCGTTCTTTTGAAGCATTCGGCAATGGATAAGTCTGAAATTCCAATGATCCGTGCCGCATCGTCGCAGTTATCTAGGATGCCAGTTCGAGAGAAAATGGGCTGGTTCCGAAATTTGCGGTCTTGGAAGACAGCATATCGGCAGTTCACGAAAGCCAAAGTTACCATTCTGTCGGAGTATCCTTTGAAGTAGTACACCCTATCTACCGATACTTAGCAATTAAAGACTACAGCCGTCGTGCTATAATTATCTAGAGGGAAGCGCGATGAGATATGAAGAGCTAAGACGACGCTACATCCGATGTCAGGAAACCGCCACCAGGCTGGGGGATTTGAAAGAAAAAGCCGCAAGCGGTAATCTGTCTGCGGCCCGATTGGCTGATTGCCGCCAAGAAATCAGTCGCCTCGATGCTGAACTAGCCGAGAACGAGAAACTATTCACTCACTTGCACGAGATAGACGATCCGGCTTGGCGAAAATTATCAAGAGAATTGGATGCCGCATTGAAAGAGTATCAATCTGCAGACGACCCACTCAGCTTGCGCCGGATAGCGAAGAAGTTCATCAGTACTATGTCTGTTCTAATTCTAGGCACGTGGATCATCGACGGTCTACGCAGGAGATAACATGCCACTTACCAGTGCAGAGATCGGCGTCATTTTGAAATCACTCCAGGAGAAATATGGCTTCGGTTATAGTAGTGCCGAAGAAAATGGCGTCAAAATCGGCCAGCTACAAGCTAAGCTGTCCGTCATGGCCGAAGTAGCGGGAAAGAGCGGGCGTTAAGATTGCTCAAGTAGCTTAGGCTTGACGACATTCGCCATATTCCTCAATCTGTTCTCCAGATATAGCTTCTGCTGTATGTTGAATGGCTTAACGCTCTTCTCGAATGTTTGTCGTATCTCAGGCAAATCAGCTACTTTTACAAGATCGTTCCAGTCGTTGCTCATTTTACCATCTGGTAATTGCACGATTGGCGGCAAAGCATAGAAAATCTTGTAGTCGAGCGGTTGTAGTAGTGCAGCATTGTAGAATATGCTCTCTATACCGGCCTTATCATTGTCTGGTGCAAGAATAATGCCATCTTTAGGACCGATCAGCCGCATCTTTTTGGCTTGAGTATCGGTAAGAGATGATCCACCAGAGGCAAGGCATTGATCTTCCAATGTCAGGCAATTGAAGATTGATTCGACTATTATAACAAAACTTGCTGGCTCAACTTGATCAAACCCGTAAAAGAATTGGCCTTTCGTCACGCCGACACTTTCCGGTGGAAACATGAATTTCTTGTTGAGGCGTGATCTGCTTTGCCAATAGACTAGCTCATCGTACTCAAAGTACGGCCATACCACATTAAGACCACTATACCTGATCTGATATTTGTTGATTTTCCTGTGATCGACACCCCTACTAGCAAGCCAAGCAATTAAGCCAGCCACAAGCTTGGGCTGTGTCTCACCAAATTCCGTCGTGCCTTCGGGAAGGGCGAGAGAAGCGTTTTCTTTGAGCTCTGGCATCAGACGTGTTCTGTGCCACTTGAACAACGCACGGGCACCAGAAGACGCTCCAAGAACGTCTTGGACGGCTTGAGAGAATGAACAGCTTCCTTTCTTGAGAGTCAGATAGTGCTGAACGAATCTCAAGAACGTTCGCTTGTTAATCTTGCCGGTATTTGGGTTTATACCAGCCCACGCTGAGTCGCCACGCCAGTCATGGACAGAAGCCTTTTCAACACTGATATTGAAATGATATCCGTCATCGCCATCGAACGGATTGTTGATGCGTAGCTCATCGCCTCCCTTTCTCGGTTTGCAGTCAGGGAAATTCTTATAAACCCAGCCAGTTATCTTGTCTTTTGGTATTGGGACGTACATCTAATATGAAATACGACAGCAGAATTAGCTAATTATAAATGTAGTTGTGGCATGAGCATATGTAGGACCGCTACCATTCCAAATATAACCGGCAATGTAGTAAGTGCCTTTCGGGACAAGATTACCGTCAGTGTTGCGGCCATTCCATATCCAATTCGCCCAGCCATTTGCGGCAGGAATGGCACCTACCGAAATCCATATTGGCGTACCTCCCCACCCAGGGTCAGAAGTAATACATAAACAAACAGTATAACCTGGTTGGATACCATTTGCGAACCAAGAAACAGTGACATTAGATCCCTGAGGATAGTTACCAGAAAGTGGTGCGTTTAGTACCCAAAATATTGATGGTATTGGCTGCCGTCTGATATCGTTTGGATCTGTAACTTGTAAACGATAAATGCCTAACGGTCCTCCGTCTGGTGCGATACCTTGTGGCCCTTGCCAAGCGGCAACCCATTGACCGCTACCAGCTTTTCGAGTCACTGCTGGGTATGCTTGACTACCAATAGCACGATGTGCCATTTGATAGTTGTTAACAGAAAATTCATCTGTGATTGTACCGCCACCGACATTGCATTCTCTACCCCATATCGCACCGTCTAATGTTATCGGATCATCACGTTTCTCTGCTGATGACCAAGTAGTCTCCCAAACGACGATGAAATTGCCGTCTTTGTCACACGCAACATCCGGATAAACATTATAAAGATATCCACTTTCTCCACGTGGCGACGTATAATTGGTCAAGAATCCTTGATTCAGTTGGAATTCACCGCCTTGTGCTGCGCCGGCTGAATTATAACGTCTAATAACGGTAGCAAATCCACCTGTCGGTGTCGGAGTGATGTAGTCAGGTCCGCTAAAGTTTGGATATCTGTGCCAAACTACTACGAATGAGCCGCCCGGTGCAACTGATACTCTCGGCGACATCATACCATCCCAATCCATCATAGAATTGATTTGGTTGACTTTGAACGCGCCTGTAATCAGAGTTTGTGCAGCATTATAGCGAATACCAAATACTTGAAATGTGTTCGCATAATCTTGCCAACCTTCATCCCAAACAACAGTAAAATCGCCATTGTCTGCAACATCAACATCTGGGTTGATTTTATAATTATAGCCACCTGGGTTATCTGGCGTCACTTGAAATTGGCCGCTCATCGGATTGCCGCCAGCATATCTCCGTGAGCCAAAAATGCGAGTGCCTGGATTGTTACTACTAATATTGTAATATTCGGGCCACACAACTACAAAACTCTTATCGGAACGCATGCCTATGGCTGGCGTATAATAACGTGCGCTAGCAAGTGCGTTAATACGAAATTGCCCGTTGTCGCCTGATACTGGATTATATACCGGGTTGCCGTTTGCATCATACGATCTACATTGGATGCCAGTGGCGTAATCGAGGTCTGGACCTTCCCAAACAACCATAAATGTCCCATCTGGACCCATTGCTACATCTGGAGTTCGACTTGTTTTATCAACGTAAGATGGCACTATAAAAGCACCGGTAATTGGCGTATTATTAGCTGCAAAAACCTGCGCCATCACGACAGGCGCAGCCGCGTTATCATTATTCTCCCAAACAATCACAAATCTACCATCAACACCATCGGAAATACGCGGCTTGCCATAATTATGGCTAACTTCCACCGATGGTGAAGGAGATGGCGACATCGACCTTGAAAGTGATGGTGATGGCGACGGCGACAACGAATGAGATAATGAAGGCGAAGGTGAAGGCGACAATGACGGCGATAACGACCTACTCAAAGAAGGAGAAAGCGATAATGATTGTGAAGCTAATGGTGATCTGGATGTTGAAGGTGAAGGCGATCTAGATGTTGAAGGCGATTCAGCCGATGGCGATATAGAAGGTGAAGGCGATCTGGAAACTGATGGCGATAACAATGATTGCGAAGGTGAAGGCGACGGAGAGGGCGACTGCCAAGATGATCTTGATGGCGACG